>Ga0194121_10000607_pt1 | contig 62543 bp, 66 predicted proteins | sample TA2MahCa50mmetaG_FD_148609 | JGI IMG/M metagenome (GOLD analysis project Ga0194121, IMG submission 148609) | Freshwater microbial communities from Lake Tanganyika, Tanzania - TA2015020 Mahale Deep Cast 50m | ecosystem: Environmental > Aquatic > Freshwater > Lake | place: Tanzania: Lake...
GGCTCGCGCTCGCGACGCTGCTGACCGACCTCGGCGCGGCCGCGGCCCCGCCGTTCGCGCGCACGGCGTTCGCGCTCGCGTCGATGACGCGCGTGGTGCTGGCGATCGCGACGGTCGTGCTCGCGCTCCGGCTCGCGGCCCATCCGGGAGCGCGCGCGGTCTGGGCGTCGCTCGCGACGACGGCGGTGCTGCTCGTCGCCTCGTCGGCGGCGATCAGCCACGCGATGGCGCGGCTCGATCGGCGGCCGCTGTTGCTGACGCTCGATGCGCTCCACCAGCTCGCCGCGGCCGTCTGGGTCGGCGGCCTGGCGCAGCTGATCGCCGTGCCGCGGCCGCTCGACGGGCACGCGCTGCGCCGATTCTCGTCCCTCGCCCTGAGCTCGGTCGTCGCGCTCGTCGGCACGGGTGCCGCGCTCGCGATCGCCTACGTCGGCGATCCCGCGGCGCTGCTCGAGACCGCCTATGGCGTGATGGTGCTCACCAAGGTGACGCTGCTCGCGGCGCTGCTCGCGCTCGGCTTCATGAGCTTCCGGCTCGTGCGCCGCGCGGCGGCGACGGCGCCGGACCGGCGGCTCACGCGCTTCGTCGAAGTCGAAGCGGGCCTCGCGATCACCGTCGTCTTCGCGGCGGCGTCCCTCACGTCGCTGCCGCCCGCCGTCGACGTCACGGCCGAGCGCGCGACGCTGGGCGAGGTCGCCGCGCGCTTCAGCGCGATCCCGCCGCGCCTGGTGAGCCCGGACGTGCGCGACCTGCTGCGGCAGACGAACCCTCAGGGCGGCGTCGCCGAGGTGCGCCTGCGCATCGAGCGCGAGTGGTCGGAGTTCAACCACCACTGGGCCGGGCTGTTCGTGCTCGCGATGGGGCTCGGCGCGGTCGCGCATCGCGCGGGAATCCGCGCCGCCCGTCACTGGCCGCTCGCGCTCGTGGGGCTCGCGATCTTCCTCGTCGCGCGCAACGACCCCGAGGTCTGGCCGCTCGGACCCATCGGGTTCTTCGAGAGCCTGGCCCAGCCCGAGGTGCTCCAGCACCGTCTGTTCATGGTGCTCGTGACCGCGTTCGGGATCTTCGAGTGGGCGGTGCGCACCGGGCGGCTCACGCCGCGGCCGTGGGCCTGCGTCTTTCCCGTGCTCTGCGCCGTCGGCGGCGGACTGCTCCTCACGCATTCGCACACGGTCTTCAGCCTGAAGGAAGCGTTTCTGATGGAGGTCACGCACGCGCCCATCGGCGTGCTCGGCGCGTTCGCGGGCTGGGCGCGCTGGCTCGAGCTACGACTGCCGGAGGCCGGATCCTGGCCGGGCCGTGTCTGGCCCGCGTGCCTGCTCGCCGTCGGTCTGCTGCTGGTCGTCTACAGCGAGGGGCCCGGCGCCTAGAACCGGCGCGGACGGCGGGGCTCCGCCCGGCGGGCGGGATGCTAGGGCGCGGCCTTGATCCACGCCGCGATCGCGGTCACGACCTCGTCGTCGATCCCGTAGTACCCGTGCGCCGAGTGAGGACCGCAGGCGCGGTTGCCGGACGCGCCGCCCGCCCCGCCCCTGAAGAGCAGGAGCTCCTTGCGAGCCGTCCGCACGCGGTCGATCAGCGCCCGGGCATCGACGCCGGGCGTCCCGATGCAGGCGTCCGACTCGTGATGGCCGACGAGCGTCGGCACGCGCAGGTCCTCGAGGCCGGCGTCGAAGACCGTGCCCACGCCGGCCCGCGTGTCGCGCGTGACGCTCGAGGTGATGACCACGCCGTCGGCGCCGCCGCTCTTCAACCGGGCCGCGACGTTGACGGCGGAGACCGTCCCCTTGCTCGTGCCGATCAGCCACACGGGGACCGCGGCGCGCCGCCGTAACGCGGCGATGACCGCGGCGATGTCGGCCGCGTGGGATTCGGTCATGCGATAGCGGCCGAAGCCGCCGGGATGGTCGGACGGCACGTCGACCACGGCGACGAGGAATCCCTGCCGCGCGAAAGCCTGCCGGTTGCGGACGAGGAAGTTCGCGCCGCGCGGAAACGGCGGCGACGCCGGGAAGCCGAGCGCGCCCTCCCCTCCGGTGAAGACGATGAGGCCGGCGACGGGCTCTCCGGCCGGCTCGACGACGATGAAGGGTTGCGTGACGCCGGGCCGGGGCTCGACCGTACGCCGGGCCTCCGGGGACTGCGCGCCCGCTATTCTTACCCAGGGTCAGGAGAAGGCCAGGCCGAGCGCGACGGTGACCACGAACGGACAGGTGACGACCCCAAGTGCTCTGGCGGCGGTCACCGCACGAGGTCGGCGAGGCTCACGCGGAGCGCGCGGGCGATCCGCTCCAGGGTCTCGAGGTTCGGCGGGTGCATCGCGCGCTCCAGCCGCGCCAGCGTCACCCGGTTGAGCCCGGTCTTCGCGGCGAGCGCCTCCTGCGAGAGGCCGCGCGCCTGCCGGAGCTCGACGACGCGCGCGGCCACTCGCCGGGTGGCGGACGGCACTATCTGCCCTTGAACACCGGGCGGCGCTTCTCGCCGAACGCCTTCACACCTTCCTGGTAGTCCTCGCTGTTGAAGCAGTCGGCCATGAGCTTGTCGAGCAGCGCGTAGTCGCGCTCCTGCGCGGGCTTCAGGAGCTGCTCCACGGTGTTCTTCGCGGACTTGATCGTGAGCGGCGCGTTGCGCGCGATCTTCTGCGCGTACTCGCGCGTGAAGCCCTCGAGCTCCGCCTTCGGGACGACCTGGTTGACGAGCCCCCAGCGCAGCGCGTCCTGCGCGGTGAAGTCTGTGCGCGCGGTGAAGAAGAGCTCGCGCGTGTGCGCGGGCCCGATCAGGTGCACGAGCTTGTCCATGCCCTTGTAGTGGTAGCCGAGCCCGAGCCGCGCGGCGGGGATGCCGAAGCGCGCGTTGTCCGCCGCGATGCGGAGGTCGGCCGTGATCGCGATGCCGACGCCGCCGCCCACGCACACGCCGTGGATCATGGCGAGCAGCGGCTTCTGCAGGTGCGCGAGCGCGTCGCTGCCGCGGCCCGAGATCCGGCGGTACTCCGCCTCGTCCTCGGCGTTGCGCCGCCGGTCCTTGAACTGCGAGATGTCGGCGCCCGAGACGAAGTGGTCGCCGGCGCCGCGCAGGATCACCACGCGGATCGCGTCGTCCTTCTCGCACTCGGCGACGTACTCCGCCATCGCCTGCCACATCTCCTGGCTCACGGCGTTGCGCTTCTCGGGCTGGTTGAAGACGATCCAGGCGAGCGCGCCGTCCTTCTCGCGCAGCAGCTTGTCAGTGGGCATGGGTTCTCCTGGTTATCCCTGCATGACCAGGCCGCCGTCGACACTCAGCGCCTGGCCGGTCACGTACGCGCTGCGCGGTGAGGCGAGGAAGCCGATCACGCTCGCGACGTCTTCGGGCGTCTCCATGCGGCCGAGCGGCACGGCGGCCCTGCGCTGGCGCGTGAACTCCTCGGACGACATCCCGAGCAGCGCGCCCTGCTCCTTGGCGACCTTCGTCCACATGTCGGTCTCGACGAAGCCAGGACACACGCAGTTGGCGCGGATGCCGTCGGCGGCGTGCGCGAGCGCGAGGCTCTTCGTCATGCTGATCACCGCGGCCTTGCTCGCGTTGTAGGGCAGGTTGGTCTTGCTCCCGACCTTCCCGGCCATCGAGGCGAGACTCACGATGACCCCGCGCTTCCGGGCGATCATCGCCGGCAGCACCGCCTGCGTCGCGAAGAACACCGCCTTCGCGTTGATGTTCATGATCGCGTCCCAGTGCTCCTCGGTGACGTCGAGATTCGCCGCCGCGCGATAGATGCCCGCGTTGTTGATCAGGATGTCGATCCGCCCGAGCTCTCGCTTCGTGCGCTCGGCCATCGCGGCGAGATCGGCGCGCTTCGTCACGTCCGTCGCGATGACGAGCGCCTTGCGGCCGAGCGCCTGCACCTCGGCGGCGACCTTCTCCGCGTTCGCCTTGTCGAGCTCGGCGATGACGATGTCCGCGCCCATGCGCGCGAGCTCGAGGGCGGTGGCCCGCCCGATCCCGCGTCCCGCCCCGGTGACGATCGCCGCCTGTCCCGCAAGTTCCATGGCGTCCTCCCCAAAAACCTCTCGCGCCCCGGAAGATAGCACGCTCGTGTGCTAGCCTTCCCGGCCATGTCGGTCGTGATCGTGGGCGGTGGGCTGATGGGCTTGAGCGCGGCGTTCCACCTGCGCCGCGCCGACCCGCAGGTCGCCGTCACGGTGCTCGAGCGGGACCGCGTCGGCGCCGCGGCCTCCGGCGCGAGCGCGGCCGGCGTGCGGGTGATGGGGCGCGATCCCGCGGAGCGAGCGCTCGCGCTCGAAAGCCTGCGCCGCTGGCCCGAGCTCGACCGCGAGCTCGACGGCGACACGCGCTACCGGCGCGACGGCGGTCTGCGCGTGGCCGTCGACGATGCCGCGTGGACGGCGGCGCCGCGCTGGGTCGACGAGCAGCGCGCCGACGGCGTGCCGGTCGAGGTCGTCGACGCGCGGGAGATGCGGAAGCTCGCCCCCGGGCTCGGTCCGCAGTGCCTCGGCGGCGTCTTCTGCGGGATCGACGGTCAGGCCGAGGCGATGCCGACGGTGAGCGCGTTCGCGACCGCCGCGCGGCGCCTGGGTGCCAGGATCGAAGAGGGCGCGCGCGTTCGGGGCGTCGTCGTCGAGCGCGGCCGCGTGGCCGGTGTGGAGCGGAGCGACGGCACGCGCATCGCGTGCGACGTCGCCATCGTCGCCGCGGGCGCGTGGAGCGCCACGCTGCTCGCCTACCACGGTGTCTCGCTGCCGCTCGAGACGCGCGCGCTGCAGATGCTGCTGACGAAGCCCGCGGAGAAGACCCTCGCGCCGGTGCTCGGCTGCTTCGATCGCAAGCTGAGCTTGAAGCAGCTCGCCGATGGCAGCTTCCTCATCGGCGGTGGCTGGCCCGCCCTCATCACCGACGATGCGAAGAACGAGTGGGAGATCCTCGACGCCAGCGTGCGCGCCAGCCGCACGATCGCCGCCACGGTCTATCCCGCGACCGCCGCGGTGGCGCTCGCGCGGAGCTGGGCGGGCCTCGAAGCGTTCACGGCCGACGACGTGCCGGCGCTCGGCCCCGTCTCCGGTATCGCGGGCCTGCTCGTGGCCGCGGGCTTTTCCGGCCACGGCTTCGCGCTCTCGCCGGCGATCGGCGACATCCTCGCGCGGCTCGCCCTGGGCCTCGACGCGCACGACGCGCTCTGGCATCGGCTCTGCCCCGACCGTTTCCTCGAGGAGACACGATGAAGATCACGATCCTCGACGACTGGCAGGACACGATCCGCACGCTGCCCGCGTTCAAGAAAGTGGCCGCGCACGACGTGACGATCTGGAAGGACCACACGAAGGACGTCGACGCGCTCGCGGATCGGCTGAAGGACACCGAGGTGCTCGTGCTCATCCGCGAGCGCACGCCGATCCGCGCGGCGCTCCTCGAGCGGCTGCCGAAGCTGCGCATGATCACGCAGGCCGGCGTCTTCCCGCACATCGACGTCGCCGCGGCGACGAAGCACGGCGTGATCATCTCGGTGCAGACGGGGCCCGGGCGCCCCTCGTACGCGACCGCCGAATTGAACTGGGGCCTGATCATCGCGGCCATGCGCCGGATCCCGCAGGAAGCGGCGGCGCTGAAGGCGGGCAAGTGGCAGGCGTACCCGATGGGTGGGGGGCTGCGCGGCAAGACGCTCGGCATCTTCGGCTACGGCAAGATCGGCGCGGTCGTCGCGGGGTACGGCAAGGCGTTCGGCATGAACGTGATCGTGTGGGGCCGGCCGTCGACGCTCGACAAGGCGCGGGCGGACGGCTTCGCGCCGGCGAAGAGCCGCGAGGCGTTCTACGAGGAGTCCGACGTGGTGTCGCTGCACCTGCGTCTGATTCCGGAGACACGCGGGATCGTGACGGCAGACGACCTCGCGCGCATGAAGCCGACCTCGCTGATCGTGAACACGAGCCGCGCCGGGCTCATCGCGCCGGGCGTGCTCGAAGCGGCGCTGAAGGCGGGGCGGCCGGGCATGGCGGCCGTCGACGTGTACGAGGACGAGCCGGTGGTGGGCGGCACCCATCCGCTGCTGGCGATGGACAACGTCATCGCGGTGCCGCACCTCGGCTACGTCGAGTACGGCTCCCTGTCGCACATGTTCGAAGGGATCTTCGACAACGTCGTCGCGTACGCCAACGGCAGCCCGATCAATATCCAGAATCCCGAAGCGTTGAAGGCGCGCTGACCTCGACGAGGCCGCTGGCCACGAAGCGTGCCTCCCGCGATCGACTCGACGCGGCCCTCGAGGCGGTGCCACGCGTCGCTCGGTGGCGACGCAGCCCCCCCCGGGTCGAGCGACATCAGCTGCACGTCACCGATGATGATCGCCTGCAGCTCGTAGGGACGCCTGCCTTCGACCGCGATGACGGTGACCGTGTCGCCGGCCGTGGGCGTCGCGGCCACTCGACCGTGCCGGTCACGAAGCGTGGATCCCCGGGCGCTGCATCGATCGCACTGGCGACCGCGAAGATCGCGATGCCGCGTCGCGGCGGCGATCTTCGCTATTTCCCCTTGAGCTTGAGGTCCTCGTACGGCGCTGAATACGGGTGTCCCGCGATGGACGTGAGTCCGGATTCCGCCACGCGCGGGCCGTGGCCGTTGAGGAACGCGAGCTCCCAGACCGGCGCGAACATCGCCTTGTCGTGGATGAGCTGCTGGATGCGGTGCAGGGCCGCCTCGCGCCGTTTCGGATCGTTCTCGCCGGCCTGCTCGCGCACGAGCCCGTCGATGTCGGGATAGGTCCCGTACGTGAACGTGCCGCCCGCGGCGACGAACGCGTCGAGCCGCGTCGCGGCGTTGCCCGCCGCGCCGCTCGCGGTCTGGATGATGTTCTTCAGCTTCTTGTCGCGGTTCTGCGCGATGAACGCGGCGCGCTCCAGCGGACGGAGCTGCACCTTGAGGCCGACGGCCTTCAGGTAGTTGACGACGGCTTCGCCGAGATTCGCGTACGACGAGTCGCAGAAGTACTCGCCCGCGTCGAAGCCGTTCGGGAATCCCGCCTCGGCGAGGAGCTTCTTCGCCCGCGCGGCGTCGTACGTGGGCTTGGGCGGTTGCCAGAAGAGCTCGAACGAGGCGGGGATGATGCTGCCCGTGATCTTCGAGAAGCCGAGCGTCTCGGCCTTGTTGATCGCGTCGCGGTCGAAGGCGACGTTCACCGCCTGCCGGACCTTCAGGTTCGCCCACGGCGATTTCGGATCGGTCCACTGCTCGGGAAAGACGAGCCAGAACGTCCCGGGCGGATAGTTCGGCTTGAGCGTGAGGCCGGGGGTGCGCCGAAGCTCTTCCGCGAGCGGCCCGCGGATCGAATAGGCGATGTCGACCTCGCCGCGCTTGAGCGCCACCAGCCGCGTCTCCTCTTCCAGGATCGAGCGGAAGACGAGCCGCTTCACGTTCGGCGTCTTGCGCCAGTACCCGTCGAACGCCTCGAGGACCAGCTCCACGCCGGGCTGGAACGAGACGAACTTGTACGGACCCGCGCCGACGGGCGCGCGCTTGAAGCCGTCGTCGCCCACCTTCTCGACGTACTTCTTCGGCACGACCCACGCCGCGCCCGTGGCCGGGGTGCCGATGAACGTCATGAAGTCGGGCCACGGCTGCTTGAAGCGGAACCGCACGCGATGCGGATCGACGACGTCGACGCCGGCCGTCCGCGCCTTGAACGGCCCCGCGCCCGCGCCGCGGTAGCGCTCGAAGGAGAACTTCACGTCCTCGGCCGTGACGGGATCGCCGTTGTGGAACTTGACGCCCTTGCGCAGGGAGAACTCGTACGTGAGGTTGTCGGGCGAGACCGTCCACGACTCCGCGAGGCTCGGCGCCATCGCCTGGCCGGGCATCGACTTCACCAGCGCGTCGTGCAGCGCGTAGAGGAACTTGAACGGCGTGATGATCCCCGCGGTCTCGCCGGGATCGAACCAGCCGGGCGCCATCGTGACGTGGAAGGCCCAGGTGATCTGGCCCTCCGGGGCCGCGAAGGCGAGCGTGGCGGTGAGGAGGGTCAGGAGCAGCGCCGCGATGAGGGCCCGTCGGATCATGAGCGATCCTCCTGTCTGGGAGCGATCGAGCGAACCGGAGCGGACGGTGCGCGGATTCTACCCGAAGCCGTGGGCGCGCATCGCGCGGCGATACGCGACGGCGACGGCGTCTGGAGCACGTCGTCGGGCTGCTCGAGGTTGTAGTTCCGGGAACTCGTCCGTGTTCGGCGCGTCCGGCCGGCCGTACGCGTAGCGCAGCACGGGGCCGTCGGTGTTCACGTCGTGCGGCGCCACGACCGGGTGCCGGGATCGCCGAGCAGGCCGGCGCGCACGAACGCGAAGTGGCCGAAGTCCGTGAAGGTCTCCACCTGACGTGAGGCGTCGCACGCCCAGGCGAACGGGCCCGTGCGCACCGTGCGCCACGCGGCGTCCTCGGGCTCCGGCACGTCGGGAATGGGCCAGCGCGGCGACGCGAGCGCCACCCACACGACGCCGTACCGTTCCTGCACCGGGTCGACGACCGCGCGCGCTCGCGCGGGCACGCGTGTCGGATCGGCGAGCTGCGGGATCGCGGTGCGCGCGCCGTCGCTGCGATAGCGCCAGCCGTGATACGCGCGGACGATCTCGTCACCCTCCACGCCGCCGAGCGACAGCGCGGTGCCGCGGTGGACGCAGACGTCGCGGAACGCGTGCGCGGCTCCGCGTGAGTCGCGCCACAGCGCGAGCGGCTCGCCGAGCAGCGTGGTCGCGCGCGGCGCGGCGCCGACGTCGGCGCCGTACGCGACGGGATGCCAGCACGCGCGCAGCGCCGCGAGGGCCGTGGACATCGCGGGCCGTACGGTACACCATCGCGCCATGCGAATCGTGTTCCCCGACGGCGCCGGCTGCGTGCAGCACCCTTCCGACCTCGATCCGTTGCGGAAGTTCGGGCAGGTGGACTTCTACGACAACGTGCCGGCCGACAAGGCGCAGCTGATCGAGCGCCTGCGTCCGGCCGACGCGGTGGTCCTCGACTACTCGGTGATGGACGCCGAGGTGCTGCGCGCGTGCGAGCGGCTGCGCTTCATCAGCTTCCTCGGGATCGGCTACGCGAGCTGCATCGACGTGGCCGAAGCGACGCGCCGCGGGGTCGCGATCGCCTACACGCCGGACTACGGCGCGACGTCGGTGGCCGAGCACGCGCTCGCGATGACGCTCGCGCTCACGCGACACATCGGCCCGGCCTTCGTCAGCGCGCGGGAGGGCACGTGGGAGCCCGGCCGCTTCGCGGGCATGGAATTGCGCGGCAAGACGCTTGGGCTCGTCGGCCTGGGACCGATCGGCTCGGAGATGGCGCGTCTCGGCGCCGGGCTCGGCATGCGGCTGCTCGGCTGGACGCGCCGTGCATCACCGGAGCGCGCGGTCCACGGCGTGACGCTCGTCTCGCTGGAGGAGCTCTTCGCCGCGGCTGACGTGGTGACGCTGCACCTCGCGTACACGCAGGAGTCACACGGCATCATCTCGCGCGCCCTGCTGGAGCGCATGAAGCCGGGCGCGTGGTTCGTCAACACCGCGCGCGCTCGCCTCGTCGACAACGACGCGCTCGCCGATCTCCTGCGCTCCGGGCGCATTCGTGGCGCCGCGCTCGACGTGCACGATACCGAGCCGCCGCCCGCCGACTACGTCTTCCGCTCACTGCCGAACGTGTTGATCACCCCGCACATCGGCTACAACACCGCCGAGGCGTCGTCGAACATGCTCCGCATCGCGATCGCGACGGTGGAGGCGTTCGCGCGAGGCGACCGCCTCCACGTCGTGAACGGGGTCTGAGCGCCTACCGGTATTTCGCCGCGAGGGCCTTCAGCGCGGTGACGAACTGCTGATCCGTGGTCGAGGCGGCGACGACGCCGGTGCTCTTCGGGGACGGCGCGGACGTGGACTGCGGCTTGATGACTCCCATGGTTTCCTCCCGTTCATCGAGTGTGAGAGTGCGTCGCCCAGGCTGAGCGACGCGCGCAGCGTACTGCGCGATACACTCCAACGCGCTGCTCGGCCCGCGCCCAACCTGGTCGCACACGACAAGGAGGCGCACATGGGTACCATCAAGCCGCAACCGAAAGTGACGTCCGCCGCCAAGATTACGCTCGTCGTCGTCGCTCCGATCCCGGATCAGCCGTTCGTCGATGCGCTGAAGGCGCTCGTTTCGAAGTACCGGTAAGCCCCGGGCTCCCGTCCCCATACGTCGCGCAGGCCGAGCAGCGATGATGGGTTCGGGCTCGACTCCGCGTACACTTGCGGCCGCTGCTCAGCCTGCGCCCGCGTAGTTCCACACTCGACAGCGTGAGGAACACATGGGCTCGATCAAGCCGCAGTCCACGCCGGCGCAGTCCGCGAAGAGCACGGTCGTCGTCGTTGCCACCAGCACCGATCAGCAGTTCGCCACCGCCCTGAAAGCCCTCGCGGCGAAGTATCGCTAGGCACCGCTAGGCCCGACAACGCCAACCACCGGCGCAGGCTGAGCAGCGGTCACGGAGGACGCATGAAAGCGAGTGTGTTGATCCCGGATGCGGGGACTGGCCCGGCCAACAGCCTCGTCCGCAGTCTTCGCGCCGGCGGGCTCGACCTCCGGCTCGTCGGGTACCACAGCGATCCGTTCACGCTCAAGAAGTCGGCGGCGGATCGTAACTACCTCGTGCCGCGCTACGACAGTGCGCGGTTTCTCGACACGCTCCAGCACGTGATCGACACCGAGAGCGTCGACCTCGTGATCCCGAACAGCGACGACGAGGTCGAATACTTCTCCGAGACCGGCCGCGGGCTCGCCGTCTGCGGGTTCCTGCCCCGGCCGGAGACCGTGTGGCTCTGCCTCGACAAGTACCGGCTCTACGAGCTCTTCGCGACGAACGGGATCGCGGTTCCCGCGACGTACGCCGTGCCCGGCCGGGACGGATTGGAAGCGACGTGGCGGCGATTCGGCGGCGTCTCGCCCGTGTGGTGCCGCATCCGCAAGGGCTCGGCGTCCTCGGGCGCCACGCCCGTCAAGTCGCTCGAGCACGCGCGCGGCTGGATGCGGCAGTGGGAAGAGATCCGGGGTGTCGCGCCGACCTTGTTCACGCTGTCGGAATACCTGCCCGGCCGCGACTTCGCCTGCCAGTGTCTGTGGAAGCACGGCCGGCTCGTCCTCATCAAGACGGTCGAGCGCCTGTCGTACTTCGGTGCTTCCGATCGAGCCAGCGGCGTGTCGGGCATCGCCGCGCTGGCGAAGACCGTGGACGACCCGCGGATCGTGGACGTGTGCACGCGCGCCATCCTCGCCGTCGATCCCGAGGCGACGGGCGCATTCAGCCTGGACCTGAAGGAGAACGCGCGGGGCGAGCCGTGCGTCGCCGAGATCAATCCCGGGCGGTTCATCACGATGATGAACCTCTTCGATCGCTCCGGGCGGCACAACATGGCGTCGACGCTCGTCCGGCTTGCGCTGGGCGACGACTGTCTCGACATCGCCGACCCGTACGACGCGGCCGAGGGGTCTTACTTCATCCGCCACAGCGACACGGCGCCCGTCGTGCTCCACCGCGACGCGCTGTTCGAGGGTCTCGTGGACGTGCGGGAGGCGCGGCGGGCGTCGTCGAGGCCGAGGAGCCGTCCGCCGGCGACGCCCGCGTCGCGCTCGAGGTCGCCGGCACCCTCGACACCCATCTGCTCGAGGCGCTCCGCGTGGAGATCGACGAGCTCGCGCGGCGTCACGGCGTCACGATCACGCAGCTCGGACTCGAGCGATGAGGTTCTGGCTGCTGCCGGCGGCCACGTTCCTCAACACGTTCGTGTGGGGGTTCGCGCAGGTGAGCCTGCCGTTCTACGTTTCCGAGCTCGTCGCCGGCGATCGCAGCCGGTCGCTCCTGTGGATCGGCTGGATCATGGGCGTGACACCCGTTGGCGCGATCACGACCGCGCCGATCTGGGTCGAGCTGACGGCGCGCTGGGACCCGCGCCGCTCGTTCACGATCGCCAACGCGCTGCAGGGCCTCGCGTGCGCGGCCGTGGCCGTCGTGCGCTCTCCCGCTCGAGATCTTCCTGTCGCGCGCGGCGCTTGGCCTCGCGGGACCGTCGAACACGTTCGCGTTCCTCATCGCGGGTCGCGCCGGCGGCAACGTCACGTGGCAGGTCTCGGTGATGCAGTCCGCGCTGACGCTCGGCATCCTCATGGCGCCGCTCGCCGGCGCGCTCGTGGCCGCGCACTTCGGCTATGCCGTCGCCTTCGTCGTTTCAGGGGCGTGCCTCTGGGTTTCGGGCGCCGTCGTCGCGCTCGGCGCGCCGAAGCCGGGCGGAGCGGGAAGCGGGAAGAAGACCAGGGGCGAGCAATCGTGGCGCGGGCTGGTCTTCGTCTGTGCGCTCGTGGTGATCGCCTACAGCCAGGTGCTCTTCCTCAATTCGGTGATGCCGCACTTGCTGCCGGCGCTCGGCGTCTCCCCGGAGCGCAGCCTCGAGTTCGGCGGCTGGCTGCTGTTCGCCTCCGGCGTGGCGATCTCGCTCGGCGCGCTGGCCGCGCCGTTCCTCTCCGCGCGGCTCGGTGAGCGCCGCATGATCGAGCTCTGTCTCGCGGGGTCGTCGCTGACGCTGATCGCGTTGCCGTCCACACTGTGGGGCTTCGTCGCGGTCTGGCTGCTCCACGTCCTGTTCGTCGCGCCGATCCTGCCGGCGATCACCGCACGCCTCGCGCAGAACAACGAGGGCCAGTCGATCGCCTTCGTCCAGTCTTCGCGCGTGGCGGCGAACTTCCTGGGGCCGGTCATCGCCACCACCCTGCTGTCGGTGATGTCGGCGACCGGAGTCTTCGTCGCGCTCGCGGTGCTGGGCCTCGCCAGCATCCCGCTCGCGCGACGGCTCACGTGAAGGCGCTCAGTAGCGGTTCGCGATCGGGAGCTCGTTCGCCGGGAACAGCGTGATGATCTGGGCGCCGGCCGGCGTCACGATCACTTCCTCCTCGATGCGCGCGGCGGAGGTGCCGTCGGTCGCCGGGCAATAGGTCTCGACGGCGAACATCATCCCGGCCTCGAGCTCCATCGGGTCGTCGAACGAGTTCAGCCGGCTGATGATCGGCCGCTCGTGCAGGCCGAGGCCGATCCCGTGGCAGAAGTTGAGCCCGAACGCCGCCATCTCGGTCTCGAAGCCGATCTCCTGGGACTTCGGGAACGCGCGCGCGATCTTGTCGGTCGTCACGCCGGGCTTGATCAGCGCGATCGCCGCGTCCATCCACTCGCGCGCCTTCACGTACGCGTCCTTCTGGGCGCGCGTCGCCTTGCCGACGTTGAACGTGCGGTAATAGCACGTGCGATAGCCGATGAACGACATGATGATGTCGAAGAACGCCTGGTCGCCGGGACGGATGATCCGGTCGGTGAAGTTGTGCGGGTGCGGACTGCACCGTTCCCCGGAGATCGAGTTGATCGCCTCCACGTTGTCCGCGCCCATCTCGTAGAGCCGCTTGTTCGCGAGCGCGACGATCTCGTTCTCCCGCACGCCGGGCTTCAGCGCCTCGTAGATGTCCTGGTAGACGCCGTCGACCATCGCCGCGGCCATGTTGAGGAGCGTCAGCTCGTCCTGGCTCTTGATCATCCGCGCCTCGAGCATCACCTGCTGCGCGTCGCGCACCTCGACGCCGAGGTCTTGCAGCGCGAAGAGGAACGGCGGCTCGACGAGGTCGATGCCGAGCGGCATGCCGGCGACGCCTTCCGCCTTCAGGATGTCGCGGATCTCCTGCGCCGCCTTCTTGAAGAGCCCGGCCTTCGGCGACACGGCGCCGCGCATGCCCGCGAGGCCGGCGAGCGATTGCTTCTCCGGAATCCACGGCGCGTAGAGCTTGTGATGTCGCGCGGCCGAGCCGAAGTCCCACACCCACGGCTCGCCGTTGCCGGTGAGGAGGCTCCACCGCGTGAGCTTGTCGCGCGCCCACTCGCCGATGACCGTGCTCGAGATGTAGCGGATGTTGTACTGGTCGAAGACGAGCAGCGCGCCGAGGCCGGAATGCGCGAGCGCCTGCCGCACGCGGCCGAGGCGATAGGCGTTGAGGCGCCGGAAGTCCACGCGCTCCTCGAAGTCCACCTGCATGTGACCCGGCGCCTGGAGGGGACGATCCCAGCGGTGCCGCGGATCGACCTCGACGGGGTTGACGCGCTTCAGGCTGGGCGACGGTTTCTTCGCCATGATTCGCTCCCTCCGGTGAACGGCGGGCGTACTCTATCGCACATCAACGACATCAAGTAGGAGGCCGTGATGCGCGTCTTCGTCGTCGCCCTGGTCGTCCTCGGTCTGGTCGCCCCGGCGCCCGCCCGGGCGGCCGATCCCGTGAAGATCTGATTCATCGCGCCGCTGAGCGGCATCTTCGCGCCCGCGGGCAAGGACATGCACGAAGGCATCAAGATGGCGCTCGAGCAGGCGGGCTACCAGGCGGGCGCCGCGAAGCTCGAGCTGATCGCCGAAGACCACGAGGGCCATCCCGCGACGGCCCAGGCGAAGTACAGGAAGCTCGTCACGCAAGACAAGATCCACGCGCTCGCCGGCGTGCTGCTGTCCAACATCGGCTACGCGCTCGTGCCGCCGATCGAGCGCGATCGCACGCCGTCGCTCTTCCTGACGACGCCGGACGACCTCACCAAGCGCAAGCCGAGCAAGTACATCCTCCGCTCCAACGTCGCGGCGAGCCAGCCGATGCACGCGCTCGGCGACTACGCGGCGAAGACGCTCAAGTACAAGCGCGTGGTGACGATGGCCATGGACAACCCGTTCGGCCACGAGCAGATCGGCGGCTTTCAGCGCGTGTTCGAGGAGAGCGGCGGCAAGGTCGTCCAGAAGCTCTGGGTGCCGCTGAACGTGGTGGACTTCGCGCCGTTCTTGACCCAGGTTCCGCGCGACGTCGACGCGCTGGTGCAGGTCTTCGTCGCCGGCCAGGCGGTGCGCTTCGCGAGGCACTACGGCGACAGCGCGTTGCACGGCCGGGTGCCGCTGATCGGCAGCGGCGTGTTCGCCGATCAATCGGCGCTCGTCGGGATGGGCGACGAGGTCATCGGCCACGTCGGCGCGCTGATCTGGGCCCCCACGCTCGACAACCCCGCCAACCGCGCGTTCATGCGGCTCGCGGAAGAGAAGCTCAAGCGCACGCCGTCGTACTTCCACGCGGTGATGTACAGCGCCGGGCGGTGGATCATCGAGGCGGTCAAGGCGCTCGACGGGAAGGTCGACGACCGCGACCGGCTGCTCGCGGCGATCAAGAAGGCGAGCGAGGCCACGCCCGACCCGCGCGGCCCGATCAAGCTCGACGAGTTCGGCAACCCGACGGAGAACGTCTACATCGTCAAGGTCGAGGAGGTCGGCGGGAAGCTGCAGGACACCATCATCCACACGTATCCGATGGTGTCGCAGTTCTGGACGCACAAGCCCGACGACTTCCTCAAGACGCCGGCGTACGACCGCAGCTACCCGCCGGTGAAGCCGTGAGGCTTCGCCTCGATCGTTGAAGGTCGGCTTCTTTTTCTGGCCGTACGATCCCGCCTACACGGCGCGGATGGCCGCGCTCGGCGAGCGCCTCGGCTTCGATCTCGTCGGCATCGCGGACACGCCGGGCAACGCCATGGATCTGTGGGTCGCGCTCGGCGTCGCGGCCGCGCACACGGAGCGCGTGCCGCTCGCGGCCTGCGTCACCAACTTCGTCTCGCGCCATCCGCTCGTGACGGCGTCCGCGGCCACGTCGCTCGCGGCCGTGTGCGGCGGGCGGTTCATGCTCGGCGTCGGCACGGGACACAGCGCCGCGGTGAGCGCCGGTGCCCGGCCATCCACGCCGAGCGCGTTCAGGGAGGCGCTCGCTCTGACACGGACCAGGCTCGCGGGTCGCGTACCGCTGTACGCGGCCGGCTCGGGCCCGGGCGCGGCCGCTCGTCGCGGCGCGCACGCTCGACGAGTGGTGGATCGCGTGCCTCGACGTGAGCGCGCGGCGCGAGACCGCGTTCGAGAAGCTCGGCAACATCCTCGGCTTCGTCGCCGCGTACGTCGTCGGTCCCGATCCGGCGGGACGCGGCGTGCCCGCCGAGCTCGTGCCCGCGATCCACGAGATGCGCCGCACGTACACCACGCGCCGGGCGGACATGGACCCGGCGCTCCTGCACCGTCTCGGGCTCTTCGACTATCTCCGTCGCCGGCTCGCGATCGCGGGGACGCCGGAGGACTGCCTGGAGCAAGCGCGCGCGGCGCGCGCCGCGGGCGCGGAGAACCTGATGCTCACCGTGAGCCTCGCCGCCGACCCCGAGCGGACCGTGGAGCTCTTCGGCCGGGAAGTCCTGCCGGCCCCCCGGCGCGGGTGAGGCGATTTTGGGTGACAATGCGGCCATGGCGAAGGAGATCTCGGTCGTTCATCACGCGGATCGGCGGCGAGACGTGATGATGCCCTACGCGCCCGGCATCGTCGTGCGGCGCGGGAACCTCGTGTTCCTGTCGGGCGTGACGGCGGCGCCGGTCTATCACCATCATCCGCACCGCGAAGAAGACTTCGACCTGCCGGGGACGATGCGCGAGCAGGCCGTGCTCTGCATGGAGAACCTCAAGAAGACGCTCGAGGCCGCGGGCGCGACGTTCGCGGACCTCGTCTCCGCGACGCGCTTCCTCACCGACGTCAACGAGCAGGACGACCTCAATCGCGTGTGGGCCGCGTATCTCGCGGGCCACCTGCCGACCACGACCACGGTCGAAGTCAGCCGCCTCGCCACGCACCCGCGCTGCAAGATCGAGATCAGCGCCATCGCGGTGACCGAAACCAGCTGATGGCCGACCTCGGGTTCGTCGGCCTCGGAGCGATGGGCAGTCGTCTGGCCAGACGCCTGCTGGACGCCCACTACACGCTCACCGGCTACAACCGCACGCCCGCGAAATCACGGCCGCTCGTCGACGCCGGCATGCGTCTGGCCGCGACGCCGCGTGGCGTGGCGGCCGCCTCGGACGTCGTCTTCACGATGGTGACCGACGACGCCGCGCTCCGCGCGGTCACGCTCGGCGCCGACGGCGTGGTCGCGGGCCTGCGCCGCGGCGCCACGCTGGTCGAGATGAGCACCGTGAGCCCCGCGGTGACGCGTGAGATCGGCGACGCGGTCGCCGCGCGCGGCGCCGCGATGCTCGACGCGCCGGTGTCGGGCAGCACCGTGTCGGTCGAGCAGGGCGTCGCGTCGATCCAGGTCGGCGGCGATGCCGCGGTGCTGGAGCGCGTGCGGCCCTACCTCGCGGCGATGGGGCCGAACGGCGTCACGCACGTCGGGCCGCTCGGCATCGCGAAGGCGATGAAGGTCGCGACCAACCTCGGCGTCGCCGTGCAGATCCTCGCGTTCTGCGAGGCCGTCGCGCTCGCGGAGAAGTCGGGCATCGCGCGCGAGGCCGCGGTCGAGGCGCTGATGCGCTCGGTGATCGCGTCGCCGCTCGTGAAGTACCGCGGGCCGTTCGTCGTCGGCAAGATGGCGGCGCACGCCGCGTTCCCCGTGCCGATGATCCAGAAGGATCTCCAGCTCGCGCTCGACCAGGCCGGCGCCGTCGGCGTCCCGCTGCCGCTCACGGCGCTCACGCAGGAATGGCTGAGCAAGGCGCGCGCCATGGGCCTCGGCGAGCACGACTTCGCGATCGTCTTCGACGTGCTGGCGTCGATGAGCGGGCTGCCGCCCGCGCCGAAGACCGCGTGATCGAGCAAGCCTGCCGCCACCTCGCGGAGGATCCCGTGATGCGCGAGATCATCCGGCGCCACGGCCCGTGCGATCTCACGCCGCGGAAGCGCTCGCCGTACGAGACGTTGACGCGTGCCGTCGCGCATCAGCAGCTCAACGGGCGCGCGGCCGAGACGATCCTCGGCCGCTTCGTCGCGCTGTTCCCCCGGAATGGCCGGTTTCCATCGCCCGAGGCGGTGCTCGGGCGCCGTCCGAGCGCGCTCCGCCGGGTCGGATTCTCCGCGGCGAAGGTGCGGGCGATCCGCGACATCGCGCGCCACGCGGCCAACGGCGTCGTGCCGACCTCGCGCGGCTGCGCGCGCCTGAGCGACGACGAGTTGATCGAGCGGCTCGTCCAGATCCGCGGCGTCGGCCGATGGACGGTGGAGATGCTGTTGATCTTCACGCTCTGTCGCCCCGACGTGCTGCCCGTCGACGACTTCGGCGTACGCGAGGGCTTCCGGATCGCGTACGGCCGTCGCAAGCAGCCGACGCCCAAGCAGTTGCGCGCGTACGGCGAGCGCTGGAAGCCATACCGCTCGGTGGCCGCGCGCTATCTCTGGATGGTCGCGAACGAGGCGAAGGCGTGATCCAGCGCGTCGCGCGCCTCGTCGCTCGGGCGCGGCTCGAAGTACGCGAACCATGATGCTCCTGACGCGAGGCTCGCGGCCATCGTCCCCATGCTGTCGTTGATCCCGCCCGACGGTCCGCTTGGCGACTGGCGGTAGCCCCACGTGCCCATGTGGAAGAAATTGTGGCCGCCTGCGACCGGGCGGACGAACAGCAGCGAATAGAAGACCGGCCCGCCCACGCTCAGCTCCTTGCCCGTGCCCTCGACCAGCCATCGGCGCGTGTCCGCGTTGAGGAACGTTCCCGTCGGCAGGAACGCGCGGTAGAACGCGAGGTACTCCGGCCCCGAGAGATTCCAGCCGCCGAACGCGCCGAGCACCGCCCACTTCGCATGGAATTTCGCGCCGGCGATCCCGTGCGGGCGTAAGACCGCCTCCGCGCAGTACGTCTCGTAGGACTGGCCGGTGACCGCTTCGATCACGAGCGCGAGCAGCAGGTGCGGCGCGTTCGTGTACGTGTAGGTGCTGCCCGGCTCGTCCGTCAGCGTGTGGCGCAGCATCCCCGGGACGAGGTCGTACATCGTGACCTGCGTGACGGCGCGGCGCCCGAGCTGGTCCACGAGGTTGGAGCCGGTCACCGGATCGCCGGAGACCCGGGAGAACCCCGCGCGATGAGTGAGGAGCTGCGCGATCGTCACCGTCCCGAGGCGCGCGTCCGCCGGCTTGCGATAGCGCGTGGCCCAGCGGTCGACGAACTCGGCGAGCGGCGTGTCGAAGCGGAGCGTGCCCTGCTCGATCAGCGTGGTCGTGCACGTGGCGGTGACCGCCTTCGAGAGGCTCGCGAGCAGCACGCGGCTGCCGCCCGTGAGGCCGCCATACCCTTTCGCGAGCACGAGACGGTCGCCGCGTGCGATCGCCAGCGTCGCACGGCGCACCTTGTGCTGCTTCACCCAGCGCGCGAACGTCTGTTCCATCGCGTCGACGCTTCGGAGCGGCACGTCCTGGGCGGACGCGGACGCCGTGAGCACGAGGCTGACGAGCGCGACGCTCGCGCGCGCGAAGCCGCGCGCGCGCGTCATCCCTGCACGCGCAGCCGCGGATCGAGCGTGTCACGCAGCCCGTCGCCGAGCAGGTTCAGCGAGAGGCCCGCGACCGTCAGCGCGACGCCGGGGAAGAGGCTCACCCAGAACGCCTCGCGGATCACGTTCTTGCCGCTCGCGATCACGTTGCCCCACGACGGCACGTACGGCGGCACGCCGACGCCGAGGAAGCCGAGGATGGCTTCGGCGAGCACGGCGTACGCGAAGATGAACGTGCCCTGCACGAGCAGCGGCGCCATGCAGTTCGGCAGGATGTGGCGGAGCGTGATGCCGGCGTCGCGGCTGCCGAGCGCCCGCGCGGCCTGCACGTAGTCGAGCTCGCGCAGCGTCAGCACCGTGCTGCGCACGAGCAGTGCCGTGCGCGGCATGTACACGATCGACAGCGCGAGGATCACGTTCCACACGCCCGGCCCGCGCGCGGCCATGAACGCGATCGCGAGCAGCACCGCCGGAAAGGCCATGAGCCCGTCGGTGAACCGCATGATCAGCGCGTCGAGGCGGCGGTAGTAGCCGGCCGCGAGCCCGATCGCGATGCCGCCCACGGACGTCAAGATCATCGTGACGCCGCCGACCAGCAGGGAGACGCGCGCACCGTAGACGACGAGGCTCCACACGTCGCGCCCGAACTCGTCGGTGCCGAAGTAGTGGCGCGCGCTGGGCGGCTTCAGGCGATTGACCGGGTCGAGCCGCGTGGGATCGTGCGTCGCGACCGCGCCGGCCGCGAGCGCCGCGGCGAGCAGCAGCAGGAAGATCGCGGCGCCGCCGACCACGCCGGGATTGCGGAGCAGGCGCTTACCCATAGCGGATCCGCGGGTCGATGAAGACGTAGACGACGTCGACGATCAGATTCACCACCACGTACGTGGCGGCGGTGACGAGCACCACGCCCTGCACGACCGGATAGTCGCGGCGCAGGATCGCGGAGATGATCAGCCGCCCCAGCCCGGGAATGTTGAACACGATCTCGGTGACGACCGCGCCGCCGATGAGGATCGCCGTCGTGATGCCGATCACGGTGACGACGGGCACCATCGCGTTGCGGAACGCGTGGCCCACGATCACCACCCCCTGCGACAGGCCCTTCGCGCGCGCGGTGCGGATGTAGTCCTGCTGCAGCACCTCGAGCATGCACGACCGCGCGATGCGCGCGATCAGCGCCGACTGGTTGAAGCCGAGCGACACCGCGGGCAGCACCATGTAGCGCACCGCCGCCCACGGGTCCACGAAGATCGACGCGTAGCCTCCCGCCGGCAGCCACCGGAGCTGCACCGCGAAGAAGTAGATGAAGTTCAGGCTGAGCCAGAACCCGGGGACGCACACGCCGAGGAGCGCGCCGAACATGAGCACGCGGTCCCACACCGAGCCCGGGTACGCGCCGGCGACGAGCCCCGACGGCACGCCGATGACGATCGCCACGAGCAGCGCGGCGATCGTGAGCAGCGCCGTCGGCTCGGCGCGCTCCCACAAGGCCTGCGTGACCGGGCGATCGAGGAAGTACGAGCGCCCGAGATCCCCCTGGAGCAATCGCGAGTAGAACTTGAGGAGCTGCTCGTGGAGCGGGCGATCGAGCCCGAGCTGGATGCGCGTGGCTTCGATCTGCGCCGGCGTCGCGTCGGGCCCGAGAATCGCGGCCGCGGGATCGCCGGGGATGAGGTGGATGAGGAGGAAGACGAGCGTGACGACGACGAGCATCACCGGAATGACGGCGAGCACGCGTCTGATCAGATACGCGGCCACGTGCTCACCGTCGCCCGATCGCTACTTCTCGAGCCAGACTCCCCAGAACCGCGGCCGCTCGGTCTTGTCGCTGAAGCCCTTCACGCTCTTGCGGATCGCGCGCAGCCCGAAGAGGTCGCCGTAGCGCGCGACCGCGACGTACTCGTAGAACCGCTTGGTCGTCTGCTCCCACAGCGCGTAGCGCTTCTTCTGGTCGGTCTCGCGCGCCATCTGCGCCATCAGGGTGTTGATCTGCTCGTCGTCCGTCCATCCCGGCCAGTTCGGCCCGAGATAGATGTGATGCGTGGGATCGAAGAAGTTGCCCATGCCGGTCGTGAACACGTCGTACTCCGCGGGCTTGATGCGCCGCTGGCCGAGCGTGGACCAGTCCATCACCTGAAGATCGATCTTGAAGCCGACCTCTTCGAGCTGCTGCTTGGTGACGAGCGCGAAGTCGTACATCCACTTGTACTCCTGCGTCGTCATGAAGCGGATCGGCTGGCCCGAGTAGTTCGCTTCCTTCAGGAGGCGCTTCGCCTTCTCCTTGTTCCGCTCGTTCCACGGCAGCCCCGCGATCTTCGTGTGCCACGGCAGCTCCCGGAACGCGAGGCTCGAGTCCATGCGATAGAACTCGGGCTTGCCGCCGGCGACGGTCTTCATGATCGGCTCGATGTCGAGCGCCGCCTGCCACGCCTGGCGGAGCTTCTGGTTCGTCATCAGGCCTTCCTTCTTGTTGAAGACCGCGACGAGCCAGTAGTACGGCTTCACGAGCACCGGCTGCACGTCCTTGTTCGCCTTGAGCCGGTCGTACGCGTCGGCGACGAGGTCGTCGGCGGCGTCGAGGTCGCCGGACTCGAGCTGCGCGGCGCGGCTCGCCGCGTCGGGCACGGGGATCCAGCGGAGCTCGTCGACGTGCACGATCTTCGCGCCGCCGTAGCCGCTCTGCTTGCCCGGCAGCGGCTTGTACTCGTCGTAGCGGGTCATGCGGATGTACTGGTCCGGCTTCCACTCCGCGAGCTTGAACGGCCCGGTGCCCACCCACTCCGTGATGCGCTGGTCGGGCGGGAACTTGTCCGCGATCTCCTTCGGATAGATGGCGCCGAAGTTGTTCGGGACCGCCAGCGAGACGACGACGATCGCCGACTTCTCCTTGAGCTTGAGCTCCACCGCGTACTTGTCGGTCGCCTTGAAGTCCACGACCTGGGTCCAGAGCGACTTGCCGTACGTGGAGCGCTTGCTCCACCGCGAGAGCGAGGCGACGACGTCGTCGGACGTCATCTCCTTGCCGTTGTGGAACTTGATGCCCTTGCGCAGCTTGATCGCGTAGGTCAGCCCGTCCTTCGACACCGCCGGCATGCCGTCGGCGAGCATCGGGATCGGCTGGTATTTCTCGTCAAGCGAGTAGAGGCCCTCGAACACGTGGTTCGTCAGGACCTCGGTGATGGTTTGGGTACCCCAGTGCGGGTCGAGCGAGGGCGGCTCGCCGAGGTTGCCGATCTTCAGCACGCCGCCCTTCTTCTGAGCCTCGGCGCTGAGCGGCACGGCGACGAGCAGAGCGACGAACGCGAGCGCGATCAGCCTTCGCATGGTAAGCCTCCCGGTCGAGTGGCCGACATCATAACTGATCCTCGATGTATTGTTGACGGCCTGACCATGAGCCAAGCGTCGGCCTTCTTCGCGCTCACGCCCGACCGCGTGCTGAGCGCCGTCGAGATCGGCGGCCTGCGCTGCACGGGCCGTTGCCTGCCCGTGCGCGCGTTCGAGAACCGCGTGTACGAAGTCGAGCTGGAGGACGCGCGCCGGCTGATCGTGAAGTTCTATCGCCCCGGGCGCTGGTCGCGCGCGACGATCCTCGACGAGCACCGGTTTCTCACCGATCTCGCGGCGGCCGAGCTTCCCGTGGTGCCGCCGATGGATCTCGGCACCGGCGAGCTGCTCCCGGAGCTCGACGGCATCTCCTACGCCGCGTTCCCGAGGGTGCGCGGCCGCACGCTCGACGAAGGAGAAGACGAGCGCTTGCGTCAGGTGGGCCGGCTCATCGGCCGCATGCACGCCGTCGGCGCCGCGCGCGACGCGCCGCACCGCCCGCGCTTCACCGTCGACTTCTACGTACGGCAGCCGCTCGCGGCGATCCTCGGCGGAAAGTTCATCGCGGAGCCATTGGCGGGACGCTATCGCGACCTCGCGCTTCGGCTCGCGGACATCGTCGAGCCGCGGCTCGCGGCCGCGCGCACGCAGCGCATCCACGGCGATCTCCACTGGGGCAACACGATCTGGGGCGCCGACGGCCCGATCCTCCTCGACTTCGACGACTGCTGCGTGGGACCTCCCGTGCAGGATCTCTGGCTGCTCGCGCGCGGCGACGAGGCCGAGGTGACGCATCGCCGCGAGCAGCTGATCGCGGGCTACGAGCTCTTCCGCGAGTTCGACCGCTCGACGCTCGCGCTGTGCGAGCCGCTCCGCGCGCTGCGCATCATCCACATGTCGGGCTGGATCGCGACTCGCTGGCAGGACCCGTCGTTCCAGTCGGGCTTCCCGGCGTTCGGCCGCGACAACTACTGGCTGGCGGAGTACGAGGCGCTCTTCCGGATCTTCGAGGGGCTCGGCTCGCCTTAGACGAACGGCGAGTCGGTCTCGAGGCCGAGGATGTACGCGCCCGCGGTCTCGAAGTGGACCGGGCGGCCCTGGACCTGCTGCGTCACCGCGTGGATGTCGCGGAAGCGCCGCTCGAACGGCTGATGCTGGAAGATCGCGGTGGAGCCGGACGCGCTGTACACCGCGCTCACGACCTTCTCGGCTTCGTTGATGGCCCACGTCGACGTGAGCCGGATCTGCATCCGCTGGTCGAAGCTGATTTCACCGCCCGCCACCACCGCGCGCCAGATCTCGGTCAGCGAGCCGAACAGGAGCGCGCGCGCCGAGCGCAGCCGCGCCTCCGCCTGGCCGACATTCGACTGGATCACGGCGTTCATGCGCAGCGTGCTCTTCGCGCCGCGCGGCGTCTTATCGGCCGCCAGCGTCAGGAACTCGTCGAGCATCGCGCGCGCGATGCCGAGCGCGAGCCCGGCGAAGCCCGACGCGTAGAAGCTACCCGTCGGCACGCAGTAGAGGAGGCCCGGGTGGCGACGCTCCGACGGCTCGTCACGCTTGGCGGCGTGGGCTTCCGGGACGAAGAGCTCGGTGACCGTGTACTTGTCGCTGCCGGTGCCGCGCAGCCCCATCACGTGCCAGATGTCCGTCATCACCGCGTGCTCGACGGGGAACATCATCGTGCGGATGTCGGGCGCGCCGCGGCGCTGCCGGTGCGCGCCGTCGCGCTCCACGATGGGCACGTGCGCGCCGAGCCACGTCGCGCGCCGCCCGCCGCTCGCGAAGCTCCAGCTCCCGGTGACGCGATAGCCGCCGTCGACGGCCTGCGCGAACCCGTCGCCGCCCTGCGAGCCCCACGCGAGCACGGCATCGGCCGGTCCGAAGATCTCGCGCGCCGCGGCCGGCTCCAGATACCCGGCCATCATCGAGCACACGCAGTTCTGGTTGAGGCACCACGCGGTGCTCGCGTCGGCCTTCGCGACTTCCTCGATCACGCGCACGTAGGTGACGGGATCGATCTCGGCGCCGTCGAGCGACTTCGGGAGGAGCAGCCGGAACATCCGCGCGCCGTGCATCGTCTTCATCAGCGACGCGGCCACGCGCCGTTCGCGCTCGGTTTCGTCAGCGGCGGCGGCGATCGCCGGCGCGAGCGATCGCGCGCGCTCGACGTACTCCATCTGCAGGGCCGGTTCGGTCAGGGTCCATTCCATCGCCCGGTGATGTTCGCCGAGACTCGCGCGCGATGCAACCGCTACCCGGCTGCGGCCGGCGGTTCTGTCGGCGGGTTGGACGCCGGGTCTTCCGCGATCGGATTCGTCAGTGGATGAAGGACGTCTATCACGTAGCCGACGTCCAGGCGTTCCCCCCGCCACTCCGGGGTCAGCGTGTGTGAGTCCACCGTGACGGCGTGGGCGGCGTTCGTCTCCAGCAGTGTTTTCTTCGGGTCCGCAGGCACAGCGGGCGGATCCGGGACATCGGGAATCGTCCAGCCGTTCGGCCGGCGGAACGTCAGCGCGCCATCCGTGTTCCGCTCGAGCTGATAGCCCTCTTCGTGCACCGCGCGGTGATGGCGGCGGCAGAGCAGCGCGAGATTCGACAGCGTCGTCGGGCCGCCGCGTGCCCAATGCTTGATGTGATGTCCCTCGGCGATACGGACACCGCAGCCCGGGAACCGGCAGCCGTGGTCTCGACGGTGTAGTGCTCGACGTATCGCGGCGGGGATCGTCCGCGTCCGGGCGCCCATCTCGCCGAGCCGACCATCGGCATCCTCGCGCATGACGACACGGCTCGCGTCACAGGCCAGGCGCTGGGACGTTTTCGCGGAAACGCAGGCTCCGTCTTCGAGCACGGATTGGCCGGGCTGATCGGCGTTCGCCAGGACCGGGGCCTCGACGTGGACGACGACCTGGTAGCGCTCGCCCGGCGCGCCGGGGTCGAGACCGTGGTGCAGCGCCGTCTCGGCGACCAGCACCAGCGCGTCGGCCTGCTGCTGAGGGAGCGTAGGCGGTTCCGCGGGACCGTTTTGCACAACACCCGTGGCAGTCGCGGAGCCACTGGTAGTCGCCGTTCGACGTCGGCGCGGGCAGAGACTCTCGCGCGCTGCCTCCAGCGCGCGAAGAAGGAGTGCCCCGGCCTCGGGCGTGAGCCGACCCCGGACGACGACGCTGCCGTCGTCGCCGGGATACACGGAGAGGCCGCGCAGCACATGCTGCCGAGTCGCCTCCCGCCGCTCCGCCTGGCGATCGACGTACCGCCAGCCACGCACGATCCGCTCGACATGCTCTGCGGTGCCGGCACGCGTGACCGCCAGCAAACGTTCTTCGGTCTCCGGCGTAGCGACGCGAGTCGCCGCACGGACCTTGGCGTACGAGATCTCGCCACGCGCGAGGGCCGCGGCGAGACGCGGCAACGTCCCGAGCGCGCGCGCCACGCGCGCGCGCTCGCGGGCGGCCCGGGGATCGAGGCCGACGCGCCAGCTCAGCCACGCGGCGCACGAGCGGAATCCGTTGCTCCACCCACCACGCTCATCGAACTCACGGATGCGATCGAGCAGCCTCGCGGTCGCCGCCTCGAGGTGTGCCGAAAGCTCGGCGATCTCGTCACCGAGGCGATCGAGGTCGGAATACATCTGCGGATCGGGGGTCTGCATCGCGTTCTCCATTTCGTGGTGCGGCGACTCTACACCGCGAATTTGGAGCGCTCTGCGCGCCTCCAGGAACGACGATCGCAGCGCCTACCCCGATTTTTTCGCCGACGCGGTCGAACGTGCGTCTATGACCACGGGAAGACCGTGCGAACGCGCATTCTTCGCCGAAGACGCGCTCGCGGGCGGAGCGACACGGGGAATCTGTCAAGGGAAAAATCGAGCGAACCGGCGAGATCGGCAACAGATCGGAGCGAAAATATCGGCGATCAGGCTCGGGCATCACACCGACCCCGGCATCACACGGACCCGGTTCGGCGGCGCACTTGGCCACGCCCCCCAGAGCCCCAGCCGGAGACACGCGTATGATGCAAGCCATGCCGACCAGGCCCCGCGCCGGGACGCGCGCGCTCGCGGTCATCGCGCTGCTGCTCGCGCTCGGCACCGTCGTCGCGTTCGTCGGGCTGCTGCAGGCCCTGATCCCGCTGCGGCCCGCGTGGTATCTCGGCACGCTGGCGCTCGCGCTCGTGCTCGGCGCCGCGTCGGTGTGGCGGGCACGGCACTGGCTCACGATCAGCGCGTTCGCCCTGTCCGTGCTGCTGTTCGGCGCCGCCGTGGTCTTCAACTTCGTCGCGATGCGCGTTCCCGTCACGAAGTCCGTGTTCGTCGTCGGGCAGCCGGCGCCCGACTTCACGCTGCCCGACTCGACGGGCAAGGCCGTGCGGCTCGCCGACTATCGCGGACAGAAGCCCGTCGTGCTCGTCTTCTATCGAGGGTACTGGTGACCCTTCTGCGCGGCGGAGCTCCAAGGGCTTGGAGCGCTCACTCGCGACCTGGAGGCGGCGGGGGCCGAAGTACTGGCCGTCAGTCCCGACTCGAATGAGCGCAGCCAGGAGCTCGCGCAGCGGTTGCGCGTGAACTACCGGTTCCTCGCCGATCGCGATCTCGCGGTCACCCGGCGCCTCGGCCTCGTCCACGCGGGCGGCGGGTCCGATGGCAAGGACGTCCCGGTGCCGGCCACCGTCGTGATCGACCGGGCCGGCGTGGTGCGATGGTCGAAGCTGGCCGACAACGTCCAGAGCCGCCCGGATCCGAAGGACGTGCTCGGCGCGGTGCGCGCGCTGTAAGATTCCGCGATGGCCCTCTTCAAGACCGAGAAGAAGCCGCCCAGGGCCGGCATCGCCGGCAAGTGGGACGTCGTCATCGGCGAGGACATGTGCAAGGCGTGCGGCTTCTGCCTCAACGTCTGCCCCGTGCCCGTCTTCGAATACCGCACCGTCCCCAACAAGCTGGGGTGGTTCCCGATGTACGTGAAGCACGAGGAGCACTGCATCGGCTGCATGCTCTGCTACCAGATCTGCCCGGACTTCTGCATCGACGTGGCGGCGAAATGATCACGGTCAAGGCCGGGGGCCTCGTCGCGCCGTGGATCGAATGGGAGAAGCGGTGCACCGACGGCCGCCGGCTGCTCGAAGCCGGCACGTACGCGCTCACCGAAGGCGCGATCGCCGCGGGCTGCCGCGTGTTCGCGGGCTACCCGATCACGCCCGCGACGGACATCGCCGAATACATGTCGAAGCGCCTGCCGCAGGTCGGAGGCTATTACGTGCAGTGCGAGGACGAGCTGGCCGGCATGCACGCGTGCGCGGGCGCGAGCCTCGGCGGGCTCAAGGCGATGACCGCGACGTCCGGCCCCGGCTACACGCTCATGCACGACGCGTACGGCTGGTCGATCACCAACGAGATCCCGCTGGTCGTCGTCGATGCGATGCGCGTCGGACCGATCAGCGGCATCACCGGCGCCCCGGGGCAGGGCGAGTTCTACATCGCGCGCTACGCCTCGCACGGCGGCAACTTCGAGACGATCGTGGTCTCGCCGTCGTCCGTGCAGGAGGCGTTCTGGCTGACGATCGACGCCTTCAACTTGTCGGAACGATTTCGAACGCCGGTAACAATTCTGACGGACCAAGTGATCTCGGATATGTGGGAGGACCTCTTCATCCCAGCCGACTACGACGGCCTGGATTTTGTACGGCCGCGCAAGCACAACCTGATGATGCCGTTCTATCCCGTCGGCGACGCGTCCATCGACGTGCCGCCGAACGTCATCGGGCACGGCACCGGCGTCTGCGTGTCGGCGTACACGCACACCGAAGAGGGCTACGACATCGAGGAGATGGAGGCGCAGTGGGCGCAGACCTACCGCCTCGTGAACAAGATCCGCCACCACAAGGACGAGCTCGCCCGCTACGAGACGTTCGGGCTCGACGATGCCGAGGTCGTGGCCGTCGCCTACGGCGCGAACGCCCGCACGGTGAAGACGGGCGTGCTCGAGGCGCGGCGGCGCGGCGTCAAGGCCGGCTTCGTGCGGCTCGTCACGCTGTGGCCGTTCCTCGACGAGCTGTTCGAGCGGGACTGCCGCTTCGTCGTGTGCGAGCTGAACTACGACGGCCAGCTCGTGCGCGAAGTCCAGCGCGCGGCGCCGCACAAGAAGGACGTGCACTTCATGGGCAAGAGCGCCGAGCTGCACACGGTGAGCGAGGTCGCCGCCGGGCTCGACGGCGTGGCCCGGTCGAACCGGCTGCCCGAGCTTCCTTATATATGGACGGAGGTCAGGTGAGATGAACAAGCTCGCCGCGAAGTACCTGCGCCCCAGCCAGATTCCGACCAAGGCCTGTCACGGCTGCGGCATCGGGATGATCGAGAACTGGCTCCTGCAGGCGATCGACGAGCTCGGGCTCAAGCAGGAAGACGTGATCTTCGGCACGGGCATCGGCTGCGTCGGACGCCAGACGTTCGCGACGTGGGGCGGCGACAACTTCGGCGCCACCCACGGCCGTGCGCTCGCCGTCGCCACCGGCCTGAAGCTCGCGCAGCCCGACAAGAAGTACCTCATCGTCGTCGGCGATGGGGATGCCGCGTCGATCGGCACCTCGCACCTGATCCACGCCGCGCGCCGCAATCTCGGCGTGACGGTGATCTGCGAGGACAACATGGGGTACGAGTCCACCGGCGGACAGTTCTCGCCGACGACCCCGGCCGGGTACGTCACGAACTCGAGCCCGTACGGCATGGTCGAGCCGGGCTTCGATCCCTGCGACGTCGTGAAGGCGGCGGGCGCGACGTTCGTGGCCGAGACGACGGCCACCCAGTGGCACCAGACCGTGAAGATCGTGAAGAAAGCGCTGCAGAACGATGGGTTCTCGTTCGTCCACGTGCGCTTTCCGTGCAACGAGAACTTCGGCGCCTACGCCCTCGGCACGCGCGACACGCTGAAGAACCTCGAGTGGATCTACGAGCACACGCAGGGGCGCAAGGCCGACGGCAGCGAGACCGACTTCACGTGGGAGACCGGCATCAAGCACGACGCCTCGAACAGCCGGCCGGAGTTCTCCAGGCTGCTGCGCGACATGAACGCGCGCGTGAAGGCGGACATGGAGGCGAAGCGCCGCCCGTGAGAACCGAGATCCTGATCTCGGGCTTCGGCGGGCAGGGCGTGATCCGCATGGGCCAGATCCTCGGGCTCTGCGCGATCAACCAGGGCCACCGCGTGACGATGTTGAAGAGCCACGGCACGGAGACGCGCGGCGGCTACGTGCGCGCGCAGATCGTGATCTCGCCCGAGTACGTGGACAGCCCGGTGGTCGAGCACGCGGACGTCTTCGTCGCGTTCTCGCAGCCCGCATACACGAAGTTCTACGACCTCTGCGGCGGCAAGGTCCTCTACGATCCGGAGCTCGTGGAGAAGGTGCGTGACGACGCGCCCGACCGCCACGTGCCGGTGGCCGCGACGCAGCTCTCCAAGGAGACGTTCTCCAACCAGCTCTTCGCGAACATGATCATGCTCGGCGCGCTCACGCGGGTGGCCGCGCTCGACTACGAGGCCATGCGCAAGGCGATGCTCGCGGTGATCCCGCGCTTCCACGACCAGAACCTCGCCGCCCTCGACCTCGGGCACACGCTCCCGGCCGCTCGCGTCTGATGCACGCGCGGACGTGGCACGCCGCATGGCCGGCGCACCTCCCGCGCTCGCTCGACTATCCCGATGTCCCCGCGTGGTGGCTGCTGGAGCGCAATCTCCCGCGGTTCGCGCAGCGCGTGGCCGTGCGGGAGGTCGATCACGAGACGCCGGCCGAAGGCCGCGTGCTCACGTACGAGCACCTCGTGCGCGCGGCGCGCGGGATCGCGAGCGGCCTGCGCGCGGCGGGTGTCGGCCCGGGCACGCGCGTCGGCTACTGCCTGCCGAACTCCGCGGCGCTGATCCTCGGGTACTACGCGACGTGGTGGGCCGGCGGCACGGTCGTGCCGGCGAATCCCGCCGCGCGCGACGGCGAGGTCGAGCAACAGCTCGGCGACGCGGGCGTGTCGCTCGTCGTCGGGCACGCCGCCGTCAGCCAGGTGGTCGCCGAGCGGCTGAAAGTGCCGTTCATCGACGGCGCCGCATTCACGGCCATGGAGTCGCTGGCGCCCGCCGCGCCCGCGCCGTGCGCGGCGGCCGACGACGTCGCCGTGCTGCTCTACACCGGCGGCACGACGGGGACACCGAAAGGTGCGATGCTCACGCACCGGAACCTCGTGGCGAACACGATCCAGTTCGCGGAGTGGTACGCGTTCGCCCCGGGCGACGAGACGTCACTCTGCGCGATCCCGTTCTTCCACTCGGGCGGGATGTCCGGCGTGATGAACGTGCCGCTCTCGGCCGGCGCGACGCTGATCGTGTTCCGCCGGTTCAACGCGTCGTCGGTCGCGCGCGCCGTCGGCCGGCATCGCGTCACGCGGCTCTTCGGCGTGCCGACGATGTTCATCGCGCTCCTGAACGACCAGGACGGTCGGCGTGCCGATTATTCGACGTTGCGCGCGTGCCGCACCAACGCCGCGCCGCTCCCCCCGAGCGTGAAGGCCGAGTTCGACGCGCTGGTCGGCCGCGAGGTCCTCGTCGAAGGCTACGGCCTGACCGAGACGAGCCCGCTCACGCACGCGAACCCGATCGACCGCGCGAAGCCGGGCTCGATCGGCATCCCGCTGGCCGACACCGACGCGCGGATCGTCGATCTGGACACAGGGAAGGACGTGGCGCCCGGCGCGAGCGGCGAGCTGCTGATCCGCGGCCCGCAGGTGATGCGCGGCTACTGGAACCGGCCGGAGGAGACCGCGCGCGTCCTGTCCGGCGGCTGGCTGCGAACGGGCGACGTCGCGACGATGGACGCCGACGGGTACTTCGCCATCGTCGATCGCGCCAAGGACATGATCAACACCGCCGGGTTCAAGGTGTGGCCGCGGGAGGTCGAGGAAGTCCTCTACGGTCACGACGCCGTGAAGCTCGCGGTGGTGGTCGGCGTCCCCGACGACTATCGCGGCGAGGCGGTGAAGGCGTTCGTGGTGTCGAAGGCCGGCGCCCGCGTCAGCGAGGCGGAGCTGATCGAGTTCTGCCGGCGGCACCTCTCGACGTACAAGCTGCCGCGCGCCGTCGAGTTCCGAACCGAGCTGCCCATGAGCGGCGCCGGCAAAGTGCTCCGCCGCGCGCTGCGCGAAGGCCAAGGAGGCCGCCCATGACGAGGATCGTCGTCGCCCTGCTGCTCGCGCTGGCGCTGGTGTCCGGGGTGGTCGCGCAGGAGAAGTATCCGAGCCGCCCGATCGACGTCATCTGCACGTGGGGCACGGGGGGCGGCGCGGACGCGATGGCGCGCCAGATCTCGACCCTCGCGCAGCCGGTGCTCGGTGTCGCGCTCCCGGTCTCGAACGTGCCGGGCGCCTCGGGCAACACCGGCATGGCGCAGCTCCTCGCGGCGAAGCCCGACGGCTACACGGTGGCGACGTTCATCCAGGACACGCTGATGACGTTGCCGATGGGCCTCGCGCGCTACAAGGTCGACGACTTCGAGTGGGTCACGCGCACGCAGGTCGCCGACTCGTTCCTGTTCGTGAAGAGCGACGGCCCGTTCAAGACCGTGCAGGAGCTCTTCAAGCACGCGCAGGCGAACCCGGGCAAGCTGCGCGTGGCGGGCACCGGCTTCGGGACGGTCGACGACGTGAGCGTCCGGGTCCTCGAGAAGAAGGGCTACAAGATGACGATGGTGCCGTACCCGAAGCCCGGCGAGCGGTACGCGTCGACGCTCGGCGGTCACAGCGAGGCCCTCTACGAGCAGGCGGGCGACGTGCTGCAGTACCTGAAGGCCGGCCAGCTCAAGCCGCTGGTGATCTTCGCGGAGAAGCGCCATCCCGCGTTCGCGGACGTGCCGACGTCGAAGGAGCTCGGGATCGACCTCACGCTGCCGCAATTCCGCGGGATCGTCGCGAAGAAGGGAACGCCGCCCGAGCGCGTGAAGGCGCTCGGCGACGCGATCAAGAAGTCGATGGACACGCCGCAGTGGAAGAAGTTCGCGGACGACTGGTACATGAGCCCCGACTCCTACATGGGCCCGGAGACGTTCGGCAAGTGGGTGGCCGCCGAGGTCGACACGCTCGACCGCCTCGTGAAAGAGTTCGGGCTCCGCAAGTAGATGGCGGCGCCGCTCGCGGGCGTGATCGTCGCGATCGGACTGCTGTTCGCGTCGCGCGGCCTCGATACCGTGTCCGCGCCCGGCCAGCTCGGTCCCTCGTTCTGGCCGCGCCTGGTCCTCGCCGGCCTCGTCATCGCGTGTCTCGCGAAAGCGGTGGAGGCGCGCCGCGCGCGCGGCCGCGGCGCGGCGGATGCCGCCCCTCCGGCGGCGCGCGCGCGGCTCGCGACGGCGATCGCGCTCGTCGTGCTCTACGTCGCGCTCGCTCCGCTGCTCGGGTTTCCGTTGACCACCGCGCTGTTCATCGCCGGGTTCCTGGTCCTGGGCGGCGCGGGACGCCCGCTCATGCTCGCGGCGAACAGTTTCGCCGGGACCGTCGCCCTGCTGTACCTCTTCGTGAAGCTCGTGTACCTGCCGCTGCCGAAAGGCGGCGGGCCGTTCGAGACGTTCACGCTGGCGCTGTATCGCGCGCTCCGGATCTTCTGAGCCGTGGGCGAGCTCCTCGGCAACCTCGGGGTCGGCTTCCTCAACGCGCTGGGCCCGCTGAACTTCCTCATGATCGTCGCCGGACTCGCGATCGGCATCGTCGCGGGCGCGCTCCCCGGCATCACCATGCTCAACGCGATCGTGCTGGTGCTGCCGTTCACCTACCTGATGGGGATCGTGCCCGCGCTCCTGCTGATGATCGGCGTCTACTGCGGCGGCGTCTTCGGCGGCTCGATCACGGGCATCCTCTTCAACATCCCCGGCGACCCGATGAACGTGCCCACGACGTGGGAAGGCTACCGCCTGAACCGGCAGGGCAAGACCCAGTACGCGCTCGGGCTCGCGATCATGAGCTCCGCGTTCGGCGGCCTGGTGAGCGCGCTCTTCCTCGCGTTCTTCGCCCCGCCGTTCGCGAAGTTCGCGCTCGGATTCTCCACGGTGGAGTTCTTCTCGGTCGTCGTGTTCGGCCTGGCCAGCGTGTCGGTGCTCGGCCAGCACTCGATGGCGGCGGCGCTCGTGTCGCTCTTCACGGGGATGTTCCTCGGCACGATCGGCACGGAGGCGCAGTACGGGGTCGAGCGCTTCGTCTTCGACGTGCCCTTCCTCAAGACCGGCGTCGATTTCGTCACCGTGCTCATCGGGTTGTTCGCGATCGGCGAGGTGCTCGACCAGATCGCAGGCACGGCGGAGCCCGCGGCGCACGTGAACACGCGCGCGGTGCCGCGGCTGCCGTTGCTCGACCTCTGGCCGCTCCGCTGGCCGCTGGCGCGCGGCACCGCCGTGGGCATCGCGGTGGGCGGCCTCGCGGGCGCCGGCGCCACCGTGTCCTCCTTCGTCTCCTACGGGCTCGAGAAGCAGATCTCGAAGGAGCCGGAGCGCTTCGGCACCGGCCACGCCGGCGGGCTCGTCGCGTCGGAGTCGTCGGTCAACGGCTCGACCGGCGGCGCGATGATCCACCTGCTCACGCTCGGCATCCCGGGCAGCGCGGCGACCGCGGTGATGATGGGGGCGTTCCTGATCCACGGCATCCAGCCGGGACCGCTGCTCTTCACGAAACAGCCGGAGCAGGTGTACACCATCGTCGCCGGCATGGTCCTCGCCAACGTCGTCATGATCGCGCTCGGGTTCGTCGCCGCGCTCTCGTTCGCGACGCTGATGAAGGTGCCGGCGGCGATCCTCAACACGTTCATCGTCGTGTTCTGCTTCATCGGCGCCTTCGCCCTGCGCAACGACATGGCGGACGTCTGGCTGACGATGCTGTTCGGCGTGGCGGGGTTCTTCATGAGGCGCTGGGACCTGCCCATTCCTCCGCTCGTGATGGGTATCATTCTCGGGCCGATGGCCGAGGGATACTTCCTCACCTCCATGGTGGCGAACGGGAACGACCTCACGGTGTTCGCCACGCGCCCGGTGAGCGCGATCGTGCTCGCTCTCGCCGTCGCGCTGCTGGTCTGGCCCGTCGCCAAACGCATGCGAAGGAGAACGACGTGACCGATCCCCACCGCCTCACCACCATCGAGGCCGTCCTCGTCGAGGTGCCGATGAAGGCGCCGACGCACGGCGTGCACGGCACCGTCTCCACTCAGCGCAGCGCGCTCGTCCGCGTCGCGAGCGACCGCGGGGCGGAGGGCTGGGGCAACGTCGATCCGACGGTCGGCTACTCGACCATGGCCGTGGCCGACGTCGTGGCCGCGGTCCGGCGGCTCGCGCCGGCGCTGCGTGGCGCCGACGCGCTGAACGCGCAGCGCGCGCTCGCGATCATGGATCGCGAGCTCCACGAGATGTTCGAGGCCAAGGCCGCGATCGAGATGGCGCTGTTCGACCTCGCGGGGCAGGCACTCGGCGTGCCGGTGACGACGCTCCTCGGCGGGCGCGTGCGCGACGAGGTGCGCTTCAACGCCTGGATCGGCACGGTGCCCCCCGCGCAGGCCGCCCGCGAGGCGGTGGCGTGGGCGGACCGCGGATTTCGCTCGGCGAAGATCAAGGTCGACGGCGCCACCGACGAGGGCGTGGCACGCGTGGCGGCCGTGCGCGAGGCCGTGGGCGATCGCCTCGCCCTGCGCGTGGATTTCAACGAGACCCTCACGCGCGACCAGGCGCCGGCGTTCATCCGCCGGCTGGAGCCGTACGGCCTCACGCTCGTCGAGCAACCGATCCCGCGCGACCAGATCGCGGGACTCGCCGAGATCCGGTCGAAGATCGGCATCCCGCTGATGGCCGACGAGAGCGTCACCGACGGCGCGTCGCTGATCGAGATCATCCGTCGCGAAGCGGCCGACCTCGTCAAGGTCAAGGTCATGAAGCAAGGCGGCTTCCTCAGGACGCGCGCGATGATCGACTGCGCGGCCGCGGCCGGCCTGCGCGTGGTCCTCGGCCACGGGTTCGGCCTCACGCTCTCGACCCTCGGAGAAGTCGCGCTCGCGGCGGTGAGCGAGGCGGTGATCGACGGGTGCGAGGCCGTCGGCCCCCTGAAGATGGCGGCGGACGTCGTCGTGGATGCCGTCCGTCTCGACGCCGGCGTCCTCGCTCTCTCGGACGCGCCCGGGCTCGGCGCCGTCGTGGACGCCGACGCCGTCAAACGCTACCGCCTCGACGGGTGAGCGCCTGATGCAGTGGGTCGGTGTCGACGTCGGGGGCACGTTCACCGACGTCGTCGTCTACGACGAAGCCGGCGGCACGCTGGACGTCGGCAAGTCGCCGACGAGCCCGGCCGATCCGACGGTCGGCCTGCTCAACGCGCTCACCAAGCTGAAGGTCGATCTCGCGGGCACCGGGCGCGTCGTCCACGGCACCACGATCGGCACCAACGCGGTGCTCGAGCGCACGGGCGCGCCGGTCTGGCTCCTCACCACGCGCGGATTCCGCGACACGCTCGAGATCGGCCGGACGAATCGCACGATCCTCTACGACATGCGCGCGCAGAAGCCGGCGCCGCTGGTGCCGCGCACGCGCGTCGTGGAGATCGACGAGCGCGTGACGTTCGACGGCACGGTGCTCCGGCCGCTCCGCGAGGACGACGTGCGCGCCGCGCTCGCGCGCGTGCGCGAGTCCGCGAACGGCGCGCGCGCCGCGCTGGTCGTGAGCTTCCTGCACAGCTACGCCTGGCCGGCCCACGAGGACACGGCCGCGCGGATCGCCGCCGAGATGCTGCCGGGCTGGTTCATCTCGACCTCCGCCGACGTGCTGCCCGAGCTCCGCGAGTACGAGCGCTGCAGCACCGCGGCCTTGAACGCCTACATCGGGCCGAAGGTCGGCGGCTATCTGACGGCGCTCACGCGCGCGCTGGCCGACCGCGACTATCGCGGCAAGGTCTTCATCACCACCTCGAGCGGCGGCATCGTGCCGGCGGAGGTCGCCGCGCGCTATCCCGTGCACACCGTGCTCTCCGGTCCGGCGGGCGGCGTCGCCGCCGCGGTGAATCTGGGGCGGCTCACGGGGCAGCGGAACCTCATCACCTACGACATGGGCGGGACGAGCACCGACGTCTGCCTGATCGAAGACCTCGAGCCCGCGCTCACGACCGAGCAGCACATCGCCGGGCTGCCGAACCGCACGCCGCAGATCGAGATCAACTCGATCGGCGCCGGCGGCGGCTCGGTCGCCTGGCTCGACGCGGGCGGCGCGCTGCGCGTCGGCCCGCGGAGCGCGGGCGCCGATCCGGGACCGGCGTGCTACGGCCGAGGCGGGGTCGAGGCGACGATCACCGACGCGAACGTCGTGCTCGGCCGCGCCGGCACGGACGTGCCGCTCGCCGGCGAGATCGAGCTCGACGCGGAGCGCGCGCGTCAGGCGCTCGCACGGCTCGGCGCCGGGCTGCCGGAGGTCGGCGACGTCGCGGCGCTCGCCGACGGCGTCGTCCGGCTGGCCGTGGCGCGGATGGTGTCCGCGATCAAGGAGATCTCGATCGCGCGCGGCCACGACCCGCGCGACTTCGCGCTCGTCGCCTACGGCGGCGCGGGGCCGATGCACGCGGCGCTGCTCGCCGACGAGCTCGACATGACGCGTGTGATCGTGCCGCCCGCGCCCGGCAATTTTTCCGCGTTCGGCTCGCTGATCTCCGACCTGCGCCGGGACTACGTCCGCACGCGACTGCTCCGCACGCGCGGCGGCGGCGACGCCGCGGTCGAGCGGCTCTACGCCGGGCTCGAGCGCGAGGCGCGCGCGGATCTCGGCGCGGAGGGCGTGGCGCCGTCCGCCATCACGCTCGTGCGGATGCTCGGCATGCGTTATGTCGGCCAGTCCTGGGAGCTGCTCGTGCGCTGGCCGGACGAGATGAGCGACGGCACGCTCGCGGCGCTGGAGGCCGCGTTCCATCGCGCGCACGAGCAGCGCTACGGCCACGCGACCGCGCGCGAGGCGGAGGTCGTGAGCCTGCGGCTCACGGCCGTCGGCGCGGTCGCGAAGCCCACGCCGCCGCGCTGGACGGTGACCGGCACGCCGGCCCAGGCCGAGCGCGTGCGCCGCGAGGTCAGCTTCGACCGCGAACGGCAGCGCGTGGCCGTCTATCGTCGCGAGCGGCTGCCGGGCGGGACGCCGCTGAGCGGACCGGCGATCATCGAAGAGATGGGCGCGACGACCGTGATCCCGCCCGGCTGGTCGGCGACCGTCGGCCCCTGGGGCGAGCTCGTGCTCACGAGGCAGAGCCCGTGACCGTCGATCCCATCACCCTCGAAGTCATCGGCGAAGGGCTCATCGCGATCGTGCGCGAGATGCGCGCGACGGTCATCCGCGCGTCGTACTCGCCGGTCATCTGGGACATGGACGACTTCTCGTGCGCGCTGTTCGATCCCGCGGGCCAGATGATCGCGCAGTCGGACGACCATCCGGGCCACGTGCTGCCGATGCCGTGGTCCGTGCGCTGCGCGATGGAAGACTTCCAGGACGACCTGCGCCCGGGCGACGTCATCCTGCTGAACGACTCGTACCGCGGCGGCACGCACCTCAACGACGTGACGATGCTGTATCCGCTGTTCGACGGCGAGGAGCTGATCGTGTTCCCCGCGGTGCGCGCGCACTGGTCGGACGTCGGCGGCGGCGCGCCGGGCAGCTATTCCGGCCTCAACACGAACATCTATCAGGAAGGCGTGCGCATCCCGCCGATCAAGATCGTCGAAGGCGGGCGGCTCAACCGCGCCGCGATGGCGCTCCTGCTCAACAACATGCGGCTGCCGGAAGACCGGCAGGGCGACTTCAACGCGTCGCTCGGCGCGTGCAAGGTGGCGGAAGGGCGCATCCGCCGGCTCTTGGCGAAGTACGGGCGCAAGACCGTGCTGGACGCGATCGCGCTGAACCTCGACCGCGCGGAGCGGCGGCTGCGCGCGAAGATCGCGGCGCTGCCCGACGGCGAGTACGTGTACGAGGACTACCTCGAGTACTTCGAGGACGGCGCGCTCGACCCGGTCCTCATGCGCCTCACGCTGACGATCCGCGGCGACGAGATCGTCGCGGACTTCGCGGGCTCGAGCCCGCAGGTGCCGGGCGTGGTCAATTCCACGCTCGCGACGACCGGCGCGGGCGTGGTGGTGGCGGTGAAGGCCGTGCTCGATCCCGACGGACCCATCAACCACGGCACGTTCCGCCCGATCACGCTGCAGGCGCCCGAGGCGTCGATCGTGGACGTGAAGCTCGACGCGCCGGCCGGCGCGCACGGCGAGGTCCGCAAGCGCGCGGTGTCGGTGATGCTGGGCGCGCTGGCGCAGGTCGTTCCCGATCTCGTCTGCGGTGACCTGTGCGGCACGTCGTTCCCCAACGCGATCGGCGGGCGCGACGCGCGGCGGCGGCGTGACTACGTGTATTACGAGGCGCCGTCCGGCGGCAACGGCGCGTGGCGCGGCGGCGACGGGCCGAGCGCCTGGGGCAACATCGACTTCGGCAACGTGCGCACGATCCAGTCCGCGGAAGCGCTGGAGAGCGGCATGCCGCTCCTCGTCGAGGAAAGCGCGCTGCGCGTGGACTCGGGCGGCGAGGGGACCATGCGCGGCGGGCTCGGCTTCCGTCGCGCGATCCGGCTGCTCGAAGGCGAGGCGCGGTATTCGGTGCTGAGCGACCGCGCGGTGCTCCCGCCGTTCGGCGTCGGTGGCGCGGGGCCCGCGGCCCCGGTGAAGGTCTCGGTCGTCCACGACGGCGCGGAGCGTGACTTCGCGACGCCCGGCAAGGTGACGGGCCACGCGATCGCCGCGGACGACGTCGTCGTGCTGGAGTCCGCGGGCGGGGGCGGCTACGGCGATCCGCTCGCGCGCGATCCGGCGCGGGTCCGGGACGACGTCGTGGCCGGCCTCGTCTCGCGCGCGCGCGCGCGCGAGGGCTACGGTGTCGTGTTCACGGCGACGGGTGAGGTGGACGCCGCGGAGACCGCGCGCCGGCGCGCCACGCTCGCCGCGTCACGCCGCACGTTTCCGATCGCCGCCGACGAGCGCGAGGCCTACGAAGGCCGGCGCGGCCGTCATCGCGTCATTCGACTGGCGCCGAGCGTGGCGTCGGCGGTCGGCGCGAAGACCGGCGACGTCGTCGAGATGCTCGGCCGGCATCCCGCGCCGCTGCGCGCGTGGGTTCGCGTCGAGACCGACGCGGTCGCGGACCGGATCGCGCTCGACGCGCTCGCCCGCCGCATCCTCGGCGTCGCGGCCGGAGATCACGTCCGCGTCACGAAGCTCCGCTAGGGACGCTCGGACGCCTTCAGCAGCTCTTCGGCCACGCGCTTGACGTCGTTGGCCTCGACCTGGCCCTTGTGGGTCTTCATCACGTCGCCGACGAGACGGCCGGTCTGCTTGGCGTCGGTGATGCCCAGCGCCTTCAGCCGCTCGGCGACGAGCGCGCGAAGCTCCGCCTCGTCCATGCCCTTCGGGAGGAAGCGCTCGCAGAACCCGATCTCGAACCGGAGCTCGCCGGCTTGCCCGGCGCCGCGATCGCCGAGCTTCTCGTACTCGGCGAGCGCCTTCTGGAGCTGCTTGCGGTAGGCGCCGATGACGTCGACGACCAGCGCGTCGTCCACCTGCCCGCTGAAGCCCTTCGCCGTCGTCCGCTCGGTCAGGCGGGTCTTGAGCATGCGCACGACGTTGGCGGTGCGCGTGTCCTTGTCCTTGATGGCGGTCTTCAGCGTGTCGTCGAGCTCTCGGCTCAGCGCCATCCGTCAGGCGATCTCGACGGCGAGGTACGCGTCGCCGCGCGAGCCGTCGCGGCGACGGCGGCCCTTGCCGCGCAGCCTGAGCCGCATCCCGCTTCTGACACCCGCGGGAATCTGCACGACCACGTCGCCGCCGTCCGGCAGCGTGACCTGCTTGCGCACGCCGCGCTGGGCCTCCGCACTGGTCACGCGCAGCGGCAGCACGACGTCTCCCGCCACGATCGCGGTCTCGGCGGCCGGCGCCGGCAGACCGAAGAACCACCGGGCCGCGCGCGTGAGCCCGCGCAGCGCGCGCTGGCCCGGTGCCGACGGCAGCGACTCCGCGTCCGGCGGGCGGCCGCCGCGCAGGGCGGTGCCGACCAGCCGGATCAGCGCGAGGATCGGCGTCCACGGCGAGAGGATCACCACGGAGCCCGTCATCACGGTCCGGCCGCCGAAGAGCGTCGTCTGGAAGTCGTGACGGTCGACGCGCACGCCCATCCGTTGGAGCTCGCGCGCGAGCTCCTCGAAGATGGCGCTGGCGCGCGGATCGGTGAAGAGATCGCGGAAGACCTGCTCGCGGTTCACGCGGAAGTCGCCCGGGCCGGTGCCGCGGCGCACGCGATCGTACTCGACGCGCTTCGTGCGATCGATCAGGACCGCGTAGGCCTCGCTGATCTCCTTGAAGCGCTCCTCGGCCTCGGCGTTGCCCGGGTTGCGATCGGGGTGCCACTGCAGGGCCAGGCGGCGGTATGCGCGGCGGATCTCGTCCTCGGTCGCTTCGAGGTGAACGCCGAGGATGCGGTAGTAGTCACGGTCGTAGCGAGCCATCCCCCCAAGAATAACTCGACCCGCGCGGGTTTGCGCGTCGCCCCGGATCAGCGCAGACACGACTCCAGCGGGCTCGGCGCTTCGCCGAGGAACGCGGCCACGGCGGGATGCACGACGGAGCCGCGGCAGACGTTCACGCCCTTCGCGAGCGACGCGTCCCCGCGGATCGCGCCCGTGATGCCGCGATCGGCCAGCTCGAGCACGTACGGCAGCGTCGCGTTGGTGAGCGCGAACGTCGACGTCCGCGGCACGAGCGCCGGCATGTTCGTGACTCCGTAGTGCACGACGCCGAACTGGCGGTAGGTCGGCTCCGCGAGGTTCGTCGGGCGGATCGTGGCGATGCACGCGCCCTGGTCGACGGCCACGTCGACGATGACCGCACCCTCCTTCATCGTCCGCACCATCTCCTCGGTCACCAGCACCGGCGCGCGCGCGCCCGCGACGAGCACCGCGCCGATGAGGAGGTCCGCGCGCCGCACGGCCTGGTCCACGTTGTAGCTGTTCGACATCAGCGTGACGACCTGGTTGCCGTAGAGCTCTTCGACGTGGCGCAGGCGATCGACGTTGACGTCGAGGATCGAGACGTCGGCGCCGAGGCCGACGGCGGTGCGGAGCGCGTTCATGCCCACGATGCCCGCGCCGAGGATCACCACGTTGCCGCGCGGCACGCCGGGAACCCCGCCCAGGAGCACGCCCCGGCCGCCGTGCGCGTGGCCGAGATAGAACGCACCCTCCTGGACCGCGAGGCGGCCGGCGACCTCGCTCATCGGCGTGAGCAGCGGCAGGCTGCCGTCGGGACGCTGGACCGTCTCGTACGCGACCAGCACCGCGTCGGTCTGGCGTAGCGCGTCGGTGAGCGCGCGATCGGCGGCCAGGTGGAGGTAGGTGAAGAGCGCCTGGCCCCCACGGAGCTGCTTCACCTCGGGCGGCATCGGCTCCTTCACCTTCAGGACCAGCTCGGCCTTGGTCCACAGCTCGTCCGCGCTGACCACGCGCGCGCCGAGCGCCGCGTATTCGTCGTCGCGGATGGCGCTGCCGAGGCCCGCCCCCTCCTCGATCAGCACGTCGTGGCCGCGCTCCGCGAGCGCGCGGACGCCCGCGGGCGTGAGGGCGACACGCTGTTCGCCCGGTTTGATCTCCTTCGGCGCGCCGACGATCATCGGGTGGCCTCCGTCTTCATCGTACCGAACTCTGGCGTCGACGCCATGGAGCCGGCGCCAGACCGGCAGACCCCCATCCGGGGTCCCGGCGGGAACGGGCCAGATTTACCTCATGAAATCGCCTATTTAGAGCTCGGCCCTCCGCGCCGGTGAATTGGGCAAAAGTTTTGCCTACTCGTGGGTCGGCCCGAACAAGTTGCCGGGCGCGAGAGGAGGGACGGACCGTGATGAAATGCATCGGGATCCTGGCCTCGTTGTGGATGGTCCTCACGATGGGGTTCGTCCCCGTCGCGAGCGCGCAGCAGGCGGTGCTGTACGAGATCGTGGAGAACCTCGACACGGCGACGCTGGCCGCCGGCCACCGTGTGTCTTACTGGACCGCGCAGGGCACCGCGCAGCCCGGCTCGCCGTTCTGCCCGGCTTCCATCGTGCCGGCGGGCGTCTCGTCGTGCGTGATCACGGCGTTCGGCACCGACGACATCGATCTCGCCAAGCTCGCGACCAGCCCCGACAACGTGGGCACGGTGTGGGCGAACGTGGTCGCCGTCGCGAACGACGGCACCATCGACAACCCCGTGGACGCGCCCGAGATCGCGATCTACAGCGGCCAGATCACCGGCAGCCTCAGCATTCTCCCCGAGTCGTCGGGCCGGTCGTGCCGGAGCTCGGCAAGCACAAGAAGGCGCTGGGGCCGGCGCTCTTCCTGATCTACATCACGAACGGCAAGTTCTTCCCCGATCAGTACGCGACGGTGCGGACGTCGCCGCCGAGCGTGTTGCCGACGGTGGGCGCGACGGCCACGTTCGAGTCCACGTTCCGGCTGCCCTTCAACGTCACCGGGAGCGGAAAAGCCTCCGCGCCTCAGCGGGGCCGGGCCGCGTTCTACCTCGCCGCCGACGGCAGCCTGATCCGGCTGGACCGGCAGAACGAGTTCTCGCAGGGCTTCCCGCTGCTGCGCGGCGAAGTCTTCTTCGGTCCGCAGGCCGCCAGCCAGTAGGGATTACGGGCGCGACGAGAGGACCAGCGTGCTCGCGACGTCCCAGCACGCGTGGACGGTCCGGCCGATCGGAGACGGCGCACTCGCGGGACGCGGAGCGCGGTTCTGCTCCATGACGACGAGGCGAGTGTCGGCCGTCTGGATGTAGGAGTAGGTGACGGCGCCCAGGTACACGACGTTCGCGAGGGTGCCGGCCAGGACATTCACGGATCCGTCGGCGGTGTCGGACAGGCGGATCTTCTCGGGGCGCACGGCGACTTCGATGCGATCGCCGGTGGCCGGTCCGGCCACCGGCGTCGCGCTCACCCGCGACCCGCTCGGAAGCTCGATCACGAGCGCGGCCGCGTCCCCGCTGACGACCTTCCCCTCCAGGATGTTCGACACGCCGATGAAGTCCGAGACGAACCGCGAGCGCGGCCGCTCGTAGATCTCGGTCGGCGTCCCGACCTGGATCACACGGCCGTGCTCCATCACCGCGATGCGGTCGGCGAGCGTGAGGGCCTCTTCCTGATCGTGGGTGACGAAGATCGTGGTGATCCCGACCTGGCGCTGGAGCGCACGGATCTCGACCTGCATCTGCTCGCGCAGCTTCTTGTCGAGCGCGCCGAGCGGCTCGTCGAGGAGCAGCACGGCCGGCTTCGTCACGATCGCGCGCGCCAGCGCCACGCGCTGCTGCTGGCCGCCCGAGAGCTGGGACGGGAAGCGCTCCGACAGCCCCGTCAGGCGCACGAGCGCCATCGCCTCCTCGACGAGCCGCGGGACGTCGCCGCGCGGCACCCCGCGCATACGCAGGCCGAAGGCGACGTTGTCGAACACGGACATGTGCGGGAAGAGCGCGTACTGCTGGAAGACCATGCCGAGGTTCCGCCGGTAGGTCGGCACGTCGTTGACGACGCGGCCGCGGATCTCGACGGTGCCGTCGTCGGGCGCCTCGAAGCCGGCGACGATGCGAAGCGTGGTGGTCTTGCCGCACCCGCTCGGCCCGAGCAGCGCGAGCACCTCGCCCTGCGGCACGTCGAGCGAGACGGCGTCGACCGCGGTCACCGCGCCGAAGCGCTTGGTGACCGCGGCCAGCCGGACGTCGACCGTCAAACTTTCAGCGTCCGATCGATCAGCGCCTTCAGTTGAGGAATCTTCTCGCCCACCGCCTTCACGTCGTACCGGATGAGCTTCTTCGCGGCGTCCTCGGCCGTCATCACCGCCTCGGACTTCAGCATCTCCGGCGGGATCTTCACGTTGCGGTTGACGGGGCCGAAGAAGCCCTTCTTCGCCCACGCGAGCTGGCATTCCTCGGCGTTCCAGGTGTCGAGATAGCGCTGGGTCAGCTCGACGACGGGACGCTTGAAGCCGGTCACCGAGACCATGTGGCCGCTCCACTGCACGGCGCCCTCTTTCGGAATCGCGAACGCGAGCTTCTTGCCCTGCACGCGGGCCTGCTCCGACCACGCGCCCCAGTGCGGCGCCAGCCACATCTCGCCGCGCGCCACCTCGTCCTCGGCCTTGCTGTTCGAGGTCGTCCACGCGCCGATGTTCTGCTTGTGCGCCGCCCAGACCTTGATGCCCTCCTCGACGCTCGGGCCCTTCCCGCTGATCACCGCGGCCGCGATGTAGGCGTCGTAGTAGAGGTCCCACATGACCACGCGGCCCTTGTACTTCGGGTTCCACAGGTCGGCCCAGGAGCTCGGCTTCTCGACGCGGTCGGGGTTGTACATGATCCCGAACGGCGTGAGCTGGAAGGTGACACCGAACCCACCCGGCGCCATCAGCTCGGCCGGGATGTTCTTCTTGTTGGGCATCCACTCGTCGTTCGGCTTCTCCCAGAGCCCGTCGACGATGCCCTTCTGCACGAAGATGTCGTTGAACATCCCCCCGCTGATCACCGGGTTGTTCTTCGCCGCGAGCATCTTCGGATACATGACGGCGTTCGTGGAGATGTCGAGCTTGATCGAGACCTCGGGCCGCGCCTTCTTGAAGGGCGCGATCGAGGACTCCTTGAGGATGTCGGGCACGAGTCCCGACCAGTGGAGTGTCGCCGAGACGGTCCTGAGCACGTACGGCACCGTGATGACGACGTGCGCCAGGATGAGCCCCAGCACGGTGCGCTGCAGCTTCAGGGGGTTCAGGACCATCAGCATCGCCACGCCGTACACGATCGCCGGAAAGATCAACGGCGCCACGAACAGGAGCTCGACGAGCTGGCGCCCGGGGAAGCGGTGGCGGACGAGCGCGAAGGCGGCGAGCGTGCCCGCGGTCAGCGCGACGGCCGTCGCCACCACGGCCACGGAGAGGCTCACGTAGAACGCGCGCAGGAACTGCGGCTGCTCCACGACGTTCCTGAACCACCGGAGCGAGAACCCGCGCGGCGGAAAGTTCAGCGTGGGGTCCGGCGCGAAGGCGGCGGGGAAGACGACGACGATCGGCAGCGCGAGGAAGGCAAGGAGCGCCGCCACGTACCAGCCGAGCAGGCGCTCAGCGCGGTCCGACATGCCGGAGCAGCGTGAAGTAGACGGTCACGACGACCATCGTGGCCGCGACGAGGAGCATGGCCGCCGCCGAGCCGAACGGCCAGTCGATGATCGCCAGCATCTGATCGTAGATCGTGGTCGAGAAGAGCAGCACCTTGCCGCGGCCGAGCCACCACGGCGTGATGTACGCGCCGATGGTGAGACAGAAGACCAGGATCGAGCCGGCCGCGATGCCCTGCACGGAGAGCGGGAGCGTGACGCGCCAGAAGGTCCACGCCGGGTTCGCGCCGAGCACCGCGGCGGACTCCTCGAGGGCGGGATCGATCTTGCCGAGCACGCTCGCGATCGAGAGGATCATGAACGGCAGCAGCACGTGGACCATGCCCACCGTGACCGACCAGAAGTTGTTCATCAGGGGCAGGGGCTCGCGCGTGGCGCCGAGCGCGCGCAGGAGATTGTTCACCAGGCCCTCGTTGCCGAGCACGATCGTCCATCCGATCGTCCGCACGACGATCGAGACCAGGAGCGGGGAGATCACGAGCAGGAAGATCACGTGCTTCAGCCGCGAGCGGGAGCGGACGAAGTAGTACGCGACCGGGTAGCCGAGGACGATGGTGAGGATGGTGACGACGACGGCCAGCGTGAACGTCGTCTGCGTGACCTGCAGAAAGTACGGCTCCGTGACGAACTTCGCGTAGTGCTCGAGGGTGTACGTGAACGCGCCCGGGAACCTCGTGCGGACGGACAGCGCGGCCATGTTGGCGAGCGGGAAGAGGAAGAGGGCGGCGAGCAGCAGCCCGGCCGGGGCGAGGAGACCGAGGAACCCGAGGCGCCGAGCCAGCATGGCCGCTGATTGTATATAAAGGCGTCCATGCGGTTCGGCGTGTTCCTTCCCGCCTACGTCACGCCCGGTGAGGCGCCCCCGACGGCTGCGTTCCTCCAGGACTTCGCCCGCCGCGCGGAGGACGTGGGGTTCGACGGCGTGTGGGTGTTCGACCACCTGTTCGACGCGCCGCCGTCGTATCGCGTCGTCTTCCTCGAGCCGATCACCACCCTCGCGCTGGTCATTCCCGCGACCCGGCGGGTGACGGTCGGAACGGGCATCCTCGTCCTCCCGCTCCGGGATCCGGTCGTCACCGCCAAGGAGCTCGCGAACCTCGACGTGGCGTCGGACGGCCGCCTGGTCTTCGGCGCCGGTGTCGGATGGGACGAGCGCGAGTTTCAGGCCTGCCAGGTGCCGAAGACCACGCGAGGGCGGCGCATGGACGAGATGCTCGACATCATCAAGGGGCTCTGGACGGGCGAGCCGTTCTCGTACAAGGGCCGGATCTTCACGATCCCCGAGGTGCGACTCGTTCCGAAGCCGGTGCAGACGCCGCATCCGCCGATCTGGATCGCGGGAGGCACCGTTCCTCCCGGAACGAGCACGCACATCACGACGAGCCGCGGATACACCGAGACGCGCTCGATCCAGCGCGCGGCGCAGGTGGGCGACGGCTTGATCACGGCATACCGCGCGTGTCCGGGGCTCGACATGTCCGAGCTCGTCCGGACGTGGAAGATCCTCGGTGACGAAGCGCGCGCCGCCGGGCGCGATCCGGCCGCCATTCGCTTCGCGCACCAGGACCACCTGTACATCGATCGCGATCCCACACCGGATCGGTTGCGCGCCGTCCTCGGCCGGTTCAGCTTCAACCGCTACGAGGACACGGCGCCCATCTACCTGATGGGACATCCCGAAGAGCTGATCCCGCGGTTCCAGGCGCGCATCGACGCGGGCGTCGAAGAGATCACGTTCAATCTCCTGACGCCGGATCCGCGGCAGCTCGATCTCTTCATGACGGACATCCGGCCGCACCTCGAAGCGAGAGCGCGGTGATCCAGATCGGCGTCGACATCGGCGGCACGTTCACCGACATCGTCGCGCTCGATCGCGACGGGCGCCTGGCGCTCGCGAAGGTGCCGAGCACGCCCAGGGATCTGCTCGACGGCATCGGCGCGGCCGTCACGAAGGTCCTGCCGCTCGCCGGCGCGAAGCCGCGCGACGTCGAGCGCTTCATCCACGGCACCACCGTCGCGACCAACGCGATCCTCGAGCAGAAGGGCGCCGTCACCGCCGTCCTCACCACCGAAGGCTTCGAGGACGTGCTGGAGCTCGGGCGCATGAAGCGCTCGCGGATGTACGACCTCGCCATGGACCCGGAAGTGCCCACCTTCCTCGCGCCGCGACGGCGGCGCCTCGGGATTCGCGAGCGGCTCGACGCGAAAGGCCGCGTGCTCGTGCCGCTGGACGAGACGGACGTGCGACGGTACGCGCACGCGCTCCGCCTGCAGGGCGTGCAGGCGATCGCGGTCTGCTACCTGTTCTCCTTCGTGAACCCCGCGCACGAGCGGCGCACGCGCGAGATCATCGCGGAGGTCGCGCCGGAGATCAGTGTCTCGCTGTCGTCCGACGTCGATCCGACGTTCCGCGAGTACGAGCGGCTGTGCGTGACCGCGTTCGACGCCTACCTCGGCCCGGTGGTGAAGCGCTACCTCGCGGGGCTCGCGGACACGCTCGCGGCGCTCGGCGTGCCCGGCGTGCCGCTGATCATGCGCTCGCGCGGCGGTATCGTCTCGGCGGCGCTCGCCGCGCAGCAGCCGGTCACGCTGTTCCTCTCGGGCCCGGCGGGCGGCGTGATCGGCGCGGGATTCGCCGCGGAGCGCTCCGGGGTGCGCGACTTCGTCTCGCTCGACATGGGGGGCACCAGCAACGACGTCGCGGTCGTGCGGCAAGGCACGCCGCTGCTCGCGAGCGAAGGCACGATCGGTCCGTACCCGGTGCGGACGCCGATGGTGGACGTGAACACGATCGGCGCGGGCGGGGGCAGCATCGCGTGGATCGACGCCGCGGGCGGTCTCCGCGTCGGGCCGCGCAGCGCCGGCGCCGAGCCCGGTCCGGCGTGTTATGGCCGTGGCGGCGACGCGGCGACGGTGACCGACGCGAGCGTCGTGCTCGGCTATCTCAATCCCGCGCGCTTTGCCGGCGGCTCGATGACGCTCGATCCCGACGCCGCCGAGCGCGCCGTCGCGACGATCGGCCAGCGTCTCGGCGTGCATACGGTCACCGCCGCGGCGGGCATCCACCGCGTGGTGAACGCGCGCATGGCGGACCAGATTCGCTTGATGACGATCAAGCGCGGCTACGATCCGCGGCAGTTCTCCCTCGTCGTCCTGGGGGGTGCGGGCCCCGTGCACGGCGCGGCGCTCGCCGAGGAGATGGGCATGGCCGAGGTGCTCGTGCCCGAAGCGCCCGGCGTCCTCGCCGCGTTCGGTCTGCTCGCGGCGGCGATCGAGCACCATCACGCGCGGACGCTGCAGGCGCGCACGGACGTCGCCGACCTCGGCGAGGTCAATCGCTGTCTCGCCGAGCTCGACCGCGCCGGCCGCGCGCGCATGCACGAGGAAGGCGTGCCCGCGTCCGAGGTTCGCGTGGCGTACGCGGCGGACATGCGCTACGTCGGCCAGGCGTACGAGCTGGAAGTTCCGCTCGCTGCCCCCGTCACGGTGGAGCGCGTCCCGGAGGTCGTCGCGGCGTTTCACGCGGTGCACGAGCGTGTCTACGGCTACGCGCGGACACAGCAGCCGGTCGAGTTCGTGAACTTCCGCGCCGTGCACACGTTCCAGCTCCCGAAGCCGGTGGTCCTGCCGACGGCGCGGGCCACCGGCACACTCGACGGGGCGCGGCTCGGCGAAAGACAGGCATACTTCGGCGCGTACGTGCCGACGGCGATCTACGAGCGCGCCCGCCTGCCGCTCGGCGCGCGCGTGGCGGGCCCGGCGATCGTGGAGCAGACCGACACCACCACGGTGATTCCACCCGGCGTGACCGCGCACGTGGACGACGTGGGGAACCTCCGCCTCAGGAGAGACTGATGACGAGCATCGACCCGATCCTCCTCGAGGTGCTGCGCAACCGCCTCGACGCGATCGCCGACGAGATGGAGCTCACGCTCCTCAAGAGCGCCGCGTCGCCGATCGTGAAGGAGGGGCTCGACGCGTCCGCCGCGCTGTTCAACACGCACGGCGAGACGATCGCGCAGGCCGCGGCGATCCCGATCCACCTCGGCGCGCTGCAGTTCGCCGCGCAGCGGATCGTGCGCGCGTTCCCGCCCGACCGCATGCAGGAGGGCGACGCGTTCCTGCTCAACGATCCGTACGACGGCGGGACCCATCTGCCCGACATCACGCTCGCGATCCCGGTCTTCGCCGACGGCCGCGCGGTCGCGCTCGCGTGCACCATGTGCCATCACCAGGACGTCGGCGGCCGCACGCCCGGCAGCGTGCCGACGGACGCGACCGAGCTGTATCAGGAAGGCGTCATCATCCCGCCGACCCAGCTCTTCCGCGCAGGCGTGCTCGACGAGAACCTCTTCCGCCTCCTCGCGCGCAACGTGCGCCTGCCGGACGTCTTCACCGGCGATCTCATGGCGCAGGTGGCCGCCGGCCGGCTGGGCGGCGTGCGGCTGCGCGAGCTCTTCGCGGCGCATGGCGCCGCCACCGTCGTGGCGTACATCGACGAGCTGCTGGCGCGGGCCGAGCGGCTCACCCGCCGCCGGATCGAGGAGATCCCGGACGGCGACTACCCGTTCGAGGACTGGCTCGACGACGACGGCGTCGCGATCGGGCAGCCGGTGAAGATCGCCGTGACGCTGCGCGTGCGCGGCTCGGCGATGACGTTCGACTTCACGGGCAGCGATCCGCAGGTGCGCGGGCCCTTCAACTCCGTGCCGGCGTCGACGATGTCGGCCGTCTACTACGCGGTGCGCGCGATCTCCGACGCGTCGATCCCGAACAACGGCGGCTGCTTCCGCGCCGTCGACGCCGTCTTGCCGGAAGGCACGATCGTGAACCCGCGCGCGCCGGCGCCGGTGAGCTGCCGGACGGCGACGATCAAGCGCATCGCCGACACGATCCTCGGCGCGCTGGTCGGCGCGCTGCCCGGCAAGATCCCCGCGGCGAACTCCGGCACGCTGCTCGTGATGGCGTTCGGCGGCCGCGATCCCGAGACGGGCCGGCCGTTCGTCGCGAGCGAGCTCGCCGCCGGAGGCATGGGCGCGCGTCCCGACAAGGACGGCATCGACGTGATCGAGACGGACGTGTCCAACTGCATGAACATTCCCGTGGAGTCGGTGGAGATGAACTTTCCGCTCCGCGTTCCACGGGTCCGGCTCTGGAGCGACTCGGGCGGGGCGGGCCGCTTCCGCGGCGGGCTCGGGCTCGAGAAGGTCTTCGAGGCGACGACGACCGACGTGATGGTCTCGCACCGCGGCGAGCGCTTCGCGTCGTCGCCGTGGGGGCTCGCGGGCGGCGCGCCGGGCGCCCGCGCGCACGCGTCCATCGTGCGCGCGGACGGCACGCGCGAGGAGCTTCCGTCGAAGAAGATGGTCGTGCTGCATCCGGGCGACCAGCTCTGGGAGTACATCGCGGGCGGCGCGGGGTACGGCGATCCGCTCGAGCGCGATCCCGCCACGGTCTTCGCCGACGTCCTCGACGGCAAGATCTCGGCGGCGCGCGCGATCACGGAGTACGGCGTGGTGCTCGCGCCGGACGGCAGCGCGGTCGACGAGGTGAAGACGAAGGAGTGCCGCGAGCGCCTGCGCGCCGGGGCGCGGTCGTCCTAGGCCACGCCCGTCGAGAACGGGTCGTCGAGCACGAAGCGCCAGGTGCCGTCGGGCTGGCGCCGCAACACTTCCACCGCTTTCCCCGACACCGCGCGCGGCGTGCCGTCCGCGTTGGTCCCGCGCATCGTCCACTCGCCGTAACACAGCGCGAGGTCGCCGGTCTTGATGATGGCGCGGGCCGCGACGTCCATGCGTGGTCGTGTCGACAGGTACGCGGTGTACGCGTGGCGGATCGCCTCGCGTCCGACGATGGCAGGACCCGAGGATCGTGCGAGCACCGCCTCGGGCTCGTAGAGGTCGACCACCGCCTCGAGGTCGCCCCGGTTGAACGCCTCGCTAAAGATCCGCGTCATGTCTTCGGGAGTCAACGGTCGCATGGTCGCTCTCCTGGGTCGGCCACCATAGTACGATCTGGGCTCCCGATGATGCCGGTGATTACGCTGACCGCGAATCCCGACGCGACGGCCCGCTCGGTGATCGAGCAGGGCTTGAACGGCTACAACGCGCAGCACGTCGCGCGCGACTCGCGCGGGCTCGCCGTGCTCGTCTCCGATCCCGAAACCCAGGACGTGCCCGGCGGGATCCTCGGCCGGACGTCGCTCGGGATCTGCTTCATCGATGCGGTGTTCCTGCCGGAAACGCTGCGGGGCCGCGATCTCGGCCGGCGCATGATGGACGAGGCGGAGGACGAGGCGCGCCGTCGCGGCTGTCGCGCGATCGTGCTCTACACGATCAGCTTCCAGGCGCCCGGCTTCTACGAGAAGCTCGGCTATCGGACGTTCGGGACGATCGACTGCCTGCCGCCAGGCATCACCCGCCACTTCATGGTGAAGGACCTCGACTGACCGGAAGGAGTGGACCATGGGCGCAGGACATTCGCAGGGACCGTCGGTGATCGAGCGGCTCGCGTCGTACGCGTCCGAGGAATCGTTCGCGAAGCTGTCCGAGGCGACCGTGCGCGCCGCCCGCCGCGCGATCCTCGACACGCTCGGCGTGATGCTCGCGGGCACGCGGGAGGACACCGCCGTCCGCGCGCGGACGCTGATCGAGCACCGGACCGGCCACGGCGAGGCGACCGTGGCGGGCACGCCGCTGCGCGCGTCGATGGAGGACGCGGCGCTCGTCAACGGTGTCGCCGCGCACGCGCTCGACTACGACGACGTGCAGGCCTCGCTCTCCGGTCACCCGTCCGTGCCCGTCCTGCCCCCGGCGCTCGCGCTCGCCGAACAGCGCCGCGCGTCGGGCGCGGCGCTGCTGACGGCGTTCGTGGTCGGCGTCGAGATCGAGGCGAAGCTCGGCCGCGCGGTGAACCCGGCGCATTACGAAATCGGCTGGCACGCGACGTCGACGCTCGGAGTCTTCGGTGCCGCGGCCGCCGCCGGGAAGCTCCTGGGTCTGTCGTCGGAGCCCATGACGCGCGCGCTGGCGATCGCCGCGTCGATGTCGAGCGGCATCAAGGCGAACTTCGGCACCGACTGCAAGCCGTGGCACGGCGGGCACGCGGCGCGCTGCGGTCTCGAAGCCGCGCAGCTCGCGGCCGCCGGCTTCACCGGCAATCCCCACGTCCTCGAGCACGGCGACGGCTTCGGCTCGACGCACGGCGCGGGCATGAAGCCGGACTGGGAGCTTGCGGTCGCGGGCCTCGGCGCGCCTCACGAAGTCGAGAGCCCGGGGATCGGCGTGAAGCGCTTCCCCGCGTGCGCGAGCACGCACCAGTCACTCGACGCGGTGCTCGATCTCATCGCGGAGCACCGGATCGCCGCCGCCAACGTCGCCGCCGTCGAATGCGCGGTGACCTACATGGCGCCGCACCAGCTCATCTACGACCGCGCGGAGACCGGCCTGCAAGGCAAGTTCTCGATGCCGTACTGCGTGTCGGTCGCGCTGCTCGACCGGACGGTGGGGCTCGCGCAGTTCGCCGACGAGCGCGTGCGCCGGGCCGACGTGCAGGCGCTGATGCCGAAGGTGCGCATGGTCGTCCATCCCGAGCAGACGACGCGCGAGAGTCTGCCGAACCGGTTCTCCGAGGTCAGGATCACGCTGGCGGACGGCCGCACGCTCGTCCGCCGTGTCGACCAGGCCAAGGGCCAGCCGCGCAACCCGTTGACCGACGCCGAGCTGGACGTGAAGTTCCGCGACGCGGCCGGGCGCGTGCTGCCGGCGGATCGCGTGGAGGCGCTGCTCGGCGCCGCGCGCAAGCTCGAGACCGTGCCGGACGTCGCGGAGGTCGCCCGGCTGCTCGGCGTCTAGACACACTGCCGTGACAACCATGGCGTCGCCGCGGGCGTAGTCTCCCGGAAGGAGGACACCACCATGCAACGGATCTCCGAAGTCGAGCGGCCGGGTCTCGCGGTGCGGGCCTTTTACAAGATCGGCGAGCGCCTGTTCGGCAAGGTGCCGACCACCGAGCGCGTCATCGCGCACCGGGTGCCGCTCATGCTGGGCATCGGCGGCCTGTGGGGCTCGATCGAGTGGTTCGGCACCGTCGAGAGGACGCTGCGCGAGCTCCTCCAGGTGCACGTCGCCGAGCTTCGCGGCAGCGCGTACTGAACGGACGTCCGTCACGCCGTCGGCGTGAAGGCCGGCATCCCCGCCACGAAGCTCGCCGCGCTGGACGCGTTCGAGACCGACCCGCAGTTCTCGGAGCGCGAGCGCGCCGCGCTCGCGTTCGCGACCGCGATCGTCCGCGAGGACCTCGAGGTCGGCGACGCGTGCTGGGCGCGCGTCCGCGAGCACTTCTCCGAGCCCCAGACCGTGGAGCTCGTGTTCTCGATCGGCTTCCAGACCTTCGCCACCCAGCTCGCGAAGGCATTCCAGCTCGCCCCGCAAGGCTTCTCGCAACCGCTGCCGACCGCATGAGCTGGCGCGCGGCGCTCGCCGTCGCGGTGCTCTCGGCCGCGCTGGCGGGCGCCGTCCCCGCGGTGAGCGACGACGATGCGCGTCGCATCGACCGCGGCGAGACCGTCCTCCACCAGCGTCCCGTCGAGGGATTCCCGTGGCCCGAAGTCGTGACCTACCGTCGCAGCACCGCGTCGCCGACCGCCGTCATGGCGGTCTGGGCCGACATCGACGCGCAAGCGTCGTGGGTGCCGGAGCTCGTCGCGAGCCGCGTGGTCGCCCGCGAGACGGCGAATGTCTTTCGCGTGCTCTACGAGTACGAGGTGGCGGGGCCGAACGAGCGGTACACCTCGGTGATCACGATTACGCGCGATGGCGACGGGTGGCACGCCCGGTGGACGCTCGTCACCGCGCGCTACATGCGTCGTCTCGAGGGCGCGCTGCGCGTGCTGCCGCGTGGAGACGGCAGCGTGGTGAGCTTCCGCAGCCTCGTCGATCCGGGGATGCTCGGCGCGACGTTCGGCACGCCCGAATCGGTCGGAAGGAGCCTCGCGGCGACGACGGAGGCCCTGACCGCGCGGGCCGAGCGCCTTGTCACGAGCGAACCGCGTCGTGTCACCGAGCTGGTCGAGCAGCTGAACGGACTCGCCCGCGCCGATCGCTAGCCCCGGCGGCGCGCGGACTCTCTGAGGGAGGGACGTCATGGATATCGCGATCCCGCTATTCGACGGCATCACCGCGCTCGACGCGATCGGCCCCTACGAGGTGCTGTCGCGGCTGCCCGGGGCGCGCGTGCGCTTCGTGGCGACGACGCCGGGTCCCGTGCGCACCGACAACAAGCAGCTCGCGCTCGTCGCCGACGAGCCGCTGTCGGCGGTGCCCCGGCCGGAGATCCTCATGGTGCCCGGCGGCTTCGGTACGCGCAGGCTGATGACACCGAATCCGCTGCTCGACTGGATCCGCACGGCGCACGAGACCACGCAGTGGACGACGTCGGTGTGCACGGGTTCGCTCCTGCTCGGGGCCGCCGGGATCTTGAAAGGCCTCGAAGCGACGACGCACTGGGCGTCGCTCGACACGTTGAGCGAGCTCGGCGCGCGGCCGACGCTTCAGCGCGTGGTCGTGCAGGGGAAGGTCGTCACCGCGGCGGGGGTGTCGAGCGGGATCGACATGGCGCTCACGCTCGCCGCGCGCATCGCCGGCGACGACTTCGCGCAGGCGATCCAGCTCGGCATCGAGTACGACCCGCAACCGCCGTTCAACGCCGGGTCGCCGACGAAGGCGCCGGCGCACGTCGTCGACGGGCTGCGCGCGCGGATGAAGGCGCGGATGGAGAAGGAGCTGACCGGGCGGTAGGCGCGGCGCGGGACATGTACGCGCGCCGGCGGAGGCCGAGCGTCGCGTCGCCACGCCGGACCAGCGCGCTGACTTCGCTGCTCGGCGCGGCGACCGCGTCGATCCCGTCACGCATCGACGCGAGCAGCGCCTCCGCGTGGGGATGGGAGCGTCGCGGACGCGCGCGTGAAGCCGCCGCGCCGCCCGATCGCCACGAACGCCTCGACGTGGTCGAGCTCCACGGCCCTCTCTAGGGCCGGGCGTCCTTCTCGAACGGGTAGAGCGGCCGGCGGCGGCGGCGGTAGTCGAAGAGCGAGAGGTCGGAGCTCGTCACGCCGTCGCCGTCGCACAGCACGATGTGGCGCGCGATCGGCTCGAAGCCCGCGCGGAAGTGCTGGCGTGACTTGATCAGCACGTAGCGCTTGCGGCGAGGGTCGATCCCCGCGTGCGTGAACACCCCGAGGTCGAACGGCTCCGCGCGCCCCTCCGACACCACGATCTGCAGGGCGCCGGTGTCGAGCACCGCGGTGCGGCCCATGCGTACGCGAGTCCCCGTCGCCATCGGCCCCGTCACCACGAACTCGCCGTCGGTGATCCGCGCCACCTTGCCCGTCAGCGTCAGCGGACGGCCCTTCAGGTTGAGCTGCGGCATGTCGATGCGGCCGCCGAGGTCGAGCGTGACGCTCGCGGCGGTCCCCGCGGAGACGATGCGCGCCACGGCGGAGGGATCGCAGATCGGGCCCGCGACCACGTCGTCGAGCCCCTGCGTGATCACCTCGGCGACCACGCGCATCACGTCCTGCGTGCCGCCGGACGCCGTGTTGTCGCCGTGGTCCACCAGCACGATCGGCCCCTCGCCGAGCGTCTTCGCGTGAGCGATCTGCGAGGCGAGCGGCGCGCCCTTGTAGAGGAAGTCGGCCCGCCGCTCCCACGCGAGATCCAGCATGCGGTCGAGCAGCGCCTGCCCCCGGTCCGTGCGTCCGTCGCAGACGACGATGGCGGAGCACGAGAGATGCGGGATGTCCGACTGCGGGAAGCCGCCGAGCACCGAGGCGTTGAGCACGACGCCGCGCGTTTCGGCGTCGATCGCCAGGTCCATGACGTCCTTCATCGGCTGGCGTGACGGCGTGTGCTCGAGCGTGCTCGTGAGCATCGGGCGGATGCCCCACACCATCACGGGCCGGACCTCGCCGTCGAGCGCGCGGGCGAGCGTGCGGCCGGCGCGCTGCGCGGTCTCCGCCATGTCCACGTGTGGATACGTGCGATACCCGGTGACGACGGTCGCGTTGTCGACCATCGCCGCGGTGAGCTGTGTGTGGAAGTCGAGCCCGACGGCGATCGGTAGCCGCGGCGCCACCGCGCGGATCCGTCGCAGCAGCTCGCCCTCGCCGTCGTCCACGTGCTCGGCCACCATCGCGCCGTGCAGGGCGAGGAACGCGGCGTCGCAGCCGCCGCGGATCCCGCCGACGATCGCGTCGCACATGTCTTCGTACGCGCGGCGCTCGACGTAGCCGGACGGGTGCGCGCCGCCCGCGAACGGCACCACGATCTCCGCGCCCACGCGCCGGGCGACGTCGAGGAAGCCGCCGAGCTGCGTGTTGGTGTCCTTGAACTCCGCGATCGCGGCGTCGCCGGCGAGCGGCCGGAACGATTCGAGCGGCGTCGGCACGGGCGAGAACGTGTTGGTCTCGTGCATCATCATCGCGATCACGATCCGGCGCCGCGCCATCATCGCCTCCGCTTGAGCACGACGCGCACGGGCGCGCCCTGAGGGATGGAGAGCTGAGCGACGACGACGTCCTCGTACTCCTTCGGGCGGACGGCCAGCGACGTCACGGGCGCGTACGCCCGCGCCACGGCCAGGCCGGTGCGGTCGGTCATCGTCTCCTCCAGGGCGGAGCCGGTCACGCTGGCGCCGGCGAGCGGCCGCTCCTGCTCGTCCTGCACGCTCACGTGCACGGTGCCGACGACGGACCGGAACCGATCGACGGGAGGCTCGGGCGAAATCGAGCAGCCGGCGAGGGGCAGCGACAGCAGCGTGGCGACGATCGACATCCGCGCGACCGTGAGCATCGGCGCGCTAGACGACGTTCGCGCCACGCAGCGTCTTGATCTCGTCCGCCGAGTAGCCGAGCTCGCCGAGGATCGCGTCGGTGTGCTCGCCGAGCATCGGCGCCCGGTGCCGGAACTGGCCCGGCGTTTCCGAGAGATCGACCGGTGTCGGCGACAGCGGCACCGGCCGCGCGAGGCCCGGATACGTCGTGTCCGCGAGCAGTCCCGCCCGGCGGATGTGCGCATCGTCGAGCGCCTGCTGCGGCGTGTAGAGCGGGCCCGCGGGCACCTTCGCCGCCTCGAGCTCCTTCAGCGCCTGCGCGGTCGTCCGCGCTTGGGTCCACTCGCTCATCCGCTTCGAGATGATCTCGCCGTGGTTGCCGCGCGCCTCGTCGTCCTTGAAGCGCGGATCGCTGAGCCAGTGCTCCTCGCCCATGAGCCCGGCCCAGCGCGCGAACATCGGATTGCCGATCGCGTACACGATGATCCAGCCGTCGCGTGTGCGGAACACGTCGGACGGCGCGGAGGTCTGCCCGCGATTCTCGGTCGGCACGCGATCGGCCTGGATGATCTGCTGCTCGACGAGCGTCGGGTTGTTGTACGCCACGGCCGTGCGGAGCAGCGCGCCCTCGACCTTTTGCCCGCGCCCGGTCTTTTGCCGCGCCATCAGCGCCGCGAGCGTGCCGAACGCCGCGAGCGACGCGGTGCCACAGTCGACCCACGCCACGGCCGCGCGATACGGCTGCTGCAGCGTGCCCGTGAGGTAGGCGGAGCCGCACATCAGCTGACCGATGCCGTCGAAGCCGTGCTTGTGGCTCCAGGGACCGCCGGCGCCGAACGCCGTGACGGTCGTCAGGATGATGTCGGGCTTCACGCGCCGCAGGCTCTCGAGGTCGAGCGCGAGCGCGCGCAGCACCTCGGGCGGCAGGTTGGCGACGACGACGTCGGCCGTGGCCACGAGCTTCTTCACGATCTCGCGGCCGGCGGGCGACGACGGATCGAGCGTCATCGCGCGCTTGTTGCGATTCATCACCAGGAACATCGCGCCGACGCCGTCGTCGCCGACGGGCGCGACCCAGCGATCCTCTCCGCCCCCGATGCGCTCGATGCGGATGACGTCCGCGCCGAGATCGGCGAGCAGCGCCGCGCAGTACGGCCCCGCGATGTAACGGCCGAAGTCCAGGACCCGGATGCCGTCGAGTACGTTCGTCATGGCGCGCAGTATAGCCGCTGGCGTGGGCCTTGCACCGCTGCTCCCGCGATGGAGAACGCTCGTCCGACCGCCAGAGCCCCGCTGCGCGAGCGGTTCCGGCGGTTCGCCCACGCGACGGCGGACCGCGTCGGCGAGCCCTGGGCCTTCTTCCTCGCGGTGCTGATGGTGGTGTCGGTCTTCCTCATCCAGAACACGCAGAACCGCGACGCGAAGGCGCTCCACCTCAAGCTGGACGAGCTGATCCGTGCCCTCGAAGGCGCGCGCAACAAGCTCGTGGCGCTCGAAGAGATGACCGACGACGAGCTCGCCGAGCTGCAGGAACAGTTCAAGCGTCTGCACGAGCGCCACCCCGGCGAGTCGCAGGGGTCGCGCGCGGCCTGAGGCCGTGCCGCCGAGCTCCGCGGCCCCGTTGACCGCCGAAAGGCGGCGGCGTAGCCTCCCAGCACCAGCGGCAAGGAGGTCGGCATGAGCGCGACCAAGAGCTTTCCGATCTTCGATTGCGACAGCCACATCGTCGAGCCTCCCGAGATCTGGGACCGGTACGTCCCGGCGAATGTCCGCACATGGGTGAAGACGCAGTTCCACTTCACCACCGACACGGAGACGCTGCTCATCAACGGCCGCGCGGTGCCCGCGTCGCGCGAGCGCGCGAACGCGGCGGAGGTCGGCTGGCCGCGGTGGGACAAGAAGGAAGTCGGCCGCCTGACGCCGGGCACCGAGGAGTGGCAGCGGAAGTTCGGACGGCTCAAGGGCTGCCGCGATCCGCACGCGCGGCTGCGCGACATGGACGCGCTCGGCACCGACCAGGTGATGCTGTTCCCCTCGTGGTTCGTGCGGCTGGCGCTCGTGCGCGACGTGCAGGCGGCCACGATCCTCGCGCGCGCCTACAACGACTGGGTCGACGACTACGCGTCCGTCGATCGCCGCCGGCTCTTCCCGTGCGCCGTGCTGCCGATCCAGACCGTGGAAGGCTCGATCGAGGAGCTGCGTCGCGTGGCGAAGCAGGGCTTCAAGGCCGCCGCGGTGCGGCCGTGCTTCTGGAACGGCCGGTATCCGACGCTGCCCGAGTTCGACCCGCTGTGGCGCGAGTTCGAGGCCCTCGGCGTGGTCCTCGCGATGCACACGTTCCCGTCGCGCGAGGCGCTGACGCAGGAGTGGGCACAGCGGATCGCGCAGACGCGGGGCAGCGGCAACGGCCTGCTCTTCACCGACGAGTCGGTCGTCTACTCGCCCGGCCAGTTCATCAGCAACATCGTGTTCAGCATGGAGCCCACGGTCGACGCGAGCGAGTCGCTCGGCTTCATCATGGAAGCGATGACGTGGCTCACGACGGTCCTGATGACGGGGTGGCTCGAGAAGTTCCCGCGCCTGAAGTGCGCGGTGCTGGAGTCGAACGCGACGTGGCTGCCGCTCGTGCTCGCGCGCAGCCGCAACTTCCTCGACCTCTACGCGTTCCAGCGGACGCCCGAGCTGAAGATCGGCGACCCGTACGAGATCTTCTATCGCCGCTGCGCGATCGCGTTCGAGGGCGACGAGGAGACGCTGTACCGGCTGTGGGACATGTACGAGGACGTCGCGATCTGGTCCTCCGACTATCCGCACCACGACGCCGAGGACGCGTGGGAAGCGCTCGAGCTCATGGCGAAGCACCACGTGCCCGAGACCGTGCAGAAGAAGCTGCTCGGCGAGAACGCGCGCCGGCTCTACGGCATCGACCCGGTCTTCGTCGTGAAGGAGCGGATCGCGGAGCACCGGCCCGAGATCCTCGCGTGGTGATACGGTAGGGCCATGGCCGATCCGATCACCGTCAGCGTCCTGACCCATCGCTTCGAGGCCATCGTGCAGGAGATGGGCGAGGCGATGCTGCGCACCGCCTACTCGCAGATCCTCAACTCGAGCCGCGACTTCTCCACGGCGATCTGTGACAACGAGGCGCGTCTCGTGGCGCAGGCCGATCACGTGCCGATCCACGTCGGCGCGATCCCGTGGGCGGTGGCGTCGGTGCGGAATGCGTTCGAGGGCCAGGTGCGTCCCGGCGACGTGTACCTGCTCAACGACCCGTACCACGGCAACAACCACCTGCCGGACCTGACGGCATTCGTCCCGGTGTTCGTCGAGGGCGCGGTCGCGTTCTGGTCGATCAACCGCGCGCACCAGAGCGACATCGGCGGCGCGACGCACGGCGCCTACAACCCCGGCGCGTTCGAAATCTGGCAGGAGGGTCTCCGCATCACGCCGCTCAAGCTCTACGACGCCGGCGTCGTGCGCGAGGACGTCCTGCAGATGATCGTCACCAACGTGCGCCACCCGCACGACTTCCTCGGCGACCTGCGCGCGATGATCGGCTCCGCGCGCCTCGGCGAGCGGCGGCTGCTGGCGCTCGTGGAGGAGTACGGCGCCAAGACCGTCACCGAGGCCGTCGACGAGATCCTCGACGGCGCCGAACGGCAGGCGCGCGCGTGTGTCGCCACGTGGAAGGACGGCGTCTATCGCGGCGAGAGCGTGCTCGACGACGACGGGCACGGCGCCACCGACATCGCGATCCGGGCGATCGTGACCAAGAAGGGCGACGGCCTGATCGTCGATCTCCGCGAGTCCGATCCGCAGGTGAAGGGCTTCGTCAACTCGTCGTTTCCCAACACGATGTCGTCGGTGCACATGGCGCTGGCGTACCTCATCGACCCGCGCACGCCCAAGAACTCCGGGTCGTTCCGCGTGGTGAAGGTGCTGACGACGCCCGGCACGATCGTGCATCCGCACCCGCCCGCGCCCGTCACGCTGTCGACCAACCACTGCGCGCAGGAAATCATGGAGGCGATGGTGAAGGCGCTCGCGCCCGCGTGCCCGACCCGCGCGATCGCGGGCTGGGGCCGGCGCTTCCGCATCGCGATCAAGGGCGTCAACCCGCGCACGAAGCGGCCGTTCATCTGGCACATGTTCCACGCGCGTCCGGGCGGCGGCGCCACGGCGGTGGGCGACGGCTGGGAAACGGCGGGTGAGGGGCAGGCCGCCGGCGGGATCAAGTTCGGGAGCGTGGAAGTGGCCGAGGCGCGCTTCCCGCTGACGTTCGAGCACCACGAGTTCCGCGCCGACTCCGCCGGCGACGGCCGGCATCGCGGCGGTGTGGGTGCGAACCTCCGCCTGCGCGTCGACATCGACGCGCCGGCCGTCGCGAACACGGCCGGTGACGGCGTCCGCCACACGCCCTACGGCCTGCTCGGCGGCAAGGACGCGCTCCCGCATCGCTATCGGCTGCTCTCGAAGGGCCGGCCGCCGCGCGTGCTGAAGACGAAGGAGGTCGGCATTCCGGTCCGCCCGGGCGACGTCTTCTTCGTCGAGTCGTCGGGCGGGGGCGGCTACGGCCCGCCGTCGAAGCGGTCGCGGGAAGCGCGCGCCTCGGACGCGGCCAACGGCTTCGTCTCGGCCCGCCGCCGCCGTCGCTGACCCGCTGTCGATTTCACGCTCGCCCGTTCGTCTGTAGGTCAGGAGGCCCCATGAAATTTTGTTGATCTACGGCAGCGAGGCTGCGATGGCGAATCGACGGCCCGAGGACATGATGGCGACGGTGAAGGAGTACGTCGCCGTCGCCGA
>Ga0194121_10000609_pt1 | contig 62447 bp, 48 predicted proteins | sample TA2MahCa50mmetaG_FD_148609 | JGI IMG/M metagenome (GOLD analysis project Ga0194121, IMG submission 148609) | Freshwater microbial communities from Lake Tanganyika, Tanzania - TA2015020 Mahale Deep Cast 50m | ecosystem: Environmental > Aquatic > Freshwater > Lake | place: Tanzania: Lake...
CCATACAGGTTGACGGGACTGCTGGCCTTGTCCGTGGAGAGCGCGACGACTCGCTTGACGCCCTTGTCGATGCAAGCGTCGATCAGGTTCATGGCGCCGATGATGTTCGTCTTGACGCACTCGAAGGGGTTGTACTCCGCCGTGGGAACGATCTTGGTCGCCGCCGCGTGAACCACGAAGTCGACGCCGTCCATGGCCCTGTACAGACGATCGCGGTCGCGCACATCGCCGATGAAAAAGCGCAGGCGGCTCTCGTTGGGGAACCGCTTGGCCATCTCCCACTGCTTCATCTCGTCCCGCGAGTAGACGATGAGCTTCTTGGGCTTGTGCGTAGCCAATGTCATGGGCACGAAGGCATGCCCGAAGGAGCCGGTGCCACCAGTGACCAACACGGTCTTGTCGGAGAACATTCCCTCAATCTAGCAGGGGCGCCTCTCGCGCTCCAAGATCGGCGTGTCCTCCGCCGCGTTTCAGCGCGGGCCTTGCAGCAAGCCCCGTCGACGGTCGACTTCGACCGTCAGGGCATGGTCGCGGTGGCGCAGCACGGGCGCGATGTCGCGGACGCTCGTCGCCACCAGCGCGAGCAATCGCTCGAGCGACTTGTCGTCTCGACGCGCTTCGCGAGTCGAGTCGCGCTTGTCGAGCAGAGGCGTGTCCGTGGATTCACAGCTCCCAGTCGCCGCGCTCGACATCTTCGAAGGCGCGCCGCGCCAACCAGACGAGCCGCGCTCCTCAACTGAAGTGTCGCGAGCACCGAGTCGAATCGCGCGAACGGCTCTGGTCTCGCCTGAGCCGCTGCCACTCCCGCCGCCGAGCACGCTGGTCGCCCGCGGCCCAAGGAGCGCAGGCCTCCAAGGGACACGCGCGGTCGGCGTGTCGTGGACGAAACGGGGCGACTAGGTCTCGACTGCGGCGGCTGCGGATGGCGAGGCCGTGCGACGCGTGCGAAGGGACCACAGGCCGACGAGATAGGCGGCGAGCACGATGTAGAGCAGCGCCTTCAGGTCGATCGCCATCGACAGGAACCCTCCGAGGCCACCGGCGACGGCGCCCAGCAGGTCCCAGCCGAAGGCGAGTCTTGGCCTGACGCACTCGGCGAAGCGCAACGCGAAGCAAGTGGAGGCGAAGAACACCGGAGTGTGCACGAGCGCGATCGAAGCCAACATGCGCGCGGGCGGCTCGAGGTCGAGCAGGACGCCGGTGGGCGCCAGAATCACGGCCACGAGCGAGAGGACGGGGCCGAGCAGGCTCGCGAGCCATGGGATCGGCCGCCAGACCATGGCGACGGTGGCGATCAGCACCATCGTGAGGATCGCGGCAAACACCACCGCCGAGGTGAACCATGTCGCGCCCCAGGCCAGACTCATGGCCGTGACCGAGCGCGTCTCGAGCAGCAGGAACGCGACGCCGAACAGGAACATCTCGATGTCGATGCCGCCGTGGCCCGCGTCGTCTACCGCCTCAAGCGCCACCGGCGCGAGGGCACATCCGCCGTCTCCTTCGACCCGCTGACCTTCATCGAGCGGCTCGCGGCACTCGTTCCGCCCCCACGCGCTCATCAGCTCACCTACCACGGCGTGCTCGCGCCGGCCCCCGCCACCTCATCGCACAGCTCACCGACCCCATCGGCGTGCGCAAGATCCTTGCGCTTCTCGGCCATCCGACCGAGCTCCCACGACCCGCACCCACCCGCTCGCGCGAACAGCCCGACTTCACCTGAGCCGCGCGAGCGGGGAAAGGGGAGCGCCCAGGGCGGCGGTCTCGCGAGGGACCACGGCCGAGGGCGCGACCTGCGAGAGGTCAGTCCTTGGCGATCAGCTTGCCGAGGGCGACACCATCGGGCGCGAGCAAGTCGGCAATCCGCGGAGCGTGGACGTCGGCCACGATGATCTGCCCGACCTCGGTGCTGACACTCGAGAACAGCCCCGCGTTCTTCATCTTCTCCGCCTGACCTCGGTTGTCCTCGGTCGGGCTCACGTAGTGCACCGCCACGGCCTTGTAGCGGTGGATGAGGAAGATGTGGATCAGCATCGTCAGCCGCTTGCCGCGCAGGGCCGATTCGGTGTGCTGATCGCGAACCAGCAAGAGCCGCTGTCCCTTTCGGTCCTGAAGCTCGCTGAACACGATGCTCGCGACCTTCTCGCCCTTGTCGCCGAGGACCGCGAGCTCGAGCAGATCGGAGCCTGACGTGACCGGTCGCAGGCGAACCCGAATCGTCCCCGCGAGCTTGTTGTGCTGCGCCCAGCGCTTGAGCCAGTCCTGAAGTACGCTCGGAGGCGTTTCGATCGGCACGAGGTGTTGGTGCTGTGTCGAACCCTTGCCCATGGCCTTGGTCGTGGCCGTGCGTCCTGACGAGGCGACGAGCGCCGCGTCGATGCGCGGACCTCCGACGAGCGTCTGGGGCGTCTTGTAGGGAGACTCGAGCAACCGGAGCTTCCGCTGCAGGCGCGCCAAGGCCAGCATGCCGTCTTGCTTCAGGGCGGAGGCGAACTCCTCGGATGCGAGGCCGTCGACCTGATGTCCGCCGTAGGTGATGAAGTTGAAGACGAAGCCGAGTTTCCCGAGTTCTTCCGGGAAGCGCTTCATCTGCTCGTCGGTCATCCCGGTCGTATCCCAGTTGAAGGACGGCGACAAGTTGTACGCGAGCATCTTGTCGGGGAACTCCGCGTGGATCGCCTCGGCGAACTCGCGCGCCTCGTCGAGGTTTGCGGTAGCCGTTTCCATCCAGAGGATGTCGGCGAACGGCGCCGCGGCCAGCGACTTGGCGATCGCATAGTGGAGGCCGTCCCGCACCTGGTAGTACCCATCCGGCGTCTTGGCATGCTCGGCGTCCCACGCGATGGAGATGCCCAAGGATGCGGCGGTGGCCTTGGCCGCGAACCACGACGCGTGCTCCGCGAACGCCGCCCACTGTCCGGAAGTCATGGCGGGCGTCTCGCCCTGACTCGCTCGGAACGCGATCATGTCGCCGACAGCCTGCGCATAGGTCTTCAGCCCGGCCGCGTGCTGCCACACATCGACGAAGCGACTGCTGACCTTGTCGAGCAGCGCCTCGGCGTTCGTGCCCTTGCCGCCCTTGTAGGCCTGCACCTCGTTCTCGAGAGCCGCCATGAGGCCGGTCGACTTCAGCCACTCGTCGGCCGCGGCGAATTCCTCGTTGGACAGCTTGACCATCTGATGGCCGTTGATGTCCGCGACGCCCAGAGCGTGAATCCGCCGCATGATCGCGAATGTCGCGGCACGGTATGTCGGCACGGCGAGGTTGGTCGAGCCGAGCACGAACGGCTGATCCCTCTCGTCGCCACACCCGTCGAGGAGGTTGGCCGCCTCGGCATCCGTGCGGGCGACGATGATGCCGGGCACGCCCATGATGTCGAGCTGAAAGCGCGCGGCGTTCAGCCGCATGATCTGCTCTTGCTCGGCGACGAGGACCTTTCCGCCCTGGTGCCCGCACTTCTTCACGCCCGGCTTCTGGTCTTCGATGTGGTAGCCGGTGACCCCGACTTCCACGAAGCGGCGAATGAGGTTGCGGACATGGGCGTCTCCACCGTGGCCCGTGTCGGCATCCGCGATGATGAAGGGCCGATAGTCGATCTCCGGCGTCGCCGCGCGCTGTTCTTCGCTCATGCGCGCTCGCGCGAACTGCTGGTTCTTGTCGGCCGTCAGCAGCGCGCGGACGATCGCGGAGGCTTCGTCCGGCACCTGATTCAGCGGGTAGCTCGCGAGATCGGCACCGGGATCCTCGGTGATGCTGCCCTTGGCCGATGTGGCCCATCCGCCGAGGTAGATCCCCTCGATGCCCATGCGCTTGATGTTGACCGCCTGGCCCGGTGAGTACGGGCCGAATGTCGTGATCGACTTGCGGGCGGCGAAGAGCTCGCGCAGGCGGTCGTAGAAGGCCTCGGCACATGTCCTGGCGACGGCATAGTCGGGCGCGATGCGTCCGCGCTGCTCGGCGACCTGACGGGCCGAGTAGAGACGGATCAGCCCCTTGAACCGGGGCTTCGCGAAGTACTGGCTGATGTCTCTGACCTGCTGATCGAGTCCACTCATGTGTTGATGTCCTAGTGCGCGGCGATCGGAAGCCCCCGATCGAAGTCGAGGTTTTCCGTGATTCGGGTGCCGTCACGACGGAACGCATCTGACAGCAGCTGGATGCGACGCTCAGCCTCGGCGAGGTTGGCGTTGTTCAGATTGATGTTGAGCAGATCGATGTACCACGGCAGCTTCGTGTCGAGCGTGACATACCTCTCGACGATCGCGCGCGCGATCGGCAGCGTCGTGGCCTTCGACCCATCGTGCACATCGCGGTGGCCTGCCTTCAGCAGCTTGCCGTACTCCTCGACCAACAAGCGTGCGAACAGCGCCGCACTGAACTTGTCTCCTGCGGCGACGCCGATCGGATCGGCTTCGGTGAGCGCGGCGCCCTTGTGGAGCCATTCCCACAGGATGCTGAGCCGGATTTCGCCGGTCGCCATGTCTTCCATCAGGTACAGCACATCATCGTTGCCGAAGTGGTCGGCCGGTTTCAGCGCTGCGGCTTGCATGCCTTGACCAAACGCGTTGCCGTACTGCAGGGCCACACTCAGCAGGTCGCGCGCTCCGCGAATGGTGCGCGCCGCCGGCTCCAACTGCGTCAGTCCGCTGGCATCGGCCTGCGTGTAGGTGAGCGCTGGAAATGCACGGCCGAGCTGGTTGGCCTCTCCCGCCTTTTCCCAGACGGGCCGAACGATGTGCACCATCTTCCAGTGCGCGACCCACTTGCCGCTCGCCCCTTCGCGTTGCTCGCGCTCGGCACCGGCCACCGCGCGCTTCATGCTGGCTGCGACCCCAGCCTCGGAACCGACCGGGATGTTCGGCTCCATTCCGCCTTGCCACAGGGCGCAGTAGCCCGACTGTTCTGGGGTGTTGACGGCCCGGCGGACGCGGTCCTCGTAGTTCCGCATGTAGCCGTAAGTCATCGTGATGGTGTCGATGTTCGGGTTGATGAACGACGGGTCCCACGCCATGGCGTCGGACACGCTGTTGATGTAGTCCCAGCGGCCGGTATTGAAGCCGACGAAGTGTTGGCCGAGCGCTGCACGAATCTCCATCAGCTGGAAGCTCGCCTCGAGCTGTTCCACGAGCACATAGGTCTTGATCGTGCCGCTGACCAGCCCGAGATGCCGCTCGAGTGCATCGAGGATGTCGCCCCACAGCGCGGCTTCCTCCGCCGTCTGGATCTTCGGGAGATAGAGGACCAGCGAGGCGCGCGCTGCCCGCAGCGCCTGATGGTTGTTCACCACATAGAGCGTCGCATCGACGATCGAGGCCGAGAAGCTGGTGCCGTCGCTGAAGCGGATGTGACGGTCGTCCAGATGGAGGCCGCGGGCGCGGAAGATCTTGGTGGTGAATCCCAGCTGCCGCTTCCAGTCGTCGATGATCGGCCGCCCCAGAAACCCGCGCGCCCACGCGTTCATTTCTCTGGCGACATTCTCCGCGACCGCCGTGAAGGCCGGCTCACCATGGATCGCCAGCTTGAGGTTGCGCTGGTTGTCTAGCGACATCGTGGCCGTTTGTCCGAGGGCATCCTCGCCGTCGAACATCCAGCCGTCGGCGCCCGAGAGGAGCGCGTACGCCACATTCCGGATGCTCGACTCGAGGGGCGCTCCGGGCTTGGCCGCCGGTCCGGTGCCCTGAATCCACTGGCGCTGCAGGTCGGAGGGGATCGCGCTGCCGGAAAAACGCCCCGCGCGGGCATCGCGCACGGTGAGCCTGGTGCGGCCGATGGTCGCGGCCGGATCGAGGAACGCGATCCGCGCACCGCTCTTGGCCCGCTCGATCCGCCGCCGGATGCGAGCGGTCATGAGGGCCTTGCGATCAGCGTCGAGCCCGGACAAGGCCTGAAGTGCCGCGAGCGCCTCGGGCGTCAGCACATCGGGGTACGCCGCGCGCAGGCCCCCTCGAACCACCAAGGGCCGTGGGGCGTTTACGGTCGGTCGTGTCTCGTCAGCGCTCATCGTTGTTGAACCCTCGCCTTCGGAAGGCATGGCCCGGAGGGACAAAAGCGAGGGGGTGATCCTCGATCCGGCCCACGCCGCGCGCAGCCACCACTCGCGCCTAGAGCGGGCAGGGACTCCGAGCGGATGCCTCCCGCCAGAGGCGGTCGTGGTCGGGCGCAGGGTGAAGGGTCGCCGCGGCAGATCCGCCCGTCAAGTGGCTTCCAGAGCCCGGCGCGGGTCGCCGGCGGGGAGCTCATTGCGGTTGCGCGAGGGGCGGCGGCCGGGCGTGCGGGCTCGGTTGACCGTCCCTGATGCGCCCGGATCCCGCACACGACGGCTGGGGCGTCAAAGCGGGACATCGGCTTGGACGCCCCCGAGGCGGAGTGGGCGCGGGCGGCGACAGTTGACGCCGGCAGGCCCCGCGAGAAGATGGAGCACACGCCGCGCGCTCAAGGTCGCGACGGTTGTGCAGAAATGTTTCCCCGACTTCAAACCTAGGAGGTTCCATGCGAGCCCTATTCCCGCTCATCGCTGGCCTGATGCTCGGAGCACTTTCCACGCCCGCAGCCGCGCAACTCTGCTCGCAACCAGGCCAGATCTTCCTCAAGAACGACAACCTCGCCGACCTTCCCGGCACGGCCAGCGTCTCGATCATCCCGGGCCTGTGCGAGGGCGAGGCGATGGGCTGCGTGTTCGACCTCTCCGGCCAGCAGTTTTCGAGCGAGGCCCGCGTCGCGTCGGTCGCGGGCGCCTTCATCAACAATGTCAACGCAGCTGGGATCTCGGCGATCGTCAACCTGAAGATCTACGACGGAGTGACATGGGTCGGCACGATGCCCGTGCTCGGCACCGAAGTGCTCGATTTCGAGAACGCCACGGGTTCGAGCCTGCAGTTCAGCTCGAGCGGCATCAACACAGTCGACCTGACGAACCTCAATGTGCGCATCACATCAGGCAAGCTCGTCGTCGCGTTCTTCATGGAGATGAACAACGGCGGCGGCTCGTGCGCGACGGGCTACACCACGAACTTCGCGACGGACAACGCTCTGCCGCCGTGCAGCGGTTCGTGCTCGCCCGCACGCAAGAACCTGATCTTCATCCAGGGACAGGGCTGGCGCGACGCGACCAACGCCACGGTATCGGGATTTCCCATCTGCTCGTGCTACTACGCGGGCAATTGGATCATCCGCTCCTGCGTCGAGCCGGTCGGCTTCCCGCGCACCTACTGCACGGGCAAGCTCAACTCGGCCAACTGCGTTCCCGCGATTGGCTGGACCGGAACGGCGACCCTGACGAGTGGCCCGGACAACTTCCATGTGCGTTGCACCAATGTGATCAACAACCGCTCGGGCCTCTTCTATTGGGGCACGAGCTCCTCCGCCGCACCGTTCCTCGGCGGGACCTTGTGCGTCGCGCAGCCCGTGCGCCGCACCGGCGTGCAGAACTCCGGCGGAAGCTCGACGGGCCTGAACTGCAACACGGGTGCCTACGACTACTTCTTCACGCACGCCTACGCTGCGGCAGGCGGAGTGGCGGCGGGCATCGACTACTACGGCCAGTACTGGATGCGTGACCCGCAGAACTTCGACGGCACCGGGGCCGCGCTCTCGAACGCCATCCACTTCCGCTTCGCGCCCTGAGACGCGGACCCGCGCAGGTTGCGTTGCCATCGCTGCACCGCGGACTGTGCACCGCGCCGAAGGCCAGCGCTTCGACACAGGGCACGCACCGGTGCTCGCACCTTGAAGCTCGGCGCCCTTGCCCCGCTCGTGCGCGAGGCCGGGCGCGCTACGGGCAGACGCGGAAGCGCACCGCGTCCGTGATGCCGATGCCGCCCGTCGAGGCCGGGTCGCGGTACCAGAACTGCGCGTGGACATCGACACCGATCGAGAGGGCCGGGTCGACGCCGCCCAGAATGCGCTGGTTGAAGTCGTACGCAAATGTCCCGCTGCAGTCGTCGGGGCCCATGTTGCCGCCACTCGGGGGAAGGCCGACGCGGCGTACAGGATTGGCCATGCACTTCACGCCTCCGGCGAACGCCGTCGCGGCCGCGGAGTAGCCGCAGAACAAGAGCCCGCTGCGCTGGTCGAGCAGCTGCGTCGCCGTGAGGAGGAACAGTGCTGGAGCGCCGAGGCTCGCGCTGCCGAGCGCGGCCATCGCGGGCGTGCATCCTTGGCTCTTGACCTTCGCCGTGCAGTGCACGACCGGCTGCGGGCAGTTGCATGTGCCGGGCGCCGTCTCTACGAGCCGCAGGTCGTCGATGTTCCAGCCGCCGAGTGCGATGCCTGCGTCGGATGGCAGGCTGAGCTCGACCTGCACGGCGGAGTTGCCGGCGGCGAGCGCAGCTAGCTGCGGGACCTGTTGGAGCAGTCGCCGTACCAGCCGAGCGAGCCGGCGAGACCATTGCCCCAGCGACGGTTCCCGGAGAAGGCGGCCCGCGGATCGCCCGACAGTCCGCCGGGCTTTAAGCGCTGCCAGTCGTTCGGCCCGACGATCGCGCCGTGCGGCTGCACGCGCGTGTCGGCGGGCGCTACAGTCGCGCGCGATGAGCTCCAACCAAGCGCCCAAGATGCCGCGGCAGATCCCGTTCATCATCGCGAACGAGGGCTGCGAGCGCTTCAGCTTCTATGGGATGCGCAACATCCTGACGATCTTCCTCGCGTCGACGTTCTTCGCGACGCTGCCGGCGGAGGAGGCGCAGAGCGAGGCGAAGGAGATCTTCCACGTCTTCGTCGCGGGCGTGTACTTCTTCCCGCTGCTCGGCGGCTGGCTCTCGGATCGCTTCTTCGGCAAGTACCTGACGATCCTGTGGGTGTCGGTCGTGTACTGCATCGGGCATGCGCTGCTCGCGGTGTACGAGAACGAGCCCACGGGCTTCTACGCGGGTCTGTTCCTGATCGCGCTCGGCTCCGGCGGCATCAAGCCGCTCGTGTCGACCTTCATGGGCGACCAGTTCGACCAGTCGAACAAGCAGCTCGCGAAGGTCGCGTTCGACGCGTTCTACTGGATCATCAACTTCGGCTCGTTCTTCGCGTCGCTCTTCATGCCCAAGCTGCTGCAGGGCGCCGGGCCCGCGGAGTGGTGGGGCTGGCCGGCGGCTTCGGTGGCGTTCGGCATCCCCGGCGTGCTGATGCTGATCGCCACGATCTTCTTCTGGGCCGGGCGCAAGCGCTATGTGAAGGTCCCGCCCGCGCCGAGGGACCCGCACTCGTTCGCGAACGTCATCCGCACGGCGCTGACCGCGCGCGGCGGGATGACGGCGGGTCTCGCGCTCGCCATCGCGGGCTGTTTGCTGGCCTTGGTGTCGGTCGGGATGATCTGGGCGCTCGACTGGAAGATCGTGATCGCGCTGTGCCTCGCGCTCGTGCTCGTCTTGTTCGGCGTGGGACTCGGTGCGTGGATGGAGCTCGAGAACGCGCGCGGCCGGCACCCCGACGAGGCCGTCGACGGCGTGCGATCGGTACTGCGCGTGCTCGTGATCTTCGCGCTCGTCACTCCGTTCTGGTCGCTCTTCGACCAGAAGGCCTCGACATGGGTCTTTCAGGCGGACGCGATGACCAAGCCCGTGTGGTTCAGCCCGGCGCAGATGCAGGCGCTGAACCCCGCGCTCGTGATGCTGATCATCCCGTTCAACAACTTCGTCGTGTACCCGTGGCTGCGCAGGCGCGGCAAGGAGCCGAGCCAGCTCGGACGCATGGCGCTCGGCATGGCGCTCGCGGGCGCGTCGTGGATCGTCGTCGGCGCGATGCAGCTCATGATCGACGGCGGTGAGGCTCTCTCGATCGCGTGGCAAGTGCTGCCGTACATCCTGCTGACCGCGGGCGAGGTGCTGCTCTCCGCGACGGGCCTCGAGTTCGCCTACAGCCAGGCGCCGGCCTCGATGAAGGGCGTGATCATGAGCTTCTGGAGCCTCGCGGTGACCGTCGGCAACCTGTGGGTTCTGATCGTCAACGCCGGCGTCAAGAACGAAGCAGTGCTCGGCGCCATCGAACGCTCGGGCATGGGCTCGATCGCATTCCAGATGTTCTTCTTCGCGCTCTTCGCGCTGGCAGCAGCGCTCGCCTTCCACTTGGTCGCGAAGCGCTACCGCGTGGTCGACAACTATCGGAGCTAGCAGCGCGTCGACCGCCGGCAATCGAGCCGGCGGCCGCGCGAAACTGCGAGCGCCTCGGTGGCGCTACGGCGTCTCGCGAGTGAGCTCGAAGCGGCGAGCTCGTACACGATGCGCTTGGGGTAGTCGTGCCGCGGGTTGTCGAACACGGCGCGCGAAGCAGAAAACTCGGTCAGCACGAACTCGGTCGCTGTCTTGCCGCCGGGCTGGGCGACATACACCGGTCCGCCGTCGCGTTCGAGGATGCGCAGGTACTCGAAGCCGACCATCTTCCCGCTGGCGTTCACCGTACGCGACACCGCGAGCAGCGCTCCACCGCGCGGCGGGCTCCAGCGTTCCTCGATCGATGAGCCGGAGCTGCGAGTCCCAACCCAGGCGCAGCGAAGGAGAGCGACGAAGCTCTCGAACGCGCTGCTCTCGGTGACATGCCCGTGACGGCTCGCGTGGCGCGCGGGTTTCAGCGCACGCTGAGGTGCACGCGGATGTCGTGCTGCGCGAGCTCTTCGAAGTAGCGCAGGGCGGGGACGCTGACTTCGAGCGGGCGGGCGCCGGGGGCGACGAGGCGGCGGGCTTGCAGGTGCGCGACGAGGGCCGCGGGGAAGGCGGTGGTGCGCTCCATCGCGGTGAAGCCGGTCTTGGGGTCGTGGCGGTCGAGCAGGTCGTACTGCAGCTCGAGGGGACGACCTGCGTGCGAGCCGCGCACGGAGACGCGCAGCAGCACGACATCGCGCACTTCGGGGAAGGCGAGGCGTTGCTCGAAGAGCTCTTGCGTGAGGCGCAATGGCTCGAGTACGGCGCCGTCGCGCGCGTCGAGTTGCTCGTCCATGAAGCCGAGCTCGAACAGGGTGCGGACCTGCGCCCAGTGGCCGGGGTAGCGAATGGTCTTGTAGTCGAAGGTCTCGAGCCGGCCCTTCCATGTCTGCGGGCACGTGCTCGTGCCGCCGCTCGTCACGCTGGCCTCGAGCGGGCCGAGCTCCGACGACGCGAACGACTCGAGCTCGGTCAAGGTCGGCACGCGCACGAGCTTGCCGCCGCGCAGGAACTCGGCCTCTCCGCGGTACTCGTTCCACAGGCCGCGGAAGTTGAACACGAGCTTGTAGCCGAGCGGGCCGACGGGGCGCTCGGGGAGGCCGCCGCAGCGCACATGCACATGCTGCGCGCGCTCCATCGATGCGATGCCGTGCGCGGCGAGGTGGTTGCCGAGGCCCGGTGCGAGTCCGCAGTCGGGCACGATGCTGACACCCGCCTTCTTCGCGCGCGCGTGCAGAGCGAGCTCTTTGCGCACGACCGCCGTGTTGCCACCGAGGTCGAGGAACGAGACATTGCACTCGACCGACCACGCTGCAAGTGACGCATTGAAGCGATACGGCACCGCCGAGAGCGCGACATCCGCGTCGGCGAGCGCCGCACGCACATCCGCGCGTCGTGCGACATCGCACTGCCGCGCCTCGAGCTTGCACTTCGTGCGTGGAATCAGCTTGCGCACGCGAGCCACCGCACGGCGTGCCGACATCTCGTCACTGTCGACGACGCGCACCAACTCCGCGTCGCAGTTCTTCGCAAGGTCGTAGGCCAGCGCCACGCCCTGCCGCCCAGCTCCCAGCACCGTGTAGCGATGTCCCATGTCCCCCACTATCCGCGTCTGGCGGGCGCGGGGCCAGTCCTCTACGCTGCGCGACCTTTCCGCGCACCGGAGGGCCCGAATGGGCGGGTCCTCGCGGCGCGCAAGACCGAGAAGAACGACATGTCGGAACAGCACATCACGCCGCGCGCGAAGGACTATGCGCAGTGGTATCAGGATGTCATCGCCGCCGCGCAGCTCGCCGAGCCCGCCAATGTGGTCCGCGGCTGCATGGTCGTCCGGCCGCACGGCTGGGCGATCTGGGAGAAGCTGCAAGCCGAGCTCGACCGGCGCTTCAAGGAGACGGGCCACCAGAACGCGGCCTTTCCGCTGCTGATCCCGCTCTCGTTCCTGCAAAAGGAAGCACAGCACGCGACCGGCTTCGCGATGGAGTGCGCGGTGGTCACGCACGCGGGCCTGCGCAACGTCGACGGCAAGATCGAGCTCAAGGGCGAGCTCGAGGAGCCCTATGTCGTGCGCCCGACGAGCGAGACGATCATCGGACACTTCTTCTCGAAGTGGATCGACAGCTACCGCGATCTGCCGATGCTGCTGAACCAGTGGTGCAATGTCATGCGCTGGGAGCTGCGCACGCGCCTCTTCCTGCGCACCGGCGAGTTCTGGTGGCAGGAAGGCCACACCGCGCACGCCTCGCACCAAGAAGCGATGGAGGAAGTGATGCGCATGCTCGATGTGTACCGCGAGGTCTACCACGATGTGCTCGCGGTGCCCGTGATCCGCGGCCGCAAGACCGCGAACGAGCGCTTCGCCGGCGCGCTCGAGACATTCTGCGTCGAGGCGATGATGCAGGACGGCAAGTCGCTGCAGGGTGCGACGAGCCACGACCTCGGCCAGAACTTTGGCAAGGCCTTCAATGTGACCTTCCAGAACAAGGAAGGCGTGCGCGACTTCGTGTGGCAGACCTCGTGGGGCTCGTCCACGCGCATGATCGGCGCGCTGATCATGGCGCACTCCGATGACGGCGGCCTCGTGCTGCCGCCGAAGCTCGCGCCGATCCACATAGCGATCGTTCCGATCTGGAAGAGCGATGCGGAGAAGGCGCAGGTGCTCGAGGCGAGCGACAAGCTCGCGCGCGAGCTGCGCGCCGACGGCCTCTCGGTGAAGCTCGACGACCGCGATGCAATGCGCCCCGGCGAGAAGTACTACGAGTGGGAGCGCAAGGGCGTGCCCGTGCGCCTCGAGGTGGGCCCGCGCGATGTCGCGAGCGGAACGGCGATGGCGAAGACGCGCATCTCCGACGCCAAGGACAAGGTCAAGGTGCCGTTCGACGACATCGGCGTGCATGTCGGCAAGCTGCTCGACGAGGTGCAGCGCACGCTGTTCCAGCGCGCCCTCGCGTTCCGCCAGTCGAACATGACCACGGTCGACGCGTGGAGCGACTTCGAGGCCGTGTTCGCGGACCAAGGCTCGAAGTTCGTGCTGGCCCACTGGGACGGCACGACCGAGACCGAGCTCGCGATCAAGGAAGCCACCAAGGCCACGATCCGCTGCATCCCGCTGAGCGACGAGGGCCTCGACGACGGCCCCGGGAAGTGCGTCAAGACCGGCAAGCCGAGCGCGCAGCGCGTGCTGTTCGCGAAGAACTACTAGCGCACACAACGACCGTTGCAGCGGGGCCGTGCGGCGCGCCAGCGTCGCACGGCCCCGCGCGCTCGCGAGGCTAGAGCCACCACGAGAAGAGGTGCGAGAGCTCCTCGCGCAGGCGGGCGTGCCACGAGCGCTTGCGCCACGCAACGAGCTCGACGCGCTCGGAACTCGCCAGATCCCGCTCGAACTGCGCGTCGAGAGTCGCCGCGAAGTCGCGGTCGAGCACCTGCACTCCCGCCTCGAGGTTGTGGCGGAACGAGCGGTGGTCGAGGTTGAAGGAACCGACCGTCGCCCACTCACCGTCGATGACGGCCGCCTTCGCGTGCATCATCGGTCCGACGAACTCGTGAATCTCGACGCCGGCGACGAGCAGCTCGTCGTACACATAGCGGCTCGCGTGGTAGACGATGCGAACATCGGAGTCTTTCGGCACGATCACCTGCACGCGCACGCCGCGCTCCGCCGCCCGACTCAAGGCGCGGCGCAGGTCTGTATCTGGCAGGAAATAGGCGTTGGCGATGCGCACGCTGGCGCGCGCCGCCTGAATCGCATGCAAGTACGCGGTACGCATCGATGTGCGCCGCACATTGCGGAAGCGCCCCTTCATCGCGTCCCACTCGACATTCGCGCACACTTCGAGCATCACGGGCGCGTGCACGCAGACCGGCCTCGCGCTGCCCCGCATCGGGACGGCACCGCTGCGATTCCAGGCGCCGCGAAACGCGTTGCCAAGCTCGACGGCGGCCGGCCCCTCGACGCGCACATGCAGGTCGTGCCAGCCGCGCACGGATTGACCCTCGACTTCGCGATCCATGTATTCGTCACCGATGTTGGTGCCGCCGACGAACGCGATACGGCTGTCGACGACGAGGATCTTCTGGTGATTGCGGCGATGAAAGCCCCAGAAGTCCGGAGAGAACGGGGAAGGCGGGCGCGGCTTGTGTCCGCGCGCGCGCTTGTAGCTCGCATGCAGCTTTTGAAGCGTCGCCTGCAGTCGACGGCGCGCGGGAAGAATCGGGCGGTAGATGTGGACCGTGACTCCCGCGTTGACGAGGCGCATCAGAAACGCGTCGGATACACTCCCGTAGGAGCCGACAGCATCGAACATGAGACTCACTTCGATGGCACCGCCCTTTGCGGCGGCGCGCTCCTCGAGCGCTTTGGCGAAGCGTTCGCCGGTCGTGTCGGAGTGCAGGATGTAGGTCGTGAACTGAATGCTCTGCTCGGCGGACGCGATCGCCGCGAGCATCGCGGCGTAGGTCGCTTCGCCGCCGACGAGCAGCTCCACGCGATTTCCGCCGCACAGCCGCTCGGAGCGCCGGACATAACCCGCCGAGCCCGCGGGTCGACGCAGGAAAGCGCGCAGGGAATGGCCGACGCGGGGACTCACGACATCGTGGGCTTAGCCAATGCGCTCTCCTCACTCAAGGCGTAGCTTCTGTATCCCATGATCACCGTTCGCAAGTCCATCGATCGCGGCAGCGCCAACTACGGCTGGCTCGACACGCGCTACACCTTCTCGTTCGCCGATTTCCACGACCCGGCGCACATGGGGTTCCGCGCCCTGCGAGTGATCAACGAGGATGTGGTCGCGCCCGGCGGAGGCTTCCCGACGCACGGGCACCGCGACATGGAGATCGTGACATATGTGCTCGCGGGGGCGATCGAGCACAAGGACAGCCTCGGCACCGGTGCGATCCTCAAGCCCGGGGAATTGCAGCGCATGAGCGCGGGGCGCGGTGTGCAACACAGCGAGTTCAACCCGTCGCGCACGGAGCCGCTGCACCTGCTGCAGATCTGGCTCCTGCCGGAGAAGAGCGGCCTGGCACCTGAGTACGAGCAGAAGGCCTTCGCGGACCAGGGGCGGCGCAACAAGCTCGGCCTGCTCGCGGCGCGCGGGGCGCGCGACGGCGCGCTCGACATCCACCAGGATGTCGCGATCTACGGCACGCTGCTCGACAAGGATGCGCGGGTCGCGCACGAGCTCGGGAAGAATCGGCACGCGTGGCTGCAGCTCGCGCGCGGCAAGGTGAAGCTCAACGGGGTCGAGCTCGCGGCGGGCGACGGCGCGGCGGTCAGCGACGAGGCGAAGCTCGAGATCGCGGCCAGCGAGCCGGCCGAGTTCCTGCTGTTCGACCTTGCGTGACGATCGGCGTCACGCGCCGGGTGCGGGCCGCGCGACGCGAATGCGATCGCCGACATTCAACGCGCCTTCGCGCACGACATTGCACAGCACGCCGCGAGCGCGCTTGCCGGCGCGGAAGGCGCGGGCGACGCGCTTGGCGTGCAGCTCGCCGAAGCGCGCGATGAAGCTCTTGCAGGGCCGGTGCGGATAGGCCGTCACGATCAGGACCGCGGTGCCGATCTCGAGCAGCGTGCCCGGCGGGAGGTTGGCCTCGGACAGGTCGAGGTCGACCTGCAAGTTGTCGCCAGTGAGTGGGGTGCGGCCCTCGTCCCCGTCCGCGACAGCGCGCGCGACATGAATGTTGATCAGCGAGACCTCGCTCTCGGGCGCACTGTGGATGTGGACGGACCAGCTATCGCCCGTGACACCCTTGCCGACGCGAACCTCGATCGAGTCCGGCGTCGCGCGCTCGCCAGATCCGGTGCGCACCACGCAGCGCACGACATGTCCATCGTCCTGCGGTGAGCGCGGCAGCGCCTCGTACCATGCATCGAGCTCCTGCGTCGGATCGATCATCGCAGCGCGAGCATAGCGCCGCATCGAAAGCGCGCTCTCGCATCGGACCACGAGAGTGCGCTAGAGTCTCCTCCACCGCATGCGAATCACCGTCCTGATCGACCAGTGGTCCGATAAGCTCGAGGATCATGACCCTGTAGCCGACCAGGTGACCGCCGCGCTGCTCGAGGGCGAGCACGAGGTCTCCTATGTCGGCGTTCACGGAGACCTGCGCAAGCTCGTCGACAACCTCGAGCGCTCCAAGACCGAGCTCGTCTTCAACCTGAGCGAGAGCTTCCGCGACCACCTCTTCGGCGCCGTCGGCATCGTCGGCGTGCTCGACCTGCTCGAGCTCAAGTACACCGGCGGTGGTCCCGGCGAGTTCTACATGCAGCAGGACAAGGCGCTGACGAAGAAGCTGCTTGCCTTCGACAAGATCAAGTACCCGGAGTTCGCGGTGTTCTCGCAGGATTCGGACTTCGAGACCGGCGGCAACCTGCGCATGCCGCTGTTCGTGAAGCCGCTGCGACAGGACTCGTCGATCGGCATCGGCAAGGACGCGCTCGTGGACAACTTCCGCGACATGATGAAACGCATCCTCGCGATCCACGACAAGATCAACGACGCGGCGCTGGTCGAGGAATACATCGACGGCCGCGAGATCTATGTCGGCGTGCTCGGCAACTCGATGCCGACGGCGTTCCCGCCGATCGAGATCGATTTCTCCGGCCTGCCGGAAGGCGCGCCCAAGATCATGTCGAGCCGCGCGAAGTGGAATACGCGCAGCGCCGAGTACAAGGGCACCAAGGCCGTGCTGGCGGATCTGCCCGACGAGCTCAAGGCGCGCCTGCAGAAGGTCGCCCTCGACGCCTACCGCGCCCTGCGCGTGCGCGACTACGGCCGCGTCGACATGCGTCTCACGCCCTCGGGCGACATCTATGTGCTCGAGGTCAACGCCAGCTGCTACCTCGAGAAGGACAGCGAGTTCGCCACCTCCGCGCGCGTCAACGGCATGAGCTATGTCCAGCTCATCAACGAGATCGTCGACCTCGCCGTCGAACGCCACGGCATCCGCTGACCGCACGCCTGCGTGCCGCCGTCAGGGCAGGTAGCTGCCCTGGTGGACATGGTTCATGCCCAGCGCGGCCACGAAGGTGGTGAGCGCGAGGGTGGCTTCGCGCTCGCGGGTGGGGTCGAGGGTGAGAGCGAGGTCGTCGGAGCGCTGGGCGAGGTGGCGGACGAGGGCGCGGGTGCGCTCGGGAAAGTGGCCGGTCCAGCGGTACACATAGGCCATCAGCTCGCGCTCGAGGGAGCGCACGAGCTTCGAGGCGCTCTGGCCCTCGCGGCCGGGCTCGGGGGCGAGCTCCTCGAAGATCGAGCGCAGCGCGCCGTCGAGCCCGTGCGGGAACTCGTTCTCGGGCTGGGCCATGCGCCCGTAGTACTCCTCGAGCGAGAAGCCGAGCTCCGCAACATCCTCCTCGGTGGTGGCCTCGACGACCAGCGGCTCGCGCGTGCGCAGCTCCCCCATCACGCGCTCGCAGTACTCGAGCTTGGCGAGCGCCTGCGGCTGGTCGGAATACTCATCGCGCCAGTCGTGGCCGGGCAGCATCCACACCGCGAATGTCTCGGCCCAGTCCTCGTCGGGATGCTTCTGCGCGTACCAGCCGGGCAGGTGCCGCACATAGCGGCGACTGAACGGCGACGGCCGGTAGTCCTCGAGGTAGGGCTGCGTGATCGGGCCGAAGAGCCGTACCCACTCGCCGTCGTCGTAGAGCTTGTAGGCGTAGTTGATCACATGGCCGAGCTCGTGACGCAGGTAGCGCAGCACATCCTGCTTGCCGCTGCCCTCGAGCATCAGGCCCTTCCTCGCGTGCAGGTCCTTGAGCGGATCCTCGGCTAGATAGAACGGGATCGCGATCGCGATCGTGCCAGTTACGACGCCCCACTCGGTCGACAGGTACAGACGCGGCCGCACCTTCAGGCCGAGGGCATCGACCTCGCGCTGGAACTCGGCCACGACCGGCTCGAGCGGCGTGCCGTCGATCTTGAGCCCGAGGTCGCGGATCGGCCGGTTCGACCAGTTGTGCTCGCGGAAGCGGTCGTCGCTCGCCATCGTGCGTCAGGCGAGCTCGCGTAGCTGCGTGAGCACGCGCCGCGCGGCGCCGGAATCGAGGGCCTCGGATGCGGCCGACACGCCATCGGCCAGCGTCGGGGCGCGCCCGGCCGCTCGGAGCATGAGCGCCGCCGCGAGCAACGCGGCACAGCGCGCGGGGCCTAACTCGCCCGCGAGCACCTGAGATGTGAGAGCGCCCGCCGCCGCGACGAGCGTCTTGTTGTCGCCCGTGCCGTAGCCCTCCTCCGGCGGCCCGAACATCGGCAGCTCCGGCTCGCTCTCGCAGTCGAGGCCGAGGTCCGCGGGCTCGATCGAGAGCGGCACCTGGAAGCCTTCGGCCAGCTCGATGCCGCGCGTCTTGCGCCGCACCGACGGAACGACGCCGCCTTCCGGCCCCTGCACGGCGATCGCGCGCGGGTGGCCGAGCGCGGCGAGCACCTCGACCGCTGTGCCGAGCACCGGTCCCTGCTGGGCGCCGATCACGATCGAGCACTTGGGCGGCGCGATGAGCTTCTCGACCGTGGCGAGCGGGGTGCGCACGCCGATCTCGGCGCGCACGCGCCTCAGTCCCATCAGCCCGGGCAGGAGACCCGACGCGGACACGGCCGCGAAGCGCGTCTTCTCGACCCACATCTGCGCCTCGGCGGCGTCCCATGTCATCTCCACGCCGAGTTGCTCGAGCACGCTCGCGCCCGTGAGGCCGCGCTTGGGCGGCACGCAACGATCGGTCACGAGCAGCACATGCGCGCCGGCCGCGGCCGCGATCAAGCAGCCCGCCACGTCGAGCGGCGGAAACGAATCCGACCCGTCGAGCGGCGCCGAGACGCACACGAGCTCCTCCATGCCGACGCAGGGCAGGGTGGCGTGGTCGCGGGCCGCCTTGGCGAAGGCCGCGAGCTCCTCGACCGTCACGCCCTTCCAGCGCAGAGCGATCAGGAAGGCCCCGACTTGGATCTCGCTCTGGGTGCCCGAGACGATCAACTCGAAGGCTCGGTAGGCCTCGTCCCGCGTCAAGTTGCGGCCATCGCGCTTGGCGGAGCCAAGCAGTCGCAGGAGATCGCGAAGGAGCATGGGCAGAGCGGCGTGCGGGCAGGGGTCGCGGCCGGTCCGGCGGGATCCGGCCCCATCCGAGAGGACAGGGTACCCTACCGGCACAGGCGCGGCCGACATTGGGCCCGCGGGCCCGGCCCGACGCGCTTGGAGCAGGCGTTAGGCCGATGTCGGGGCAGCCTGTTGAAAGTGACGCAAGAGCCTGCGCCGCAAGGACTTGCGACGCGGGCTCGATGTGGAAAAGTGGTGGGCCGAGTCGGGGCGAGCGGTGCGCAGCCCGCCCTCGGCTCAACCGTCCTTGGGCTTGTCTTCCGGCTTGTCTTCCGGCTTGTCTTCCGGCTTGTCTTCCGGCTTGTCTTCCGGCTTGTCTTCGGGCTTGTCTTCGGGCTTGTCTTCGGGCTTGGGAGCTTCCTCGGGCTTGTCGCCCGGGGTCTCCCCAGCGCCCTCGGCCGGCTTCTCGTCGCTCTCACCCTTGTCCTGCCGCGCCTCGGGGGCGAGCTGGTCGCTCGGGCGCGGGCGGATGTGGGCATAGAACAGCTCGGCCGACTTGTCGTAGGCGAGCTTGCCCTCGACGACCGTGTACTGAACGAGCGACTGGTAGTGCATGACATCGCCGTCGAGCACGATCAGGTCGCAGTCCTTGCCCTTCTCGAGGCTGCCGACCTTGTGCGACACGCCGAGCAGGCGCGCGGGCACGATCGTGATCGACTCGAGCGCCGCCTGATCGGACAGGCCGCCGCGCACCGCGAAGCCCGCCTCGATCGGCAGGTGCAGGATGTCGCGACCGGCGATGCCGCCGAGATCGACGCCGGTGGACGAGGGGATCACGCACACCTGCACGCCGGAGCGGTGCAGGATGGCCGCGTTCTCGATGCTCGAGCCGCCGTCGCGGACGAGCTGCTCTTCCTTGTCGCGGCGGTCGCGCGGAGTGACCACGGCGTAGGCACCGGCGCGGCCGAGCTCGTCCGCCACCGTCCAACCCTCGACGCAGCCGTCGATCACCGGACGGAAGCCAAAGCGCTGGGCGAGCCGCGCGACTTCGAGCAGGTCCCCGCGCCGCGTCGCGTTGAAGCGCGCCATCACGCGGCCCTCGAGGATCGCCTTGGCGGTCGAGTCGACACCGCTCGAGCTCGGCTCCTTCAGGTCTTTCTGCTCGCGCTTCTTCTCCTCCCAGTCGCGGTACTCGCGCAGGTAACGCGCGGCGCGGTCGAACTTCTCGACCCACTCGAGCTTGCCGCTGGGGTTGGAGTTGGTGAAGGACAAGGTCGCGAGGAAGCGCTCGCGCAGCACGACATTCTTGATGTCGCGGCGCTTGAGCTTGAGCGCGGTGTTCGACTGCCCCGCCGTCGTGATGCCGCTCGCGAGCGCGAGCAACATGCGCTGGTTGTAGGGGTCGACCGAGTCCGCGAAGTCCCCGCTCGTCATCCCGAACAGGCCGTTCGAGTTGATCGCGACGAGTCCGGGGTAGACGCGCTGGCCGGTGGCGTCGAGCGTCTTGGCTTCGGCCGGGATCTCGACCTCGTGGCCGACGGCCTCGATCACGCCGTTCTTCGAGAGCACCGTGGCCCCGCGCAGCACGGCGCCAGTCCCGGTGTAGACATCGCCGCCGGTGACGGCGAACCACTCGTCCTGCTTCTCGTCCTTCTTGTCCTTGGCGGCCTCGTCCTTCTTGTCGCCCTCCTTCTTGTCTCCATCCTGCGCGAAGGCCGGCGGGGCGAGGAACGACAGGGCCGCGAGGGCCAGAGCGCCGAGGGCGCGGAATCGATGTGCGAGCTTCATTCCTTCACCTCCCCAGACACGAACTCGCCGTCGAGCATGACGGCCATGACCTGCGTGCTCGGCTCGAAGGGGTCGCCGTTCAGGAACAGCATGTTGGCGGCCTTGCCCTTCTCGAGACTGCCGACCTGCTTCTCGAGCTTGAGCACCGCCGCCGGCTCGAGCGTGACGCCCTTGAGCGCCACCTCGCGCGCGAGGCCCGCGCCGATCAACTCGCCCACATGGCGCAGCAGGGCGGCGTGGTCGTCGACCGTGTCGTTGCGCGGCTTGAAGGCGACCTTGGCACCGCTCGCGGAGAGCTCCGCGGCGAGGTTGCGCTGGCGCATCGTGCCCGGCACGAGCGAGATCTGCGGCTCCATGACGACGCGCACGCCGCGCTTGCCGATCTCGTCCTTGACCTCGAACAGGTCGATCTCGCGCGTCATCAGGACGCGCAGCGCGAAGTCGAGCTTGCGCTCGCCGATCGCATCGACCCAGTGCGCCCAATCCGCGGCCTGCGCGATCGACACCAGCATGCCCAGCTCGCCGTCGCGCACCTGCAGGAACGGCTTGACCTTGGGATCGGCCTCGGGCGGCACGAAGTCCTTGGACTTGTCGTCGGCCTTCTTCTCCGCGGGCTTGGCCTCGCCGTCCTTCTTCTCCTCGTCCTTCTTCTCCGCGGGCTTGGCCTTGGAGTCCTTGTCGAACTTCTCCTTGGCCTTCTTCACCTTCTCGTCGTGCTCGTCGACCTTCGCCCACGCATCGCGCACCTGCTTCTTGGTCTGCGCGTTGGCGCGGAAGTACACCTTCAGGTAGGCCGCTTCCTCGACGAGCATCTCCGAGAGCGTCGCGCCGTGCGGGCGCAGGGCCGAGGCGTGACCGGGGAAGCCCGTGCCCGGGGGATACAGGCCGATGGTCGTGACGCCCGCCTCGAGCACCTCCTTGTAGTCGGGGTGACGCGGCTGCACTTCCGGAGTCGGCGAGGCCTCGGGGCTGAACACCTGCCCGGCGCGGCCGTCGACGCCCAGGCGCGTGTAGCACGACACGAGGCCGGGCATCACGACCCAGTCGGGGCGCTCGAACACCGGGATGCCGCGCGCCACGGGCAAGTCGGCGCCGATCTCGATGATCTTGCCGCCGTCGACGAGGATCACGGCGTGCTCGATCGCGGCGCCCGAGGCGGTCTCGGCACGGCCGACCTTGATGGCGAGCAGCCCGCCGGAGGGCTCGGACACGCCGCCGATGGCGGGTGCGAGCGTCAGGATGGTGGTGAGGATGGTCATGACATTCTCTTCTTCTTTCGCTCGCGCCTAGAACCGCTGACGGTCCCGGGCGCGGTCGTACTCGAGGGTGCCTTCGATCCAGACGGACTCGACGCGGGCGCGCGGATCGAGCGGATCGCCGCGCCACAGGACGATGTCCGCGTGACGGCCGGGCTGCAGGCTGCCGACCTTGTCGTCGATGCCGAAAGACTTGGCCGGGTTGACCGTGCAGCCCTTGAGCATCAGGTACGGATCGGCGCCGTAGCGCGCGCCCATGGCGCCCTGCAGGAACAGCTCTTCCTGCGGCATCACGGGCGCATCCGTGTTGAGCGTGATCAGGTTCGCGCCCGCCTTGGCGTAGCGCTCGGGCGTGCCGACCCACTCGCCCTCCGACTGACGCCAGTCGAAGGTGCGCGGCCCGAGGTTGACCGGAATGCCGACGCGCGCCGCATACGGAGCGACCTTCCAGCCGTCGAAGCAACCGTGGCTGAGCACGGGCCGCGTGTCGGGGTAGCGCTCGCCCCACATCTCGATCGTGGTGTGCACGGCGTCGCTGCCGGCGGTGTGGATCAGCACCGGCAGGTCGCCGGTCGCGACGCGCTGCAAGTTCGTGAGGCCGTCATGGCGCCGGCCTTGCTCGTTGGCCGCGATCGCCATCTCGAGCGCCTGCGCGATGGTCCACGCCATGCCGGAGCGCGTGGCGCCGAGGTCGACGCGCCGCTCGGGGTTGTAGGCCTGCGCGACCTTCATGCCGCCCGGATCGCGCAGGACGCAGCGCTCGTACTCGCCGCCGCAGCGCGTCTTGTACAGCACGCCGAAGCCCGAGTTGTTCGTGCCGCTGCCCGGGATCCCGAACAGCGTCGTCACGCCCGCCGAGCAGGCGCGCTGGATGTCGCGGTTGCCCGTCACGATCGTCGGCGATGTGCGGTACTCGGGGTTCATGGAGAGCACCATGTCGTTGATGTCTCCCCAGCCGCCGGTCTGGATGTGCGAGTGCAGGTCGATCATCCCCGGCGCGGCCCACAGCTCCGGTGCCTCGATGATGTCGTAGCCCGCGGGCAGCTCGACGCGCGGCCCGGCGTAGTCGATGCGACCCTCGCGCACGACCACCAGCCCGGGCGCGAAGACCTCGTCGGCGTCGTTGAGCGTGAAGAGCTTGCCGCAGCGGAGCGCGAAGCCCGCTTCACCCGCGGCGAGCGGCTGGATCGCGCCGACGCCGGCCGGCGCGGAGTCCGCGCTGCGGCGCGTGCTCGCGCAGGCGAGCGCACCGAGCGCGAGACCGAGGAGTGCGATGTGGCTCACCATTGGCGCGGCTCCTGCGGCGCGCGGTACGCGAGCTGTCCCTCGATGTAGACGCGCTGCACCCAGTTGCGCGGGTCGGCCGGATCGCCGGTGATGACCACGATGTCGGCGTCCTTGCCGGCCTCGAGGCTCCCCACGCGCGCTGCGACGCCCGCGACGAGCGCGGGGACGATCGTGAGCCCGCGCACGGCCTGCATCTCGCTGCCGTCGAAGCCGTACTTCATCGAGACCGCGGCCTGCAGCGGCAGCTCCTCGGCCGGCACGACGGGCGCGTCCGTGTTGAAGCCGATCTTCGAGAGCCCGCGCTGCTGGTATTCGCCGGCGCAGGAGAGGATCGCGCCGTCGGTGTAGTGGCGTCCCTCGGGCGTGTCGACCTCGCGCGGGCCGACGATCGCCGCGATGCCCAAGCGCTCGGCCTCGCTCGTGGCGAGGAAGCCGCCCCACTCGCCGTGGTCGATGAACACATCGAGCCCGAACTCCTGCTTGAGAATGCGGATCGTCGCGTGCACCAGCTGGTACATCTGCGTGTGCGTAGAGATCTGCGCCTCGCCCGAGGCCAGCGCGCGGAAGGTCTCGTACTGCGGATCGACGGCCGGCCGCTCGCCCTTGCCGCTCTCGTGCTCGCTCCAGCGGCGCGCGTAGCCGAGCCCGCGCCGCACGCTGGTGCGAATGTGCCAGTTCATCATCGAACGGCCCATGCCGTAGGCCCAGCGCGTCGGGTTGTCGCCCTGCGCGACCTTGAGCGAGCCCGGATCGCGCAGCCGCGACTCCTCGAATGTGTCGAGGCCGGTCTTCATCAGGATCCCTTGGCCGCCGATGTTCGTGCCCGAGCCCGGGATGTAGAGGATCGTCGTCACGCCCGCCGCGAGGCAGCGCAGCAAGTTCGGATTGCGCGGCACGACCGAGGGCGAGACCCGCAGGCCCTCGTTGGTCTGGTAGACCATGTCGTTGATGTCCTGCGTGCCGCCGATGTGGCTGTGCAGGTCGACCATGCCGGGCATGAGCCACGCTTGGCCGAGCTCGATGCGCTCGTAGCCCTCGGGCGCGGCTTCCTCCGCGCTCGCCACGCGCTCGATCTTGCCGTCCTTGACGAGCAAGAGCGCGCGGTCGACGACTTGCTCGCCGTCCCACGACGCGACCAGCGCCTTGGCGGCCGCGAGCGCGAGTCCGGGCCCGCCCTTCTCGCCCGCGCGCTGCGCCCACGACGGCGATGCGACGGCGCCCCACGCCAGCCCGAGGGCCAGCGCGCGGCGCACGAACGCGGTCGTGGCGCGGCGCGAGAGCATCAGAAGCGGCGCCTCTCCCGCTGCGGGTCGTACACCAAGCGGCCTTCGATCAGCACGAGCTCGACATGCGAGCGCGGATCCGAAGGATCGCCGGAGATCACGACGATGTCCGCGTCCTTGCCCGGCTCGAGGCTGCCGACGCGGTGCGCGATGCCCGCGGTGACGGCCGGCACGATCGTGTGACCGCGCACGCCCGTCATCTGCGAGTTGTCGAGCCCGTACTTCACATTGACCGCCGATTGGAGGAACAGCTCCTCCTGCGGAATCACGGGCGCGTCCGTGTTGAAGCCGACCATCTTGTGGCCCTTCTCGACATAGCCCGCCGCGAGGCTCTGCACCTTCTCGGGGTTGCTCGAGACCCAGTCGATCATCGAGCGACTCGGCACATCGACGTTGCGCGGTCCGAGGATCGCGTTGACGCCCATCTGCTGCGCGAGGCCCGCGTAGATGTAGCCGCCGAACTCGCCATGGTCGATGTACACATCGATCCCGAACTCACCCTTGATCATCAGGATCGTCATCATCACGACCTGCGCGACCTGCGTGTGCGTCGACACCTGCGTGCGCTTGGCCGAGAGCTCGCGGAACAGCTCGAGGCGCATGTCGCGCTTGGGCTTGGGACCCTTGCCGGCCTCGAAGGCCTCCCAGCGCTTCGCATAGGCGAGGCCCTGGGTGAACATGTGCCGCAGGTGCCAGTTCTCCCATGTCTTGCCGACGCCGAAGAGATAGCGCTCGGGGTTGCCCCACTGTGCGACCTTGAGCGAGCCCGGATCGCGAATCACCGCCTCCTCGTACTTGGGCAGGCCGGTCTTCAGCAGAATGCCCTGACCGCCGGAGTTGGTGCCCGAGCCGGGGATGTAGAGCACGCTCGTCACCGCGCCGCCGAGCGCGCGCTGGAACTCCTTGTTCTCGGGGATCACCGAGGCGCGCACGCGCACCTCGGGGTTGGTGACATACACCATCTCGTTGATGTCCATCGACCCGCCGACATGGCTGTGCAGATCGATCATGCCCGGCATGCACCACAGCGCGCCGAGGTCGCGCACCGCGTAGCCCATCGGCACCGCCGTGCTCGCGCGCGGGCCGACGAGCTCGATCTTGCCGTCGCGCACGAGGATCACGGCGTGGTCGACGACCTGCTCGCCCTCGAGCGAGGCGACCAGCGCCTTCGCCGTCAGCAGCGCGAGGCCCGGACCGCCCTTGTCACCCGGCTGCGGCTGCTGCGCCGACGCGATCGACGCGCCGAACACGAGCCCCGCGAGCACCAGCATGGAACGCATCATCGATGTGGTCTCCGAAACCGAGCCCGCTCAGCGGACCTCTTCACCGTTCACGAAGGTGCGCAGCACGCGCGTCTGCGGCTCGAGCGGCGGACCGTCGAGCAGCAGCACATCGCCATCGAGACCCGCCGCGAGACGGCCGACCGCGAGGCGACGCCCATCATGGCGGCGACATCGGCCGTGAGCGCGCGCAGCGCCACATCCGGGCTCAGGCCGCGCGAGACCGCGTAGGCCGCGATCACGGGCAGCTCCGCCGCGCCTTCCTCGGCCGCGCTGTGGAAGCCGAGCTTCACACCCGCGCTGGCGAGCTCGATGTAGCGATTGCGCAGGCCGTTCAGGCCCTGGCCCTCTTCCGTGGCGAGCACAGAATGGCTGAGCAGCACGCCCGCCACGCGCCCGCGCAGCCGGTCCGCGATCTTCCACGCGTCCTCGGCTCCGACGAGCACGGGCCGGATGCCCACCGCCTCGAAAGCCGCGACGCAGGCGAGGATCTCGTCCTCGCGCTCGACATTGACGAGGATCGCCGCCTCGCCGCGCATGGCGCGACGGAACGGATCGAGGTGCGGGTCGATGCCCGGCGAGCGCGGCTTGCCCTTGGGCTCCGCCGCCGCTTCCGCGGCCTTCGCCTTGCGGATCTCCGGCGCCCTGATTTCAGGCAGTTCCTTGGCCGTGCGCTCGAGCGCGCACTTCGCGTCGTTCGCACCGACATCGATGCGCGCCTCGAACTTGCCGCCCTTGGGCTCGCCCGAGAGGTACACGAAGCCGCGCGTGCCGAGTCCGGCCACGGCGAGCTTCTTGTCCTTCCAAGAGCCCGCGAGCTGCACGAGCGTCGCCGAGACGCTGTCGCAGCGCAGGGCGCCGCTCACCTTGTCGCCCTCGAGGCGCAGGCGCAGCGTGAAGGCTGCTTCCGAAGAGCCGGAGAGCGTGAGCTTGCCCGACCACATGCCCGTGACCGGGTCGGCCTCTTCCTCTTCCTTCTTGCCCTTCTTCTTGTCGTCCTTCTTCTCGTCCTTCTTGTCGCCGGACGACTCGTCCTTCTTTTCCTCGGGCGCAGCGGACTTCTCGTCCTTCTTCTCGCCTTCCTTCTTCTCGCCTTCCTTCTTGTCGGCGTCCTTCTTGTCGGCGTCCTTCTTGTCGGCTTCCTTCTTGTCCGCCGACTTGTCTTCCTTGGGAGCCTCCGCGGGCGGCGGCACCCACTTCTTCATGGCCTCCTCGTAGTCCGCCCACTTCTTGGCGTAGTCGCGCGCCTTTTCGAGCGTCTCGCGCACGCGCTGGCCGCTCTTGAGCCGGTTCTGGTCGGTCCACTGCACGCGCAGCGCCGCCGGATCGGCCACGATCGCCGCTTCGACGTCTTCCGCCGCCGGCTTGTAGGCGAGCATCGGCACGCCCGAATCGTTCACGCCGCGCGGCGACATCATCACCGTGGTGACGCCCGCCTTGGCGACGCGACGATCGGTCTCGTCGCCGCTCTCGACGATGCGCGCGAGCTTGAAGTCCGGCTGCGGAACGCGGCTGGATCCGTTGAGTCCGAGGAAACCGAGCGCGTCGATCATGCCCGGCATCGCCACCGGAGCGCGCACGACCGTCGCACCCATCGGATGGCTGACGCGGCGGCCGAGCTCGGCCACGCGGCCGTTGCGCAGGAGCAACTGGCCGGGGCGCAGCACTTCGCCGTCGCCGACGTGCAGCTCCTCGACCTCGACCACCACCGCGCTCGACTCGCCGTTCTTCCACGCGAGCTCGCCGCCGACCCACGTCGCGACCACGCCGGTCGTCGCCGCGAGCGGCGCGCCGGTGAAGACGCACACATCGCCGCGCTTGCCGACCGTCAGGCTGCCGACCTCGGCGTCGACGCCGATGGCCTTGGCCGCGCCGAGCGTGATCGCGCGCAGCGCAGCATCCGCGGACAGACCGCCGCGCGAAGCGAGCTGCGCCGCGAAGCGCAGGTCTCCGGCGCGCAGGCCCGAGTCCGTCGCGATCGCGAGCTCGACGCCCGCCGCCGCGTACTTCGCCGCCGCGTCGTAGACCGGCCAGCTCGCGTCCTCGCCCTTGCCGAAGTCACGGCCCGGGTTGTCGGCGGCCGCATCGACGGTGACGATCACCGGCACCTTGGCCTCGGCCACATCCTTGGCGAGCGCCGCCGCACCGCTGGCGCCCTCGAGCACCAGCGGCAGCTTCTCGCGCTTGGACCACTCGAGCAGCACGCGCACTTCCTCCGCGCTGTCGGCGCCCATGCGCCAGGGAGTCGCGGCGCTCATCAGCTCGCGCAGCACCTCGGAGGTCTGCGGACCGTAGCGCCCGTCTTCCTTGACGCGGCCCTTGGCGCGCGCGAGCAGCTCGTCGAGCGCGAGCACCGCGCCCATGGCCGAGCCCGGCAGCTGCTGCTCGACCAAACCGAGCCCGACATCGATCGTCGCAGGCACCGGCGGCTCCCAGTAGCCCGGGACACTGCGCGCGGCGCTCGTGATCGTTCCATGGATCGCGGCGCTCTCGTCGAGCACGCGCTCCCCGCCTTCGCCCGCGAGCTGCACCACCGCGCCCTGACCGCCGACGAGGCGCGCGCGCGCGGGTGCGACATAGGCCGTGGTCACGCCGCCCATCAGGTCGAGCAGGTAGGCGTTCGAGTATGTGTCGAAGTTGTCGATCGCGCGCACGGCCGGATCGGCGGTGCGCGGCGAGCCCTGCGCGGCCCCGAAGGCCGAGCCAGCGGACACGAGGCCCGGCGCGAGCACCGCGTCGGGACCGTAGTCGACGATGTGCGCGCCCGCGGGCACGCGGACATCCTTGCCGACCGCGACGATGCGGCCGTCCTTGACCACCACGGCTCCGCCGCCGGTGATCGGGGTCGAGCCGTCGACGGTTTGGATCGTGCCCGCCCTGAGCACGACGGTGCCGCCGCCCGCATGGGCGAGCGCGGCGAGCGCGAGGGCCGCGAGTCCGGCGGCCGCGGTGCGTGCCGTCCGAATCACTTGTCGTCCTCCGCTTCGCCCTTGTCCTTCTTGGCGCGCTCTTCGGCCTCGTGCTTGGCGTGCTCTTCGGGATCTTCGCCCTCGCAGCACACGACCTTGCGCGGATCGCCGAGCAGCGACGCGCCCATGACCTGCGTGTTGGCCGGAGCCTGACCGCCGATCAAGTGCTTCACGCGCACATCCTTCGAGCGGTCGTACACATCGCGGCCCTCGACCACCACGCGCTCGACCCACGAGGCCACCGAGAGCGGGTCGCCCGAGCACAGCACCACCGTGCCGAACTTGCCGACCTCCAGGGTGCCGAGCTGCTTGCCCAGTCCGAGGATCTCGGCCGGAACGGTCGTCACCGCGGCGACCGCTTCGGCGCGCGGCATGCCGCGACCGACGCACTGCGCGGCCTGGAACCACAGCGACTCGGTGGTCGGGTTGGCGCTCGCGAGCGCGAAGCGCACGCCCGCCTTCTTGAGCTCGCCGGGCACGAACACTTCGCGCTCCTCGCCCGTCAGCGGATCGGTCTCGACATACACCGCCGCGCCGTCGAGGATCGCCGCCACCTTCGCCGCCGCGATCGCGCCGGCCGCCTTGTAGGCCGCGGGCGAGATCACCAGCGTGGTCTTGGCGAGGAAGCCGTTCTCCTTGGCGATATCGAGCGCGGTGTGCACATCCATCGGACGGCCGCAGTAGAAGAAGGCGGGGAGCTTGCCTTCGACCAGCGCCAGCAGCGGGACGAGCTTCTCGTCGATCTCGCCGCGCGGCACGAGCTCGAAGCCCGTCACCTTCCACGCCGCGCCTTCCATGGCCTTGCCCTTGGCGTTCTCGCCTTCGAGGTCGCGACCCTGGTAGAGCGCCTCGCGGCGCGCGCGGTCGCTGCCTTCCTTCTTCTCGGCGACGAGCTGCTCGAGCGAGCGGCGCAGGTCACCGAAGGCGCGGCGCAGAGCCTGCGCTTGCGTCGCGGCCGAGAAGCCCATCTTGGGGCTGGCGGAGAGCTTCACGCCCGACGGCGTGCGCACGATCATCTCGTCGACCGTCAGACCGATCGGACGCACGATCACGCCCTGACCGGCGACCACGCAGTTGTTGCCCTGCTGGATGTTGATCGTCGTGACACCCCAGCGCAGCGAGTCCTCGAAGTAGAAACCCACCGGGTCGATCGAGTCGCGCACCGAGAGGAACGGCGCGACGTCGAGGTTCTCGTTGGGGCGGTCCATGCCGCGCGCGCTGTGCGCCTCGACATAGCCCGGAATCGCAACCAAGTTCGGCGCGTCGATCACGACCGCGTCCCAAGGCACCTTGACATCCTTGCCGATGGCGGCGATGCGGCCGTTCTCGATCACGATCGTGGCCTTCTCGAGCTCGGGCATCCCCGGCCCCGGCAGGACGCGACCCGCCTTGATGGCGAGCTTTCCGTCGGCGGCGGCAGCGGACGCGAACAGGCAAGCCGAGAGCGCGATGGCCGCGGCGCGAGTGGTGGTGTGGAGCATCTTCATGGTGGAGGTGGGAGCGAGAGGGGCTACTTGTTCTGGGTACGCGGATCGAGGACGAGGCGCCCGTCGACGAGGACGCCGATGACGGCCGAGGTGGCTTCGAACGGCGGACCGCTCCAGAGCACCAAGTCGGCGTCCTTGCCGGCTTCGAGGGAGCCCACGCGCTTGTCGATGCCGGCGATCCGCGCGGGATTGATGGTCACGGCCGCGAGGGCCGCGTCGAAAGCGAGCCCGCCGCGCATCGCGTGGCCGGGCTGGTAGCACAGGCGCTCCGAGGCGGCGCGTGCGCCGTGGCCGGAGAGCGCGATCGTCACGCCGCGCTCGGCGAGCACCTTGGCGGTGTCGAGCGCGAAGAACGAGCCGTCGTCGCTGCGACCGGTGGCGCTGAAGGGCGGCAGGATCGCCGCCGTGGCGCTGCGCACGAGCAGCTCGGGCTCCTTCCACGCCTCCGCGGCCGCATCGACCACGAGGCGCAGCTTGCCGAGACCTTCGCGCGCGAGCTCTTCCTTCAGGAACACCGCGGTGCGGATGTCCTGGGTGGTCCACGCCTGAATGCACAGCGGCAGATCGCCCGCGAGCGCCTTCTGGAGCTCGAGCGTGCCGGGCCCGGCGAGGTTCTTGTCCTCGCGCGCCATGGCTGCGTCGAAGAACGCCTTGCGCCACTCCCACTCGACGCCCATGCGCGTCGTCGGGCGGCGCGAATAGAAGTCGTCGGGGCGGCCGAAGGCCGGGTGGTTCGACTGGCTCGGGGCCGAGCCGATCGCGCCGTAGAGCGCGCTGTCGGCCTTCACGGTCCGCTTCTGCGCGCTCTCACCGGCGGTCTTCACGACCACGGAGAGCCCGCCGACGACTTGGCGCTCGAGCGGGTTGATCATCACGCTGGTGACGCCGCTGCGCGCTTCGCGCTTCCACGCCTCGTCGAACCAGTCGAGCGCGTCGGCGATGCGCTTCTCGGGCGTGATCTCGCGCGACTGCTCGATCGACGAGAGGTCGCGCTCGATGCGCACCGACAGGTCGATCAGGCCCGGCGTGATCGCGTAGCACTCGAGGTCGCCGCCGCCGCCCTTGGAGACCGAGCGGATCTTGCCGTCCTCGACGGTGACGCGACCTTCCTCGATCACCTTGCCGGTCGCGGTGTAGACGCGCCCGGCGGAGATGGTCCACGAAGTTTGGTCCTTCGACTCACCCGTGGCGACGAGCGTCGCCGCGGCCATCAGAACGAACAGGCTCAATGGGCACCCCCGTGGCCAGCGCCACCCTTGGACTCGTGCTGCACGCCCCCGATGAACACGCCTTCGACCTTGCTCGTGAGCTGGAGCGGATCGCCGCTCCACAGCACGATGTCCGCGTCGCAGCCCACGGCGAGCTTGCCAACGCGCGCGCCGACGCCCGCGACCGCGGCCGCGGTCGTGGTCAGGCCTTCCCACGCCTGCACGGGATCGAGGCCGGCGCGCATGCACATCGCCGCGCTCACACGCAGCAGCGCTTCGGGCGAGTTCGGAGACTCGAGGCCGAACGCGACCGGCACGCGCTCGCGACCGAGCGCCGTGACCGACGCGAGCACGCGCGCTTCCTCGCCCGGCCCGAAAGGACCGACGACGACCGCGAGGCCCGCCTTCTTGATCTCGCCCGCGAGTTCACCCGCGAGCGGCGCGCGCAGCAGCGCACCCGTGAGTCGGTGCTCGCTCGCGAGCGCGACCGCGCGCTGAATCTCGTCGCGCGAGAGCGCGTCGAGGTACACGGAGAGCTTGCCACCGCGCACGCGCTCCCACACGCCCGTGGGCTTGGCGAGCTCGGCCTCGATCAGCTCGATCGCGGCCGTGTAGCTCGTCGGGAAGCGGTTGGTGCGCAGCGCCTGCGACGACAGGCCGAGCTGGAGGTGTCCGTCGCGCGCGAGCGTCGTCGCGCCGTCGGTCTTGACCACGGTGGTGATGCCGCTCGCAACATTTGCGGGGCTGAGCGCGACCACCATCGTCGTGATGCCCTCGGAGCGCGCGCGCGCGAAGTCCGCGTGGCCGAGCGCGACCACATCGGCGGCGCGCGCTTCGGCCGTGAACGGACGCTTGGGCTCGAGGCCCTCGCCGCCCAGTCCGCTCCATGTGCGCGCGGCGACGAGACCGGCGCTGGCCCAGCCTTCGTGCACGATGATGTCGGGGCCGAGCTCGCCCGCGCCCTTGGCGTCGCCGGCGTAGGTGACCTTGCCCTGCTCGACCTTGACGACACCGCCGTCGACGACCTTGTTGCCGTACAGCCGCAGGTGCGCGGCCTTGAGCGTGAATGTGTCCGCGCCGAGCGCGGCCGGAGCGTTGGCGGGCGCGAGCGCCACCGCCGCGAGCAGGAACGAGAGCATCACTTCTTCACCTCCCCGACGACGAGCTCGCCGGCCGACAGCACGTAGCGAATCGAGGTCGTGGCGGCGAAGGGATCGCCGTCGAGAACGAGGACATCGGCGCTGCGGCCGAGCTCGAGCGTGCCGAGTTTGTCGGCGACATCGAAGACGCGCGCGGGGCGCGTGGTCAGCGCCGCGAGCGCGGTCTCGCGCGGCAGGCCGTGACCGACGGCGAGCGAGCCGAGCAGCGGCAGGTCGCGCGAGGCGAGCGGATCCATCGCGCCGCTGCCGAGCAGCACCTCGACGCCCGCGTGGTCGAGCTCCGCCGCGAGCGCGAGGCTCGCGCCGCGGTACTCCGGCGCGCGCCGCACGCCCATCGGCACCGGCCACACGATCACCGGAATGCGGCGCTCGGCGAGCAACTCGGCGCACTGCGCGGCCTCGCTCGCGCCCGCGAGGACGAGTCGCAGGCGGTCGAAGCGCGCGGTGCCCTTGAGCAGCGCGCGCATCTCGAGCGCGCGGTGCACCTCGACCACCAGCGGCAGCTCGCCCGCGGCGATGCGCGCGTAGATTTCCTTCTCCTCGTCGAAGCGCGGCGCCTTGGGCTTCTTGTCTTCCTTGTATTCCTTGTCCTTGAACTCGTTGCCCTTGTCCTTGGCTTCCGTCTGGGCCTTCTCGCGGTCCTTCTTGGCCTTCTTGAAGCCGTCGTCGAGTTCCTTCTGCTTGTCGGCGATCTTCTTCTCCCAGTCGGCGAGGTCGTGGCGGTACTCGTTGGTCTCGACCAAGTACGCGTGGCCGTCCGCGATGGCGCCGATGACGCGATCGACCGCCGAGACGCGCTCGAAGACATCGAGCGCGCGACCGTCGCCGCGCGAGACGCCGATGGCCGTGGCCGAGCAGGCGTCCGCGAGCACCGTGGTCTGGGCGAAGCTCCTCGCGGGATGCAGGCGCAGCACCGCGCCGACGCCGCCCGCGCGCGCACCGACCGTCGGCTGCAGGCGCACCGCGGTGATCCCCGCCGCGAGCAGCGCGCGCTCGTGGCGCTCATCGACATAGCTGTCGACCGCATCGACCGCGCGCGTGGCCGGACCCGCGCGATCGTCGAACTGCGCGTTGGGCTCGAGCGCGAAGGCCGACCAGCTGTCGATGAAGCCCGCGCAGGCGACCTTGCCCTCGATCACGAGCGCGCCCTCGGGCAGCTTGATGTCGGTGCCGACGGCCACGATCTGGCCCTCGTGCACCCACAGCATGCCGCGCTCGAGCACGCGACCGGGCCGAACATGCAGCTGTTCGGCGCGGATGAAGAGGTCCTTGGGAGTGGCCGCGGGCTCGTCCCCAGGGACGAGCGACGGCAGGGCGGCGATGCCGAACGCGACAAGGCTCGGGATGACTAGCAAGGCACTGGCTCCGGGGCCCGCAGCGCCCCGGCTCGGTGAGAGCGTTGCGTGGCGGGCCATTCGCCGCGCGGCCATCTTCGGGGCGAGATGGGCGGACAGCGGGGTTGGTGGGAGAGGGGGGCGAGACTTCCCGGGCGCGCCCCCGCAGGGAAGCGGACCCGAGGGTCGCGGATGATAGGGGGTGCCCGTGCGCCTCGGGGCATGGAAAGACCGCGTCGGCTGACTTCGCCCCCATCGATTTGCCCGTGTCTTACGGCGCGCCGAGCCGCGCCGCAGCCGAGAAGGGACTTCTCCACCCCGGAAAAGAGTTCCACCGAGCGCGGTGCGCGCGTCGCTGCGCGGCCTCGTTCCGGCCGTCGACCTGTTCGCCCCCCCACGGGAATCGGCTGGGTTCTGGCGCAAGATGGACACCCGTCTCCGACTCCGCAGCAACTATCTGGTCGAGCCCAATTTCTGGCGGGCAAGGCTGGAGCGCCTGCGCGCCACCCCGCGAGCGCTGGCATTCTTCCCGCGCCCCGACCTCTCGAGCCCGCTCGTGGAGGTCGACGAGTGGCGCCTGCGAGCCCACGACGGAGAACGCCTGTGGGGCCTGCGCGGGCGCTCCCCGTTCAACCCCGACCCCTTCGGAGCCAGCGTGCGGCTGGCCTTGGCCCCCGCCCTGACGGAGGTCGATGTCGCGGTGGTGGCCGAGGGCCAAGTCGAATGGGTGCTGCAGGTCCCTGCGGGGCGCCGCCTCGAGGACCGCGTGCTCGACCTCGTGCGCCTGTGGGAGGTCGTCGCCGAGTTCGCGGAGGGCGCCGACGATGTGCGCTTCGCCCACTCGGAGCAGGCCATGCCGGACGAAGTGGCGATCTGCACAGGATTGCGCAAAAAGGGTATTATCTGATCATCTAGTGGACTCCGAGTCCCGAAATCGGAGGCTCGGCCGCACTGCCAGTCTTCCGCTTCGCCTCGCGGGTCCACTTGGAACCAAATGGTACTTTGAACTGATCTTGCTACCGCTCTAGGCGTACTTCGATGCGCGAGCGCTGGCGGTGCAGGGCCTCAAACTCGAGCGTCGGCAGAGGTTGGTAGCCCGGGAAGGGGTCGAACTCGATTCGATAGCGTCCGCCTCTGGGCAACTGCGCCCGCCGCAGGCTCGTCGACGCCCTGAGTACCACCGCCAGGGGTTCGTCCTCCTCCGCCCAGAAGAGCTCGACCCGCCAGCCGTCGGGGAAGGGCTGGGGCACCCCGGCGTCGAGCAGCGCGATGTCGAGTTCGGTCTGGCGCGCCGCGGCGACCGCGGCCTCGCTCGAACCGGCGGGGACGGGCACGAGAGGCTCGGGGAGCTCGATGCCGTCCTCGGAGTCCGGCATGAGCACGACCTCGCCGGGCGAGGTCACGATGCGGTAGCCGTCGAGCTCCGCCGAATAGGACGCAACCTCCATCTGGCCAAAGGGCTTCCCGTCGCGGCTCGCACTCCAGAAGAGCTGCGCCGGCCGCACCGGATCGCCGGTCTCGGCCTCGTGCAGGCGAACGACGAGCAGCGCCGGTGGCGGTGCGACGAGGCGCAGCTCCGCGAGGCCGGTCGGAGGCAGGTCGAGCTCGATCTGGAGCGGAGGAACGCGGACGGTGAGGTGGTAGTGCCCAACTTCGAGTCCGGCGTGGGAGAAGCGGAAAGCGTCGAACCCGACATCGCCGTCGGCGGGGTCGACCTCGAGTTCGACTCGCGGTCGCTGGCCGGAGACGAGCGGCGCGAGCGCCTGCGCCTCGACCTGCGGGCTCTCGAGCTCCCACTCGACGGGCACCAGCAACAGGCCCGACAAGGGGGCCCACTCGACCGTCGGCCGCGGAGCCACCACGAGCGTGGCATCGCTCACCCCACCCGCCGCCACGGCGACCGTGACCGCGCCGAGCTCCAGCGGTACGCCGCGGCCCTGCTCCAGTTCGGCCGAGAGCGTGTACTCCCCCACCGTGAGCCCTTCGAACACGAGCAGCGTCGACGCGGAGGCCAACTCGGACTGCAGCGGTCGGCCCTTGGGCGGCTGGGAGCGACGCAGCACCACGGCGACCGGCGCCTCGGGCCGCAGGTCGCCCTCGACGCGCAGCCGCAGCTCCCCGCCAGGCTCGAGCTCGACCGTGCGCTCAGTCCCCGCCCCGACCTCGACCGCGATCGGGATCCACGCGTAGCCCGGGGCGCCGACGAGCAAGGCGGCGCTGCCTTGGGCGAGCCCGGCCAGCGCGGCGAGGTCGATCGGCGACGAGAGGCCCTCGGCGACGCGGGCCGATGCCCGCTGGCGCAAGTCGCTCAGCCCGACTGGACGCGAACGCCCGAGCGAACGCAGCAACTCGACGCCCGCGAGCTCGACCCCCGTGCGCGCATCGACGACGCGCAAGAGCGTCGGACGAGCTTCGCGCGCGCGAACCGCGAGCAGCGCGTCCGAGGGCACCGACTCGGTCGGCGCGAGCAGCGCGAGAGCGCGCCCCTCACTGTGAGCATCGGCCACCTGAAGCCACGCCACCCGCGCGGCCTGCGCAGCGGGACATTCCACTCGCCAGCGCCCGCCCTGCGCGCTCACGCGCACATCCGTCAGAAGCTGCTCTCCTGCGCCGAGCAGGAGCAGCGCGAACTCGCCGCTCGCCGCGGAGTCGACGCGACCGTTGCTGCGCTCGACCGAGAAAGTCCCGGCGAACTCGGGGCGCCGCACCGCGCTCGACTCCGCGTTTATCTCCGGCGCGACATCCGACAGCCCGCTCTCGCTCCGTTCCGCCACCAGCTCGGCCTCTTGCGCCGCGTCGCGGCGAGCACTCCGCTCGGCGATCTCCGCCCCTAGCTCGGACTCGGAGGGAGCAGCGCGGAACCACAGCACGCCGACGAACACCGCCGCCAACGACAGCCCGAGCGCGCCGAGAGGGACTTGCTTCATACCGGAACCGCGCGCAATGGGCCCCAACGGCCGCCGCGAACGCTCGCTCTAGATTCTCGCGCCGCCCCGCTCCACACAAGCGTCCGTCGTCCATCGAGCCCACTCGGCTCCACAGCTGCCGCCGCGCCGCGCTGCAAGGGGACATTCATCCTGCGGGCGCACGGTCGCGATCGGCGCTGTGCTGAAAAGGACGGAACTCGGTTGATAGCGAATCGACCTGTCTCTTACCATGTACGGGCGGGAGCGGAGGAGCTTGCTGGCCCGTGCGGTCGGCCTTGACCGAGATGACGCCTCCCAGAGACCTGCACGGCTTGAGCCGACCCGAATCCCATGTCTAGACGACTCTGGCCGACGCGACACCCGCAGGTAGAACCGAAGGCGAGCGGCATGCGGCTGCCAACGATGGCGGGAAGCGTGCGCGAGGACGCTCCCGCCGCGCTGGTCGTGTTTCTGGTCGCCCTGCCGCTGTGCCTCGGCATTGCGCTGGCCTCCGGCGCGCCCCTCTTCTCGGGCGTCATCTCCGGCATCGTCGGCGGCATCGTCATCGGCATCCTGAGCGGCTCGCAGTTGATGGTGAGCGGGCCGGCCGCGGGCCTGACGGCAATCGTGGTGAGCGCGATCGGGACGCTCGGCTCCTATCCGGCGTTTCTGATGGCCGTCGTGCTCTCAGGCGGCGTGCAGATCGTGCTCGGAGCCCTGCGCGCGGGCGTGATCAGCTACTACTTCCCCTCGTCGGTGATCCGCGGAATGCTCGCGGCAATCGGCCTGATCCTGATCCTCAAGCAGCTGCCCCACGCGGTCGGCTGGGACCACGACTTCGAAGGCGACGAGTCCTTCGTGCAGCCGGACGGTGACACGACCTTCACGGCCATCGACCACGCGCTGCACGCGATCGAGCCGGGCGCGCTCCTGATCGCAGCGGTATCGCTCGCGCTGCTCACCGTGTGGGACAAGACAGTCCTGAAGCGTCTGAAGCTCCTGCCGGGGCCGCTCGTGGCAGTGCTCGCCGGCGTCGGCATCAACGCCGCACTGCAGCAATCGGGCTCGAATTGGACCCTGCTCGCCGAGCACCTCGTGCAGCTGCCGGTCGCAAGCAGCGCGGGCGAGTTCTTCTCCTTCTTGTCCCTGCCAGACTTCTCGGCGTCGCTGCGGGCGGACACTTGGCGCGTGGCCGTGACGCTCGGCGTCGTGGCGAGCCTCGAGACGCTGCTCAGCCTCGAAGCGACCGACCGCATGGACACGCACAAGCGCGTGTCTCCGCCCAATCGCGAGCTGTTCGCGCAGGGCGTCGGCAACGCGCTGTCTGGCCTGATCGGTGGCTTGCCGATGACGGGCGTGATCGTGCGCAGCGCCGCCAACATCGACGCCGGAGGGAAGACCAAACTTGCCGCGATCCTGCACGGCGTGCTGCTGCTCGTCGCCGTCGTCACGATCCCCGCGCTGCTGAACTCGATCCCGCTCGCCTCGCTCGCGGCGGTCCTGCTGTACACAGGCTTCAAGCTCGCGCACCCGCGCATCTTCCGCGCGATGTGGGGCCAAGGCTGGAAGCAGAGCCTGCCCTTCGCGGCGACGATCGTCGCGATCCTCCTCACCGACCTGCTCGTCGGCATCACGCTCGGCCTCGCCATGGCCTTCGCCTTCATCCTCCTCGACGAGGTGCGTTTCGAGTGCTTCACCGTGACGAGCCCGCCCGGCGCCGTGCTCAAGCGCGTGCAGCTTCAGGAGCAGGTCTCGTTCCTCAACAAGGCCTCGCTGGCCAAGCTGCTCGCGAGCCTCGAGCCCGGCGATCGCCTCGAGATCAACGGCTCTAGCTGCCGCGTGATCCACCGCGACGTGCTCGAGCAAATGGCCGACTTCCAGCGACAGGCGCTTGAGCGCGGCATCGATCTACGCCTCGTCGGCATCGACTTGCCGACTCCGCCACTCGGTCACTGACCTGCTCGGACACCGCCATGGAGTACATCCGTCGACTCTTTGCTCAGAATCGCGACATCGTCGCCGACATCTGCAAGCACGACCCCGAGTTCTTCGCGAAGCGCGCGAACAAGCAGGAACCACACTTCCTGTTCATCGGCTGCGCCGACAGCCGCGTACCGATCGAGACCCTGACCGGGGTCGCGCCGGGCGAGATGTTCGTCCACCGCAACATCGCCAACCAGGTGCGGAGCGTCGATCTCAACTTGCTGTCCGTGCTGCAGTACGCGGTCGAGGTGCTCGATGTGGAGCATGTGATCGTCTGCGGGCACTACGGCTGCGGCGGCGTCAAAGCGGCCATGGGCGACCAAAGCTACGGCCTCGTCGACCACTGGCTGGCGGGCATCCGCGACACATGCGCTCGCCACGAGATGGAGCTGGCGCGCCTCGGCGACGACAAGCGCCGCTTCGAGCGCATGGTCGATCTCAATGTGCTGCGACAAGTCCACAATCTCACGCGCACGCCGATCGTGCAGAGCGCGTGGAAGCGCGGCAGGCGCCCGATGCTCCACGGTATCGTCTACGACATTCACGACGGCCTGCTGAAGGAACTCGTGATGCAAGTCGACGGCAACGACCGCGCCCGCGAACTGCTCACGACGCAACGCGACTCGGTTGGCGGCTAGCGGGTGGGGAGGGGAGCCCTCGGTTCTCCCTCGGCAGGCCCCCAGGAAGCGCCGGGCCCTAGAGATGGCCCGCTCAAGGCCAGATCAAGAAGCAGGCCTACCGAGGCCTTTTCTTCACATTCGAGGCCCGAGTCTGTCCAGTCTTGAGGTCAACAACGCCATTTCTTGGCCGAATCCTGACTTTGTAGGGGCTGCTTTCACGTGGCTTTACAAAGAGCCCTGATGTTCGTGCTCCCGCCGCCGCCCGGCCCCTGACTCCCCGGCGCGGACCCACCGGCAGCTCACGCCATGTCCCACCGCACATTCACCTTCGCGCTCTGCCTCTCCCCCGTCGCACTCTCCGCCGCTGCTCGGGCCCAGTCCGCAGCGCCCGTCGAGGCCAACACCCCGACGGCCGGCTCCTTCGAGGCCTCGGTCAGCGCCCTCAAGCAGGACTTCGAGGCGCGCTTGGCGGCGCTCGAGGCGCAGGTGGCCGAGCAGAAGACTGCCCGCGAGGCCGCCGAGAAGGCCGCCAAGTCGAAGTGGTACGAGAAGATCAGCCTGCGGGGCTACACCCAGTTCCGCACCACCTCGCTCTTCAACGAGGACCTGACCCCGGACCTCGTCGTGCCGGCGGACCCCTCGGTGAGCGAGAAGGAGACCTTCATCATCCGCCGGGGCCGGTTCATCTTCTCCGGCGATGTCAGCGAGCATGTGTTCCTCTACGCGCAGTTCGACGCCTTCGGCTCGGTCGGAGGCTCGGGTGACAAGGGCCTGCAGACGCGCGACCTGTACGCGGACATCGCGCTCGACGCGGACAAGGAGTACCGCTTCCGCGTCGGCCAGTCGAAGGTGCCCTACGGCTTCGTCAACCTGCAATCGAGCCAGAACCGCGCGCCCATGGAGCGCCCCGACGCGCTCAACTCCGCGGTCGAGGGCGAGCGCGACATCGGCGTGTTCTTCTACTGGGCACCCAAGGAGATCCGAGCGCTGTTCCGCGACCTCGTGCGCAAGGGCCTGAAGGGCTCGGGCGACTACGGCGTGCTCGGCTTCGGCGCCTACTCCGGCCAGGGACTGAACCGCTCGGACCAGAATGGCGAGTTCCACTGGATCGGCCGAGCGTCCTACCCGATCCGGTTCGACAACGGACAGATCCTCGAGCTCGGCGCACAGGCCTACACGGGCGACTTCGTGGTCAGCACGCAACAGCTGGGCTCCGGCGCTGGCGCCGTGACCCCGACCGCCAAGGCCGACGGCCTCGACGACGAGCGCGTGGCCCTCTCCGCGACGCTCTATCCCCAGCCATTCGGCTTCGAGGCCGAGTGGACCTGGGGCGAGGGGCCGGAGCTCAACAGCGCGCTCACGGCGGTCGAGGTCGGGTCGCTCGAAGGCGGCTACCTGCAGGTCAACGCGCTGATCGAGACCTCGAAGGGCCCGCTGTTCCCGTTCGTGCGCTGGAACTACTTCGACGGCGCGCGCAAGTTCCGAGCGAACGCGCCCTCGGACGAGGTCAACGAGCTCGACTTCGGCATCGAGTGGGCGCCGTGGCCGGAGCTCGAGCTCACCGTGATGTACACCCACACCTTCGAGCGCACGAACACCACCGACACCTCGGGCCCCGCCTTCTACGAGCGCACCGAGGACGCCAACCGGCTCGCCTTCCAGCTGCAATGGAACTACTGAGAGCGCGCGCTCCGGCGCGAGTCCGGCACGACGCTCGCCGGCCTGCGATGGCCCGCGAACGCCAGCGCGCCGCGACGGCATGGGCCCACGCGGGGGGGGCGCTGGGTCGCGGCCCGAGCGTGGTCGCGCCAAGGGGCTCCTTGGACGGGCACGGCGCGCGTCCGCTCTGGATCTCGGGCTGCGCACTTGCGCTCATTGCGACGAACGCGCCTGCACGGCTAGATGGCGGCACGCACGGCTGGACCCGTGATCCTCGAGATTGCGGTCGTTAAAGCTGCGCGAGCCAGCGGCGATCGGCCCGCTCCCTCCGGCCGCTGGCGCTGGAACACAAGCTGCGCATGCGCATCCGACAGGCGGCCCGCAGTCGCCGCCTGTCCGAACAGCGCCCACCACCATCACACCCAACGACACCCGATGAGGCACCTCGCAGGCTCCCTCTCGCTCCTCGCCCTTGCCTCGGCCGCCTTCGGGCAGGCCCAGCCGATGCCGTCCACGCCGGAGCTGCCGGGCTACAAGCTGCTGCGACAGGACGAGGACTGGTCGAAGTTCGTCGAGACACCGGGCGGGGATTTCTTCGACCCGCTGAAGCATGTGAAGCTCGGCGACGCGAGCTGGCTCTCCATGGGTGGCCGCATCGAGGCACGCACGGAGAGCTGGGACGGGTTCGGTTTCGGGGGAACCGCGCCGACGGGTGCGAGCCGCCCGAACAGCGATGTGTTCACGCTCTCGCGCATGCTGCTGCACGCAGACCTGCAGGTGGGCGAGCACCTGCGCGCCTACATCGAGGGCCTGAGCGCGCAGTGCACCGATCGCGACCTGCAGGGCGGCCGGCGCCCCACGGACATGGACACGCTCGCGGCGCAGCAGGCGTGGTTCGACCTCAAGACGACGGTCGGTGACGACCAGCTCCGCCTGCGCACCGGGCGCCAGAGCTTCGGCTTCGGCAACCAGCGCCTGGTGAGCTCGCTGCCGTGGGCCAACACGCTGAACCGCTGGGACGGCTTCACGGCGCTGTGGAACCACGGCGGCTGGGCGGTCAACGGCCTGCTGACATGGTATGTGCCCGTCGACAAGACCGAGCCGAATGAGCGCGACGACGACCGCTCGCTGTACGGCGTCTACGCCACGCGCGCGCCGCAGCCCGGCGGCACGGGCCTCGACCTGTATGTGCTCGGCGACACGCGCGCGAATGTCGCCATCAACGGCACGCCCGCGGGCGACGAGCGCCGCCACACGATCGGCGGCCGCAGCTGGGGCACCTTCGCGGAGCGCGGCGACTGGGAAGTCGAGGGCGGCTGGCAGGTGGGCGAGATCGGTGACGCGAGCGTGAACGCGTGGTTCCTCACCGGCGTCGCGGGCTGGAAGCTCGACACCGAGTCGCTCTCGCCGCGCATCTTCGGCGGCTTCGACCTCGCCAGCGGCGACCGCCAGCCGGGCGGCGATGTGCAGACCTTCCACCAGCTCTATCCGCTCGGCCACCTCTACCTCGGCTATGCCGACACGGTCTCGCGCCAGAACATCGCGGCCGCGCACCTCGGCACGAGCATCAAGCCCGGCCCCGCGACCACCATCTCGCTCACGCTGCACACGCTCAACCTGATGAGCGACCAAGACGCGATCTACCAGCTGAACGGCAGCGTCTCGCGCGACATGCCCGCCGGCGGCTTCGACTCCACGCACATCGGCGAGGAACTCGACCTGCTCGTGCAACACCGCCTCTACCGCCACCTCGATCTCTACGGCGGCTACAGCCATGTCTTCACCGGCGCCGCCGTCGCGGAGACCGGCGCGGCCGACGACATCGACTTCCTGTTCCTCGGGATGATCTTCACCTTCTGAGTCTTGAGAGAAGACGCGCCCTGCGCCCGGCGATCTCAGGCACAGGGCGCGTTCCCATGTCCAGGCATCGCTCCCAAGCGGCGAGCAGCCTGCGTGTGATCCGGCCGAGTTGCTAATCTCTTCCGCCATGCAACGCGGTCAGGAGCACCACGCCGATGACCACTGGGACGCCGGCGAGATGGGCTGCGGTGAGCTCGTGATCGAGCTGCGCACGCGCCTGCGCGCGCTCGCGCCGCGGCAGGTGCTGCGGCTCGTGGCGCTCGATCCCGGCGCGCGCGAGGACATTCCCGCTTGGTGCGGCATGACGGGCCACGCGCTCGTCCACGCCGCGCATCCCGTCTACCACATTCGACGCAAGGAGAACTGACATGGGCCGTTTCTGCGTTTCGCTCACTTCCGCCAAGGACAACCGCGACAAGGCCACGGTCGCGTTCGTGGTCGCCAATGCCGCCGCCGGTTCCGAGCAGGAGACGATGGTGTTCCTCTCGACCGAGGCGGTGCGCCTCGCGGTGCCGGGCTACGCCGACGACATCCGCGAGGACGGCTTCGCGCCGCTCGCGGAGCTGATGGCGAAGTTCGCGGCGGCAGGCGGCAAGATCTACGTCTGCTCGCCGTGCTTCAAGAAGCGCGGCCTCGACGAGACCAAGCTCATCGCGGGCGCGACGATCGTCGGCGGCGCCAAGCTGGTCGAGTTCCTCGCCGGCGGCTCGCCCTGCGTCTCGTACTGAGAGCGTCCGCGTGGGCAGGCATCCGTACGCGCCCAAGACGAGCTTCGACGGCGGCGATCTCGACTGCGGCAACGGGCTCCTGCTGCTCATCCGCAAGCACATCGACCCGCTCGAGGCGGGCGAGCTGCTCGAGATCCGCTCGACGGAAATCTCGGTTCCGGAGGACCTGCCCGCGTGGTGCCGCCTGACGAGCAACGAGCTCGTCAGCCATGTGAAGTCCGGGCGCGAGCACAGCTTCCTCGTGTCCAAGGGCAAGTTCGATCCCGCGCGCGCCAAGCCTGCGAGCGAGGCGCGCGCGATGCCGCTGCGCCAGAGCGTCGTCGCGGTGACGATCCCGGCTTCGCTGCCCGCGCCATCGCCCGCTCCGTCGATCGCGCCGTTGTCGGCAATGGGCGTCGGCAGTTGGCCGCGCCCGGCGTGGCTGCTCGACGCGCTGCACCGCCATCTCGAAGGGCGGCTCGACGACGCACAGTTCGAGGCCGCGGCCGACGATGCGGTGCGCCTGTGTGTCGATGCGCAGCTGCGCGCGGGCGTCGACGTGCTCACCGACGGCGAGCAGCGCCGCGACAACTACGCGAGCTTCGTCGGCGGCATCCTCGACAACTGCCAGCTGATTCCGATCACGGACCTGCTGCCCTACATCGAGCATCCCGAGGAGTTCGAGCGCGAGCTGCGCGCTCTCGACGTGCCCGCGGGCAAGGTGCGCCATCCGGCCGTGTTCGGCCCGCTCGGCCGCTCGCGCCCCATCGCTCTGCGCGAGGCACGCTTCCTGCGCGAGCTCTCCGGCAAGCCGCGCAAGGTCGCTCTGCCGGGCCCCTACCTCCTCACACGCACGATGTGGATGGAGTGCATCTCCGATCGCGCCTACGCGAACCGCGAGGACCTCGCGCGCGACATCGTGCGCGTGCTGCGCGAGGAGCTTGCGGACCTGTTCGCCGATGGCGTCTCGCTCGTGCAGTTCGACGAGCCCGTGCTGAGCGAAGTGGTCTACGGCCACGCACGCGAGCGACGCACATTCATGTGCGGAGCGCTCGGGGAGAAACTGGACACGCCCGCGGAGCTCGCCTTCGCCGAGCGCCTGCTCGCGGAGCTCACGGCCGGCTTCCCGCGCGAGCGGCTCGCCATGCATGTCTGCCGCGGCAACTGGTCGCCGGACGAGAGCGTCGCACTCCACGGCGACTACGGTCCGCTGCTGCCGCTCCTCGCTCGCGCTCCCGTGGGCACGCTGTTTCTCGAGCTCTGCACCCCGCGCGCGGGCGACGCGCGCCTGCTCGCGGAGCTCCCGCGCGACAAGCGCATCGGCATCGGCGTCGTGAACCAAAAGCGCGTCGAGGTCGAGAGCGCGGACGAGATCTGTGCTCGCATCGCGCCGCTCGTCGAGCTCCTCGGCCCCGAGCGCGTGCTGCTCAACCCCGACTGCGGCTTCGCCACCTTCGCGGACAACCCGCTCGCGTCCGCCGCGATCGCGAGGCGCAAGCTCGCTGCGATCGCCGACGCCGCACGCGCGCTTCGCACACGCTTCTTCGGGGCCTGATCCGCGGAGCTCTCAGTAGCTCGACTTCGACTCGCCGCCCTTGACGATCGCCACCGAGGCGCTGGCGCCGATGCGCGTGGCGCCGGCCGCGATCATCTCCTGCGCGGTCTTCTGGTCGCGCACGCCGCCGGAGGCCTTGACGCCCATGCGCTCGCCGACCGTGCGGCGCATCAGCGCGATGTCCGCGGCCGTGGCGCCACCCTTGTTGAAGCCCGTCGAGGTCTTCACGAAGTCCGCACCCGCGCGCTTGGAGGCTTCGCACGCACGCACCTTCTCAGCGTCGGTGAGCAGGCATGTCTCGAGGATCACCTTCAGCCGGGCCTTGAGCTTGTGGCATGTCTCCGCGACCGCCGCGATGTCGCGCTCGACCGCCGCATCCGCACCGGACTTCAGCAAGCCTATGTTCATGACCATGTCGATCTCGCAGGCCCCGTCCTCGATCGCGCGGCGCGCTTCGTAGCACTTCACCTCGGTCGCGCTGGCGCCGAGCGGGAAGCCGATCACCGAGCACACGAGCACGCCCGAGCCCGCGAGGATCTCGGCACAGCGCCGCACGTGCGCGCCGTTGACGCACACGCTCGCGAACTTGGTCTTCACGGCCTCGTCGCAGAGCTTGTCGAGCTCCGAGAGCGTCGCCTCGGGCTTGAGCAGCGTGTGGTCGATGTAGGCGGCGAGCGTGTCGAGCTCCGGCGCCTTGCAGCCGCAGTAACCGAGTCGGCACGCGCCCGCCGCGATCACTTCGCGCGCGCGATCGGGGCAGAACTCGACCTCGACGCCACCGCTGCCGTGCGGAAAGACCGACTCCGGCCCGTGTTCGACGATGCGACGACCGAGCTCGACGAGCAGCGCCTCGAGCTCCCCCGCTCCCATCTCCCGCGACAGCTTCACGCGTGCACTCCGCTCCCAGGGCCCTTCATATAGCGCCGCTCGATCTCGGTGATCTTCGCGACGCGCTTGCCGTGCCGCGCTTCGCCGTGCGCCGTCGCCAGGAATGTGCGCACGATCTCCTCCGCCACCGAGCGCTGGATCATCTTCGCGCCGAGCGAGAGCACATTGGCGTAGTTGTGCTCGCGCGCATTCTTCGCCATCGCGACATCGCAGCATGTCGCCGCACGCACGCCCGGCACTTTGTTGGCCGCGATCGCCGAGCCGATGCCGGCTCCGTCGATCACGATGCCGAGCTCGCACTGTCCGCCCGCCACGGCCTCGGCCACGGCGCGCGCGAAGTCGGGGTAGTCGACGGGATTCTCGTCGCGCGTCCCGAAGTCGACCGGCTGGTGCCCGAGCGCGCGCAGCCAGCCGAGAAGCTCTTGCTTGAGCGCGAAGCCGCCGTGATCACAGCCCACCGCGATGCGTCGACCGCCGTCGTGCTCACCGCGCTCGATGCGGATGTGACGGCGGTGCGCTTCCTCCGCGGCGAGCGGCGTCACGATCGCTCCCGCCGGCACGCGCAGCACGCCGCCGTCGGGCGTGTCGGCGAGGCAGGTGCCCAGCACGAGCTTGCGGCTGTCGCCGCGCGGTTCCGCGCGCACCTCGAGCCGCGGGGGTTTCGTCGGCGCGCTCGAAGCGCTCGCGCGCGGCGCTTCCGCAGAGACAGCGCGCACTGCGGGAGCCGGCGTCGGTCGCGTGCCACGCTCGGCGAGCACGCGCGCAGCCGCGCGGCGAGCGATCTCACGGACATCGAGGGCCATGGGCGCGAGATTGTAGCGCCCACGCTGGCGCTTTTAGCCCGCGAGCCGCGCTGCAGCGTGCTGCAGCAGGTTCGAGAAGCGGTCCGCGGCCTCTTGGCCAGCCGCCATGACTTCCGCGTGCGACAACGGCTCGCCCGTGATGCCCGCGGCCTGGTTCGTGACGAGCGAGATCCCCGCCACGCGCGCACCGCTCGCGCGCGCCGCGAGTACCTCCGCCACTGTGCTCATGCCGACGGCATCCGCGCCCATCGTCGAGAGCATGCGAATTTCCGCCGGCGTCTCGTAGTTGGGGCCGAGCAAGCCCGCGTACACGCCGCTCTCGAGCGCGATGCCCCGCTCTTGCGCGACCGCGTGCAGCACCTGCGTGAGGCCGTCGTCGTAGGGCCGCGCATAGCCCGCCTCCGCGCGCGTGAGCGGCGAGCGACCCTGCAAGTTGATGTGGTCGCGAATCGTCATCAGCAAGCCGGGACGCCACTCGCGTCGAATCCCGCCCGCTGCGTTGGTGAGCACGAATCGTCGGCAGCCGAGCTGCGCGATCGCGCGCACCGCGCGCGTGACCTCGCTCACGCTCCAACCCTCGTAGAGATGCACGCGTCCCTGCTGCGCGAGCACGCGCACGCCGCCGATTTCGCCGAGGACGAGCCTGCCAGCGTGGCCCTTCACCGCGCTCGTCGGCATGCCGTCGATCTCGGCATACGGAATCGCGCGCGCGCGCTCGATGCGCTCCGCGAACGCTCCGAGGCCCGAGCCGAGCACGAACGCGATGTCGACCGCTCCGACGCCGTGGTGGCGCAGAGAGCTCGCGAGCCGCTCGATCTGCTGCGCAGCGCTCATACGAACGCTCCCGCGACAGTTGCGGTCATCCAGCACGCAAAGGCACCGCCGAGCATCGCGCGGAAGGCGAGCTTGGCGACATCACCCTTGCGCTCCGGCGCGAGCGCCGAGATGCCGCCGATCTGGATGCCGATCGAGGCGAAGTTCGCGAAGCCGCACAGCGCGTAGCTCGCGAGGATCGCCGAGCGCGAGTGCTCGAAGCGCTGGGCCGGATCCGTGGCCTGCAGGATCTGCCCGAGCTGGCTGTAGCCGACGAACTCATTGACCGAGACTTGCGTGCCGAGCAGGGAGCCGACCATCTGGCAGTCGTGCCAGCCCTCGACGCCGATCGCCCATGCGAAGGGCGCGAAGATCCAGCCGAAGATGCGACTGAGCGAGAGCGGTCCCTCGAGCACGCCGAGCGACCCGAGCCACTCCCCGAGCGCACCGAGCGGCCAGTCGACGAGCGCCACGAGCGCGATGAAAGCGATCAGCATCGCGACGACATTGAGCCACAGCTTCAAGCCGTCGCCCGTGCCGTTCGCCGCCGCCTCGATGATGTTGACGGCGTTGCGCTCGACCTTGAGCTCGACGCCGCGCGCGGTCTCGGGCGCCTCGCGCTCCGGCAGGATGATCTTCGAGATCACGAACGACGCCGGCGCACTCATCACCGAGGCTGTGATCAGGTGCGGCGCGAGCTCCGGCCCGAGGATCTTCAGGTAGATCGCCATGACCGAGCCGGCGATGGTCGCGAAGCCGCCCGTCATCAGCGAGTTGAGCTCCGAGCGCGTCATCTTCGGCAGGTACGGCCGGATCACGAGCGGCGCCTCGGTCTGCCCCATGAAGATGTTCGCAGCCGCCGCCATCGATTCGCCACCCGAGAGCCCCATCGTCGCGCTCATCACCTTCGCGACCGCCCACACGAACACCTGCATCACGCCGATGTGATAGAGGATCGACATCAGCGCCGAGACGAAGATGATCACGAGCAGGCCCGTGCCTGCGAACGCGAAGATGAAGTCCGCGCCGCCGTCGGTCGCGAGATGTCCGAACACGGCCTGCGCACCCGGCACGGTCTTCGAGACGAGCTTGTCGATGAAGCGCGCCGCGCTCTCGAAGAACGCTCGTCCCGCCGCGGTTTTCGCGATCAAGAGGACGATCGCGAACTGCAGCGCGATCCCGCCGAGCACGACGCGCCACTGGAAGCGACGCCGGTCCCACGAGAGCGCCCAAGCGAGCGAAATGAAGAGCGCGATCCCGATCAGGCAGCGCAGGTACTGCATGCGCGGCCCACTACACCGTCACGCGGTCCATGTGGCAAGCACGAGCGGCGCAGGGGCGTGAGCGTCGACGAGCTCGAAGGAACGCTCGACGAGCGCGAGCGCTTCCGCGAGCCCGCGACCTTCGTGGTGCACGCGCAGCAGCACATCCCCTACCCGCACGGCCGCGCCCTCCGGCACCTCGAACTCGAGGCCGACGCCGTGATCGATCGCGTCGCCGAGCTTCTTGCGCCCGCCGCCGAGCTCGCAAATCGCGCCGCCGAGCGCGCGCAGGTCCCGCCAGGCGAGCACGCCATCGCGCCCCGCGCGCACGAGCTCGACCTGTGACGCCTTCGGCAGCCGCGCGCGCTCGTCCATGCAGCGCGGATCGCCGCCCTGCTCCTCGATCACGCGCACGAATGTCGCGCGAGCGCTGCCGTCGTCGAGCGAGCGCGCGATGCGTGCCTTTCCGTCCTCGAGCGTGCGCACGAGCCCGCCGAGGCGCAGCATCTCGCCGCCCTGCAGGCACACGAGCTCGCGCAAGTCCGCCGGCCCGCGGCCCTCGAGGCAGTCGAAGCTCTCCGCGATCTCGAGCGCGTGTCCCGCCATGCGACCGAGCGGCCGCTCCATGTTCGTGTGCAAGGCCGTCGCGCGCACGCCGAAGTCGCGCGCGAGCCCGAGCATCGTCTTCGCGAGCACTTCGCCGCGCGAGCGATCCATCATGAATGCGCCCGATCCGAACTTGACATCGAGCACGAGCGCGTCGAGGCCCTCCGCGAGCTTCTTCGACATGATCGAGCTCGCGATCAGCGGGAGCGACTCGATCAGGCCCGTCACATCGCGCAGCGCATACAGCTTGCGGTCCGCAGGCACGATGTCGGGCGTCTGCCCGCCGAGCGCCACGCCCGTGCGCTCGAGGCAGCGCGCGAAGTCCGCCTCCGAGAGCTGCGTGCAGAAGCCCGGGATCGCCTCGAGCTTGTCGAGCGTGCCACCGGTGTGCCCGAGCCCGCGCCCCGAGATCATCGGCACCGCGAGCCCGCAGGCCGCCGCCGCCGGTGCGAGCGGAATCGAGACCGTGTCGCCGATGCCGCCGGTCGAGTGCTTGTCGACTTTCGGCCGCGAGATGCCGGGAAACTTCATCACGCGCCCGCTCTCGAGCATCGCGTGCGTCCACGCCGCGAGCTCCGCCTCCTCCATCCCGTGGAGGAAGATCGCCATCAGGAGCGCCGACGCGTGATGGTCCGTGATCTCGCCCGCCACATACCCTGCCATGAACCCTCGGATCTGCGCCTCCGAGAGCCGCTTCCCGTCGCGCTTCGTCGCGAGGATCCCGCGTGCGTCCATGGCTAGCGCGCGATCTCGCGCCAGAAGGAGCGGCCGGGACCGGCGGGGGCGAGGCCGAGGAACTCCTCCACGGTCGCGCCGATGTCGGCGAAGCTCTCGCGCGTGCCGAGCGCGGCGCCGGGGCGCACGCGCGCTCCGGCGGCGAGCACGGGCACATACTCGCGCGTGTGGTCGGTTGTCTGCGTGAAGAGCGGGTCGTTGCCGTGGTCGGCGGTGAGCAGCACGAGGTCATCGGGCCGAAGGCGCGCTTCGAGCTGCGCGTACTGCGCGTCGAATTCCTCGAGCGCCGCGCGATATCCGCGCGGGTCGCGGCGATGTCCGTAGAGCATGTCGAAGTCGACGAGGTTCACGAACACGAGACCGCCCTCCTGCGTCGACGCGAGCTCGATCGTGCGCTCCATGCCATCGCGGTTGCCCTCGGTGTGCACCGAGCGCGTCACACCGACGCCGGCGAAGATGTCCTCGATCTTGCCCACGCCCGTTACCGGCAGCCCCTCGCGCGCGATGCGCACGAGCGCGGTCTCGCGGAACGGCACGAGCGAGTAGTCGCGGCGGTTGTATGTGCGTTTGTAGCTGCCCGCTTCGCCGACGAACGGTCGCGCGATCACGCGGCCGACTCCGTACGGATCGAGAATCTCGCGCGCGATCTCGCAGCAGCGATAGAGCCGCTCGAGCCCGAAGTGCGTTTCGTGGCACGCGATCTGGAACACGCTGTCGGCGCTGGTGTAGACGATCGGCTTGAGCGTGCGCACATGCTCCTCACCGAGCCGCGCGAGCACCTCGGTTCCCGACGCCGGCGCGTTGCACAGCACGCCCGGCACGCCCGCGCGCGCCACGAACGCATCGATGATCGCGGGCGGAAAGCCGCTCTCGAACACGGGGAACTGCGCGTCGAGCACGCACCCCATCATCTCCCAGTGCCCCGTCGACGTGTCCTTGCCCGGACTGCGCTCCGCGCAGCGCCCGAACGCTCCCGTCGGCGTCGCAGCGCGCGCCACGCGCGTCACGCCCGGCACATGCCCGAGCCCGAGCCGCACCAAGTTCGGCACCTCGAGGCCGCCCGCGCCCGCAACGATGTGATCGAGCGTGTGAGCCCCGACATCGCCGAAGCTCTCCGCATCTGGGAGCGCTCCGACGCCGAGTGAGTCGAGCACGAGCAGGAAGACGCGTTTCACGGTCATCGATCTTAGGCGCCAGCGCGCCCGCCGTCGCGCCTCAGCCGCGTCGCGCGCGCACGGCCTGCTCGATCAGGCCCTTGACCGCGTTCTCCATCTCCTCGACCCACTCCGCGCCAAAGTCGCGCTCGAGGATCTCGCGCTCGGAAAACTCGTAGCGGCCCGAGCGCGGGTCGAAGTCGAACTGGTAGTCGTGCTCGCTGCCGTCATCTTCGGTGACCATCACCATGACGATGTTGTTGGGGGCGTCGAGCTCGCAGCGAAACGTGGCCATGGGAGGTGTGCGGGGGTCGAAGGCGGCGAAAGCGGGAAAACCACGGTAGCGCGGGCGTTTCGGGCGGCAACAGGAGGCCCGCGGAGGGCTGCGCGGGCAGCCGGCGCCAGCCGTGCGGCCCGAGTGGCTGGACAGGCGTCGCAAGCTGGCGCACGATCTCGCTCCATGCGTCGTCTGCTCCTCCTCGCGCTCGGCCTCGGACCGCTCCTCGGTGGGTGCGCGAGCTGGACGCCGGTGTTGCGAGACGATTCGTGGACGCTGTATGTCAAGGACGGCGAGAAGGTCGATGTCGAGCGCTTCGGCGAGGCGCTCGAGCCCGCCATCGCGGCCGTCGAGGAGCGCATGGGCGCCTTTGCGCGCCCCGTGCGCGTGCACGCGCTCGACCCGCAGTCGCGCGACTCCGCGCCGCCGAACGGGCCCACGACCGGCGAGCTGCAGATGATCCCCGACATCGGACCCGCCCGCGTGCGCGCCTACCACGTGCGCAGCGGCATGTTCAGCTTCGAGCCCTCGGGTGTGTTCCTCGGCACCAGCGCCGCGGACACCGCCGTGCACGAGCTCGTCCACGCGCGCATCGCTGACCTCGGCCTGCGCCTGCCGCTGTGGTTCGAAGAAGGCCTAGCGTCCTACTGGGGCGACGGCATGCTGCACGACGGGCGCTGGCACGGCGACGGACTCGCCTGCTGGCCCCTGCACGAGCTGCGCGACCTCAAGGCGAGCGATGCCGAGATCGAGCGCTGGATGAAGCTCGAGGCGAGCGACGACTACGACTCGCGCGACAACCTCGTGGCGCACTTCCTCGGCTGGGCAATCGTGTTCGACCTCGCGCGCGAGCATCCCGACGAACACTGGCGCGCGTGGCACGAGCGCTTCGATCGCGAAGCACACGAGCAAGGGCTCGTGAAGGCCGCGCGCGCGCGTCTCGAGCGCACTCTCGACCAGGAGACGGAGCGCCGCTGGCTCGATCGCCTCGGCTTCGAGGACCCGGGCGCGCGCATGGCTCTCGCCAAGGGCCTGTGGAAGCTGCGCAGCCCCGAGGTCGTCGACCGCATGCTCGATGCACTCGAGCGCGAGCAGGATCCGCAGGTGCGCGTGACGCTCGCGCTGAACATCTTGCTCGCGAGCGGCGAGACGCGGCTGGGGCGCACGCGCTGGAGCCGCGTCGGCAATGTCGCGCTCCCGGCCCTGCGCGAAGGCAAGCTCGCCGATCCGCGCGAGCAGGAGGCACTCGTCGCGCTGTACGACGCGATGCGTCGTTGGGACTCGCGCGGCCAGCGCTCGCGCGACGCGCTCGACCTGCTCTCGCGTCTGTGGGAAGAGTGAGCGACGCGCTCAGTCGCGCTCGTTGCGACGCACGAGCTCGACCTTCCCGCTGCCGTCCGTCTTGGCGCGATACATGGCCTTGTCCGCGCGCCGCAGGAGCGTCTCCGGCTCGTCGCCATCGTCGGGGTACAGCGCGAGTCCGATGCTCGCGGACACCTGCAACACCTCGCCCTGCCACTCGATCGGCCGCCCGACCGCAGCCACGAGCTTCTCCCCCACCTTGCGCGCTTCGTCGGGCCCAGCGACGGAGGGGAGCAGCAGCACGAACTCGTCTCCGCCGAGGCGCGCGACCGTGTCTCCCGAGCGCAGCGTCGACGCGAGTCGCCGCGCTGTCATCTGGAGCACATGATCGCCGGCCTCGTGACCCTGCGTGTCGTTGACGAGCTTGAAGCCGTCGAGGTCGAGGTACATCACGCCGAGCGCTTGCTTGCCGCGACGCGCGTGCGCGAGCTCGAGCTGGAAGCGATCGAGCAGCGAGACGCGGTTGGGAAGTCCCGTGAGATCGTCGCGATAGGCGAGCCTGCGGATCGCCTCCTCGTCCTCCTTGCGCGAGCGAATGTCGCGGAACACGATCACTTCGCCGAAGCGCGCTTCGCTCGTGGAGGGGATCACCGAGCGCGAGTACTCGATGTCGATGCGTCGTCCACCGAACACGAACAGCTTGCCTTCGCGCGCGTCGCCGATTCCGAGCTCCGCGAGCTCGACCACGGGCGGCCGAGCCGGAACATTCATGTCGCGCACGATGAACACATCGCCGAGCGGGCGTCGCAGGAGCTGCTCGCGCGGGCGTGCGAGCATGCGCTCGGCCGCGTTGTTCACGAAGACGACATGCCCGCTCGTATCGACGGAAATCACGGCCTCCGACAGCCCTCGCAAGGTCGTCACCGCCCAGCTGCGCACGCGCTGTAGTTCGCGCTCGCTCCGCAGACGCATCACAGAGAGCGACGCGGCTATCGAGATCGCGAACAGGTTCGAGCAGCGTCCGAGCACGATTTCGTGCAGGTCATCCGCAAGCACGTGGTGCGAGGGAATCGCGGCCAGCACCAGCGCGGCGCACACGAGCGCCGCCGCGATCGTCAGCTCGCGGCGACCCAGCCACAGCGTCAAGAGCACCGGCACCGAGTACACCACCCCGATCGAGGAGTGCGTGTCGACGAGCAGGTCCGTGCCGAATGTGAGCGCCACGAGTCCGAGGATCGTGCAGCCAAGGTAGAGCGGCCTGCGCAGCAGCAAGCTCCCCGTCGCCAGCCCCGGCTCCTCGTCCAGCAGGTTCATCGGTCCTAGGGGACACTCTGTTCCCGCGCATGTCGAGACGCGCGCGGCGAAAAGCGGCGGCGGCAGGGACGGCTTGGTAGAGTCTGTCGCGAACGCCCACCGCGATCGAAACATTGGCCAGCGGGCGCAGAAAAGAACCGCGATGCAGACCCTTGCCAAGCCCAGCCTCGACAGCCTCCGCCCGCACTTCCAGCACTGGGAGAAGGTCGGCGACCTGATCGACCAATGCATCGACCTGATGCTCAACCTGCGCCAGAGCGGCCACCCCGGCGGCTCGCGCTCGAAGACCCCGCTGATGGTCGCGGCGACCTTGGGCGTGATGCGCTGGGATGTGCGCCGCCCCGAGCTTGCCTTCGGCGACCGCTCGGTGCTCGTCGCCGGCCACTGCAACCCTGTGATCTACGCCATGCTCGCGGTCTACAACGAGGCCCTGCGCCTGCGCTACGCCCAGACCGGCGACCCCAAGTACCTCGTGCCCCACGCCAAGGAGCGCCAGCTCACTTGGGAAGACTTGCTGTGGCTGCGTCACAACGGCCACCTGCCGGGCCATGCGGAAATGGAGGGCAAGACGCTCTTCTTCAAGTTCAACACCGGCCCCTCGGGCCACGGCGCCCCCGCCGCGCTCGGCGAGGCCATGGCGCTCAAGCACGCCGGCGCCGGTGATGTGAAGGTGTTCGCGATCGAGGGCGAGGGCGGCCACACCGCCGGCGCCCACCACGAGGTCAAGAACTCGGCTTTCGGCCTCGGTCTCGACAACTTGATTTACCTCTTCGACTGGAATGACCACGGCATCGACCATTTCGCGAACAGCGAGGTCGTGCACGGCACCCCGGTGGACTGGTTCGAGCCCTACGGCTGGCGCGTCGCCGGCACCACGCAGGGTGAAAGCTACGAGGAGATCACCAAGGCGCTGCTCGAGATCGTGTGCGCCGACTCGACCGGCGGCCGCCCGGGCTGCGTGTGGGTCAAGACGCGCAAGGGTCGCGGCTACCACAAGTTCGATTTCCACTCGCACGGCGCGGCGCACAAGCGCAACAGCGAGCTCTTCTGGAAGTGCCGCGAAGACTTCGCGCGCAAGTACGGCGTGACCTTCGAGGGCGCCGGCGACACGACCGACCCCGGCGAGTCGAAGTGCCGCGAGCAAAGCGAGAAGTGGTTCCGCACGGTCTTCAGCGTGCTGGCGAACGACCCCGACCTGATGGAGTACCTCGCCGACACGCTGGTCGAGATCGGCGAGAGCGTGCCGGCGAAGGCCGAGGGCTTCCGCCTCCAGAGCAAGGTCAACCTCGCCGAGGACACGAGCTGGCTCGACCCGCAGAAGCTGCCCGCGGAGCTCTTCGCCGCGCCCGGCACCGCGATCGCCAACAAGAACGCGTTTTTGACCTTCGGCTCGTGGTTCAACTCCTACGCGCGCGAGAAAATGGGCCGCCCGCTGGTCCTCGCCTGCTCGGCGGACCTCGCCGAGTCGACCGGCATCTTCGGCTTCGCCAAGGATTTCGGCGCCGCCAAGAACTTCGGCTGGTACGAGCGCACGAAGAACCCGCACGGCTCGCTGCTCCCGCAGCAGATCACGGAATTCACCAATTCGGGCCTCACGGTCGGCCTCGCGACCGTCAACATGAGCTCCGAGCCGGAAAAGGAATTCCTCGGCTATTGGGGCGCGTGCTCGACCTACGGCTCGTTCTCGTACCTGAAGTACGGGATGTTCCGCCTCTTCAGCCAGCTCGCGCAGGACTGCCCGCTCAAAGTCGGCAAGACGATCTGGGTCGTCGGCCACTCGGGCCCCGAGACCGCCGAGGACAGCCGCACGCACTTCGGCATCTTCTCGCCGGGCGTGACGCAGCTCTTCCCCGACGGCCATGTGATCAACATCCACCCGTGGGAGCACAACGAGGTCGCCCCCGCGCTCGCCGCCGCTCTGCGCTGCAAGCAGCCGATCGTGGCGATCCACCTGACGCGCCCCAACGTCAAGGTCCCCGACCGCGCCGCGCTCGGCATCCCGTCGCACCTCGACGCCGCCAAGGGCGCCTATGTGATCCGCGACTTCGATCCCAAGCGCCCCAAGGAAGGCACGCTCATCATCCAAGGCACGAGCTCGACCGAGTCGCTCTACGCGCTGTTCCCGCGCTTCGCCAAGGGCGAGGGCCCTAATGTGAAGCTCGTGCAGGCGGTCTCGTGGGAGCTCTTCCAGCTCCAGCCCCAGTCCTACCGCGACAGCGTCCTCCCGTGGTCCGACTGGATGGACTCCACCTGCATCACCAACGGCGCCCGCCGCCTGATGCACGACTGGCTGCCCCACAAGGTCGCCGAGGAGTATGTCCTATCCAGCGACTGGGACAACCGTTGGCGCACCGGCGGCAATGTCGAAGAGCTCAAGAAGGAAGCCCACATCGACCCCGACTCCCTCTGGTCCGGCATCGCCCGCTTCGCCGCCGACCGCCCCACCCGCCTCTCCCGCATGGGCCTGCGCTAACCCCCGACGCCCCACGCTCACCTCCCTCGCGGGCCGCCTTCGAGCTTGGCGCGGTAGTGGTGCGTGAGCAGGGCGATGGCGAGACCGCCGATCAGGCCGGGGGCGATCCAGACGGCGAGGCCGGGAATCACGCTCCGAAATGCGGCTGGGGTGTGGCGGTAATTGACGACGAAAAAGGCGGTCAATGTGCCGATGCAGGCGACCAGCATTCCGAACAGGTGCTCGTACCACCACCAAAAGCGGCTCGACGGGGCGCGGCCGAGGACAAATGCAAAGCGCAGGCCGAAGACGATGTTGAGCGCGCCGAAGATCGCGATGAGCAGCATGGCGCCTTGGAGGAAGTAGGCGACAGCGAGGGCGCCGGAGAGGAGCAGCGCGGCGGCGGCGATCCAGTCAGGGAGCGAGCGGCTGCGCGCGTCGCGACCCTTGCGGCGCAGGACTGCGATCCCCCACCATGTGGCGGCGGCGGACTGGATCGCCACGAGCGCGAGCAGCAGGGGTCCCTGCGGCGCTTCCGGGCGTTCAGCGAGGCGCAGGCAGCTCGCGCACACCGCGCTCGTCGATGCGCACGCCATCGCCCATGTGAATACGCGGCCCACTTTGCGGTGAACGGCCCCGCCCTTGCGGCTGAACATCGGAATCCACATCGCGCCGAACGCGATCGCACCGGTGAGCGCGTGCAGGCGAATGACGACATCCGTGAAGCTCATGTGCGCGGAAGTTAGGCCTGGCTCCCCGAAGGTGCAATGCGGCGCCCTGCCGCTCGCCGCACTCGGGCGTGGGCGGGCGGCTAAACTGCCGCGATGAAGACGCATCGCATCGGCACGCTGGTTCTCGCGGCACTCCTCTCGGTTTCGTCGGTCGCTCGGGCGCAGGATCGGCTGAAGTCGATGCCGGGGTACGAGCGCTATCAGGCGGCGGGGAAGAAGGCGGCGGGCGCGTGGAAGTCGGGTGCGCTCGGCGTCGAGTGGGAGGAGAGCGGCAAGGCGCTGCAGTATCGGCGAGATGGCAAGACGCTGCGCTACGAGCTCGGAGCGGCGGAGGTGGTGGAGGCGCCGAAGGAGGCGCGCGAGGAGAAGCGCGGCGAGCAGGGCGCGCGGCGCGGGCCGGCGCCGGAGCGCGGGCGGCAGTTCGCCAGCGCGCTCTCGCCGGACGGGAAGCTCGAGGCGTTCCACAAGGATCGCAACCTGTGGCTGCGCGAGGCGGGCGGCGCGAACGAGCGCGCGATCACGACCGACGGCGATGCAGCGCAGCGCACGAAGTACGCCATCGGCAGCTGGGTGTATGGCGAGGAGCTCGACCAGAACACGGCCATGTGGTGGTCGCCCGACAGCGCGAAGCTCGCGTTCTATCGCTTCGACGAGAGCGGCGTGCGCGACTTCTACCTGCAGCTCGACCAGACCAAGGTGCAGAGCACCATGGACATCGAGGCCTATCCGAAGGCGGGCAGCCCCAATCCCGTGGCTGAGCTCTACATGCTCGACCTCGCGAGCGGCGCGATCACCAAGGTCGATGCGCGCGGCGGGGCGCCGTTCACGGATGAGGTCGTCGGGCACTATGTGTACGACATCGCGTGGACGCAGGACTCGCGCGAACTCCTGTTCCACCGCACGAATCGCTGGCAGAACGCGATGGAGCTCGTCGCGGCCGATCCGGCGAGCGGTGCGTGCCGCGTGGTCGTGCGCGAGGAGTGGCCGGACAGCTGGACCGAGAACTCGCCGTCGATGACATGGCTCGCGGACGGCGTGCGCTTCCTGTGGGTCTCCGAGCGCACGGGCTTCCGCAATTTCTACCTGTACGAGCTCTCCGGCAAGCTGCTCGCGACCGTCACGGCGCATCCGTTCGAGGTGTCGAGCGTCGTGCGCGTCGACGAGAGCTCGAACACGCTCTTCTACATGGCGCGCAGCGGCGACAACCACATGAAGCTGCAGCTGCACCGCGTCGGCCTCGACGGCACGGGCGACCGGCGGCTCACGGATCCGGCGCTGAATCACTCGGTGACGCTCGCACCCGATGGCGCGCACTTCGTCGATGTGGCGCAGGCGCACGCGACGCCGCCCGCGACGCGGCTCGTCGATGCGGAGGGCAAGCTCGTGCGCGAGCTCGCGGCGAGCGACCTCGCCGAGTTCGAGAAGCAGGGCTATCGCCGCGTCGAGCTCTTCACCTACAAGGCCGGCGACGGCACGAGCGACCTGCACGGCCTGCTGCACTTCCCCTCCGACTTCGATCCGGCGCGCAAGTACCCGCTGCTCGTCAGCGTCTATGCGGGCCCGGCGACCAACGGCGCCAAGGAGACATTCACGACGCCCAGCGGGCTCACGGAGTACGGCTTCCTCTACGCCACGCTCGACTCGCGCAGCGCAGCGGGCCGCGGCAAGCGCTTCCTCGACGCGATCTATCGCAAGCTCGGCACGGTCGAGATCGATGACCAAGCGGCCGGCGTGAAGGAGCTCGCGAAGCGCGCCTATGTCGACGGCGCGAAGGTCGGCATCTTCGGCACGTCCTACGGCGGCTATGTCTCCGCGCTCGCGCTCCTGCGGCACCCCGACACCTTCGCGGCCGCGGTCGCGTGCTCGGCGGTCACCGACTGGCGCCACTACGACACGATCTACACCGAGCGCTACATGCGCACCCCGGAGGTCAACGCCGAGGGCTACGACGCCGGCAGCGCGGTCAAGCTCGCGGCGAACCTGAAGGGGCGGCTGATGCTCTTCTACGGCACCGCCGACAACAATGTGCACCCCAACAACACGATGCAGCTCGTGGCGGCGCTGCAGCGCGCGGGGAAGAGCTTCGAGCTGCAGGCCGGGCCGGATGTCGGCCACGCAGCCATGAACCCCGAGCGCATGATGGAGTTCTTCATCGAGAACCTCGTGCTGCGCGGCTCGCCCTGAGCGATTCGGCTGGGTTTCTGTCGGCGCCCTATGGACGGCGCGGGTTGTCACGCCCTATGGTGCGGAATGTCACGATCCAAAGACGAGACACCTCCATGACAAGCTGGCATCCGCACATCGAGAAGGGCGACGAGCCCCTCTATGTCACCATCGCGACGGCCCTCTACCGTGACATTCAGGAGGGCCGCCTCGCCCCCGGCACCCGCCTCCCGACCCACCGCGCCCTCGCCCGACGGCTCGAGTGCAATGTCGGCACCATCACCCGCGCCTACGCCGAGGCCGCCCGCCGTGGCCTGATCGACGGCGAAGTGGGTCGCGGCAGCTTCGTGCGCCACCCCGCCGCTCGGGGTCGCCTGACCGCCCCGCCGCCCGAGTCGATCCCCGAAGGACTCGTCGACCTCGCCTTCAACCTGCCCGCGGGCGGGCCGAGCAGCGCCGAGCGCTCCGAGGCCTTGGCCGGGCTCGCGGCGCGAGCGGACCTCGATGGCCTCTTCACCGGCTACCACCTGCAGGGACTGCCCGCCCACCGCGCGGCCGGCGCGCGCTGGCTCGCCGAGCGCGGCGTGACCTGCGCGCCGGAGCGCATCCTCATCACGGGCGGCGCCCAGCACGCGCTCGCCGTCGCGCTCGCGACCTGCGGCCAGCCCGGCGACATGATCCTCGCCGAAGCGCTCACCTACACGGGCCTCAAGCCGCTCGCGCGACTCTTGGGCCAGCGCCTGCAGCCGGTCGAGCTCGACCTGCAGGGCATCGTGCCCGCCGCGTTCGAGGCCGCGTGCGTCGGCAAAGAAGTGCGCGCGCTCTATGTGCAGCCGACATCGCAGAACCCGACCGCGGTGACGCTGCCGCGCGCGCGCCGCGAAGAACTCGTCGCCATCGCGCGGCGCCACGATGTCGCGCTCGTCGAAGATGACACCTACGGCTTCGTCGACGCGTCGGGCACGCCGACGCTCGCGAGCCTCGCGCCCGAGCGCACCTACCACTTCACGAGCCTCTCGAAGAGCGTCTCGTCGGGCCTGCGCGTCGGTTACCTGCTGCCGCCCGCGGGCTCCGACGATGTGCTCGAGCGCGCGATCGGCGCCGTGACCGCGATCGGTTGGACCGCGGCGCCGCTCGTCACCGAGCTCGCGACGCGCTGGATCGAGTCCGGCGTCGCACGCCGCGTCGCTGCGGAGAAGCGCGGCGAAGCGCGCGCACGACAGGAGCTCGCGCGCCGCATCCTCGGCGACATTCGCACGCCGTCTGGACACGACGGTTGCCACCTGTGGCTCGAGCTGCCCGACCCGTGGAGCGCCAACGAGTTCGTCGCGCGCGCGCAGCTCGCGGGTGCGGCGGTCTCGAGCGCGGAAGCGTTCGTCGTCGGTCGTGGCAATGTGCCGCATGCGGTGCGCGTGTGCCTCTCGACGCCGCGTACGCGCGCGGAGCTCGAGCGCGGCCTCTCCGCTCTCGCCGCGACGCTGCGCTCGACGCCTGCCAACGCTCCGGCGCTCGTCTGAAGCATGCGAGGCGCGAGCGCTCGCATCGGAGCGCCCGCGCCTCGTGCGTGAAATGCAGTGGCGGCTCAGCGCTTGCCGCGGCCGCCCTTCTTCTCGCCGCCGAGCTTCACTTCGACCGGAGTGACATTGCCCGCGGCGTCGACCACGAGCGTCGCCTCGGCCTTGCCTAGCTTCTCGTGCCAAAAGCGCGCCTTGTGCTCGCCAGGCGGCAGGCCCGTCAGCGTGAACGCCCCCTCGGCATCCGTCAGCGCGAAGTGATTCGTGTTGACGACGATCAGCCACGAGTTCATCCACGGGTGGATGTCGCACTTGATCTCGATGCGGTCTTCCTTGTCGAGCTTCTGCGACTCGAACGCGCCCGCGCCGACCATCTTGTTGAGCCCCTCGTTCTTCGAGGGATAGCTGTGGACATTGTGCGAAATCGCATCGGAGTTGCGGTACTCGACCGTCGTGCCCACGGGAACGATCGCGATATGCGGCTCGAAACGGCAGGTCTTCTGGTCGAGCACGAGCGGCTTGTCCGCAGCCTTCACCGCCGCGCGCGCGAGCTCCACCGTGACGACGACATTCGCGATGCCGCCGTTCGCGCCGACGAGCAGGCCCTGGTCCTGCGTGTCGACGCTGCCGCAGCCGTCGGACTTCGCGGCGTCGATCACGAGCGGCTTCGGCGCGGGCTTCTCGCCGTCGAAGAGCACGCGACCGCTGCTCGGAAGTTGCTCCGGCGCGGGCGCCGGAGCCATCTCGACCTGCTTCGCCGGCTCGCTCACTTCCGCGGGCTTCGCCAACGCGGCGACGCCGGGGAAGTCGGGCGCAATGCGCGTCGCGCGAAAGATCGCGCGCGCGTCGGCGGGGCCACCGCCACCGCCCGGCCCGCGTCCCCCACCCGGAGGGCCGCGACGATCTCCGCCCGGCGGACCGCGACGGTCTCCATCC
>Ga0194121_10000615_pt1 | contig 62177 bp, 52 predicted proteins | sample TA2MahCa50mmetaG_FD_148609 | JGI IMG/M metagenome (GOLD analysis project Ga0194121, IMG submission 148609) | Freshwater microbial communities from Lake Tanganyika, Tanzania - TA2015020 Mahale Deep Cast 50m | ecosystem: Environmental > Aquatic > Freshwater > Lake | place: Tanzania: Lake...
TCGACTTCGGCGTCATCGAGAAGTTTTCACGGACGATCGCAGAAATCCTCTCTTCGGCAATCTTGTTCGTGCCGTTCGTATCAACAAAGACGCTGACTGGTTCAGCGACTCCAATCGCGTAGGCGAGTTGCACTTCGCATTCGGAGGCGAGACCGGCAGCGACGATATTCTTCGCGACGTAGCGAGCCATATAGGCGGCCGAGCGATCGACCTTCGTCGGGTCTTTGCCGCTGAAGGCTCCACCACCGTGTCGGCCCCAGCCGCCGTAGGTATCGACGATGATCTTGCGACCGGTCAGACCTGTATCGCCGTGAGGTCCGCCGACCACGAAGTTGCCGGTCGGGTTGATGTGATACTTTGTCGCGCTGGTCAGCCATTCGGCTGGCACGCTGGGTGCGATAACCTGAGATTTCACGAAGTCGGCGATCTGAGCTTGCGAGACATTCGCGGCGTGCTGTGTCGAGACAACGACGGCGGTGACTCCGACCGCTTTGCCGTCACGAAATTCGACGCTGACCTGGCTCTTGCTGTCCGGGCGGAGCCAATCGACGATTCGCTTCTTGCGAACTTCGGTCAGCTTGTTAATGATCCGGTGAGCCAACGCGATCGGGACCGGCATGAACTCGGGGGTGTGATTGCAGGCGTAGCCGAACATTAAGCCCTGGTCGCCGGCGCCGTCGCGATCGACCCCCATCTTGATGTCCGGGCTTTGCGAGTGCAACGCGACGATACAACGAAACGTGTCGGCATCGAAACCGACATCAACGTTGGTGTAACCGATGTCGCGCACGACATCACGAGCCACTTTGACGTAATCAATTTTAGCCTCTGAGGTGATCTCGCCGGCGAGCACCACCGTGTCGGTCGTGCAGAGCGTCTCGCAGGCGACTCGTGAGCGAGCGTCCTGAGCCAGCAGCGCGTCGAGCACTCCATCCGAAATTTGATCCGCGACCTTGTCGGGATGCCCCATGCTGACCGATTCGCTGGTGAAGATGAAACTCGCCATTTCGCTGTGATTCCACTGTTTGTCAGAAAAAAACTGGCCGGTCATTACGCGAGGCTTCCGAAGCTCGGCCGGCCAAAGTCAGGAGGTATTGTAGGTCGCTGAGCACGATGCCTCAACGCCGGTCGAGAAGCCTGGCAGGAGACGGCACACTCGACTGATGCGCCATCCGTGGCGGATGCTGCAACGAGCCGTAAATTCCAAGTCTACTGCAGCGCTCGCCCTCGCTAGTGCTTCGGGTTAGTGTGTTGCCTCTGAGCGAAATTGAGATGGTCCACGAAATCCGTTCGCAACGATTCGGAGTCTTCGCGATGCCCCTGTCACTCCTGCCAAAACTCGAGAACACCCTTCGTGGCCAATCGCTGGCGATCCAAAACCGTCAAACGACTTGCCGCGAGGTGTTTGCACGCTGTCGCTCGGTCACTGCGGAACTCGATCCGACCATCAAAGCCTGGGTCAACTTTGGCGGAGACTCCGTCGAGCAAGTCGTTGCGGAACGCGACGCTGAACTCCGACGAGGCGTCTGGCGCGGGCCGCTGCATGGCATTCCGGTCGGCGTAAAGGACATCTACGACGTTGCCGGTTGGCCGACGATAGCCGGGATCCCGAATCGTTCGTCGGCTCCGGCCGATGCCGACTCGACGATGGTTCACCGACTGCGCGAAGCGGGAGCAGTGATCGTCGGCAAGACGGTAACGACGCCTTATGCTTTTTTCGATCCACCGCCGACTCGTAATCCGTGGAACCTCGATCGGACGCCGGGTGGATCATCGAGCGGTTCGGCAGCTGCAGTCGCCAGTGGCATGTGTCTTGGAGCGCTTGGCTCGCAGACGGGCGGCTCGATCACACGTCCGGCTGCGTTCTGCGGAGTGGCGGGGTACAAGCCGTCGTTCGGTTTGCTGAGCCGGCGCGGGATGTTTCCGTTCGCGCCAAGCCTCGATCACCCCGGCCCGATGGCGCGAACGGTGGACGACCTGCTGGCGATGACGACCGCGATGGCACCGAAGGCTCTACGGTTGGACCTGCTGCAACTGCTCAGCGAGCCATTGCTGTTCAACATCGAAGAGCTGCCGTGGTTCGAGAGATTGCGCGGCGAGTTCACCGAGAAGACGGAACCAGCCATGCGCGACGCCTTCGACGCTGCCACCCAACGCTTGACCTTGGCCGGTGCGATGATGTCCGACTCGGAGGCTGCGGAGCTGGAACTGCCGACGCTATGGACTCGGCATCGCTGCGTCATGTCGGTCGAGATCGCGGCGTCTCAAGCCGATCAGTTGCGACAACATCCAGAAAAGTTCACTCCCGCCGTGCGAGGCTTGATCGAGGAAGGCTTGTCCGCGCGATCCGTCGATTACGCAATCGCGTTACAGTTTCAGCGAGCCCTGCGACGAAGAGCAGCCAACGCGATCGGCGACTCAATCTGGCTGATGCCCGCCTCTCGCGGGGCTGCGCCGAGGCCGGAGACAACCGGTGATCCCTGCATGAATTCGCCGTGGAGCTTCCTGGGCTTTCCGACGATCACGATTCCGATGTCGCTCTCGTCGGAGGGGCTTCCGCTTGGATTACAGTTGATCGCTGGACCGGGGCAGGATCTCGAACTATTCCGAGCCGCTCGGTGGTGCGAAGCGGCGCTGGCTCAGAAGTGACGCCGAAGGATGGTCTCTCATGCGACGATCAGACATTCTCACAACCGCGATGCTACTAATCGGTACCCTCCAGCCAACGGGACTGGCGGCGGATGAACTGCTCGACCGGATCGACGCTCAACGGCCGAAGTACGTCGAGATTGCGTCGAAGATCTGGCGCTGGGCCGAGGTGGGCTACAAAGAGGTTCAAAGCTCGTCGTTGTTGGCGGACGAACTCGAAGCCGCGGGCTTCGACGTCCAACGGGGAGTCGCCGAAATCCCGACCGCGTTCGTGGCCGAGTTCGGCAGCGGCAAGCCGGTCATCGGCATCCTCGCGGAATACGACGCACTTCCTGGCATGGAACAAGAAGCCGCGCCGAGCAAGCAGCCGCTCAAGTCGAATAAGGCGGGGCACGCGTGCGGGCATCACTTGTTCGGGACTGCCTCGACGTGGTCAGCCATCGCGGTCAAAGAGGAACTTGTCTCCAAGAAGCTTCAGGGGACGCTGCGGCTGTACGGCTGCCCGGCCGAAGAGGGAGGAAGCGGCAAAGTCTTCATGGTCCGGGCCGGCTTGTTTAAGGACTGCGACGTCGTGCTGCACTGGCATCCGGGATCGGAAAATCGAGCGGGCCTCGAAACGAACCTCGCGAATATCAGCGGCAAGTTTCGTTTCCGAGGCAAGGCGGCACACGCAGCGGGGGCTCCGCATCAAGCACGGTCAGCACTGGATGCCGTGATGCTGTTCGCTCACGCGGTCGATCTGCTGCGCGAGCATGTGCCGCAGGAAAGTCGGCTGCACTACGTCATCACCAATGGCGGCAATGCACCAAACATCGTGCCGGACTTTGCCGAGGTTTACATGTACGCTCGGCATCCCGACCCGAAAACGCTCGACGGCATTTGGGCTCGCATCGAAAAGTGTGCCGAGGGGGCTGCGATCGCGACCGAGACGACACGCTCACTGGAACTCGTCGGCAATACGGCGAACCTGCTACCGAATGATGCGCTCGCCAAGTTGCTCGACGGACACCTGCGAGCGATCGGCGGAGTGACGTACTCAGCAGAAGAGATCGCCTTCGCCGAAACGCTGCGTCCGAGTTTGTTGCGTTCCGAACTGCCGCCGTTGACCGAAGCTGCAAAAGTGAAATCGATTAGCGAAGACCAACGCTACGGTTCGACCGACGTCGGCGACGTGAGCTGGGCGGTCCCGACTGGCGGCTTTTCGACTGCGTGCGTGTTTCCCGGAGTGCCGATGCACTCGTGGCAAGCGGTCGCCTGCGGCGGGACAACGGTCGGACACAAAGGGATGGTGATCGCCACCAAGACGCTGACGCTCGCCACGCTCGAACTGTTCAACGATCCCAAGCAAGTCGCCGCCGCTCGCGAGAGTTTTGACAAGCGCCGCGCGGGCAAGAGCTATCAAACTCGATTTCCGAAGGATCAAAAGCCGGCGTTGAATTACCGCGACAACTCCGCCGCGGCACCCACAGAATGACGTCACCATCGCCCCATGAACTACTTCGCTCACGCCCTGCAATTCCTTGATCGGCCGTACTTCGTCGCCGGAACAGCGGTGCCGGATTGGTTGTCGGTCGTCGATCGGCAAGTGCGAGTGCGAGCGAAATTGATCGAACCACATTTGCGGAACGATGGCTCACAGCAGTCCGAAGTCGCAGCCGGAGCTTGGCAACATCTGCACGACGATGGCTGGTTCCATTCCACACGGGCCTTTTTCGAGGTGAGCACGACATTGGCCGTGAACTTTCGGGACGTGCTCGGCCCAGACGACAGCCTTCGCACGAGCTTTCTGGGCCACATTGTCACCGAATTGCTGATCGACGCCGAATTGATCGGACGACATCCTGGCCAGGTCGAGCGGTACTACGACGTGCTCGGATCGGTCGAACCACTCGCGGTACAACAGGCGGTCAACCTGATGGCGAAGACGCCAACGGAATGTCTCGCCCAGCTGATTCCACGATTCCTCGACGAACGCTTCCTTCCTGACTATCTCAGCGACGAGCGATTGTTGCATCGCTTGAACCAAGTCATGCACCGGGTCAAACTGCCGCCTCTGCCGGTGGAGGCCGAAGTGGTCCTCTGCCTCGCTCGTCCGCTCATCCGTGACCGTCTGAGTGAACTGCTGCCCGAAGAACATTTTCACTTGTAGTTCCGCCTTCAGGCGGATTGTTTTTTCAAATGTGCCGCCTGAAGGCGGAACGACGAACCTCAACCAGGAGCCATCACCATGAAGTACGGAATGAACATGCTGCTGTGGACAACCGACTTGAACGAGTCGCACTACGGCCTTCTCGATTCGCTGAAAAAGATCGGCTATGACGGCGTCGAGCTGCCGATCTTCGAGATGAACACCGCCCACTTCGCGACACTCGGCCGCAAGCTCAATGACACGGGCCTGCAACGCACGGCTGTCACGATCTGCACCGACACCGAGAACCCGATCTCCCCGGATGCGGCGATTCGGCAGGCGGGACTCGACCGGCTCAAGAAGGCGATTGACTGTTGCCAAGCCGTGGGAGCGACTCACTTGTGCGGCCCGATCCACTCGGCGATCGGCAGCTTCTCCGGCCAAGGCCCGACGACCGACGAATGGAACCGCGGCAAAGAGATTCTGACCAAAGCCGCCGACTACGCGAAGCAGGCAAACGTCACGCTGGTCGTCGAATACCTCAACCGCTTCGAGTGCTACTTCCTGACCTGCGCCGCCGACGTCGGCCGCTTCTGCCGCGAGATCAATCACTCGCACTGCAAGACGATGTACGACACGTTCCACGCCAACATCGAAGAAAAGTCGATTCGCGGCGCGATCCAGAGCTACGCCGATCAGTTCGTCCACGTCCACATCAGCGAGAACGACCGTTCAACGCCAGGCGAAGGGGACGTCAAATGGGACGAAACCTTCGCGGCCTTGAAGGAGGTCAACTACGACGGCTGGTTCGTCGTCGAAGCCTTCGGCCTGTCGCTCCCCGCTCTCGCCGCTGCCACCAAAATTTGGCGGCGAATGTTCACCGACGAACTGACGCTCGCAACCAACGCGCTGAAGTTCATGAAGACACGCTGGCAAGGGTAAGCAGCCGCAACGACCGCCCGGATTACCGAGGTAAATGCTGTGTCAAGATGTTCGGAAGCGTCGCGGAGAACTGACTGCGCGGCATGACCTCGGCACCTGCCGCGCGAGCGGATTCCAGCAGTTCGACATTTACATGCGAGCCAAAGGCGATGATCGGTACTCGTGCCGATTCAGGCATCGCGGCGACAAGCTCGACGATCGAAACTCGCGGAGCGGCGAGATCGAGCAGGACGCAGCCGATGTCTCCCGCCTCCAGTCGTAATCTCGCGCTGACGATGTCATCGACCGCGTCCACTCGCAGACCCAAAGCTTGAGCAGTGCCGGTGACTTTGCTCGTGAAGAACAAGTCGGAACAGATCAGCAGGCCGACGCGTAATACCGGTTTGTCAGTCGTCATGGCAGCGATCTAGGCCGGGATCGAGCGGTGGAAATGGACGTGTTTCCAGACACCGTTCTGCTTTTGCCAGACGCGAGTCTCTTCGCTGGCGAAAGTGGCTGGGTCACCGGTGGCTTCGACTCGTTGCGTCAGGCGGATGTACGAGACGATGGCGGTGTCGCCGATGATGCGGACGTGGGGCGAGGCCATGATCGACTGCTTCGGACGGCCGGAGGCTTCCAGTTTGAAATAGAAATGGTGGAAGTCCATCCCTTGCACGATGTGGCCCAGAGCTTCCGGCTCAAAGCAGGTCAGGCTGGGGTCGCACAGTTCGGCGTAGGCGTTCCAGTTTTGCGAGTTGATCGAATCGAGCAGTTTTTTGTTGGCTTGCAAGACTTCGGCAGTGGCATCGGCCATGAGGATGTTCCTTCGGCGTCGTTCGAGATTCGCGGCCCGGTGCCGCGCGGGGCGGGATGATAGACGGAAATAACCCGAAGCGTCAGCGAGGGCGAGCGCTCCGAGCGACGATGTTGGACGGTGTGTGAAGCGTTGGCCCTCGCTGACGCTTCGGGTTACTTTTTCGCTTTCACGCAGCGCAGGCCGATCGCGTCGTCGGCATCGGTAACTGCGACCGCGCGGCGAGCGGAACTGGTCAATTTCGAGTGGTTGTCTTTCCACGAACCGCTGCGAACGACAACCTTCTTGGGAGCCGCCTCGGACCACGCGCGGCCGTCAGTCGGAGCACCTTCGTAGCTGTCGTGCCAACTGTCTTCGACGAATTCCCAGAGGTAGCCGTGAACGTCGTACAGGCCCCAGGCGTTGGGCTTCTTGGCTCCGACGGGGGGGTCATTGCCAGCGGCGTTGCCAGTGTGCCAACCGTATTCGTCGAGGACGGAAGCCTTGTTGCCAGCATCCCCTTCTTTCGTAGCTTTGTCGCCGAAGCTGTAAACGGTCGTCGTGCCCGCGCGACAGCAGTATTCCCATTCGGCTTCGGTTGGCAGACGGATGACTTCGTCGTCGCCCAGCAGTTTTTCAGCTCGCAGCAACTCCGTCAGCTTGGCGCAGAAGTCGCGGGCCTCTTGCCACGAGAACATCTCGACCGAGTTGCGTGGGCCTTTCCACTTGCTGGGATTGGCTCCCGTCACCGCCTCCCACAGATTCTGCGGCACTTCGTACTTGGCGATCGCGAATTTCTTCGTCAGCGTGACTTCGTGGATCGGCTTTTCGGAGCCGGTCTGGTCGCTGCCCATGCGGAACGATTTTGGAAACGTGATCGAGCCATCGCGAGATTTCTCGCCGGGAGCGATCTCGAGGAACTCGTCGCTGAAACGTTTGAGGAGTTCGACCTTGGTCGGCTTCGTCGTCGTTTTCACGGCTTTGTCCTCCGAACGTACGGCGATGGCACAACACAGCAACAAACCGAGACCGGAAAGAGCGAGTCGAAGCATGATGTCCTTTCAAATTTTAGACTTGGCTGCGCGTCTGCTTGACGAGGGCGACGTACTGGGCAGCGAGTTCGCGGATGCGAGTCATGTTACCGGACTCGACGGCCGACTTCTCGACCAATTGACCGCCGAGTCCGACGGCACAGGCCCCGGCTTTCAAGAAGTCGGGGAGCGTTTTCAAATCAACTCCCCCTGTCGGCAGGATGCGGACTTGCGGGAGCGGACCGCGCAGAGCCTTCAAATAGTTCGGTCCGACGCAATCGGCTGGAAAGAGCTTGACGATGTCAGCCCCGGCTTCCCAGGCCGTGACGATTTCGGTCGGCGTGAATGCTCCGGGCATGACCAGTTTGCCGTAGCGTTTGCAGAGCTTGATGACGTCCAGGTTCAACGACGGCGAGACGATGAATTCGGCTCCGGCCAGAAGTGCCGCACGGCAGGTCTCGGGATCGAGCACCGTGCCGGCTCCCAGCAGAATCTTTTTGCCGAGGTCTTTGCGAACGGCGGCGAGGATTTCCAAGACGTTCGGAACGGTAAAGGTGACTTCGATGACGTCGATGCCCCCTTCGTGCAGGGCGCGAGCGACGTTCACCAGTTGCTCTCCGGAGGTGGCGCGGATGATGGCGACGATGCCGCCGTCGAGGACTCGTTGCAGGTCGGACATGGTAACTCCTGGTTTGGAACCGGAATGTTAGCCACGTCGTCGGAAAAATCCGACCTTTGCGATTCGAGGTTTGGCATTCCTGCGGATTTCGAGTTTCGGAATTCGGAGCTTCAATCGCGGTCTTGTCGCAGTTTCAGCCGATGCCAATAATCCGCCACAGGAAGAATCAGTCGGGTGAATTCGCATCACGAGGAACCGTCGCGTGCTTCTGGCTCAGATGAAACGAGTGAATCCTCAGGCGAATTGGGACAAATTCACTAAAGATGGGGGCTGGATTTATTTCGTCATCGCGACGGCAGTGCTGGTGACGCTGGTCGCGATTCTCGTGAAAATCCGCGAATGGTTGCGGCCATCGGGACTGACCGAAAACTCATCCGAAGATATGCTTTTGCAGTTTCGAGACATTCATCGGCAAGGGGATTTGTCCGCCGACGAATACCAACGTATCCGTGAGCAGTTGACGAAAAAGTCCGGTGAGTCGGGTCGTGCGGGGGATGCCTCAAGCGGGCTCTCTGCCGATGATTCAGCCGGAACCTCATCCAAGATTCCACAGTGATGACCCCCAACAAGGGGTGCCGATACCGGTGGGGACTCGCCGCCCAGCGAGCCACCAGAGTCAGAGAGCGTCGCCACACTTCGCAGTGAGGCGAACACTGATCCGGGAGACCATGGACGCTGTCTCCTCTTCAGGCGAATGATCGTTTCGCCGTCCCAAGGTGTTGAGGTTGACCGACAGCGTTGAAGGAACCCACATGGCCTCGTCTGGAAAAGATTTTACGTCCGGCAAACGCACTCCGACCGGCAAAAAAAACGCGAGCTGTAGTTTCTGCCGCAAGAGCTATCGAGAAGTCGGACCGCTGGTCGAAGGACCAGACGACGTCTACGTCTGCGGCGAATGCGTTGAACTGTGTCAGTCGATCCTTGACCAGGAGCGACGCCGCCGAGGCACCCCGCACAAGCTCTTCACGAAAGTCCCCTCGCCGCGCGACATCGTGACCCACCTCGACAAGTACGTTGTGGGGCAATCGCAGACGAAGAAGATGCTCTCTGTCGCCGTCCATAATCACTACAAGCGACTGATGCTCAACACCGACGCCGACAACGACGTCGAGATTGAAAAATCAAACGTCCTGATGATCGGACCGACGGGTTCCGGCAAGACGCTGGTCGCCAAAACGCTGGCGAAATTCCTGCAAGTTCCGTTCGCGATCGGCGACGCGACCACGCTGACCGAAGCCGGCTACGTCGGCGAGGACGTCGAGAACCTCCTGCTGAAACTGTTGCACGCCTGCGACTTCGACGTCGAAGCGGCTCAACGGGGCATCGTCTTCATCGACGAGATCGACAAGATCGGCAAGACCTCGAACAATGTTTCCATCACCCGCGATGTCAGCGGCGAGGGTGTCCAGCAGGCGTTGCTCAAGATGCTGGAAGGAACCGTCGCCAACGTCCCGCCACAAGGGGGCCGCAAGCATCCCGAGCAGCAATACATTCAGCTCGACACGACCAACATTCTCTTCATCTGCGGCGGCACGTTCGTCGGCCTAGAAGACATCGTCGGCCGCCGCATGGGTCGCAAGATGATCGGCTTCGGCCAGGACAACTCCTCGCACGAGGACAAGCAACGCCGCTACGAGATGATCCATGAGGCGACCGTCGAGGACATTCTCGAATTTGGTCTGATCCCGGAACTCGTCGGCCGCCTGCCGGTCCTGACGACCCTCAGCAAGCTCGGCGAATCAGACCTCGTCCGCGTGCTGACCGAACCGAAGAACGCACTCGTTCGCCAGTACCAGAAGTTCTTCGAGATGGAAGAGTCGAGCCTCGAAGTCACTCCGGAAGCAATTCGCGAGATCGCCAAAATCGCGATTCAGAAGGACACCGGCGCGCGTGGTCTCCGCAGTGTGATCGAAAACGCGATGTTCGACATTCTCTACGAGTTGCCCGACCAAGAGCCGGGCAAGAAGTACGTCTTGACTCCGGAGGTCATCCGCGGCGAGTCGCACCTGTTCCCGCAAGACGGGTCAGCCGCAGCGTAGCTCACGCCCAGCGCAGCAAGTCTGCGGTGCAAACATCCTCGCCCGTGAATTCGTGCGCAATTCGGCCTCGCTGAAAGACCAGAATTCGATCCGCGTGAGCCAGCACCAACTCCGGCTCGGTCGAGGCGAGCACGACTGCCGCTCCCGAGTTCTTCAACTCAGCGACCAGGCGCATGACTTCGTCTTTCGCGCCGACATCCATGCCGCGAGTCGGCTCTTCCAAGACCAGCACGCGCACTGGGCCCAGCAGCCACTTTGCCAGCACGACCTTTTGCTGATTCCCGCCCGACAGATTCCCAGCCAACAACTCCGGCCGAGCAGGCCGGCAACCGACTTGTTCCAGAATCGGCCGCACGACAGCGTGTTCCCGTCGTCGCAGCAGCCACTCCCCCATCGAGCGCTGCAGATGAGCCAGCGTCGTGTTGCGAGCAATCGAACTTCGCCGCACCAACGTCTTCGCACGATCGGCTGCCACCATGACGACCCCGCGACGCACGGACTCCGGAACATCGCCGTTAGGGAGCGTGGATTGATCCGACTGCACCGAGCCGGCATCGACCGACGCCGCTCCTGCCACCGCGTGAGCCAACTCCTGATGACCCGCGCCGACGAAGCCGTATAGCCCGACGCACTCGCCGGGTGCGACGTCAAAGCTCACATCGCGGAACTCGCCGACGCGCGACAAACCAGCGACTCGAAGAATCGGAGCCAACGTTGACCGAGCGGGCAGCGTGACCGATTCCTCCAAATCGGCTCCGGTCGCACCCGCCTCACGGCCAAGCATTCGCGAGATGACCTCCGGCTTCGTCAGCTCGCTCGCGCGTGAGGTCCAAACTTTGCGACCATCTTTTAGCACCGTCACTCGATCGCAAATCTCCAGCACATCTTCCAGAAAATGGCTGATGAAAATGACCGCCACGCCATTCCGTTTGAGCTGCCGAATCAACTCGAACAGTCGCCGCGTCTCTGGCGGACTGAGCGCGCTGGTCGGCTCATCGAGGATCAGCACTCGAGCCCCGCTATGCAGGCCGCGAGCGATCTCCACCATCTGCCGAATCACCAACGGAAAGCGATCGAGTCGCCGCCGCACATCGACGTCGATCTGCATCTCGCTCAAGTAAGCCTGAGCCTGAAGGTGAATCGTTCCCCAGTCGATGCGTCCCATCCGCGTCGGCTGCCGGCCGAGAAACAGGTTCTCGGCAACCGATAATGCTCCAATCCCCGACAGCTCCTGGTAAACCATCGCGATTCCGCACGCCTGAGCTTCGCGCGGCGACGACAGGGAAACTTCACGGCCGTCGATTAGCACTGAACCATCGTGGTCTGGATGTGCACCAGCCAGGATCTTCATCAACGTACTTTTGCCCGCTCCGTTGCAACCAACAACGCCATGCACCTCGCCTGGGCGCAGATCGAAGTCGACCCCCTCCAATGCAGCGACTCCACCAAAGTTCTTGCCGATCGCACGGCACTCCAGCAAAGCTTGTTGTTTAACGGCAACCACAGACATTCGATGATCCCTCTCCGGTTCGACAGAGAACTCTATCCGTGCGTCTGCCCGCCGCAACTGACCTCACTTTGAGTCTTTGTGTCCTGGCGGTTCGATTTTTGACCACCAAGGCACAAAGACACGAAGAACGCAAAACGATCTTGGTTGTCATTTTTAGCTGGGCTATAAACTACCCCACTGTTGATGGCATCAAGAATTCAAGGATGATTGGCGTGAAACTTCGCAGCGTGTGGCTCACAAGACTTGTGGCGAGATCTGTTGTCGCGGCGTTGAAGCTGCTGTTCGCAACGTGTCGTAAAGAGTCGGTCATTTTCCCCGGTACGAATGGCTGGAACCCCGATTTGCCGGATCGGTTTCTGTTCTCGGTCTGGCACGACGTGCTGTTCTTTCCGTTGCTCGTCGCGAAGCCGCACAACATGTCGGCGTTGGCCAGTCGGCATCAGGACGGCGCGTATGTCGCTGAGATCCTGCGACTGCTGAACGTCGAGCCGTACCGTGGCTCGACCACTCGCGGCGGTGCGCAGGCGGTGAAGCAGCTTCTCAACGTGGCTAGCCAATTGCACATCACCCTCACCCCCGATGGCCCGCGCGGCCCTCGTCGCGAAATGAAAGACGGCCTCGTTTTTTTGGCCTCACGCACCGGCTTGCCGATAGTTCCGGCCGCGTTCAGTTGTCGTCGCGGATTGCGAATCAAGGGAACCTGGACTGACATGCTAGTCCCCCTGCCCTTCACGACGACCTACTGCATCCTCGGCGAACCAATCCACGTCCCGGCCGATATGACCCGCGACGAGATCGACCGCAATAAGCAGCGCGTTCAAGAAGCAATGGACCGACTGTATGCTCGCGTCGATGACTGGGCCGCCGGCCGCATTAAGCGGGCCGATCTGGACGAGGTGATGCCCGTTCGCGACGCGGCGTGAGGAGCGCAAAATGCAACGTGCAGAGTGCCAATTAAAAAATAAAACGACAGTTCACTTCTCCGTTCGATGGCCCCTGACCTTTGCGCTTTTCACGCTGCACTTTGCTCTTTGCTCTGCATTCGCCGCCGATCCCATCGAGGCTGACATTCTTCTCAAAGGTGGAATTCTCTTCGACGGTGCTGGTTCGGATGGCAAAATCGGAGACGTCGCCATCAAAGGAGACCGCATCGTTGGCGTCGGCAAGTTCGAGGTGAAATCCGCCAAATGGGAGATCGACTGTACCAATCTCGTCATCTGCCCCGGCTTCATTGATTTGCACAATCACAGCGACTCGCAGATCGTGTCGCCGAAGACGCGAGCCAACATCAACTTTGTGATGCAGGGTTGCACCACAATCGTCACTGGCAACTGCGGGTCAGGGCCAGTCGATTGTGTTGAGTACCTCGCGAAGATTGACTCGGCCGGGGCGGGGACGAATGTGGCTCACCTGCTGCCGCAAGGTTCGCTGCGAGGCAAAGTGCTCGGCAGCGCGCAGCGAAAGGGGACGGAGGATGAGATCAAGCAGATGCGTGATCTCGCCGACAAAGCGATGCGAGACGGTGCGTTCGGAATGTCCACCGGCTTGATTTACGTCCCCAGCAGCTACGCCGACACCGCCGAGCTAATCGAGATCGCGAAGGTCGTCGGTAAGTACGGCGGCATCTACGCCAGCCATATTCGAGGCGAAGGGAAGAATCTGCTCGATTCAGTGAGCGAGGCGATTCAAATTGGTCGTGACGGCGGCTGCCCGATTCATGTCTCGCACTTCAAAGCCAGTGGTCAGGAGTCGTGGGGACTGATTCGCCCGGCGGCAAAGCTCATCGAAGAGGCTCGCAAGTCGGGTCTGAAAGTCACGGCCGACCAATACCCGTATATCGCATCGAGCACTTCACTGGACGCAACCGTGTTGCCGACATGGTCGCTTGCCGGCGGCCGCGAGAAACTGCTTGAACGACTGAAAGACAAAGAACAGTCTGCCCGCATCATCACGTTCGTCGGCGACCGAATCGAGAAAGCGGATGACGGCGAACGCATTCGCATCACCTCCTGCGCAAAGCACCCGAAATACGTCGGCCGCAGCCTGGCCGACATCGCGAATTCCGAAAAATCAACGCCGCTCGAGGTGGCGTTAAAAATCACTCGCGACGGCGGAGCCGGCATCGTGAACTTCGGCATGAGCGAAGAGGACGTCCGCTACGCGATGACGCTGCCGTGGGTGGCCACCGCCTCTGACGGCCGAGCCTACCTTCCTTCTGCTGACAAACCACACCCGCGCAGCTACGGGACCTTCCCGCGCAAGATCGGCGAGTACTCCGTGAAGGAAAACATCCTGCCGCTCGCCGCCGTGATCCGCTCCTGCACGTCGCTTCCCGCCGACATCCTCGGCCTCCCCGACCGCGGACGGCTCGCCGTCGATCACTTCGCCGACGTCGTCATCTTCGACCCGAAAACATTTCGTGATCGAGCCACCTTCGACAATCCCCACCAATACGCTACCGGCCTTCGTTACCTCTTCGTCAACGGCGAACTCGCCGTGAAGGAGGGCGAAGCAACTGGAGCGTTGGCGGGACGAGCGTTGAAGCGACCGAACGGAAAATGAGAGTATCCGTTTCGTAAGATGGTCCCCCTCGGCCGTCCGCATTTGAGTGACGTTGCAATTCAGGACGCCCGAGGGCGGCCAATCCGCAACCAAGGTGAACCGATCGATTCGAACCTAGTCGCCTTTGATGAGCCTGCTGAGTTGCTTGAACTCGGATGATCCGGCCGTGGCGCACCATTCGAACATCAGGGATTCCGTGGTGGCGATGATTGCTCCGCTGGCGGCCATGCGGCGGAGAGCGATTTTCCAATCGAGTTTGGATCGGCTGGCGAGAGCATCGGCGGGGACGAAAACTTGATAGCCGCTCGATAGCAGGTCGAGCACCGTTTGCAGCACGCAGACGTGAGCCTCGATACCCGCCACGACGATTTGAAAGGGGCCATCGGGATGCTCAGCCGCTGTTCCCCAGCCGAGACATTCTGCCGCGCTGAAGCAGACCTTGTCGGGGATCGGCACGCCGTCGAGCAGCTCGCGCAGTTGCGGCACCGTCGGGCCGAGTCCCTTTGCGTACTGCTCGGTCGCCGAGACCGGCACGTCGAACAGATTCGCGGCCTCGATCAGCTTGCGGCAATTCGCGATGAGTGACTCGCGCACGGGAATCGCCGGCATCAGCTTCTCTTGCACATCGACGATCAGCAATCGGCTCTCGCCACGCCCGATCAGTTCACGGCTGCGTTCGTAAGTCATGTGGCGACCTTTAGAGTGCGGGGTGTCAGCCCCACTTTGGACTTCTTGGAGTTCGTGATTTCTCCGAGCAACTTCAGCGATCCAATGCGGGGCTGACACCCCGCACTCCAGAGATCGTTGCTCCCGTGTTTTGTGCCGCCGTGATGTGAATCGTGCAAGCAATGGCGGATGGATGCAACCCGATTTGTTCACGGAAGCAGACCGCTTCGGATTCGTCGCGGCAGAGAATCCACAGCGTCGGGCCCCACGAGGATTGGCCGACGCCAATACAACCTTGAGTTGCCAGCCACTTGGCCAATTCGGCCATCTGTGGATCGGCGAACACTCCCCCTTGGACCGGTGCGAAATGCGATCCGTTCAGCTGTCCGAATTCTTGGAGCGCAGCAGCCGCCGTTGAAAAGTCCTTACTCGCGACCGCCGGCAACAACTCCATCAACACGATTCGACAAAGCGTTTCGGTCAACGAAGAGGGCATCGGAGTCAGTCGCGTGAACGCAGCACGCTCGGCGTTCCCCGACAATCCGCGACGGTCATTGGGCGTAATCAGCAACACGCGCCACTCCGAAGAGAACTCAAGCCGCGCGACGAGTGGACTGATTTCTTCGGTGTGTCGTTTGCCCCCTTCGACCAACAGGCCACCACGTTCAAAACCATGAATGCCAAGCGCAGAGCGTGCGCCGCGGCCAACTCGGCGGGCCAATTCAGAAGCCGAGACGAGTTCCTCTCCCGCCCATCGGGCGAGCGCCGTGGCCAATGCCAACGACGTTTGCGTTCCGGAACCCAAACCTGCATGCGACGGGATCGCCTGCACAAGTCGAATCCGACAGGCACGCGGTCGATACTCGGCGGGACATCGGCGGCGATACTCGTCTCGCCAGGCGGTGAGCCGCGCGGCGATCTCTGGCTCGGCGAAGCATTCGTCGCGATCACTGGCCTCAATGGCAAGTTCGCAACCGGGCGAATCGACCATCAGCCCCACGCCGCCAAAGTTGCGGCCGCTGGCCGCTTGCACGGCGAGCAATCCGAAATGCAATCGCGCGCCGGTTTGAACAGTGATCGTGGGCATAAAAGTAGGTCAGCCTTTCCAGGCTGACCGAGTTGGCAATCGACATCGAGCGGCCGCTCGGGTCAGACTGAAAAGCCCGACCTACGTTATTCGTAATCCCCGACCATCCAGCGAACAAGCAGATCGAGTTCTTTCTCGGTCAGCCGCTCGCCGAAGGCCGGCATCGCGTTTTTAGAGCCGTAGAATTTTTCGTGGCCAGGATTCTGGAGGAACTCGCGGAGCCAATTCTTGCCGGCGTAGTTCGTCAGCGTCGGGCCGCTCCCGACTTCGCCGAGCAGCTTGTCTTCGTCGATCGGCTGCAACGAGTGGCAGTCGATGCAATTTGTCTCAAAGGCACCAACCGGAATCTTGCCGGTCTCGAAGATCTGCCGCCCCCGTTTCGACGCATCATCCGAGATGCCCGGTGCCCCTTTGCGTCGGCCCTGCGAGTGTAAGAAAGCGACGAGGTCGCTCAACGCCTGCTCGTTCTCTTTGACTCGCCAAAGTTGAGCATGGGACGCGGACCAACCTGACATATCCCCTTCCAGGAAACGCTTCGAGGATTCGGCGAGCTTACCCTCCTTGTCTTTGACGTTTTCCAACGCGGAGAATGTTCCTTTGAAATTGGTGATGACCGCCTTGATCCATTCGGATGAACCGAAGTTGCCGAGGTCAGTCGCGGTCGCCAGTTCTTCGACGGGCGGCTTGTAGCCGACGATCTTTTTGACTTTCTTGTCGGTTCCATCTTTCTGTCGCTCGATGACTTCCTCGACGATGGCATCCTTGCGAGTAATTTTTCGCCCAGTGCCGTCATGGCCGTCGTAGCGATGGCACGGAGCACAGTTGCGTGCGAACAAACGGGGGCCTTGCGACTTCGGATCGGAGCGCATCAACGACACGGCTCCCTCCAACGGAATCCCTTCGGGACGTGCAGCGAGTTCCACGACTCGGACTGAATCTTCGTGTGCTTGATGGACCGCCGCGAGGAAATCGGGATCTTCCGAGTCATTTTTCAGCGCCAACGCAGTCAGGCCAACGATTCCCAACATCATCAGCATCAGAAACGCAACGTTGAACGCGTGGCCAGCACGCCAGCGGCCGAGGATCGGCATCGCGACCAGCACGGCCATCAATGCACCGGGGACGTAGATCGCACCAAATGCAAGTCCCTGATGCTCGACCCATCCGAACCGCAGGAATTGGAACAGGAACAAAAAATACCACTCTGGCCGGGCCGCGGAGTACGCCTCGGAGGGATCGGCCGGCGCGCTGAGTTCCGCACCTTTGAAGATCGTCAGTGCGAGGACCGTCGCCAGAACGGCCAGGCACGCGATGCCATCCTTTAAAACCTGGTCGGGCCAAAAGGCAGTCGCGGGAGCTCGATCGGGATTGGTGACCGTGATTCCATGCCGGCGGAAGACCGCGATGTGCAACGCCAGAAACGCGATCAACGTTGCCGGCAGGACACCGGCGTGCATCGCGAAGAATCGAGTCAGCGTATGATGACCATACTGCGAGCCTCCCTGTGCGAGGTTCTGCAATTGTGGACCAACGACCGGAGTGGCTCCCATGATTTCGGTAGAGACCTGCGTCGCGTAGTAGCCCTTCTGATCCCACGGCAGCAGATAGCCGGTCAGTCCGAGTCCCAGCACGATCTGCATCAGGATCAAGCCGAGCCAGAAATTAATTTCTCGCGGAGCCTTGTACGCCCCGTCGATCACGACTTGCATCAGGTGCAATGCCAGCAGCACCGTCATGGCCTGAGCGGAGAAGTGATGCAGTCCGCGCACCAGCCAGCCGTACTGCATGTGGTGCTGGATGTAGTACACGCTCTCCCAAGCGGTCGTTGTGCTGGGGCTGTAGGCCGTCCAGAGAAAGAGGCCGGTGATGACCTGGATCGTGAAGGTGAAGACCAGCGTGCTGCCCCAGACGTATCGCCAGCGTGCCCCGCCGGGGATATTCTCGTACAGAGCTTCGTGCATCAGTTTCCTGAGGCCAGTGCGATCGTCGAGCCAGTTGATGAGTGCGTTCATAGTGAGTCGATTGATGGAACCACGAAGGAACAAAGTCACAAAGTCGCAAAAATGGACTCTGCCGCTCAGCCTTTACAAGTTCCTTCCTGCCTTGGTGACTTGGTGGTTGAAAACTAAGCGACCGGAATCTTCTCCGGTGTCGTCGCTCGGAAGTTTTGGAACTTCAGCCAGACTTCGCCGCCGTTACGAATCTGAACTTCGAGGCTATCAAGGTGTCGCGGCGGGATCTCATTTTGCTTGGTGCCATCGAGCTTGAATTCGCTCGTGTGACAGGGGCAGAAGTAAATCTTTTCGGATGGTTTGTAGTCGACGGCACAGCCCAAGTGCGGGCAACGAGAGTTGAACGCAACCACTTTGTCCTGTTCAGTTCGCCGCAGATAAACGGCTCCGACTGGCTGCTGAAGGTAGGTGTTCCAGGCGTCGACCCTGTCCATGATGATCTTGACCAACTGCGGCTCGCCGTCGACTTCCAAGGCATCCAAAGCAACGGGCATTTTGAGAAAGCCGTCGCCGGTGGCTCCTGCCTTTTTTCGCATCATCGGATCGAGGAAAAAAGCCAGGCCCGACAAGGCTGGGACGGCTCCGACCAAGAGGCCGATTCCCGCAGCAAGAACATGGGTGATGAAACTTCGGCGCGGCTCACCCTGCGGGCGGTCGTGCAGTTCGAGATCAGGTTGAGGCATCGCGTGACTCGTTTTTCGAAAGGAAGGAAAGGTTGAAGGGACTCAGGTTGGCAGAGCCGCTTTGATGGCGGTCAGCACTTGAGCAATGGCGGTGGGTACTGGTCCAGGAAGGATGGCACCGGCGGCTTGCTTGTGGCCTCCGCCGCCAAATTGTTCGGCGATTTCAGCAACATTTAAACCAACTCGGCTACGGAAACTGATCTTCACGGATTTTGTGGCTTGTTCGATGGCAATGAATGCGGCTTTGGTCCCGGAAATCTTCAGGCACTCGTTGACGAGGTCTTCAGTGTCGGCCGAAACCGCGCCGGTTTCGGCGAAGTCCTGCTGAGCCACCGTGATGTACGCCAGTTGGCCACCGAAGTCGAGTTTCACGGTACTGAGCACTCGGCCCGCCAGTTTGATTTTGGAAAGGGTCGTCTGCTCGTACAACATCTGAAATAGTAAATTCGGTTGCGCTCCGGCGTCAATCAGTTCGCCAGCGATGCGAAGTGTGTTTGAGGTCGTTGATGGGAATCGAAACCAGCCGGTATCGGTCGCGATCGCACAGAATAGAGGGTCGGCAGCGGCCTTTGTCAGCGGAATGTCGAAAAAGCGGAACAACTGAAAGATGAGTGCTCCAGTCGCCTCGGCCGATGTGTCTTTGAATTCGATCGCGCCGAGATCATCCGCGCTGACATGGTGGTCGATCAGCACTTTCTTCGCTTTGGTGTGCTTGATGACGCTGCCCAATTCCGTGAGCTGCCCCCACGCGCTGGTGTCCAGAATCATGTGAACTTCGGTGTCGAGTGCCTCGGTCGAAGACATCCCCTCGCCGAACTTCTTGACACGCTGCGTCGGGTCCAGGAACAGCAGATTGGCAGGCGAACTCGACGGGTTGACGATCCGCACCTCCTTGCCCATCCCTTCCAGCAGCGCCGCCATGCCGAGCTCCGAGCCCAATGCGTCGGCATCTGGCCGAACGTGGCTGGAGAGCACGAAGCGTTGGTGCTCGGCGATGATCGGGCGAAGCGGTTCCCAGTTGATGGTCATGCGGCAGGCTTTATGGTGGGTTTCATTCCAATGGCAGAAGCGGAAGCGATGACAAAACTACTGCCCGCTCGCCTCATTCGCCAGAGCACGTACGGTTTCCAAGTCCTGATTGAGCTGTTGCTTTAAGGCATCACTCGACTCAAACCGCACAACATTCCGGACCCGCGCGAGAAAGTCGATATCGAGCGTCAGCCCGTACAAGTTCCCGGTGAATCCGATCAGATGCGCCTCGAGTTTTCGGCTGGCCTCCCCGAAAGTCGGATTCGGACCGAGGTTGATCGCGACGGCATACACGGTCTCGTTGATCGAACAGCGCCCGGCATAAACGCCATCAGGAGGCAGCAGGGTCGTGATTCCCTCCATGTTGGCCGTCGGAAAGCCAATCGTCCTCCCACGGGACGCACCGGAACCGACGATCCCTCTCACGCGATACGGATGGCCCAGCATTTCGACCGCCTCGACCATCTGACCGGCTGCGATCCGCGAGCGAACTTCGCTCGAAGAAATCATGCGGCCATTCACGATCACCGCTGGGACCACCTCCAACGTTCGGCCGGCGGACTCGCACAGCGATTTCAGTGTCGCGACATTACCTGCACGACGGTGGCCAAAAAAGAAATTGGGACCTTCGACGAGGCCGACCGCGTTTAACTCACCCAGCACGATCTTCTGAAAGAACTCGTCCGGTGTCAGTTGCAGCAGTGCCTGATCGGTCGGGTAGATCACGACGGTATCGATGCCGTATTGCTGAAAGAGCTCCAGCTTATGGTCCAACAAGCTCAGGGCTGGTGGTGTCTGGTTTGGGCGAAGCAACGCAATTGGGTGCGGATCAAACGTCATCACGACGGCGGGAGTCTTCGCCGCATGAGCCTGCTGGACGAGCCTGGCCAACATACTTTGATGGCCGCGATGCACGCCATCAAAGTTGCCGATCGTGACCCAACCGTTGCGGTAATGGTCAGCTTGTTGAAAGCCGCGTTGGATGTGCATCGAAACCGAGGAGGGAATTGCAAATTGCAAATTGCAAACGGCAAGTTGCAAATTGGCGAGGCAGGAACTCAGTCAAGCCGGCATCAGACAACAAACCAGCCAGCGACACAACCATGCCGCTCAATTCGCAATTTGAGATTTGCAATTTGCAATTTGCAATCTCAGGCCCTTCTGCCGTCACCGAAAGTGCGCCCGGTCGCGGGGCGTTGGCGATGTCGAGTTCGCCGCGAGCAGACTTCGAACATCCGCCCCCAATCCCACCCTCAACCCGGCCGATCTACACGTCCGCATGCAATGCCGAGAACGCTTTTTCGGCTTTGTCGGCGATCAGGAAAACCGTGCTCGAACCAGCAATCGCGATCTCTCCACGGAGTCTTACTTCAGATTGCTTCAGAGTGACGGGGTGTTAAAAAACACTAACGGCGAACTTGTGCCAATTCGAACTGGCTTCTGAAGGCTGGAATTCAACGACCTTCAAACAAGCCACGAATGCCGGCAATCACGCCGTAAGATACAGCGGCGACCACACCGGATGCTGGAATCGTCAAGACCCACGCCCAGATGACTCGGCGAGCGACTCCCCATTGGACGGCTGAAAATCGCTGAACGGCTCCGACACCAACGATCGCACCGGTGATCGTGTGCGTGGTGCTGACGGGAATCCCTAAATGAGCCGTGCCGAACAGCGCCACTGCCGCGGCTGTTTCGGCACAGGCTCCGCTGTATGGCCTCAACTTGGCGATTTTCAACCCCATCGTCTTTACGATGCGCCAGCCGCCGCACAACGTCCCGAGTCCGATCGCCAGATGGCAGATCAGCACGATCCAAAAGGGAAAGGTCTCTTTGCCAGACTCGAATCCGGCTTGCCGCTCTTTCCATAGAGTCGCGTACATCAACGCGGCGACGATGCCCATCGTCTTCTGGGCGTCGTTGGTGCCATGCCCCAAGCTGAATGCCGCGGCGGAACCGAGCTGCGCCATTCGGAACCACCGATCCACTTTGGAGGGGAGCGCGTTCCGAAAAGTCCACAACAATCCAATGATCAAGACTAAAGCCAGAACGAGTCCCACGAACGGCGAGATCACGATGTACTGCACCGTCTTGAGGAAGCGTTCCCATTGCAGCACGCCGGAGAACTTCCAGGCGTGAGCCATCGCCGCTCCACCGAATCCACCCAGCAAGGCGTGCGAGGAACTGGTGGGCAAGCCGACATACCACGTGATCAAGTCCCACACGATGGCCCCGATCAATCCGGCGAAGATCACGTCGGGCGTGACAAACTCCTTGTGGACCATCTTTCCGACGGTGTTGGCGATCGCGACGCCAAACACCCAGGCAGCGGCAAAGTTCCACCACGCGGCCCAGATCACCGCAGGCAGAGGCCGCAGCACGCGCGTGCCGACCACCGTCGCAATTGAGTTCGCTGCATCATGAAATCCGTTGATGAAATCGAACGCCAGGGCCACAACCAGAATGAGCAGCACATAGGGATGCTGCACAATCTGCCCCATATCGCGCGCGAATTCTCCAAAGACCTGATCGATCGCTTCCATTCAGAGTCGCTCCATTTTGGCAAGGTGCGGTTGAAACGCTCAACTTGCCTTCACGACAATCTCGTTGATCACATGCGCCACGTCGCGACAGGCATCGACGGTGTTTTCCAACCACGCATACACTTCTCTCTGTTTGATAAACGTCATGATTTCCGGAGGGTCAGCGAACAGATCGGCCTCGACGTTGCGGAACACCTCATCGGCCATGTTTTCCAATCGGCTGATCTCACGCAATTCAATGGCCATCTTCTCGGAGCTGATGTGCTTGTTCTTGCGGAGCATGCTCACGGCTTTCTGCACATGGTTGCATGACTCTTGGATGATCAGCGCCATCTTGACCGCTTCGGGCGTCGGCTTTTCGATGCCAAACGCGGTCAGCCGGAACGCGGCCTCTTCCAAGTTATCGAGCACATCATCGAGGCTTGTCGCCAGCGTGTGAATATCTTCGCGATCAAATGGCGTGATGAACGTACGGCCAAGCGACGTCAAGATCCCCTCGACGGCGATGTCGCACTTGTGCTCCAGTTCGCGCAGCTCATTCATGCGCCGTTCGCGGTGATCGAATTGGTCGACGAGTTCCGCAAACGTCTGTGCCGCAGTGACGATAAGCGTGGCCGCTGCGTCGAACTGGTCGAAGAATTTCTGTTCCCGCGGAATCAAAGAGAATCGCATGGTGCTCCTTGAGCATGCAACGAGGGCAAATGGCGAATTACAAAACACATTTGTACAGAACGTTCAAAGTTTCCCCACAATCTTTACGGGCCGCAATCTACTCGGACGACGGACCGACTCGCAACCCGGTCACGCCGATGACTTGCTCACTGTCGGCAGTCGAATTGTAAAGAGACTGCCGCGTCCGAGTTCACTGGCGACTTCCACGGTGCCGCCGAAGACCTGCACCCAATGTTTCACAATCGCCAATCCCAGGCCGGTCCCGCCCAGTTCACGCGAACGAGCTTTGTCCACACGAAAGAACCGCTCGAAGACACGAGATTGATGTTGCTTCGGAATACCAATACCGGTGTCTTCGACCTCGAGCACCGTGCGGCGGCCCTCGACATGCCAGCGAATCGACACACTGCCGCCTGATGGAGTGTACTTGATCGCGTTGTCCAACAGATTATTGAGCACCGTCAGCAAGCCCTCGTCGTCGGCCCAGACGACGAGGGCTTCAGACGGCGGCTGCACCTGCAACTCGACTCCTTTGGACTCGGCAACCGGCAAGTACTCATCCACGCAAACTTGCACAGTGTTCGCGACTGGGACTGGCAACAATTCGTAGGCGTCCTCAGCGGCTTCGATGCGTGCGAGGCTCAGCAAATCGAGGATCAGTTTGTGCAGACGTTCGGCCTGTTCGTCGATTCGCTCGAGAAACTTCCGGTTGTTTTCAGGGTCGTTGATTGCACCGTCGAGCAACGTCTCCGTGTAGGCCTGGATCGTCGTCAACGGAGTCTTCAACTCGTGGGAGACGTTCGAGACAAATTCGCGCCGCAGATTCTCAAGTCGTCGCAACTCAGTCACGTCGTGCAAGACCAATACTGCGCCCGGCGGTGGATTGCCCGGCAAGGGCGAGGCAATTAACGCGACGATGGCGTTCGTGCGCGGCACTTCGTATTCGACACGTTCCGGAACACGTCCGACCAGCACTTCCTCGACAACTTTTTGCACGCGCGGATTTCGAGCGGCCTCGAAGATTGACCGTCCCGTGGCTTGAGCCGTCGGCAAGTCGAGCAACGGCCCGGCCGCCGCATTCGCGTAGAGGATGCGTTTCCCAGAGTGGATCACAACGACCCCTTCCACCATCGAGCCGAGCACCGTTTCCATTAGTTCGCTGTTCTCTTCGGATTGTCGCCGACTGGCTTGAAGCTGCTCAACCCGCTGCGCCAGCTCACGACCCATCGTGTTGAACGCGTGAGCCAGTGTTCCAATCTCGTCATGATTGCGAACCACGACTTCCTGCCCGAAATCTCCGGCGGCGATTGACTGTGCTGCCAGAGTCAATCGTTCCAGCGGCCCGACCAGGCGCCGTTCCAGCAGGTAGCTCGCCAGCAGTGCCGCCAGCGTGACCACCACGGCCGTTCCCGCAACCAACCGCGAGGCCGCCTTCAGGCGTGCTTCGAACGGAGTCCACGGCAGCGCGACGCGCACAAACCCGCGCGGTTTTTCGCGGGAGCCGACTCGCACCGCGCAGTATCCATAAGGCTCACCGACAGACAGACTCGGCCGCGTCACGAAACCAACTCCGTGTTCCGCCGCCTGCTCAATCTCCGGGCGGTCGCGATGATTCTCCATCTGTCGCGCATCCGCTGATGAGTCCGCCAGCACCGTCCCATCTGCACGCACCAAGGTCAACCGGGTCCCGACCTCACGGCCCAGTGATTGCAACTTTGGCTGCCACGTTGCTCGCAGTTCTTCCACGGGCCTGTCGGACGATTGCCAGGCCGCTTCGGTGAACACTCCCAGCACGGCGGCCTCGTCCTGTAATCGCTGCCGCACTTCGGACTCAATCGCCTCGCGCTGGCGACTCTGAAACAACACGACGAAGAATGCCGCCGCTACGACGGTCAACACGGCGTAGGTCAGAAACAAGCGTCAGAAGAGTCGTGAAGACCACATCTACTTCGACTGCCCTAACGTCACTTTCAACGTCACCCGCTCTCCTTTGCGGAGCACAATGACTTCGACTTCTTCGCCCGCTTTGAATTTTCGAAGCGCGAGATCGAAGTCGTCGAGGTTGCTGATTTTGTTCTTGCCGAATTCCACGATGACGTCGCCCCCTTTGATTCCACCCTTATCAGCCGGACCGCCACCAGCGACACCCGAAAGCGCATAGCCGGGAGTTTCGTTTCCCAGATCGGGAATCGATCCAAAGTACGGCCGGCTGCTGCCGCTGCGCGCTTGAGCCTGATCCCCCGAGCCTTTGACCTCGACGTACTGCGGCTTCTCGGCGGACTGCACCGTTTCCAGAGTCACTTGCTCAATCATGTCGACCACGCGCGCCATGCCGGGGTAGTTGATCAGGTTCCAATCGTCACCCGGCCGGTGATACTCGCCGTGCGTGCCGGTGAAAAAGTGCAGCACCGGAATCTTTTTGCCGTAGAACGACGACTGATCGCTGGGGCCAAAACCTTCAGGTTTCATCACGAGCTCAAACTTCGAGGCTCCATTCAATCGTTCGAGCTGTGTCTTCCAATGCGGAGCCGTTCCGGTGCCGTAAACGATCAGCTTCTCGTCCTTCAGCCGACCGACCATGTCCATGTTGATCATCGCGATCGTCTTGTCGAGCGGAAAAATCGGTTCGGTGCAATAACGAGCGGACCCGATCAAACCGGATTCTTCCGCCGTGAACGCGATGAACACCAACCGCCGCTTGAGCGGTTCTTTGCGAGCGCCAAATCGCCGAGCCAGCTCGATCAGCGACACCGTTCCCGATCCGTTGTCGTCCGCTCCGTTATGAACATCTTTGACACCGGGAGCCAGCGAGCTTTGTCCGCCGAAACCAACGTGATCGTAGTGGGCGCCAATGATGACGGTTTCTTCCGCCAATGCCCCCTGCCCTTCGATGACCGCGATGACGTTCTTCACTTCCGTCTTGATAAGTTCGACCGACGCCTGTCCTTCGGCCTTCCAGCCGGTGAGCACCGCCGTCCTCGGCTTGAGGTCTTGGTCGATCTCGGCTTCCAACGCCGCGAGCGTCTTCTTGAGCGACGCCTGCAAGACCTGATCGACTGCGGCCTGAGTCACATGAAAAATCGGCCCGCCAACGTTTTGGTTGAATCCGGCATAGCCGAACTTCATCAGCACGTCGGTTTCGACCTTCGTGACCGCATCACGCAGCTGCTGGACCTTCTTGACCGCCTCGTCCAGTTTTTCGCGAGCAGATTTTACGGCTTCTGCGTTGTTTGCATCCGCTGCAAGCAGCGCGGCGGCGGCATCGACAACCGTTTCGGCCGCGTCCTTCGCTCGTTGCTTGGCTTGTTCGATTTCTTTCTTGCCGGAGGCGACATCGTTGACAAACAGAATCGCCGCAGCACCTCTGCCGAAAGCGTTGCTGATCTTGGATCGCAAGTCGGCGTGCCGCGATTGCCCACCGTGTCCCGCAGCAAACGGCCCGTGAGGGTCCCCCTGCCGAGGGGTCTTGCGAATCACCACCAGAACTTTCCCTTTGACGTCCGTCCCTTCGAGGTCCTGGTACTTATCGTCTTTCGCGTCGATCGCGTAGCCGCCAAAGACTAACTCCGCGTTAATCGTTCCCGACGCTCCGAACGAGCAAACTTGAAAGTCCTTGTCGATCGCCAGTTCGATCCTCTTTCCTCCCGGACCGACCAGATTGAGCGTGTTCGTCGGGCCCAGCTGTGCGCCGGTGGTCATCGTGAATTCTTGGAACGGGTCGCCGCCGGCCGTAGTCACGTTGAGGCCCGCGTCCTTGAATGCCTTCGCGACATAATCTGCCGCGACGTTCAGCCCGTTCGTCCCGACACCCCGACCTTCGAGTTCATCCGAAGCGAGATATTTCAAATCCGAGGTCAACCGCGTCACGACCTCCGGAGCGACTTCGCCCCAAGCCAGCGAACCAGCGACGACAAGCAACGCAAGAGTGCAACTCACCACAAGACGACGCATGAGCGATCCTTTCCGAACGCGAACGATTTCAAACCCGGCGCAATGTAGCCGCCCCTTCGCGTGAGATGAACGCCAAGCCAAATCTTTGGTCGCTTGCCCAGTCGATCTCGCATAAGCAAGCTACCGCCCATCACTTCGGTTGCCCAAAAAGGAATTCCCTCAGGTCGCGACTTCCACAAGATTGGTTGTTCGCGGCTGTCGCATGCCTGGTTCTGCCCGCAATTCCGCTGGTTTGAGGGAATGCTCAGAAGCCGGACGACTAAGCCAAGACGCCCGAGGCCCAGTTTCGTCCGGTTCGTCAACGAGCGGATCGCATCAGGTTCCGGGGCCCACCAACAGATTTCGAGGTACCAACGGCTCGGCCATCGCGCGGACGTAAACGTACTGGTCAATTTTTGAAACGTGCCGCTCCTAAGCTCTGAGCATGCGATAGGCTCGGTAGGTGTATTCGACGCCGCTGTAGGCCGTCGCGGCGACCGTGGCCCACAAGATCACGTCGCGTAACCGGATGAACTCGACTCCGGCGAATCGAGCATCCATCGACAGCAAGCTGACGGCCACGGCCACACACTGCAATGCCATCTTGATCTTGCCGCTCCAAACGGCGGAAAAGTCCCGCCCGTGCTGTTCGAGAAACGCCCGCAAACTGGTGATGAACATCTCGCGTCCAAAGACGATCAAGGCCATCCAGGCGGTGACTCCGGATTTCGGTTGAGCCACAAGAAACAGGAACGCACCGCAGATGATGATCTTGTCGGCGAACGGATCGAGAATGCGGCCGAGCGTTGTAACCAATCCGTACTTGCGAGCGATGTAACCGTCGAGCGCGTCGGTTGCGGCTGCGACGATGAACATGATCGTCGCCCCAACCCACGACGATCCGAGAGAAATCATCGCGAACAACACGACCGCCAACACCAGCCGAGCCAGCGTGATAAAATTCGGAACGTTCAGCGAACGCCGATCGATACGAGGCAACGGCGTAGACGAAGCAGTCACGTTCGGAGTTTCGGGAGTCGGGTCCGTGACGGGCATGCGTTATTCCTCCGACGCAACCACTCCCAGCAAGTCATAATCCTGTCGAGCCGCGATGATTACCGGAGCAATGTCACCCGGTTCGAGTCCTTCGGCTTCAACGTAGACCGTGCCGTCGATGTCCGGTGCGTCGGCGAACGTACGACCAGCGAACACCCCCGGCTCATCGGTTTCGCTGTCGATCAGCACGTCGAGTTCGTAACCAACCAGCGTGTCGGCGAAGTCGAACGCGATCTGCTGTTGCAGTTCCATCAGCTCGTCGCGGCGCGCGTTCCTGACCTCTTCCGGAAGATGGTCGCTCAGCTTCTCAGCGGGCGTGCCGGGTTCCAGCGAGTAGGTGAAGACTCCCATCCGCTCGAACTTCGACTCAGCAACAAATTCTTTAAGTTCCTCGAATTGCTCGTCTGTCTCGCCAGGGAAGCCGGTGATGAATGTCGTCCGCAGCACCAGATTCGGGATGCGGTCACGCAGCTTGTGAACGAGTTCGACGGTTTGATCCCGGTTTACTCGGCGCTGCATCCGTTTGAGCATCGTGTCGTTAATGTGCTGCAACGGCATGTCGAGGTACGGCAGAATCTTCTCGCTGCCCGCGATGGTCTCGATCAGCTCGTCTGAGAAGTTGATTGGGTACATGTACATCAGCCGAATCCAATCCAGCCCCTCGACTTGATCGAGTTGCCACAGCAATTCGGTCAACCGCACTTTGCCGTACAGGTCGAGGCCGTAGTAGGTCGTGTCCTGCGCCACGATGATCAACTCGCGAACTCCGTCGGCAACGAGTTCTTTTGCCTCCGCAATGACCATCTCGATCGGCTTTGTGATGTGCTTGCCGCGCATCTTCGGGATCGCGCAAAACGTGCAGGTCCGGTCGCAGCCTTCAGAGATTTTCAGGTACGCAAAGTGATCCGGTGTGATCCGCAGCCGAGTTTGATCATTCATCGCCTTGATCGGAGCCGGCCGGAACAGCGTTCGTTGTTCGGTTTGCTGGCCAAGCAGCCGGTCGGCGACTTTCGTGATCTCGTCGCGGCCGAAGACGCCGACGATGTGGTCGATCTCCGGCATCTCGTCGAGCAAGCTGCCTCCGACTCGCTCCGGCAGGCAGCCGGCGACAATAACACCGTTAGTCCGACCGGCCTTTTTGAGATCGAGCATCTCCTGAATGACCCCCTTCGACTCGATCCGCGATTGCTCGATGAAGCCGCAGGTGTTGACGATCACAAAGTCCGCTCCGTCCGCCTCCGAGACCAGCGAATAGCCGTCGAGCGACAGAGTGCCGAGCATTTTCTCGCTATCCACGAGGTTCTTGGGACAGCCGAGGCTCACGAAGGCGTACGTCCCCTTCGAGATGGTTTCGGCGGAGGACAGCGGCTCAAACGAGGAAGCGGACAAGGCAATATTCTTTTCGGTCGGGCGAAGTAGACGTTTTAAAACCGGCAGCATTGTAGCCGACGCCGGGAGAATTCAGAGCAAACCGCTCGATCAAATCGAGGATTTCCCGTTTCGAGAAAGGCCGCTGGGCCCCAACTTGGCCTCCCTTGCCAAGAACTTGGCACAACTCGACAGCGAGTGGTTTGCCTGGAACGGCCAATTGCTGGCGCGTCGTGCGGAAATGTCACAGCGCATCGAGCGTCACTGACCTGTCGTGGGATCAAACTTTGCCCCTCTCTTTCGCGCCCGTAGTTGCCCGGTACAATGCCAACCCATTGCAGAAAGTTGAGTGTCCATTGACTGAACCGGCTCCCACACATGACATCCTTCACGATTCCGCCGAGATTGGCGAATCGGTGCCGCTGGGCACCACGATTCTGTACGCGCCGCACTTGGCCGCGACGGTTTTGCCGCCGAATCTCGCGGCCGAACCCAATAAGAATTCTCCGAACCCGCCGGTCGAACAACCTGCGGCGAAACGCTCGACGAAGAATCACCCCGAAAAGCTGACTGGAAAAACGCTTGGCGTCTATCGCTGCGACACGCTGCTCGGTCGCGGGGCCATGGGAGCAGTGTACCTCGCGCTGCATCAGCAACTGGAACGGCGATGCGCGCTCAAGGTCCTTTCACCAAAATACGTCGAGACCGATGCCGACTACGTCAACCGGTTTCGTCAGGAGGCGATCGCCGTCGCGAACCTGCATCACCCGAACGTCGTGATGGCCTATGCGGTCGGCAGGCACGACGACTTCCACTTTCTGGAGATGGAATTCGTTGCGGGCAACTCGTTGCAAAAAGTTCTCGACACGCGACTGCGACTAGCGCCGGCCGAGGCCTTGCGAATCACCGCTGAGATCACCGATGGCCTTGCCGCCGCACATCGAACGGGACTGATCCATCGCGACGTCAAACCGGAAAACGTTTTGTTGACCAAGGAATCACACGGACTCGGCCGAGCTAAAATCGGGGACTTCGGATTGGCCAAACGAGTGCGTGGACGTGGTGAGAAAGTCTTCGATGGACTGGTCGGCACGCCGCACTACATGGCTCCGGAACTATTCTCCGGCGCGGTCGCGTCCCCATCAACCGACATGTATGCCCTCGGGGTTTGCCTGTATCGCATGTTGACTGGCCGACTCCCCTTCAACGGCAAGACGGTCAAGCAGCTCATGTCGCAAGCGATGACGCAGTCGTTCCCAAATGTCCGACATGACTGTGCCGAATTGCCAAACGAAGTCGCTGAAATCGTTGATTGGCTCGTCCATCGCGATCCACTGCAGCGTGCTCAAGACGCCGACGAAGCTCAGCCACGCTTGTTCGCCGCCCTGGAGCAGATTCGCGATGTCCGGCAACTGTTGGCCGAAGCCTTCAACGACGAGCAGGACATCACCTGGACCGCGCGAGAAGGTTCCGACGAGTTCGATGTCGTGGTGCAACTCCCGAAGAACCGCCAGCAGCGAGTCGTTATCGCCTCCGCCGCCGACAACGCCCCGTTCCGACAACTGCAAATCTTCTCGATCGGCGGACCGGCTTCTGCGGATCACTACGAACTCGCGCTGCGTCGCAATGCGGTTCAGCCGCACGGCAGCATCGCCGTCCGCGACGTCAACGGCGTTCCGCACTTCGTCATGGTCGAAAAACACTCGCGAGCAAAAGTCGCCCCCGACGAACTCTGCCGCAGCGTTCGCCACATCGCCCGTCACGCCGATGCGGTCGAGGACTTGCTGACGGGACGAGACGTAAACTGACATGGAGTGCGGTGTGTCAGCACCGCTTTGGATTGTCTGGCTGTCGATCGTCGTTAGTTTCACCGAGAGTTGTTGGCGAATGGCTGAACACGAAAAGACCCATAGCGGCGCTGACACACCGCACTCCAAAGGCCGCACGCTGCTGATCGCCGCCGCAATCCTGTGGAGCACCAACGGCCTCCTCGTCAAAAGTCCGGCAATGCAAGCGATCCCGCTCGAAGATCGCGGTTGGTTGCTGGCCTGCTATCGCTCGCTGTTCGCATCCGTCGCGCTGCTTCCGCTGGTGCATTGGAAACAAGTCCGCTGGCGGCCAGGATTGCTCGCCTCGGCCACGACGTTTACGGCGATGAACACTTTGTACGTCATCGGTTTGACGCGCACTTCGGCCGCTGCAGCGACGTTTTTGCAGTACACGGCCACGGTGTGGGTCTTCTTATTCGGCTGGCTCGCGCTGAGAGAACGAGTCCATCGCGGCAACGTCGTTGCCCTGCTCTGCGCCGCAGCCGGCATCGCGTTCATCGTGCTCTCTGAACGTGACCAACAGCGAGCCGATGGCAACCTGATCGCCCTCGGCAGCGGAGTCGCGTATGCCGGAGTGATTCTCTGCCTGCGCTGGTTGCGAGACGAAGACTCTGCCTGGCTGACGCTGTTGAATCACTTCGTCAGCGGTGTTGTGCTGCTGCCGATTGTGCTGCCGCGCGGCATCGAACTACAACCACTGCAATGGCTGCTGATCGCTTTGCTGGGGATCGTGCAAATGGGCCTGCCCTACGTCCTGGCCGCTCGCGGAGTTCCCCTCGTCACCGTCCAAGAAGCCGCGCTGCTGTTACTGTTGGAGCCACTCCTGAACCCGCTCTGGGTCTGGCTCTGCTGGAGCGAACAAGTCGGCTGGCCAACCATCATTGGCGGCAGTTTGATTGTGGGGGGACTGGCTGTCCGGTACGTCGTTTGGCCGCAGTCGCACTCGATGCGGGACACATGACGCCGTCACCCCGAATCGAAATTGTCATCGCACCACGGCGACTCGCAGGTCCATGACGTTGGTGTGAGTCGGTCCGGTGAGCAGCAGACCGCCAGTTTGCTCGAAGAACGGGTACGAGTTGTTGATCGCCAGGAACTGGGCAGGGGCAAGACCTTTGGCGATCGCCGCTTGACGCAGACTCTCGTCCACCACCGCTCCGGCTGCGTCGGTTGGGCCGTCTTCGCCGTCGGTGCCGCCGGACAAGAACGCGATCCGGTCGAGACCCTCGATCCATAAATGCTGCAACGCAGCGAGCGTGACCTCTTGATTGCGGCCACCTTTGCGCGGCAGATTCGTGGGCGCGAGTTTCACCACCGGTTCGCCACCGCTGAGCACGCAGACGGGCGGCGAGACATCGGCTTGCCCGTCTCGGATGCCGCGGCACAGTTCCGCCAACTCGCGACCGACGACTTGGGCTTCGCCGGCGTTGTTCGATCCAAGCGACTTCACAGCGAACCCCATTTCTTGAGCTTTCTTCGCTGCGGCTTCGAGCGCGGTCGCGTTGTTGCCGATGACGATATTTCGCAAGTTGAGAACCGTACCTCGACCGCCAGGGAACGACTTGGATTGGTCATGCGGGCTGCTCAGTGACGGTCGCGGTACAACTTTCAGTGACTCAAAGACCGACGCAGAAATGCGTGGTGGCTGCACGCCGAATCGATTCAACACATCGAGAGCTTCCTCTGCGGTGCTCGGGTCCTCGACCGTCGGGCCGGAGGCGATCACGTCCAGCGGATCTCCGATCACATCAGAGATGATGAGTGTGATTGTGGCTCGTGACTGCGATGCGGCTCGAGCGAGGCCGCCTCCTTTGAACAGTGAAAGATGTTTGCGAACGGTATTGAGCTCTTGAATGCTCGCGCCGGATCGCATCAGAAAGCGTGTGACCGCGAGTTTGTCCGCCAGTGTGATCTCCGGAATTGGTGCTGGAGCCAGCGCGCTTCCGCCGCCGGAGATGAGCACGACCACCAAATCCTTCGACCCCGCGCTGTGGGCTATTTCTAAAATCCGTTGCGTGCCGAAGACGCCTTCTTCCGTTGGCTCATTCACACCGGCAGGCCGAGCAGCGTGCAACACAACCCGTCGCAACGGCCGGACGCAATCGGCGGGGACGTTCACCCAGCCGGAAACCTTTGTGTCAGTCAGTTCCTCGCCCAGCGCAGATTCAACGGCTGAAGCCATGCCTGCACCGGCCTTGCCGGCTCCGAGCACAATAATGCGGTCGAGCGACTTCGTGTCCCATTCTCGTCCACAGAGGGACAATGTGTGGCCGTCGCGACGGATCACGTTGCGAACCAACTGCTCGGACGAGACAGCCGCGACACCCGCTTCCCAAATCGCTTGAGCTTGTTCCCGGAGCATGACGACTCTCGACGACACGAAAACGTGACCGGGCTGGACCCGGTAGTTCAAAGGATTCCGCACTACTTCAGCGGTTGAGACGCTAAATGAGTAGTTCAAAGACCGTTGAATCACCGGGGTCAGCCCGGTCACGAAATGATCGGTTCGCGATTACGCGCTCGGACGGAGCCGGCGGTACAGCGTCAGGACTTCGTAGAGGTCGGCGGAGATTTTGACCTCGTCGTCGGAGAAGTCGCTCAGCCAGGTACGGTCAGATTTGGCTGCTTCGGCCAGCACGTTGATGATCTGCTTGAGTCGGACCCGCTTCATGCGAGGAGCCTCGGCGACTCGGTTCTCGGGGTCGAATAGTTTCAATCGCGGTTCGGTGCTGGCGGATCGCATCGTAAAAACCTTCCTTGGACGATGATCTGCGACTCATTCCGATCGTCTTGATCGGTTCCTCGAAAATCGGCGGGCTGACTGCAACAACTTGAGAACTTCTTGCGACCGCACAAACTTTTTCGCGCAGTCGCTGATCGTTTCGACCAAAGTGGGCAGCCGACCGGAATCGGACTCAAGTCGCGGATGGCTTTTTCGGCGGTTGCTGCTGGTCGGCTCGCTCGACTTTAACTCGACCATTCGTCACTCTTTCGCCCGTTCGACCCAGCTTGCCTGATCGGTGTCTATTGCGAGTCCGCAACGCGGCCATCAGCCTCTCTCGCCGCAGTCAGGATTTCAGTTGGGTTTCCCGATGGACCTTAGCATGGACGAGCCACCTTCAGTTGATCTCGCACGCCTTGCCAAAGAGCTGGGGCATCGTGTCGAGCAAGTGCAGAACGTGGTCGCGCTGCTTGACGCGGGCAACACAATTCCTTTCATCACCCGATATCGTAAAGAGAAAACGGGCAACCTCGACGAGGAACAACTGCGGACCATCGAGTCCCGAGTCCGCTCGATGCGGCAACTCATAGAACGTGCCTCGGCGATCCTGCGATTGATCGAGGCTCAAGGGAAGCTGACTTCCGCATTGAAGGCGGAGATTGAGGCGGCCGAGACACTCAAGCGGCTGGAAGACCTGTACCTGCCGTTCAAACCGAAGCGGCAATCGCGAGCCTCTGCCGCACGCGAACGTGGCCTCGAGCCACTCGCATTTCGCATCTGGCTTGGTGATCCAGACCTCACTGACCTGAACGTCGCTGCAGCGGCGTTCGTCGATCCCGCGAAGGACTTGCCCAGTATCGTCGAAGTCTTGCAGGGTGCCGCGGATATTCTCGCGGAGAACATCAGCGAAGAAGCAGCGCTCCGCGAACTGTGTCGACAGTTGGCCTGGAAGACTGGCAGGCTTTGCGGAACGCCAACCAAAGCGGGCTCGGAGAGCGGACACGAGTACCGCGACTACTTCGAGTTCAGCGAGGCAGTGACACGCATTCCGCCGCACCGAGTCCTCGCCGTCAATCGTGGTGAGAAGTCGGGAGCACTGCGCATCCGATTTGAATGGGACGATGCCGCGGTGCAAGCCTCGTGCGATGGACACTACGGTTGGGAATCGCATCTGCATCGCGAGTTCCTCAAAGGCTGCTTGACCGACGCTTTGCAACGACTGATCCAGCCGAGTCTCGAACGGGAGATCCGTCGCGAGCTCTCCGACAAGGCCGAAGCTCACGCGATTGACGTGTTTGCCCGCAATCTACGGAGCTTGTTGTTGCAGCCACCACTGCGTGGCCAGCGTGTGCTGGCGATTGATCCCGGTTTTCGAACTGGCTGCAAAGTCGCCGTGTTGGACGAGTGTGGTAATCTGGTCGCCGCTGACGTCGTGTACGTCACTGGCAGTGCTGAAAAGCGAGCGACTTTCTCCGCAAAGCTGGCCGAGTTGCTGCGTCTGCATAATTGCCAGGTGGTCGTGATCGGTAACGGCACCGCGTGCCGTGAAACCGAAGACCTCGTCACGGAAATGATTGCCAAAGAATTGCCGGAAGCCCGATACGTCATCGTCAACGAGGCAGGAGCGAGTATCTACTCGACCAGCACCGTGGCCCGGGAAGAGTTTCCGGAACTCGATGCGACCGGCCGCGGCACGATCTCGATTGGTCGCCGGCTCCTCGATCCGCTCAGCGAACTGGTCAAGATCGAACCGCAGCACATCGGCGTCGGCATGTACCAGCACGACGTCAGCAAGAAGGAACTCAAGGAATCGCTTGACCAAGTCGTCGAGTCCTGTGTGAACTTCGTCGGCGTGGACTTGAATACAGCCAGCGTCTCGCTGCTGCGGCATGTTTCTGGGTTGAACCAGCTCATCGCGCGCCGCGTGGTCGAGTGGCGTGAGCAGAACGGACGCTTCAACTCGCGGCGTCAATTGATGGAAGTCCCGGGGCTCGGCGAAGCAACGTTCACGCAAGCGGCCGGGTTTCTGAAAATCGGCGGTGGAGAGGAGCCGCTCGATGGCACTTGGATTCATCCGGAAAGCTACGAAGCTGCCAACAAGGTGCTCGAGCGATTGGGGCTCACTGCCAGCAGCTTGAGCGAAGCAGAGCGGACTCACGAAGAACTTCGACAACGTATCGAGCAGCTTCAAGTCGATTGTCTCGCTGAAGAATTGTCGGTCGGCCTGCCAACGTTGAAGGACATTCTGGAGGCACTCTCTCGCCCTGGCCGCGACCCGCGCACCGACCTGCCTGGCCCAGTCTTCAAGCAGGGCATTCTGAATCTGGATGATTTGCAAGAAGGGATGGAGTTGACCGGTACCGTCTGCAACGTCGTGGACTTCGGCGCGTTCGTCGATGTGGGCCTCAAGGACAGTGGCCTGGTGCACATTAGCCAATTGTCGGTGAACTACGTGCCGGCACCACACAGCCTCGTGTCGGTTGGGGATGTCGTGACGGTATGGGTGCTTGGCGTGGACAAGGAACGCAAACGAGTCAGCTTGACGATGATCAAGCCCGGCACGCCTCGGCAGGTACGCGGACCGAAATCGCCGCGACGCGAACAGCCTCAAGCACAGGACAATAACGCTCAAGCTCAACCGCAGCGCGGCCGCCGCCCATTCATCCAGCGTCCTCCACGACCGGCGGTCAATTCTGCACAGCCTCAAGCTCAAGAGCCCACTGCGACCGCCATACTGTCTCCACCAGCCGTCATGGATCCGAAGCGAGACAATCGCTCACAGGATACCACGGGTGACACTTCGCGACGCCGCAAGGGCAACGCCCCGCCCGTCACACTCACCGAGGGAATGGCTGAGGGCAAAACGCCATTGCAAGGCTTTGATCAACTCGCCGCGTTGTGGAAACAGAATCACGCGAAGTAGGACGGACACTCTTGTCTGTCTCTGCCCATGTCTGACTCGATCCGCACCTTCGTTGCCGTCAAGTTTCCAGCGCCGTCAGCGCTGCGGCCAGTGTTGCGTTCGCTCGCTGCGATGAATTGGCCGGTGGCTGCGGTGTCGCCGGACAACCTCCACGTCACATTGAAATTCCTGGGAAGCACGCCGATCGAATCACGAGTCGCGATTCAAAACCAGATCGCGGAGTCGGTGATTGGGCAACCACCGTTTGTGTTGCGAGTTGTTGGCCTTGGAGCGTTTCCGCGCGCCGAGCGACCATCCGTGCTGTGGGCTGGACTCATTGATGCGGAACCGCTCGTGTCGTTCGCTCAGCAGTTGGAGGGTGCGTTGGAACCGCTGGGCTTCGCTCGTGAGTCTCGGGCGTTTCATCCGCACCTGACGCTGGCTCGCGTGAAAGGCCTGCCGCCTCGCAAATTCTTCGAACTGCTGCACATGTACGCCAACACGGATTTTGGGACGGTCGAGATTCCGTCCGTCAAGTTCATCCGTTCAGATCTCGAGCGTAACGGAGCACACTACTCAACGTTGGCGGAATGCCGACTGCGTTGACCATGCGTGTTCACATCGCGGGGATCTGGCTCGACAATCCGCCGGCCGCGGGGACGTAGCATAGGTTGACGTAGTCCATCACCATGCGATCCGAATTAAATCGCCAGCCTAGCGTGCGGACTGAGCGTTTGACTCGTTTGATCCAGCGTTGCGGCAGATCGTCGGCGTCTCGTTCGTAGTACATCGGCAGGACTTCGTTTCGCAGCGTGTCGATCAGACTCTTCCAATCCCGTTCATCCTGGATGGCGTCGTTGACGTGCGTCCGACCGTTGCCGATCGCGAAGCCGTTGGTGCCGTCGTAGGCCTCTGCCCACCAGCCATCGAGCACTGACAGATTCAGCACGCCATTGAGCACCACCTTTTGGCCGCTGGTTCCCGACGCCTCGTGCGGGCGACGCGGATTGTTGAGCCACACGTCGACCCCTTGCACCAAGTGCCGCGCGAGGTTGATGTCGTAGTCTTCGAGGAACACAACCTTCCCCTTGAGCCTGAACTGCTGAGTCGCCTGCCAAACTCGTTGCAGGATCGCCTTACCGTTGTCGTCGCGAGGATGCGACTTTCCGGCGAAGATGAACTGCACCGGTCGCTGCGAGTCGTTGACCAACTCGGCGATGAGCTCAAACTCACGCAAAATCAAATCCGTTCGTTTGTACGGCGCAAACCGCCGGGCAAAACCAATCAGCAGCACACGTGGGTCGAGGACGTTCGTGACTTCGGCAATTTGCTGTTCACTGGCGTCGTTGCGCCGCGCATACGATTCGAGCCGTCGTCGCGTGAAATCAATCAACTGGTTCTTGAGGGACTGGTGCGTCTCCCACAATTCTCCGGCGGTCGCTTGCTCGAAGGCGGACCAGACGTCGGGTTCGCCGGTGCGTGTGTGCCAGTTGACGGGCAAAACGCGGTCGTACAGGACTCGCATTTGGGGCGCGAGCCAGGTCGGCACGTGTACCCCGTTGGTGATGTGGCCGATCGGAATTTCCTCTTCGCTTTGCCAGGGCCAGAGACTGGCCCACATCCGACGGCTGACGACACCATGCAGTGACGAGACCGCGTTCGCTTTGCGGCTGAGCTTGAACGCCAAAACGGTCATGCAGAACGCTTCGTGATGATTCTGCGGGTTGACTCGCCCAAGCCCCATCAGCGCATCGTGGCTCAAACCCAATTGATCACCCAGCGGCCCGACGTGCTCTTCGACCAGTCCGGTGTCAAAGCGGTCGTGTCCGGCATCGACCGGCGTGTGTGTCGTAAAACAGCAACTGGCCGCCGTCTCGCGGAGCGCGGCATCGAAGGCGAGACCATCTTCCTGAATCCGAGTCCGAATGATCTCCAACGGAGCGAACGCGGAGTGCCCTTCGTTCATGTGAATCACGCTCGGCTGAATTCCGACGGCCGCGAGTGCTCGTGCTCCGCCGATCCCCAACATCACTTCTTGCCGGATGCGAATACGTTGATCGCCGCCGTACAGCCGAGCCGTCAGCCGGCGATCCTCATCCGTGTTGTTCGGGATGTTTGTGTCGAGCAAATACAGCGGAATGCGACCGACGTCCGCTCGCCATACGCGAGCGAAAATCGAACCCGACCGCGTCTGCACTGAAATCACCACCGGATGTCCGTCTTTGCCGAGCGCCGGCTTCAGCGGCAGCTTGTCCGGATCAATGGTTTTGTAGCTCTCCTGCTGCCAGCCGTTGGTGTCAAGATGCTGCGAGAAGTAGCCTTCGCCGTACAACAAGCCGACACCAACTAGCGGAATGCCGAGGTCCGAAGCACTCTTCAGATGATCGCCCGCCAGTATGCCGAGACCGCCGGAGTAAATCGGCATCGACTCATGCAGCCCGAATTCGGCCGAGAAGTACGCGACTGGACGGTGATTCAAGATGCCGGCTCGGGTCGCACCCCAAGTATCCTGCGCGGCCATGTACTCTTGCCAACGGCGATAGGCGTAGTTGATCCGTGAGTGCGAACCAAGTTCGCGAGCCCGCTGTTCGAGTTTCTCTGGCGGGTACTCTTCCAGCAGCGAAATCGGGTTATGGGCACTGCCAGACCAAAACGGCTGATTGATCGCGCGAAAAGATTCGCTCAGTCCCGCTTGCCAACTCCACCACAAATTGCGGGTCAGTTCCGTGAGTTTTTGATGCAACGACTTCGCTTCGGCCATCTTGCCATCCTTGCCAGGGGAACAAAATCCGGCCCCGATTGCGCGGGCGGAGTATAGCCGCGCAAGAACCGTGGTCGAGTGCGGCCCGTGACGAAGGTTAGCCGCTTGCCTCGCCCACGCCCGCTCGGTCCAATGCCCGCGAGTCCGCTCATTCGCCACGGAGACAATCGTCATGCGAATCGTCTTGAGCAATCTCCTGAGTGCTTTCTGTATCCTCACCGCGATCTCATCAGCCGGGTCCGATGAATCCCCTGGCACGACCAAGTGGCGCGAGTCGCAACAGTCGGCTTTGCAAGACGTCGCTCGGCTGGAACCGCAGCTCAAATCGGTCAACAAATCGATTTGGGAATTTGCCGAGGTCGGTTTGGAAGAGCGACGCTCGTCCTCACTGCTGGTCGAGAAACTCAAAGCCGCGGGTTTCGAAGTCCAAACTGGCGTCGCTCACATGCCCACATCATTCGTGGCGAGTTACGGCTCCGGCAAGCCGATCATCGGCATCCTTGCCGAGTACGACGCGCTGCCGAATCTCTCGCAACAGGTGGCTCCCGATCGAGTCGCTGTTACCGACGGAGCACCTGGCCACGGTTGCGGACACAGCGGCTTGGGAACCGCCGCGCTTGGAGCCGCATTGGCTGTCAAAACCGCCATGGAAAAGCACCAGCTGCCGGGGACAATCCGACTCTACGGCACACCCGCCGAAGAGACTCTGATCGGCAAGGTTTACATGCTGCTCGACGGACAGTTCAAAGACCTCGACGCTTGCCTGCATTGGCACCCGGCCACGGTCAACAACGTTTGGGTGATGAGCAGCAAGGCCGCGGTCAGTGTGAAGTTCTCATTCGCCGGCACTGCCGCACACGCATCAGGCAGTCCCAGCAGCGGACGAAGCGCGCTCGACGCCATCGAGTTGATGAACATCGGCGCGAACTTCATGCGTGAGCACATCAAAGAGGACGCCCGCATCCACTACGTCATCACCGACGGCGGCGGAGCACCCAACGTCGTCCCGGCCAAGGCCGAGAGCTGGTACTATATTCGGGCCAACTCGCACGAAGACGTCGAGAAATACTACGCGTGGGTCTGCGACATTGCTGAAGGTGCCGCCAAGATGACGCGTACGAAGGTCAAAATTCAAATCGACACCGACTGCCACGAGATCATCGGCAACCGCCCGCTGGCTGAGATGCTGCACCGCAATCTCACCGCCGTCGGTGCTCCGAGATTCAGCAACGACGAGAATGCCTTCGCTCGCAAAGTACAGCAGTCGTTGATCGACGAGTTCGGTTCGAAGTTTCCGATGGCCATCGACGAGTCGATTCAACCGTTGAGCTTCGCCGACGAACCGAACAAAGGCTCGACCGACGTCGGCGACATCAGCTGGCACGTCCCGACCTGCGGCCTGCGAGTCGCCTGCTTCGCCGCCGATTCCCCCGGCCACAGTTGGCAAAACGTCGCCTGCATCGGTTCGACCATCGGCGAGAAAGGGACGATCACCGCAGCCAAAGTGCTGGCCGTCAGCGCCCTCGATCTCTTGGAGAAACCGGACGTCCTCAACGCCGTGCGTGAAGACTTTGCGAAGCGGATGACCTCGAAAAAGTACACATCGCTGATCCCCAAAGGACAACAGGCACCTCTCAAGATCCGCTAGGTGATGTGTTCGGCTTCTGTCATTGGACTTCCGCATGTCGATCGAATCACAATCCCCAAAACCAAAGATTCCCAGAAGCATCGTGCTTTTCACGGGTGCCTATCTGCTGCCCGCGATGGCTGCTGCCCTCTGGACACGCAACGGCGAATTCGTGTTTTATTGTGCCGTCATGATGATCCAGGCGTTGCTGGTGGTCGTGACGCACCGACGATGTGGATTCAGTCCCCGCGTGCTCTGTGGCTTGAGTCTGTGGGGACTGGCCCACATGGTCGGTGGACTTATGCCAGTACCGGAGTCCTGGCCCATCAACGGCTCCATCCGAGTCGTCTACAGTTGGTGGATCATTCCGGATCATCTGAAGTACGACCAGGTGGTGCATGCCTTCGGCTTCTACGTCATGGTGTTTGTCTGTTGGCAGGGCCTGATCGCCATCGTTCGCGACCTGCACCCTGCTCGTCACTGGCAACCAACTTTCGGAGCTCTGCTGCTCTGCATCGCGGCCTCAACGGGGTTTGGAGCCCTCAACGAAGTCATCGAATTCGTCGCCACGCTGCTGGTGCCTGAAACGAACGTTGGAGGCTATGTGAATACCGGCTGGGACTTGGTCTCGAATCTTGTGGGAGCAATCTCCGCAGCGTTTTGGATACGACTCGCCTGGAAGCCGCCGCCTCTGAAGCAAAACCCAATTCACACCTGAAGGAACTCAAGAGTGACTCGCATCGTTGATTTGACAACACATGACATTCGCTTCCCCACCTCGCGCAGTCTCGATGGTTCGGACGCGATGAACCCAGACCCGGATTACTCGGCGGCGTACGTCGTGCTGAAGACCGATCACTCCGCAGGCCTGGAAGGGCACGGCCTGACGTTTACAATTGGACGAGGCAACGATCTGTGCGTGCAGGCCATCGAAGCGCTGCGGCATCTGGTCGTCGGGCACACGCTTGAAGAGTTCACTGCCGACATGGGACGGTTTTGGCGGCATGTGACCAGCGATAGCCAGCTGCGGTGGGTTGGGCCAGAGAAGGGAGTCATTCATCTCGCAACCGCGGCAGTTGTTAATGCTGTGTGGGATTTATGGGCCAAGGTCGACGGCAAGCCACTCTGGCAATTGCTGTGTGACCTGTCGCCGCAAGAGATCGTGCGGTGCATCGACTTTCGATACATCACTGATGCGCTCACGCCCAGCGAAGCGGTTGAGTTGCTCCGCGAACGCGAGCCCACGAAGTCTGCGCGCATCGAGCAAATGCGGCGCGACGGCTACCCCAGTTACACGACGTCGGCCGGCTGGCTGGGCTACGCGGACGACAAGCTGCGACGATTGTGCCGCGATTTGTCCGCTCGGGGCTGGACGCATTTCAAAATCAAAGTCGGCCGCGACCTGCAAGACGACATTCGCCGCTGCCGCATCATCCGCGAAGAAATCGGCTGGGACCGCCGGCTGATGATGGACGCCAATCAGGTCTGGGATGTCGATCAGGCGATCGCCTGGATGAAACAACTCGCCGAGTTCCAGCCGTGGTTCATCGAAGAGCCGACCAGTCCCGATGACGTACTGGGTCACGCGGCCATCGCGAAAGCCATCGCTCCGATCCAGGTCGCCACGGGCGAACATTGCCAGAACCGGATCCTGTTCAAACAGTTTTTGCAGGCGCAGGCGATCGGTGTGCTGCAGATCGACAGTTGCCGCATCGGCGGCGTGAACGAAATCCTGTCCGTGCTGTTGCTGGCCGCGAAGTTCGGCATCCCCGTCTGCCCGCACGCCGGCGGTGTCGGCTTATGCGAGTACGTGCAACATCTCGCGCTGTTCGACTACATCGCCGTCAGCGGCTCGCTGGATAACCGGCTCTGCGAATACGCCGACCATCTGCACGAGCACTTCGTCAATCCGCTCGTGATGCGGCACGGCCACTACATGCCGCCCACCGCCCCGGGCTATAGCATCACCATGAAGCCCGAATCGATTGCGGAGTTTGCTTATCCGTCGGGAGTTGCGTGGCGATGAGCACGCGATGCCGATTCCCCTTTCAAGGTGGGCCACCTGTCTAGCGCACGTCGCGTGCGATGAGCTCTCCCTTGACGCGCATCCGGATCAGATTCCACGACCGCCGGAAAACGCTGTCGAGGCGATGAATCCGGGCAACGGGCGCAGTTCTTGCCTGCGATCCGTGTTACTTGTCGCCCGCCCCCTTTTTAGGCCGTAACGGTGCATTTTTCAGTTTGAGAGACTGGTTGACGGTTCGGTGAGGTGTCTTGATGGGTCGCGGAGGTGTCTTGATGGGTCGCGGAGGTGTCTTGATGGGTCGCGGAGGTGTCTTGATGGGTCGCGGAGGTGTCTTGATGGGTCGCGGAGGTGTCTTGATGGGTCGCGGAGGTGTCTTGATGGGTCGCGGAGGTGTCTTGATGGGTCGCAGAGGCGTCTTGATGGGTCGCGGAGGTGTCTTGATGGGTCGCAGAGGCGTCTTGATGGTTCAGGGAGGACCGTATTCCTCATCAAGAGACCTCGCCGACTGAAATTGACAGCACGCGGAGCCATCGACGGGCCACGGAAGCTCATCAACAGGGCTCCCGGAGCCATCAATGGGCCGCACGGGGTTCTCGAAATGGCACAACGGGGCACGCAGCGGCAGCGGCTGTTCGACGATCGAGCGCACGGGGGGACGGCGGCCCCCCCCAGTGGACTCGGAAACATCTCGGCGAACGAATGATTGTGCTTCAGGACGGAATGCGTAAATCGTCCAGACTTTGCGAACTCTCCGCAACGGAATGGGAGCCTCGATCATGCTGGGCGAATTCGATTTCCGCATGTCGCAGCTGCTGTATCTCAAAGCGGCGATGGATCAAGTGCCGACCTTTTCGCCGCTGCTGATGACGGCGGCGCAGATGCAGGCAGAGTATGACGCCGGGGTGGTGGTGCGAAGCGATTACCTGAGCAAGAAATCGGTGCTGAGTTTGGCGTGAGGCGAATTGCACGAAAAACAGGAAGAGGCGCATCAGGCAGCGATCGGTGTGTATGGCGCGATGAAGACGCGGTATCGCCGAGACGCCGGAACATTGGCGGCGATCAACACGCGGACCGGAAAGCGATGTCTCGATCATTGCCGTCGCCTGATCCTCAGACGGTCGCGGCCCGAGACCTGCGTGACGCAGGCCTTCCCGCCAGACATCACGGCGGACTGACCGCGTTGCCGTCGGCTCGGGCGGCAAGTTTCTGCACGATGCCGAAGTCGACGTTCGCACTCAAGGCGCGAACGGAGCCGTCACCCATGGACACGATGCAGAGTCCGCTATGGAACGAATACAGCTCACCCTGATTCCAACCATTGATGATGACGGCACCCGGCAAATGGGCGGCGGTGGTCACTTTGCCGGCGGGAACGACGCCGGCCGTGATCGGACTGCGCGTCCCCGCGCACACGATATTGTTGGTTTCCTGACCCCAGGCGCCGCGCAAACCCCAGCCGGATGTTGTCGGAGTGGCATACGGCTTTCCCGCAGACCAACCCTCGAACCGCGCGGCGGATTCTCCAAACATCAGCGTGTTGCTCAGTCCGTCTCGGATATCCCCAAACTTCGATTTGCTGTTGACGGAAAGCACCGCGTTGACGTTATTGGCGCCGGGAAAACTCAAACCGAGGCCCGTCCAGACAACGGCAATGTTGCTACCTCGGGTGACGGCGAAGTAATCCGCCGTCGCTGGGGTCCAGTTCCACGGAGTCGCGGAGCCACCCGGGCTCGAGTTCGGCGGAACGACGTGCTGACCCGGGCTGGTCGGACATTCATAAACCGCCATGCGCTGACTGGTGGTCGTCCGATTCACCGGGTCGTCCCAGTTCAGACGCAGCTTATAACCCTTGATCGCCTGCGACTGGTCGAGATAAGGCAACAGGATCGTGAAGACACTTTGACGGCTATACGCGTTTCCGGCGGTGGTGACATATTCCTCGAGCTCGGCGATCGCGGCCGTCGAGGGATTCGCGGTGGTGTTCACATACGCCGGCGGCAGCTTCGAAAAACTCCCTTCAAAATTATGGACCGCCAAGCCGAGTTGCTTGAGGTTGTTCGTGCACTGAGATTTTCGGGCCGCTTCACGAGCTTGTTGCACCGCCGGCAACAGCAAGGCGATCAGAATGGCAATGATGGCGATGACCACCAGCAGCTCGATCAGCGTGAAACCGGAACGATGCTTGTGCAACGGGCGCGGTGACATGGCAACCTCATGCGGGAATGGAATCAAGGAACCGCAAAACGCGGAATGAGTGCAACGAAAGCAAGACCCAGCGGCGCGGGTAAATGATGTGGCACGTTATCGCGGACTTAGCAGCCCGTCCATTGGCTCAAAGACACCGCGAACGGCCCGCATTCGACGTCCCAGAGGATTGTCGGGCATTTCTGAATTCGAAATGCCATTGCCCGGGACGTGCTCCCGACCATTAGCCAATGCGACGATCAAAACACATCCCCGGGGATTCACTCCGAAGTTCCAAGTTCGGCTGGGAACGTCGCGGAATGGCCCAGAAATCTGCCGATCGTCGCCAACAACTGCACTCGGACACGGGCCGCGAGAGGCGCACTTGGAACGATGGTCACTTCACCTTCGCGAACTGCCTCTGGAAGAACTCAAGCATCTCGACATGGACGTTGCGGTGTCTGCCACCGGGTTGGTTGACGAAGACGTTTTCAATCATGAGCTCATCCATCTTGGCCTTGAGGTGCCGGCCGAAATTCGGATGGTGAATGCCTTGGCCCGGTCGGGCGTCGGCAGGGAGCGGCCCATCGGCCTCCGTGTAAACCATGTACAACGGCGGATCGTCTTTCGTCAGATGCGTGTAGGCCGAAGACTCGTCGTAGAGTTTTTGCTTCTCCGGCGTCGGATGCAGAGCCTCTTCCGCAGTACGCACTCCGTAGACCTTGAAGATCGAAGGATGTTCCCAGGCGCGGCCGCCGATCAACTCTTTGATCTTGATGGGATCGTACGTGCTCTGCCCGCCAAAGGTGCCGATCGCCTGGATGCGAGTCGATTCCCGCTTGATCGGATCAACGCTCTGGGGATCGGCGAGGTCTTCGTGGAATCCAATCCACATCGAAATGCCGGCACCGGCGGAACCGCCAAAGCAGGCGACACGCTTCGAGTCGATGTTCCACTCCCTGGCTTTGCTCCGCAGAAACTGCACCGCGCGAGCACCATCGTGCTGCGGAGCGGGGAAGATGACGTCTTTGCCATCGACAAAGCGATAATGAATCGACGCGACACTGATGCCCGCATCGTGAAACATCTTCACCTGTGCCGGTGCGACGTTCTTGTTTCCACCGACGAAGCCGCCACCGTGAATATAAATGACCAATGGTGTCGGCTGCTCCGACTTGGCTTGGTAGAAGTCGAGCACGTTGCGCTCAGCAGGGCCGTACTTGACATCCAGTTGCGGCGGTTTCGGAGCGGCAACCTTTTCCTGCGACCATGCACCATCGCAGACCAAGAGCACAATGAGCAACCCGGTGAATCGTCGAACAAAGGCGATCATGACAAATCTCCTGGGACGAGTGATCCTCGAATCAGCCGGCCGACAGTTGAGCCGCCGTCAGCGTGTTTCTTAACAGCGTGGCAATGGTCATCGGGCCGACGCCGCCGGGGACCGGAGTGATCGCGCTCGCGATTTGTGAGACCGGCTCGAAATCGACATCGCCGACCAGCCTGTCCCCTTCGCGATTGATACCGACGTCGATGACGACGGCTCCGGGCTTGACCATGTCGGCGGTCACGAAACGGGGCTTCCCAATCGCGGCAATGAGGATGTCCGCTTGGCGAACCATGGAAGCCAGTTCGCGTGTGCGGCTATGGCACATCGTGACGGTCGCGTCAGCGACGGCTCCGCGCTGGATTAGCAACATCGCCATCGGCTTGCCGACAATTTCGCTACGGCCAAGCACGACGGCGTGCGCGCCGGCCGTCTCGATTTTGTATTCGGCCAGCAATCGCTGACAGCCGGCGGGCGTGCAGGGCAGAAATCTCGGACGGCCCTGAACTAGCAGGCCAACATTGTGCGGGTGAAAACAATCGACATCCTTTTGAGCGACAACGGCGTCGAGGATGACTTGCTCGCGAATGTGCTTCGGCAGTGGCAACTGCACAAGGATGCCATGCACTCCGGAATCCGCATTGAGTCGCTCGACCGTTCGCAACAAATCCACTTCGGTTGTCTCTGCGGGGAGTCTGTGCAGCGTGCTCTTTAGTCCTGCTCTCTCGCACGCCTTCTGCTTGTTGCGGACATACACCGCGCTGGCGGGATCGTCTCCCACCAATACGGCAACCAGGTGCGGCACAATTCCAGTCGCGTGCTGAAATGCCGCCGCTTCGTCGGCAATCTCCGCTGTCATTCGCGCGGCAACGGCTTTGCCATCAATCAATGTCGCAGGCATGAGTACTTCCGATTTCAGATTTGAGATTTCAGAGTTCCGATGAATTCAAACAACCACAGCGTCCCCTGCAAGGCTGCGGCGGCGAAGACTCCGGCGAGCAGGTCGTCGGCCATGATCCCCCAGCCGCCGGGGAGTCGTTCGAGTCGGCGGATCGGCCACGGCTTGGCGATGTCGAACACTCGAAACCACACGAAGCCGACCACAGCGGTCGCCCAGGTCACGGGCGTCATCGCAAAGACAATCGCGAACGCTGCAACCTCATCGCAGACCACACAGCCGGGGTCGTCGAGTCCACAACGTCGGGCGGTTCGCTGCGCGGCCACAACACCCAACAAAACTCCGGCCACGGCAACAAGCACGCTTTCGTGAATCGGTCGCGAAAGCGATTGCCAACCCGCAACGATCAGAGGACCCAACAGGCTTCCAAACGTCCCCGGAGCAATCGGCGCGAGGCCGACTCCACAACCGGTCGCATACAGCCAAACCAGGCGGTCAAGCAAGCTCATATTATGATCGCCGGGAGGCTCTCTACTCATGCTCAAACACCGAAACTACACTGCGTTCTGACCTTGGAGTGCGGTGTGTCAGCACCGCTCTGGACGCACCTGATTTCGCCCGAACAGAGCAGCTGTCAGCCAGGGATTCGCATCAAACCACAGTAACTTCACAATGAATTCAAAGCGGGGCTGACACACCGCGATCCAAAGTGAGAAACTCATGTCGGACGTGCCGGAGCTTAGCAAGATCGAACATCTCAAGGCAGGTAGCCGCCAACTGCGTGGGACCATCGCCGAGGAACTCCTTTCGCCCGAAACGCCGTTCAGCGAAGGGATGGAGCAGCTCCTGAAAAACCACGGAACCTATCAGCAAGAAAATCGCGATGGCCGCGGCACCGGCGAAGCGAAGTCCTACGGCATGATGGTTCGTTCTCGCGTTCCCGGGGGAAAAGTGACGGCCGCGCAATTCTTGTCCGAACTCGATCTGTGCGATCGCTTCGGCAACGGCACACTGCGGATTACGACTCGGCAAGGTTTCCAGCTTCACGGCGTCTTGAAAGGAAACCTCCGCGAGACGATCCGCGAAATCAATCGGATCAAACTCACCACGCTGGCCGCCTGCGGCGATGTGAATCGCAACGTGATGTGCTGCCCGGCTCCGCTCAACGGCAAGGCCATTCACCGTGAAATGCAGGCGCTGTCCGATCAGATCGCGGAGCACCTGCGCCCGCGAACGAACGCCTACTTTGACCTTTGGCTCCGTGACGAGAAAACCGGCCATGAGGAAAACGTCGCGGACTTTCAACCGGTCGAAGAACCGATTTACGGAGCCAACTATCTGCCTCGCAAATTCAAAATTGGGATCAGCCTGCCGGAAGACAACTGCGTCGACGTGCTGACCTACGACTTGGGCTTCGTTGCAATCCACGATGGCAGCAAGATTGAGGGCTACAACGTTTACGTCGGCGGCGGCCAGGGAGTCACGCCGGCGAACAAGAAGACGTTCGCCGCAGTGGCCAAGCGGATGGCCTTTTGCTCCCCCGAAGAGGCTGTTGAGGTTGCGGGAGCAGTCGTGAAAGCATTTCGCGACACCGGCAATCGTCACGACCGCAAGCTCGCGCGACTCAAATACGTCATCGCCAATCACGGCCTCGACTTTTTCCGAAGCAAAGTCGAAGAGCACCTCGGCCGAAAACTTGCCGAAGCGCGCAACGTCGAAATCACCGGCGTCGACGACCACATGGGCTGGCACGACCAAGGAGACGGGAAACTGTTTCTCGGCATCAACGTCGAGAACGGACGCATCAAGGACGATGGCTCGTTGCGAATCAAGACGGGCCTGCGCGCGATTCTGAACAAATACGGGATGAACACCCGATTGACCGCGCTGCAAGGTGTCATCCTCTGTGATATTCAGCCACAGGATCGAGCAGACATTTCACGAATACTCGCCGATCACGGGATGACTGCCGCCGAGGACTTGACGCTGATCCGGCGATTCTCGATCGCCTGCCCGGCACTCCCGACCTGTGCTCTTTCGGTCACCGAGTCTGAAAGAGTCCTGCCGCGCGTGATCGACGCGCTGGAAATCGAACTCCGTAAACTCGACCTGGTCGGCGAGCGGATTTCCGTCCACATGACCGGTTGCCCGAACGGCTGTGCTCGCCCCTACACACCGGACATCGGATTGGTCGGAAAATCGCGAGGCAAATACACCGTCTACTTGGGAGGCAATGCCGAAGGAACTCGCTTGGCATTCCTTTTTCGAGACCAAGTTCCCCTGGAAGAGATCGCACAATCGGTATCACCGATCCTATCGTACTTCAAAGCCGAGCGAACGGAGACGGAGTCGTTCGGTGATTTTTGTCATCGGAAGGGTCTGGCTGATCTGCAAGTGCGGGACGGATCGAATTGAACGAAGAGGTTATGGAAACTTCATTCAATTTTCCGTTGACCGTGGCTTTTTGGCCTCCGTAAACTATGACGACGGTTAAGCTGACCTTGGCGAACCCGTCGGGATCGCCATGAGTTCGGTTTGTTTGAATTCGCGGGAGAATTTCGTCATGGTTTTCCAAAAATGGCTTTCGCTACTTGTGGCAGGTGCGATCGCGTTGGCATCTGCGAAGACTGGGCTTGCTCAGGCTCAGTTCGTGCCCAACGATGTTTTGAATCCCGCATCGGATGCTGGCATCCCGGCGTTACTGACCGGTGCGAATGCAATCATTCGGCCCCAAGACTTGGCGGTGCTGCAATTTGACAACTTGCTTGACCCGTCAAACGGAGCTGACCCTGCTAAGTTGTCAGCAGCCGCTCAGAGCATCCGACTGAATCATATGGTGGCCCAACAGCAGGTTGAGTTGGCAATTCTGTACTTGCGATCCAACGAGGCCGAAATTATTGCCGGCAAAAATGAGCCGTTTAATCGAATCTACGGCAAGAGCGTATCGAAGCAGAAGGTCGCGATCTTAGCACCGATTCCATTGCCGGGTACGTTCAATCTCGCAAGTCCCACGTTACTGCAAGCTCGTCCCCAGGGAGGGGGCGGTGGCAACAATCGGACCCCCCGTATCAACGTCGGTACTTTGCTTCAGGCAGGACAGTTCTTGTATCTGCCTGATCCAACAAGCAACGTGGGGAGCGCCAACAGTCAAAACAACACGAATAATTTCTCGCGAACACAGTATCCGAACCTCTCCACGAACCCGGGATATGTGGTGAAAATCGCAGCTGTTATTCAGGGTGGACTCAACGCTCAAGGGGGTGGTAATAACAATAATCAAAATCAAAATACGGACTTCATTCTCGATGCAACGGCTGGCAACGTTGCGACGGGACAAAGGGCATTGAACAACCTGACGGGTTGGAGAGTGGTTCGATTCGAAGAGCGTGATGACCCAACGGTCTACAATCAGGTACTGGCGACCTACATCGCAATTCGCGAAGCGCTGGCGGGATACAATCCTGCTGCCATTACGCGAACGATCCCCCAGCGTTCGATTCAATACTCGCGAGCTTTTCAGTCAATTGGACCACAAGTCTCGGCGTCGGGTGCAGTCACTGCGGGTTTTTATGCCGTTGGTCAAGCCCGTTACACCGATTTGGATGCTCTTGTCGCTACCAATCTGGGAATCACCGGTCGTGGTGCTGATCGGTTGGTTAGACAGGCTGGTTTGTCCTTGTCCGACTCCCACTACCATTTGGATCGTTTGGAAGATCTTGGTGACTCGTCAATTACAGCGGATCGCAAGGGCCAACCAGTGACTCCGCTGCTGTGGACAGAGGACAACGATCTGCCTCTCACGTTCAACACTCGCGTTCAAGTTGCCGGTGCAACGAACGAGGATCGTGCCTTCTTTCGTGATCGACAGACGATTTTCGGAGACTACTTGGACAATGCGAACTACATCGGAGACGGCATCTACAATCAATTTGTGGGTCGAGCATTTTTGGAAGAACTGATGTTACATGCCGGAGGATTTGCTCAGACCGGCGTCGCATCGACGACGCCACTACAAAAAGGGATTCGACAGCGCCGAAGCCCCGCTGGCGGAGCTCTGCAATTCACCGGTGGCGGAAACTCACCACAAGTTCCAGTCCTGGAAACCGCCGACGTTGCAGAGACCGGCACACCCACGCAGGGTAAAACGATGCGGAAGTGGCAGATGATCCTGAGTTCGTTTGCCGAATGGAGCGGCAACGCGGCACCTTCAGGCGCCAACGCAAGGCCTACGGATCCGGTGAACCGAATCGCTTTCAACTCGGCTTTCTTGGGACTGATGGATTTGAATGGCGGGAATGGTTTGCCGCGGCTGCGTGCAAGTGATGCCGGAAACTACTCCCTCTTTGCAGATCTGTTGAACGGTTCCAACGGGGGAATTAACTTCAATCGGATTGAACCGATTGGCAAGCGAGGTAATGCGGGATTCAATCCGGTCGTGCCCGTGAACTGATTCAACCGACTGCACTACGTTGGTTAACTTGAGCTCCACATGGCAACTGCCCGACTCCGGTTTTGGAGTCGGGCAGTTCGCTTTTGCGGCAACTCCAATTTCGCGGGATATGGGCAGCCTTGGTTTGGTTCGCTATCCTTGCTGTTTGATACGTCTTGGATAAGCAACTGAAGATTTCGACACGAGGAGCATGGACGAAATGACCGCCGATATCAAAATCACTGCCGAACCAATGTCAATTCCCGTGATGTGTCGCTTCACGGTGGATCGGCCCGTCTACCCCAACCAGGCCTACTTCTTCGGCAGCAGAGAGGCGGCGGAAGGTTCGCCTTTGGCTGAGCGGCTGTTTGCGATCCCCGGTGTTGCCGGAGTGCTGATCTCGCATCAGCTGCTGACTGTCACGAAACGCACTCCGGAACCATGGCAAGTTGTCGGCAAGCAAATCGGAGCCGCGATTCGCGAACACATCGCGACGGGCCTCGAAGCGGTCAATCCGATCTTGCGCGAACGTATTCCACCCGTCGACGTCCTTCGCGAGAAAGTGCAAGCCGTCATTGACCGAGACATTCTTCCATCGGTTCGCAGTCACGGTGGTGTGATTCGTTTGCTCGACGTTCAAGGCAATACTGTCTTCCTGCAAATGGGAGGAGGCTGCCAGGGGTGCTCTTCGGCAGACACGACATTGAAACAAGGTGTCGAGGTCGCGATTCGGAACTCAGTCCCTGAAGTGGGCGACATTCTGGATACGACCGACCACGCAGCGGGCCGAAATCCGTACTATTCTGCAGCTGGACAGCGCCATTAGGCCGAATTGCGGACGCTTGCCCCACAACGGCAATTTCGACCGCCTTGCCTATTCTCCCTCATCGGCAATGTCAGCGAAGTGCGGATATTCGTTTCAAGTCCTACGCCAATTGCGGCCGATACGGACGGCACGGCATGGTGCATCGCGCGGATGCTCTGCCTGGTGGCATTTTGCAGTCACCGGTGAGACTCCTGTTTCCGGCCGATGGAGACGTTCAAATGAAGCCGCTTCTTCGTATGCTCTGCGGGTTCGCCGTGTTGGCGTATTCGACGGCGGCTTGGGCACAACAGCCCCAACCGATCGTCACTAATCAGCCGGGATTCCGAATTCCCTATCGTTTTGATCAAGCGGAAATGCGTCGGCTGCGCGCCAAAGAGATTCGACTCTTCCTGTCTCGGAATGCTGGCTCGGAATGGCGACATGTGCAGACCGTTGCTCCTGACGCGGGCCGCTTCGATTTCAAGGCCGCTGCGGACGGCGAATACTGGTTTGCCGTACGAACGCTCGATGGGGCAAATCAGTTACACCCGGATGCGAATGTTGTCGAACCCGGACTCGTTGTGATTGTCGATCGGACGCCTCCTGATTTGCAGTTGTTGTTACAGCAGTCCGAAGCAGGAAAAGTACAACTCTCCTGGAGCGTTTCCGACACGAATCTCGACCCCACAAAACTGACCTTGGAGTTCTCGCAAGGTGGTGCCAACTGGCTGCCGGTCAGTGTCAAAGCTCAAGCAGCGGGACAGACGAGTTGGAGTGTGCCAAGCGGTGGACAGGTTACCGTGCGCGGCTCCGCGACGGACCGAGCTGGAAATGTCGGATCCGCGCAAACGGCGGTGGCTGTTCAAGCGAGCCAACAAATTGCTCCGATGCGCAAGCGTCCCGATGCCGCGGACCACACTCAGCCAATCGCTGGCAGTAAATTGCCGCCGTTGCCCGAATCCACCAGCAACTTCCCCTTCGGCCCATCGGCCAGCAACAGCGTCGCACCACCGCCACCTTCTGAGCCGTTCTCAGGATTTGCTGCCCCCGGCAATCGATTGGCCACTTCTGCACAGGCTCCGACGCAATTCCCCAGCGAAGCAAAGATCGCCAATTCAGTTCCGACAACATCGAATTCATCTACTGCAGGCCAAGGCCGCGTCAACACGGCTGAATGGGGCCCGAACCGGAGTCGCTTCAACTCGAGCGGCCGCTTCCGCGCGGTGAAATCAAATCGCTTCGAAGTCAACTACCGCGTTGACGACGTCGGCCCTTCCGGAGTCAGTGCCGTTGAATTGTTCGTCACCCAGAACAACGGCCAGAAGTGGTTCAAATATGGCGACGATGCCGACAAACAAAGCCCGTTCGTGGTCGAAGTCCCCGAAGATGGCCTCTACGGATTTTCGATTCGAGTGCGCAGCGGAGCTGGACTTGCCAATGATCCGCCGCAGCCAGGTGAAGAGCCGTCAGTTGTCATCGTAGTCGATCGCACTCCCCCGCAACTGCAACTGTCACCGATTCAGCAAGGTGCCGGCGGACAGATGAACAAGCTCACGATCAGTTGGCGCATCGCCGACGACAACCCGAGCGACAAGCCCATCTCGTTGGCGTATTCGGCCACTCCAAATGGACCTTGGGAGCCGATCTGCGGATGGCAACCCGACACAGGCAGCTACATTTGGAGCGTCGGCCAAGGTGTGCCTTCACGACTTTATGTGCGCCTCGTTGCACGCGATGCTGCCGGTAATCACTCGTTCGTCGATACGCCGCAACCCTTGCTTGTCGATCTTTCGAAGCCGACGGCGAGCATCGTCGATGTCGAATCCAACGGCCCGCAGTAGCCAAAAGCGAAACGGACAAGAGCGCTCATCCTACAGGAGGTGCTGCTCGCGAACAGTGATTCGTCGAAGCGCCCCTTCATCGACAGTGACACCCAATCCCGGACCAGTGAGCGCCGGTGCGACTCCCCGTCTGCCAAATGTGATGTCTTGAACTGTCAGCCGCTCGCGAACAAGATGGCGATCGTAGCTGCCTTCCAGATATCGAATGTTTGCGACTGAGCACGCGAAGTGTCGACCGGCGGCTGACAAGAGGCCTGTCTCGCCAACTTGACAACCAAGTTGATAGCCGAGTCCCGCTTGATGCGCGAGTGCGGCCAATCGGAGGGAGTTTACGAAGCCGCCGCATTTGGACAGCCGAATGTTGAACAAGTCGCATAGTCCTGATTCGATGGCTCGACGAGCGTCGGCCAGGCTGCACAACGACTCGTCGAGCATCAGCAGGACGCCGATCCGACCCCGCAATCTGGCCAAGCCTTCAACGATCGAATGTGGAACTGGTTGTTCGAGCGACGTGATCTCACATGGCAACAGCGGTGCCAACTTCGACTCCAGGTTATCGCACGTCCAGGCTTCATTAGCATCGATCCGCAATTCCACTCGGCTTGCTGGCAGGATCTTGCGGATGCGACGCAGTAACTCCGCATCATCCCCTCCGTCGAGGCCGACTTTCAGTTTGCATTGGTGAAAGCCGTAAAGCCAGATCTTCCAAGCTCTGACTGTGGTGGCCCACGGAGACATGGCGGTGATGGCGGCGGAATATCGAACGTCGGTTTTTGACTGGCGAATCGCGAACGATTCAGGCAACAGTTCAGTGACTCTCGACAGCGGCACCCCTTCGGAACGTGCGGCAGCATCCAGCAGACTGAGTTCGATTGCACACTTGGCAGAATTTCCAAAACACTCGCGTTGGCCAAACATGCCAACACTCCCAGGGATCTTGAGCTTGATTTCATCAGCGAGAGAGATCACCTGCGACAGATTGCTGAACGGATCCGTTATTTGTCGCGGAAGATCGCTTTCGGCCAACAAGGTCCAGACGTTGTCGATGGTCTCGCCGGTGACGTATGGCCGCGGCAATCCCTCACCCCAGCCGATTACGCCGTTGTCGAGTTCGCAGCGTATGATCAGCGAATCGGTATCCTCACGTGCATGAGATGCATGACGCACTTTGTGCTTCAGCGGAATGCGGACGTGAAAGGCCGTGAGGCGTGTAACTCGCATGGGTCACATGAGTCGAATTCGTCAGCAACTAATCAAAGGTCTTCAACAATGCCTGAAGCGCAGGTTGCCCGTCAGTTGGCGAGACCACTGCGCTGATGCGAATTTCGCTGGTGCTGACCATCTGGATGTTGACGTTGGCACCAGCCAAGGCACGAAACATCTTCTCGCCAACACCAGTATGGCTGCGGAGACCGATACCCATCACCGACAATTTGGCGATGTCGCGTTCAAAACTGAGTGCCGCGTCACGCCACGGTTCGAGCACTTCGCGAACCAGAAGCAGGCATTGATCGAGGTCTTTGCGCAGGACCGTAAACGACAAGTTGGCGTGCCCGCGCTGGCTGATGTTTTGGACGATCATGTCCACCATGACTCCGCCTTCGGCAACAGCCGTGAAGATCTTTGCAGCAACCCCCGGCTCATCAGGCAGATTGCGAATACTGACTCGCGACTGGTCGGCATCGAGCAGCACTTCACTGACGACGATGTCTTCCATGTGTGCCAGGCGGCTCACCACGTCTCGTTCCAATTCATCACGCGAGTGGTGCGACAATGTCGCTTCGGGCTTCGCTTCCCAGCCTACGAGCGGAGCCACCGCGGAATCTTCGTGAAGTTTGAATCCGTCATGCACGGCCTTCAGAGCGTCTAGGCAACGGCTCCGATCGACGAGACATGAAATCTTGATGTCGCCGGTTGTGATCATGCCGATGCTGATGCCCTGGTCGGCGAGAGCTTGAAACATCACCGCCGCGACTCCGGTGTGATGCCGCATCCCGGTGCCGACACTCGAAACTTTTGCGACATTCGTGCCGTGCTGCACCATGCCCGCTCCGAGTTCCGTGACCGCTTCTTCTGCCGCAGTGAGCGTCTCCGCAAGATCGTTCTGCGGGACAGTGAACGATACTTGAGCCAGCCCCCCACTGGCGACGTCTTGCACGACCATGTCAATCGAGATTTTCCGTTGAGCCATCTTCGCAAAGATCAGACTCATCACGCCGGGGCGATCGGGAATGTCACACAAACTGACACGAACCTCGTCTTTCACGAGCGCCAAACCGGTCGCGATCGGGCCATCGTCGTCTGCTTCGGGACAGATCAGCGTGCCGAGCGTGTCGTTGAAACCGGGACGTACTCGCAGTCGTACTCGGTACTTTTTCGCAAACTCAATCGACCGCGAGTGCATCTTTCCGCCGCCCAGGCTGGTCAGTTCGAGCATCTCGTCATACGAGATGCGATTGAGTTTCCTGGCGTTTTTAACGATGCGCGGATCGGTGGTGAAGATCCCTTCGACGTCGGTGTAGATTTCGCATTCTTCCGCTTGCAACACAGCGGCCAGCGCGGTCGCCGTGGTGTCGCTGCCACCTCGACCAAGAGTCGTGATGTTGAAGTCCTCGTCGATACCCTGAAAACCAGCGGCCACCACGATCTTGCCCGCGTCCAGAGCCTTTCGCATTCGCTCGGTGGAGATTTTTTTGATGCGTGCCTTCGTGAAAGTATTGTCGGTGAGCACTCCGATCTGAGCACCAGTAAGACTGACGGCCGGTTCCCCGAGTTCTTGAATCGCCATCGCCACAAGTGCGACCGCTTCCTGTTCGCCGGTTGCCAGGAGCATGTCCATTTCTCGAGCGGGCGGGTTGTCAGAAATCTCATTGGCCAAATCGACCAGCTCATCGGTTTTCTGTCCGCGAGCGGAAATCACCATCACCACCTGATGTCCCTTGCGTTTGGCATCCACCGCGCGCTGGGCCGCCGCCAGTATCTTCTCGGCGGTCGCCACGCTGGTTCCACCGAACTTCTGCACAATAATCGACACGATGCTTTGCCCTGTTGTTATGTCACAAACGCCCCGAAGCGAGGCGGCAAGATATCAAATGCTTTTCGAGTCCGAAACGAAGTATTGATCCGTTGCGACCTGTGTCGGCAGTTGGTGGATCGCACCGAGTTGTCCGAAAGTAACGATTGTCGCGAAGTCAAATTCGCAGACAGGTCGCTTAAGCAAATCTGGCGATGGCTCGCGCAAATCACTCAAGACCGGAGCATCCGGCCGGTCATGCCTGAAATTCTTGAACTGCCGGCATGTTTCAAACCGTCAACGTCCGCGCATAGCGCACATTCTCCTTGAGATCGCACCTCGTGTGTTTACTGCGGCAAAGGAGACTCAAGTCATGCACCGGGACAAAAAAGTGGGATTGGCGTTGGCGATCCTGCTGTGCAGCATCGTTGGAGCGTTCTTTTTTCGAGACGACGCGCCTCGGAACAACGGGCCAGAGCTGCAGGACCCAAACAAACTCGATCAAGAGATCGCGCACCTCAACCGCAGACCGTACTCGGACCCGGACACTCGAACTCGCGGAAACGATCCGCGACGTGCGGCCGAACGATCTCGCAGTGGTTTCGATCCAAACGACTTGCCAGATTTTCTCCGAGACAATCCGTCCTCCAGCCCTGGAACCGCTCAACGCAACCGCGTGAATGGTTCGCGAGATCCGCTTTTCGGCAACGACCGAAATCCAATGTCGTCAGAATTCTCGACACTCACGCCTTCGCCGCAGGATGCGCCGGCCGTTCCGATTCCGATTCACAACACTGAATGGGATGTTGCCAACAAGGACCACTCAACGGCTCGCCGAGGCGGCACCGATGCCTTGACTGCGACGTCGGCCAAAGGTCGCACCCACATTGTCACCGACGGAGAGACGTTGTCCTCGATCGCTGGAAAGTACCTGGGCAGCCAGGCTCGGTATCAAGAAGTTTTTCAGGCCAATCGTGACCAATTGAAAAGCGTGAACGATTTGAAGATCGGCATGAAGCTGAACATCCCCGATCTTACTGAGACACGCTCGACCAGCGGCTCAATCGGCAGCGTCCACTCATCCAGTCGCATCTCACCAGACCAAACAGTGAAAACTCTGCGGCCGACAACGAAGCCCTCGGGAAAAGTGACGGAACAGTCAAATGACGCGGCCGAGTCCTCGGACTCGACGAATCGGAAGCCGAAGTTCAAACCCGCCAAATCGGGGCCGTCCATTCGTCGCACAACCGACGCCGATGAAACGGACTCGACCGGGAAAACTTTGTCCCAACTTCCGCCCCGAGACCTCTCGGAAATCGACGACGGCATCCTCGCCGAACTTGAAAGCGACATGGAAACCCCAGTCGCGGCGAAACCAGCGGCAACAAGTGTTTCGCGAGTCGCTCAAGCGACTCCAATGGCAGACGCAGGATCGGCAGACAGCCCGAACGATTGACGCGGGGCTTCGATTGAGCACTCGGATCGCGATGCATGCGCCCATCCGAATCCATTGTCACTTCTTTTCGGCTTTCGCGAGTTTGCCGTAGAAGCCAGCCTTTTGCAGCAACGCGACTGCGTCCGCAACAACCAGTCCTGCCCCGTTGAGTTTCACAGTCTGAGCCGCCGCGTCAATCTCCATCGATGTCATGCCGTCGAGTTTCGTGAACGCCTCGTGAACCGCTTTTCGGCATGCTCCGCAGCAAAGATGCACTCCGGTAAATGTCAGCGAATCTCGCTTCTCGCCCTTCTTGGCTCCGACCTCCGGAAAATTCAAATCCTTCTTTCCGAACGCCGCTTTGCCGAAAAAACCATGGTCGGCAAGACTCTCGATCCCTTTCATTGCGGCCTGTTCGCTTTTGGCCGCGAAGACGATCGACTTGCTGTTAACGTCCGCCTTCACCTCCGAAATTCCTTCGAGGCCGTCGAGGGCGCTCTTCGCGCCATCAACGCATCCGCCGCAACACAAGTGAGCGTTTCGGATCGTAACAGTCGCTGACTCGTCAGCTCCAAAGGCAACCACTGCAGCAACCAGACACGCCACACCAGCGCAACCACGAATCGCTTTCATCCGCAGACCTCCAAAAACTGGATCAATCGGCCAAATCGGCACATCCCGACGACCGCACTGTAATGCCTTCGGTTTTGGCGACTCAAGCCGCAAGACCGCCCATCGCGCTTCGCGAGGCTGCTCGACGCAGTGAACAACAGTCGTCAAATTCCTCAAAAAGGCCGATCTCAATCAGACCTCCTTCCCAGAGTCTGTGATGATGGCCGCACCCAAAACACGAGGTTACCCGCAGCGTCGTTCCGACGAGTGGGTGCCGGAATTGTGTACGCATTTTTCCAACGCGACTGGTTGGCCGCTGAGATATATTCCGGCGGATCAATCCTCCGACAGCGCGTTGATGATTCCTCGGCAATCCTGCTGGCAAACCGAGCTTCGCGACGGCCAACAACTGCTCGGCCAATTGCGACTCGATTTGCCTCACGAGCGACAAGTTGATCGATCGTTTGCGATGGTCAGCCAACTCTCCCAGGGGCTGGCCGATTTGGTTCAACAAGTCTTCTCAACGATTCGCCAATCGGACGTCCAGACTCTTGAGCTTGAGCCATTCGTCAATCGCAAACAGTCCGTTCCTCAGGGATCGGAGATGCTCGGTGCGATCAAACAACTGCTGCGGGCCGGGCTGCAGTTAACCGGCTTTCGATCTGCCGGACTTTTCCTAATGGAACCTTCTGGCGATGAGTTGCGGCTGCGTGTGTCCCATCGAATCGAATTTCAATTCATCCCGCAGGCGAATCGGTTGTTGCGGAATGAACCGCCGGACCTGCAAGTGCTGTCGTGCGGTACACACATTGTGCTGCGGCGAGATGATGGAACGTCGAATGGCTGGCTGCCGGCTGATGCTTCGATCGGCTTCTGCCTGCCAGTGCAAGCCGCCTGTGGTGTGCTGGGAACATTGTGGTTCTTCGATCGTCGGCAGAGGATCCTCGAACCGCGCGAAAAGCAGCTTCTGGATTCGCTGAGTTTTCAGATCGCATCGCTGCTGGAACAAGTCGTCTGGCAACGCGAATCCGCGACGCACCAACGGTTGCGCAATGAGCTCTTGTCGCTCAATGAGACGGAAGGCGATGCGCCCGCCAGGACGCTGCGGCGATCGAACTTCGAGGCCGCCTGGCGCGTGAGTAGCCGCTTCGAGATCGGCGGAGATTTGTGTGAGATCAGGGCGCTTTCTGGCCACGAGATCGCCATCTTTATTGGTGACGCGACCGGCAACAGCGTTCCTGCCGCAGTCGTGATGACCGGAGTTCACGGAGCTCTCGAAGCCCAACTGGCGAGCCGCCCGGAGGACGCCCGTGACACGGCGCGAGTTCTCGAACTCGTTAATCGATCCTTGTTTCACACTCGGCGACTGCCGCATTTCATGAGCCTCGTCTACGGCGTACTCAATACGCAGACAAACAAGTTCACGTACACCAATGCGGGACATCCAAGCCCATTACTCCTGCGCGGTGACGAAGTCATTTCGGTGGCATCGCACGATTTGTTGTTGGGAATCGTCGAGGAGACCAAATACACCTCGGACTCGATCGAACTGCAACCTCGCGACGTCCTGGTCTGCTACAGTGACGGCGTCTCCGAAACACGCAGTGTTGATTCCAAGTTTTTCGGAATAGACGGCATCCTGCGGTCGCTCGAGCCCAATCTCCATGCAGCCGACACTCTCACGCTGCTGAATCGTGTCTGGAACCGACAGAGTGCCTTCGCCGCTCCCGGCCAGGTCGACGACCGCAGCCTGCTGATCGCCCGCCTTTTGCCGGAGTGATTCTTCCGAGCGAATCACGGCACTGTTGTTTCTTCCGTAAACCAAGCGGGGAATTTTCCGCTGAGTTCCAGCGTTTGCTCGCTCCGGAGGACTGTCAGCCGAACCTCGTCGCCTGGGGCAAAGCGTCGCAGCATGTCCGAACGAAGTCGGTCGAGCGAACGTTCGCGTGTGTCCCCCGCTAAGCCCGTGATGACGTCACCTTTGTGCAGACCAAGAGCTTGCGCAAATCCTCGCGGCTTGATCGACAAGACTCGAATGGCCAAGCCCGACTCCGGCAAATTGGCTTCGCGACGTTCAAACTTGGCGAGCGCCGCGCCGCGAAAACCCCAATCCGAAGGAACGCTGCGGGAGGACTTGCGCCAACTCAATTCGCTTTGCCGCCACCCGTTTGGCAGCGACAAAACGATTTCGGTGGAACGCGCCGCTGAATCGCCAAGATTGGACATTTGTCGTTCCACCAGCAGAGTCACTCGTTTGCTCGTCGGTGGCAGACGATGCAACGCCCACCGCAAGTCGAGGTCCGAACGAATCGGCACTTCTGCGCAGCGGGTGATAATGTCTCCAGAACTCAGCTTGGCATCAGCGGCTGGGGAACCATCTCCAACTTTTGCCACACGATGCCCGTGAA
>Ga0194121_10000617_pt1 | contig 62173 bp, 65 predicted proteins | sample TA2MahCa50mmetaG_FD_148609 | JGI IMG/M metagenome (GOLD analysis project Ga0194121, IMG submission 148609) | Freshwater microbial communities from Lake Tanganyika, Tanzania - TA2015020 Mahale Deep Cast 50m | ecosystem: Environmental > Aquatic > Freshwater > Lake | place: Tanzania: Lake...
TGAAGGAGTACCCCTCCGACGAGCGCGAGGCGGGGGTGTCGGTGCGGGTCGACGACGAGGAGCCCGATCGCTGGTGGCGGTGCAGTATCGACCGGCCCGCGGACGACGGCTCGATGGCCAGCATCACCATCACGTTGGCCACGTCGGACGCGTCGACGACCCTCGAGATTCGCTGTTCGGTCACCCCCGCCGGTCGCCGCATCACGCGCAAGCCCCCGTCGACGAGCGTGATGTCGCTGCGCATGTTGGCCAGTGAATTGGTGGCTTCCTGCTCGATCTATGACGCGGGCATGCGTTTGCGCAATTCTGTCGAGTTGATCGAACGGCCCGAGGGCGCCGAGATGATGGCTGCATTCTGCGACGCGCCGGGGCGCGCATTACCACTGATCATCGAGTCGGTTCCCGACGGTGGGCGACCGGTGTTCGACTCGGGCCGCCTGTCGTTGAGCCTCACCGGTTTGGCCCACATCGTGCAGATTCACGGTGACGCCTCGTGTGTTGCCTTCAACCGTTTGTACGGCAAGGACATCTTGGTGCGTCAGGGTCTCACCATCGTGTGGCCCGGTGGCACCGAGCACGCCACCTCCAACGGCACCGGCTTGTCGGTCAATGCGGGCAAGACCGAACGCGGTCGGGTCATCGACATGGTCACCGAATCGGCGGCCGGTTCGTTGGCCCCGTTGCGTGCGCCGCTCTTCCGCCGTCGTTCCAACGATCCGGTCGTCGAGGCCATCGAGACACCGTTGGCCACGGTTGCGTCCCCGGCGTCGACGAAGGAAGCCGGCCCTAATGATCCCGCCGCCGACCCCGAGACCGTTCCGTGGTCCGAGTATCGCGCCGCGCTGGAACAGTGGCAGGAGGATCTCAATCGCCTCGACGATCTCGAACAGGCCATGGCCGAGGCGGATCGGGTGATCGCCGAGAAGCAGGACCTGTTGGAGAATCGTAACGATCTGCTGGAGAGCTTGGTGCTGATGAACACCGAGCTCGAAGTTCGACTCGGGCGTTCCCCCCAGGGGTTGCGCGCCGTCAGCGCGATCGACGCGGTGGAGCAAGCTGCGCGCATCTGTGAGCACCTCACGTTCCACGACAACGCGTTCGCTACCGCGCGCGAGCTGAAGAATATTGACGCAAATAGACTTCTACAGGACTTGGTGCGTCTCAACGTGGTAGCCGCCGATTGGCAAACCGGACGAATCAACAACGCGTCACTCACCATCTCGTGTCGAAGCCTGGGTTTGAACTACGCGGGCGGGGTGTCCGACACCGCCGAATACAAGTTCGGTAGTGACTATGCGTTCATGTGGCGGGGTCGCACCGAGTTCGCCCTGGCCCATATCCGCCACGGCAAGGGTGCGCGCCTGTATCGCGTGCACTTGTTCTTCGACGACGACACCCACCAGGTGGTGGTGGCCTACGTCGGTGACCATTTGAGGGGCAAACGCGTCTGACACGTTTTCGACCGCACACTTGGGGCTGTTGCGGTCGTTCTTCTCTATGTGACCCATCCCGGGTCGAGAAGGAGCCCACGAAAATGACCACCACCGTCCTGCGCCAGACCGCCATCGGTCGGCCCATCACCAAGCGCGGAGTCGCGATCTTCCCTGTGTACCGACCGGGTTCGTCGCCCACCGACCTCGGCCTGACCCGGCCTGGTGTTGGTTTCCAGATTCGTGAGAAGGCCAGCCCGACCGTACCGATCCTCGAGGTGGAGAATGCCAACCCCGAACCGGTGGTGTTGTTCGCCGGCGAGACCCTGGAGGGTGGGCGTCAGCAGCGTGTGCTGAATCAAAGCGTCATTATCGCGGGCCGGACCATCTGCGACATCCCGGTGTCGTGTGTCGAGCAGGGTCGCTGGCACGGATCACAGCAGTTCCGTGGGGTGGGAGAGATGGCTCCGCCGGCGATTCGTCGGTCAGCGAACCGCCGCGATCAAGGCGCGGTGTGGAGTGACGTCGACCTGTTGTTGTCCTCGCATCGGCTGAGCTCGGACACGAACTCCCTCGACGAATACTTCCGGAGTCGTCCGGCTTCGCCGGACACGGGGCTGATCGACGAGATCGTTTCGTGGGGCCCGATGCGCGAGCAGACCGGGATCGTGGTCATGAATCAGGGCTCGGTGGTGTCGTTCGATCTCTTCGGCGAGCCGGATCTGCTGGCCTCGATGTGGGATACCCTCATCCGGTCGGCTTTCGCGACCGAGGTCGGTCCCGACCGGGCTCGGGCCAATCGGGCCGACAAGGCCCTGCAGTTCTTGCGTCGATTCGAGCGTGAAGTGCGCGGGCCGCTGGGCCGCTCGGACTTCGGGCTCGGCGAGTGGGCTCAAGTCATGAGCGACAAGGTGGCAGGCCAGGCGCTCGCTCTCGATGGGGCGTTGGTTCACGCCTCGGCGTTCCCGACCGCCCTCTGAGCAGGGACGATGGGTTGGGCACCCGTGTGCCGAGGAACCCGGTCACACCCCTTTGGCATCGTGGGTCATCGGCACCCGCCGACGACCCACAACCCGACTCGATGCGCAACGCATCCGTCAGAAAGAGAGCAAGACCATGTCCGACAATCGCTACAACACCCGCGAGTACGCCTTCATTGTCGAGGCTTTGATCAGCCTCACCCGTCGACTGAACACGTGCACGCTGCCCGTCGTCATGCGCGACGAGGTGGTCAGTGCCATGGGTGAGTACCTGACGAGGAAGGTCAGCGACCTCGTCACCCGGTATCCGTCCGGTGCGGTGTTCATCGATGCGGTGTTCACCACCCGTTGCATCGATGCCTTGCGCACGTGGCGCTCGCAACGAGGAGAGGGAGCGAGAGGTGAGCGCATCATCGAGGTGTTCGACGCGGCCACCGCCGACACGTACGCCGACGGGCGTCTGCCCAACCCGCTCGACAAGAACTATGCCCAACTGGAGGCTGGACTCATCACGCGTGTCGGTGCCCGCAAGGGCCGATTGGTCTTCCGCGTGAAGGTGCTCGGCGAGGACACCAGTGTGGTCGCGGCCGAGTTCGGCATCTCGCGTTCGCGGGCCGCCCATCTCATCAGCGAGGCCCTGCGCGACTTGAAAGACGAGGGGCCCGACGGGATGTGGGTCGGATGACTCCGTGGGTCGAGTTCGCACTCTCCTACCGCGCCCTCTCGGACTCGGCACTCATTTCGTGTGCCGACTCCGAGGTGGCTGAGGTCCTGGGTGTGCCGGTGGATGAGGTCGACCGGCAGCAACTGGACCACGACACCACTGTGGAATTGCTGGAGGTGGAGCGAGGCGACGCACTCGAGCACTACTTTCTCGCCGCTCAGGTGTTGGGGGTGGCGCTACGGAGCCGCCTCGGTCTCGTCGATCACGTGCTCCCCTCCCGGCTGTACACCACCTTGATGTCACTGGTGCACGATCCATCATCTGAAACAGCCGACCTCTTCTCCACACGTCGCGCCACCGCCCGGGTTCCCCTCGATGAACTGACACGATTGTGGTCGACTTCCACCACCAGGCGTCGCCCCGGCTTCGAGGTGAAGGCGATGTGTGCGGCCCTCGACGATCTCTCCCGTGCCCTCGGTCGTGGAGGATCTCGTTCCTCCGCCCACCCAACTCACGTCGAGATCAGTGAATCGCTGCGTTCCCTCACCGACGATCTCGAGGAGGCCAACGGTCTTCCGGTGCCGTTGGCGGTGGCTCGCACCACTCGTGTTCTGTCGAGGGCACCCGGGTGTCTTCGCCCCGTCACTGTGCCCGTCGGCGAGGCCGTGATCGACCTGGCGTCCGGCGAATCCTGGGCCGACTCGGCGCGCATCGTGCGCGATGCCCGCCGGCAACTCGCACGGCATCGTCCGGGAGACGGTTCAGACACCTGACGCGGCCCCGACCGGGCAAAACAGTGTGCGCGACGTCGCGCAAGCCCCACGCCCTTCGGCCACACTTCCCTGGTGGGTACGCGCGCCAAAACGAACGTCAATCCGATCGAGCGGGTTCTCAATCTGTTGACCCTCCTGTCGCGTGCCCCTACCCCGATGACTCGTGAGCAGATCGTGACTGCCATGGCTCGTGGCGAGTCGCCGTATCCCACCGACGAAGACCCCCAGCGTCAGCTGTTCACCAGCGACAAGAACGTGATCATCCGAGATCTGGGAATTCTCGTTCGGACCGTGGCTGGTGTGGGAGACGAAGCCGGTCAAACGCGCTACTACATCCGTGAGGAGGACATGTGCGTCCCCGACCTGGCACTCACCGACGACGAGCTGACCGTTTTGTCGTTGGCACTGGAGTCTTTGCGTCAGACGATTCCGCAGGCCGGGGAGGCATTGATGAAGTTCGACGGCCACCTCGGTTCGTCGCCGTTGACCATGAACATCGGTCTACCCCTCGTGGTGGTGCGCATGTCGCATGCCGCCAAAGAGCGTCAGGTGGTGCGTATCGCCCACTCGGGTCGACCGATCGACATCGAACCGATGCGGGTGGTTTTCGACAAGGGCACTTGGTACATCGTGGCCTTCCATCGAGCCGAGAAAAAGACGCGTGTTTGGCGTAGTTCCCAGCTCTCGGACGAACACGAGATCCTCGATCTCGAGCCGATCTCTGGACGTCGTCGCCGACCCTCCGATCGTGAGCTTCGCCGACTGCTGCACGCCGCCGAGCAGGACGAGTTCGTGGCCACCGTTCGCGTGGATGCTCTTGGCGCGTCGCTGTCGTGGTGGGATCGGCGAGTGATCGAGACCGAGCCCTTGGTCGACGGTGGTTTGCGCATCAGTGTGGCCGTCGACGATCGGGCGCGTTTTCGCGGTTGGTTGCTCGGGCTCGGAACGCACGCGGTGGTGGAAGAGCCCGAGGATCTGCGTGACCACGTCGTCTCGTGGCTCGATGCTGCGTCGCGCGACATTGACGTCGTCCCCGCACCACCTGCTCGGCCACCGTCGCCCCCGGGTCGACCGGGCCCTCGCGCGCTGGGCGAGCGACTCCAACGGCTGATTTCCATCCTGCCGTGGTTGCGCAACACCAAATCCACGCCGGTCGCCGAATTGGCCGGCCGACTCGGCGTGAGTCCGGAGATGTTGCTCAAGGATCTCGAGGCGGCATCCATGTGTGGTGTGCCTCCCTACACCTGTGACGCGCTCTTCGACTTTTGGGTCGAAGACGACACGATTCATTTCTTCGGGGACCGTTCCATCACCGGGCGTTTTCGTCGGGATCGTTCGTTGATGACCCGCAGCGTGCGCCTCACCCCCCGCCAAGCCACCGCCGTGTCGTTGGGCTTGGCCTCGATGAAGTTGGCGCTCGACGAAACTCAACGCTCCACCGCGCCGTTCGCCTCGTTGACCCGCAAGATCGAAGAGGCCCTCGGTGAGATCGCCGTCGAGATCCGTCTGGACGAGGCTCCACTGATGGTCGAGATGAACGACGTCGTCCGCGAGCATCGTGAGATCGAGGTGACCTACGTGAACGGTGAGGACCAGATCAGTGAACGCCTGCTTCATCCCCGGTTGGTGTTCGTCGACAAGGGTGAGATGTACTTGATGGCCGATGACGTGTCGGCCTCGCCGATCGAAATCGACCGCGTGTTTCGAATGGATCGCATTCTCGACATGACGACCACCGGGCAGGGCTTCGATCACCGTTTCGTCGAATGGACGGGCTGGGGATTCCGGGGCGAATCCATCGAATCCGTGCTCTACATCGCACCGGGCAACGGTTGGTTGATCGACCGTTTGGCGTACAAGGCCTGTGTTGTCAACGAAGACGACTCCATGTTCGTGTGGGTCGACGTGGTCAGTCACATGTGGCTGGCCAAACTGTTGGTGCGATGCGGGTATCCGTCCTGCGTGGTGTCACCCGATACTTTGCGTGTCGAGGCACCCGCGTGGGCGCGGACGGTGCGGCGTCAGTATGACGACTGATTCACACTTGCTCACGATTTGATGTGAATACGTGTGAGCCATTTCGCAGATTTTTCGGTGTCTTCGGGTCGAGAAACTGGCAACATGGTGTTGTGAAGGCGCGACTCGTCCTGAAATATCGGGTCCTATCGGACACGGCGCTCGGTTTCGTGGAAGAGCTGATCCCCGGCGACGGGGACACCGCGCCGACCCCCGACATCTCGTCGTCGATCGTTCGTGATCGATTGGACGCCGACACCACGGTGGAGTGGGCGCCCATCGAAGGCGTGGATGTCCTGGTCGGATTCCAGCAATTGCACGCATCCGTTCGACCCCGGGTGGAGGGCTTACCCGGCCTCATTGGGGTGCTGGTGACCGAGTTGATCCTGAACGCCAAGGACGACCAGTCGTCGTCGGAGGTCGTCGACCCGGTGGCGATTTTGCGGTCGTTCGAGATGCGCCACGACGTTGACGTCGCGATGCTGCTGAGGCCAACCGTGGTCAATGAACCCCGAAGAGCGTCACGCGCCACCACCAAGGGTGCCGAGGCCGCCTTGCATCATCTGATCGATCGAGCCGAGATCATCGAGGGAGAGGAGCCGCTGTCGCGGAGAGCTCTGTCGGCGTTACGGGATCTGGCGGCATCGATCGGCGACGGTGATGGCCTGTCGAGTGAGCGCACTGCCGAGGCGGCGTTTCAAGCCATCAGCAACTCGCCAATGCGCAGTCGTGTGAACAAGGACATGCTCCTGCGGGTGGTCGACGACCTGCGCGATCAGCGCACGTGGCATCGGGCCATAGAAAGTGCGATGGCGGCGCCGGATCCCGAGGTTCGCTCGGAACTCGACGCCGCCAACGACGACGATTGAATCGACGCACCTATCAGGTTCGCGGGTCGCTTGCGGATCGTTCCCACGTGTCGCGCAGGAACTCGGTGAACGTGGTGTTCCACGGCTGATACCGGTGCCAGCGAGCCTCGAGCCAGTCGTGGGCCTCGGCCTCGGAGAACGAGTAGCGCCGCATGGCCCACGCCTTCAACACCAGTCCGGTACGACTGCGTCCCCCGTGACAGTGCACGAGCACCCGATGACCCTCGGCCAGCAGCGCGTCGATGGACGACACGGCGTCCTCGACAGCGGCCAACAGATTGACGTTCTCGTCGTGACCCACTTCGTCACGCAAGTACAGCTCGCGGCGCACCGTGTGATGGTCGAGACGACCATCGATGAGACACAGCGAAATCGTGGCGAAGTCACCGTCGCATTCGATGGCACCACCAAGATCCGATGCGTACACCGGAACCTCTTCGTCGACCCGTTCCGGATTCGCCGGTGTTTCGAGAGACGTGCGACCGGCTCGATCTCGGCCCAACAGCAGGCGGGCCGTGTCGAGCAGGTTGGCATAGCGATACGTGGATCGACCCGTCGGCGTGTTGAACGAACCATGCACGTGGGTCATCCAGCGGGACGGGATGCCCTGCACCGAGTACACCGCTCCAGCCAATGCCCCGGCTACGCACGCCACCGTGTCGGTGTCGCCTCCGAGGTCGATGGACGCTCGCATGGCGGACGCGAAATCGTTCGACGCTCGCAACGCCCACACCGCCTGCGCCAAGCAGATGGTGGCTGCACCGTTGGAATGATCATCCGGCTGATTCGGGACCCAGTCGGCCGACAACACGCGGGCGAATTCGGCGCGGTGTTCTCGGTCGACGAAGGTGAGCACCTCAGCGATCTGGGTGAGGGGGTCGGCGCCCAGGATGGCGCGTCGACACAACTCGGTTCCGATGGCGGCCGACCAACCGGCCAATGGATCGAAGTGAGTCAACCCGGCCTGGGCTCGTGCGATCTCCATCACCCCGGTCGTGTCGTGGCGGACGAAAGCCACCGCGACGGGCCACGTGCGCATGAGCGCTCCATTGCTGGCGGTACGTCCCCCGCCGTGGCGATGAGCCTGGGCGGCGGCGTCGTGGCGACTCTCGTGGGCGAGTGCCGTCGCGGTGGTGAGGCCGCAGTCGGTGGCCTGCGAGCGCCAGGCGCGGAACCGCCCCCAAAGATCGTCGAGGTCGAGGCCCCGACAGGCCAGGAGTGACTCGGCCAGGGTCAGCATCATTTGGCTGTCGTCGGTGAACTCGCCCGGGGCCCAATCGAAGGCACCTCCGCCCACCATCTCGGTGGCGCCGGCGAGAACCGACGAGGGAAAGCGACCTGAGAAGGCACCGGCGGGACCGAACTCGAACGGGGCGCCGAGAGCGTCTCCAACAGCGGAACCGATCAAGGCGCCGATGCCACGCTGTTGGACGTCGGGGCCGACATGACCGGAGATGAGTGTGAAGGTGGGGGTGATAGGTGTGTCGTTCATGAGGAATCAAACGATCCGAAACCAACAAGGTGTGTCGCACGGTAGTGCCACAGATCGTGGGCGATCCCATCGACTAGAGCGTCAGGTGGGTGATGTGCTCGGTCGGACCGGTCGCGATGACGGCCGGCGTCAGACGGCCTCGGCCAGGCTCAACTTCTCGCCGAGGAAGCGCACCCACACCTCGCAATCGCCGGGAGCGCCGCATGCGGTGGTGAGGCGCCACTTGCTCTCCCACACCTCACCCACCTGAAATCCGCGGACCCGATGCACCGAGGGACGCCGATGATGGGCGCAGCGAACGTCGCTGGCGATCTGCTGGGCGGTTTTCTTCGTGTACAGCTTGGGGATGCGGAACCAACCGCCGGTGCGACGGGCCTCGTCGAGCGATCGTTGCCAGAACGAACGACGACGCTCACGACGCAAAACCGGTTGAGGACCGACCCGGTTGATGGTGGGGTGGGGGCGGGGTGAGGGGCGGGGAGGGCTCATATCCTTATGAACGATCGACCCCGGTGGAAGTGTGCGCGAAAATGAAACTCGACCTACCAGCGCTCGAACGACCAGCCCGTGGGTCGGCCATCGGCGTACGGCATCACCCCGTGGAAGGCGCGAGGGTCGGCGTCGAACACCAAGGGAAGGAAGAATTGATCCCCTTCCCACATGGGCAAGTCGGCCGCGTCGCGCGGAGCGGGATCGTTCGCGCACGCGCTCAACACCCGGGAGATGGGTATCCACTCGAGGTCTCCCTCGTCGTTGTGTGCGGGCGGTTCGCCGGTGAACTCGGTGACCAAGAAGATGGGCGAGAGCCAGTCCTCGCCGTGAGGCCCGAAGCCGGGCCACGACACGGTCCCGCGCAATGACATCGCGGTGACCTCGATCGAAGCCTCCTCCCGAAGTTCCCGTCGAGCGCACGCGGCGAGATCCTCGTCCGGCTGGACCTTGCCCCCGAGTCCGTTCCACTTTCCGAGATGCTGGTCGTGGTCTCGCTTGTTGCGGTGCACCAGGAGTACGTGTTCATCACGAACCACGTACACGAGGGTACCGATGATCGGCGTGTAGGGCATGGGCTCTCTTGTATCAGAACGTGCGTGGCCCTGACGGTTGGTTGGGCAGACTGAGACGGTGAGTGTGGCCTCCGACTACCAACGCGACGGGGTGGTGGTGTTGCGCGACGTGCTGTCGCCGAGCGAGATCGATCGTCTGCGGTCGGGTATCGACGAGGTGGTGGCCCGTCCCAGTCCTCGCGCCAAGGTGGCCAGCGCTCCCGATGATCCGGGATTCTTCATCGAGGACTTCTGCACGTGGCCTGAGCATCCGACCTTGGAGAGCGTGATCCGAACGTCACGGCTGGCGGAACTGGCCGCGGATCTGATGGGCTCGCGAACCGTGACCGTGTATCACGACCACATCCTGGTGAAAGAGCCTGGCACTCGGCAGCGCACGCCATGGCACCAGGATCAGCCGTACTACGACGTCGAGGGTCGGCAGAACGTGAGCTTTTGGATTCCTGTGGATCCGGTATCGCGTGAGGATTGTTTGGAGGTGGTCGCGGGCACGCACCGTGGTCCGTGGCTGATGCCGCGATCGTTCCTCGATCATCAGGCGAAGTGGTTCCCCGAGGGATCGTTGACCGAGATGCCCGATTACGAAGCCGAGCGTGACCGACACCCGATCGTGACAGCGGATCTACGGCCGGGTGACTGCATCGCGTTCCACATGCTGTCGGTGCACGGGGCGCCCGGGGTATCGGGGACAAATCGGCGACGTGTCTTCAGTTTGCGGTTGTTGGGTGACGACATGGTGTACGCACCGCGCAAGTGGGTCACATCACCGGACATGAAGTCGGTGTTCGACGGGCCCGATGTTCGGGTGAGTGGAAGAGGCTTGTCGGGCGAGTGGTTCCCGCGCCTCCTTTGACCCGACACCGGTCAATCGGGGATGGTGGTGGGGTCCAGGGGGCGATCGCCCAAGTCGATGAACAACACCTTGCGGTCCTCGATCACCGGGTACTCACCGTTGGTCGGTGGGGCCAGTTCGCCGACATCGACCGTTCGGTTCTCACAGTCGGTGAACTCGTCCGTGCCCTCGATCTGCTCCACTGCGCACGACGCGTCGCGATCTGCGGGATGGGCGTAATACACGATCCACCCGCGCTGCGGGTCCGAGCCGTTGTGGTCGAGCACGATCGTTCGTTCGCCCGTCAACGTGCCCAGACCCGGAAAGAGCACCGGACCGTTGGCATCGATCGTCTCGGACCAGCGTTCGACGTTGCCCACCTGCAGGCGGTCGGGGATGAACGTGGAGGTCTGGGCTTGCTCGCCCGACATCAACGCGGCGATGCCGAACAGGATCAGAGCCAGTACCGCGAAGAACCCGATGCCCCCCAGCACGGGGGCCACGGCTCGGGCGCCAGGGGAGGACAACTCGGGACGACGCACTCTTCGAGTCTGCCCAGCTTGAGAGGGATTTTCTAACTCTCCGCCAACTTTCCACCGGATCTTCTCGGTTCGCTGTCGTCGTCCGCTGTCGGCACATCGGCCCCGCGCGACACGAGGGATCGTCGATCCGACTCGACCACCGACCTGATCACGAGGATCGTCGACGGGCGGTTCGCCGTGGGATTCGACTCGATCGACACCGGCACCAGTTGCGTGCTCGGGCGGATGGTGCGCGGAGGTTTTGTGGTGCGGGTTTCCCGTTTTTGTCGCGATCGGCGAGTCAGGGTGGCGGGTGCTCGGGGTGTACCAAATGTGTGGGAAACCCCCGTAGGGCGTAGGGTTTCGCTCTTGTGAAGAGGCCCTATCGAGTCGTCGTCGCCAAGCCCGGTCTGGACGGTCATGATCGAGGCGCCAAGACCATCACCCGCGCCCTACGCGACCATGGCTTCGAGGTCATTTACACCGGCTTGCATCAGACACCGGAGCAGATCGCCGAGACCGCCCTGCAAGAGGACGTCGACGCCGTCGGGCTGTCGCTGTTGTCCGGGGCTCATCTCACCTTGTTCCCTCGCACCATGGAGGAACTCAAGAGCCGTGGGATGGACGACGTCTTGATCTTCGGAGGTGGCGTGATCCCCGACGCCGATGCCCGTACTCTGCGCGAGCAGGGCGTGGCCGAGATCTTCGGACCGGGGTCATCGCTGAAGGCCATTGCCCAGTGGCTGGAGACCACCCTCGACGACCGAGAGTGATTGCTCACCACACCTCGTCGTCGATTCACCCGTCACCTCGCACGCCATTCATCAGGAGGAAACAAACACATGGACCTGTTCGAGTACCAGGGCAAGCAGTACTTCGCCCGCTACGACATACCGGTCAGCCCCGGCGGCGCTGCTGACACCGTCGATGAGGCCGTGAAGGTCGCCGATCGGTCCGGTTACCCGGTGGTGGTGAAGGCCCAGGTGCAAGTCGGGGGTCGCGGAAAGGCCGGTGGCATCAAGTTGGCCAACAACGCCGAAGAAGCCCGCCTCCATGCCGGCAACATCCTCGGCATGGACATCAAGGGCCACGTGGTGAGGCGCCTGTGGGTCGAGCACGCCAGCGACATCGCCGAGGAGTACTACGCCTCGTACACCCTCGATCGCGCGGCCAAGAAGCACCTCCTCATGTTGTCGGCCCAGGGTGGTGTCGACATCGAAGAGGTCGCGGCCAAAGACCCGGGCGCGATCGTGAAGTTGCACATCGATCCGGTCGACGGGCTGAGCGTCGCCGTGGCCCGCACGGCCGCCGTCGACGCCAAGATTCCCGCCAAGGCCCTCGACGGTGTGGCTTCCATCCTCGCCCAGTTGTATCGGTGCTTCACCGAGGGGGACTGCGATTTGGCCGAGATCAATCCACTCATCTTGAAGCCCACCGGCGAGGTGCATGCGCTCGACGCCAAGGTGAGCCTGGACAACAACGCCTCGTTCCGTCATCCCGAGTGGGAGGAATACCGCGCCACCGAGGAACTCGACGCCCGCGAGTTGTTGGCCCGCACGCATGATCTGCAGTACATCGGTCTCGACGGCACCGTGGGCATCATCGCCAACGGCGCCGGTTTGGCCATGAGCACCCTCGACGTGGTCAACCAGGTCGGTGGTACGGCGGCCAACTTCCTCGACATCGGTGGTGGAGCCAACGCCGACGTGATGGCGGCCGCTCTCGAAGTGATCAACTTCGATCAGAAGGTGAAGTCGATCTTCATCAACATCTTCGGTGGCATCACCCGTGGAGAAGAAGTGGCCAAGGGCATCGTCGAAGCACTCGGTCGGGTCGACCTGAAGGCTCCGATAGTGATTCGTCTCGATGGCACCAACGCCGAGGAGGGTCGCGAGATTCTGAAGAACGCCGGAATTCCCGCGTCGAAACTCGTCTCCAAGCCGACCATGCTCGAAGCGGCCGAAACCGCCGTGGCGATCGCGAAGGGAAAGTGACGACATGGCTATTTTCGTGAACGACAACACCAAGGTGATCGTGCAGGGCCTCACCGGAGGACAGGGCAAGTACCACGGTCTGCGCAACAAGGCCTACGGCACGCAAGTGGTCGGCGGCGTGACGCCCGGCAAGGGTGGCACTGACGTCGAAGGCATTCCCGTGTTCGACACCGTCGCCGAGGCCGTGGCGGCCACGGGTGCCGACGCGTCGTTCATCGCCGTTCCGCCCAAGGCCGCCCCAGCGGCCATCTTGGAAGCCGCCGCCGCGGGTATCGGCTTCGTCGTGTGTATCACCGAGGGCATCCCGGCTCAGGACGAGGCGAAGGTCTACAACACGCTCGTGCGTGACTACCCGAACACGCGCTTGTTGGGCCCGAACTGCCCGGGCATCATCAGCCCGGGCAAGTGCAACATCGGCATCACCGCCGGTGAGATCGCCGAGTTGCCCAAGGCCGGCCGAAAAAACGTCGGCATCGTGTCGCGTTCGGGCACACTGACCTACCAGGCGCTGTACGAGTTGAAGCAGCGGGGCATCGGCGTGAGCACTTGTGTGGGTATCGGCGGTGACCCGGTACCGGGGACCAACTTCATCGACTGCCTGCGCGAGTTTCAGGCCGACCCCGAGACTGACGCGATCATCATGATCGGTGAGATCGGTGGTTCGGCCGAGGAGGAGGCCGCCGAATTCATCAAGGCCAACGTCACCAAGCCGATGAGCGCCTATATCGCTGGCGTCACCGCTCCGGCCGGCAAGAAGATGGGCCATGCTGGCGCCATCGTGTCGGGAGGCAAGGGAACGGCACAGGGCAAGATGGACGCACTGCGTGCCGCCGGCGTGAAGGTGGGCCAGAACCCCACCGAAGCCGGTGACCTGATGGCCGAGATCATCGCCAGCATCAGCTGAGAAAAACATCGGCTGGTTCGCCCAGCAGCGATGAACGGGGGCCGTGGGTTTCCCCCGAGACTTTTCGAATATCGCAGAGTTGTTGCCGAGTCGGGCGGGGTCGCCACACCAGCCTCGGTCGAAGTCACCCGTCGACTTCGCGATGTCTTTCTGGTCGTCGATTTTTACGCCGCTCTCGTCGAAGCCGATGAACGCGCGGGCGGCGGCCACCAAGAGGACGTTTGTCCATGACTCGGTACCGAACGCAACGGGGTCGAATCAGCGATCCGGGTCACCAGTTGGTGTGGGTATCGTCAAGGGGTGCCCACAGCTCTGCTCAGCGTGTTCGACAAGACGGGAATCATCGAGTTCGCCGCCGAACTGTCTCGCGCGGGTTGGAACCTGATGTCCAGCGGTGGCACCGCCACCGCATTGCGCGATGCCGGTCTCGACGTTGTCGACGTGGCCGACCTCACCGGCTTCGACGCCATGCTCGGGCACCGGGTGGTGACCCTGCATCCCAAGGTGCACGCCGGAATTTTGGCCGACCTCGACGACGAGACCCACCGTGCCGACCTCGCGCGGTATGGCATCGAACCGATTTCGATGGTGGTCGTGAATTTGTATCCGTTCACCTCGGATCCGAGCATCGAACTGATCGATATCGGCGGCCCGACTCTGGTGCGAGGCGCGGCGAAGAATCATGCTCACGTCACCGTGGTCGTTCGACCCACGGATTACGACATCGTCCTCGACGAAATTCGTGTGAACGGTCAGGTGTCGTCGTCGACGCGACGCGAATTGGCCGCCCTCGCCTTTCACGAGATCGCGGCCTACGACATCGCCATCGCCGACTGGATGGCCGGTGATTCATCGTCGACCCTTCCGTCGCATCTTCTCATCGGTGCCGAACACGCTCAGGACCTTCGCTACGGCGAGAATCCCCATCAGCTCGGTGCGCGTTACCGGACGACGGGGGCGACGAGTTGGTGGGACACCGCCGTCCAGCACGGTGGCAAGGAACCCAGTTACCTGAATTTGTACGACACCGAGGCGGCCTGGCGCATGGTGCACCAGTTCGGCGCTCCCGCCTGCGTCATCGTGAAGCACGCCAACCCCTGTGGTGCCGCGGTGGCGAACGATGTCGAAGAGGCGTACCGGGCAGCCAATGAGTGCGATCCCGTCAGTGCCTTCGGAGGAATCGTCGCCGTGAACCGCAACGTCGACGCCGCCACCGCGGGGGCACTGGCCCCCGTCTTCACCGAGGTCGTGGTGGCCCCGTCGTACGACGTCGATGCGCTGGAAATCCTCACCGCGAAGAAGAACCTGCGGGTGATATCGGCCTCGCCCCCATCGCCGCGCGGATTCGATGTTCGCTCCATCGACGGCGGTTTCCTCGTTCAGACCGCCGACGCGGTGAACCTCGATCGATCGACGTGGAAGGTGGTCACCGAGTCGACACCGTCTCCATCACAATGGGACGACATCGATTTCGCGTGGCTGGTGTGCGCCGGGGTCAGTTCGAACGCCATCGTTTTCGCCAAAAGTCAGATGGCTCTGGGTATCGGAGCAGGACAACAGAACCGCCTGGACTCGGCCCGCATCGCCGCCACCCGTGCCGCGGGTCGGGCTCGCGGTGGAGTGTGTGCGAGCGATGCCTTCTTCCCGTTTCGTGACGGACTGGACGTGGTGGCCGAGGCCGGCATCGCCGTGGTGATCCAGCCCGGAGGCAGCGTGCGCGACGACGAGGTCATTGCGGCAGCGAACGAACATGGCCTTGCCATGGTCTTCACCGGCGAACGTCACTTCAAGCACTGAGCGCGGGGGCGCTCACTCGACCGGAGTAGTCGAGGAAGTTCGGTCCTGCGCCGCTTTATTGATGATGTAGGGAGTCAGGGCCAGGGTGCCCCCGGCAGCGATGAACACCACGGCGGTGCCGGAGCTGGAGTCCGGGGTGAAAGCTCCCAAAAAGAACCCGGCCACACCGATGGCGGTCACCGCGGCGCCCCACCAGGTCATGGCACGACGTTCGCCGCGCGAACCCACGTAACACAGGGCCAACCCGGCGATGGCGGCGAGAACACCGGCCCCGGCGTTGGCCATGCGAAACGCCATGAGGAGTGCGCCGACCAGAATGGCGACCATTCCGGCCGGTATCAACGCGGTTCCGACTCCGCGGTATCCGCGTCGGTCGAGGGTCGCCACGCCGAGAATCAAGGCGGTTCCTGCGATCAGGTAAACCGCGCCCTGTTTTCCGAGGTACCCGCCCACCGAGCTGGGGAGATCCAAAAGATCGTCCTCGTAACACTCGTCGGGAACTTCTTCGTCCGAGTAATACAACTCCTCGCAACGTTCATTCGTGAGGACCTCGCCCCCGATGGCCGAGGACAGTCCGAAGATCAAAGCCAGTGCGGCGAAGCCGAGGAAGATCGATCGACCGCGGAACCCCGGTAGCACCCACACCGCGACGTGCAAGACGGCGGCGAGGATCAGCCCGAGGCCCGCGTTGATCTCGGAGTCACCGATGAGGGCGACGCAGAACATCAACAGAGAAGTGATTCCGGCTCCTACGGCGGCCGCTCGCAGGTCGGCGTTCTTGTTGGCTTTCAATCGAATGACGAGGCCGGCACCGAAAGCGGTGACGGTGCCGGCGTACAAACCACCCGTTCCTTCGGAGTCTCCGGCGAGGAGACCGACCCAACCCACCGTCAACAGGAGTCCAGCGAGACCGGACAATGCGGTACTCAGCCGTGGCTCGGGGCGATCTTTCGCCTCGTCTCCCAGCGAATCGAGGAACTCCGTGATGTTCCTCGGTTTGGGTGATCTCGACGAGGTGGGTTCGGTTGGCGGTGGCGGCACGGGTGGTTGGAACGCGGTCATCGGAACCTCCTGATCGAGGTGTGGTCTACCAAATTCCGGGTCGCAGGATTCGCCATACCGATCGGGGTGGATGCCGAGCCCCTTGCGTAAACTCGCCGTCGTGGCACGAATCTCCGATCTCATCGCCAAGGGTCGCACCTTCTCCTTCGAATTCTTCCCACCCAAGACCGATGCCGCCCAACTGTCACTCGGTCGTGCCATCGGTGAACTCGAGTTGTTGGGTCCGAGTTTCGTCAGCGTCACCTACGGTGCCGGAGGTAGCACCCGGCAACGCACGCACGCCGTGGTGTCGTGGATCCGCAAGGAGACCTCGTTGACACCGATGGCGCACCTCACCTGTCAGGGTCACGTGCGCGCGGAGATCCGAGACATCATGGACGCGTACGCCGAGGACGGTGTCCAGAACATCCTCGCCCTGGGCGGCGACGTTCCCGTCGACGGCGAGTCGGCCCCGAGTGACTACACCTTCGCCAGCGACCTGCTGGATGATGTGTCGGCCGACGGACGCTTCTCGGTCGGGGTGGCGGCGCACCCCGAGGTGCACCCGCGTTCACCCGACCGCGCCAGTGATCGGCGATTCCTAGCCGCGAAGCTGGCCCGAGCCGACTTCGCCATCACCCAGTTCTTCTTCGAGGTCGAGGTGTACGTGCGAATGATGAACGAACTGGCCGACCTCGGTGTACACAAGCCGGTAGTGCCGGGCATTATGCCGGTCACCAACAAGAAGCAGATCGTGCGCATGGCCGAGATATCCGGTGCGGCTATGCCCGAGTGGCTGGTCGACCGTCTCGACAAGGTGGATGACCCCGATGACGTGCGTCGGGTCGGTGTGGAGGCGGCCACCGAGCTGTGTCGCGACCTGCTCGATGCCGGGGCGCCGGGATTGCACCTCTACACGATGAATCGGGGTACGGCGACTCGGGAGATCCACGCGAATCTCGGCCTGTCATCGGCTCGCTGAGAACTCCGGACGGTCCTCGCCCTAGCGTGAGGGCATGAACACTTACGACAAGATCTACATCGACGGCGCCTGGGTTCCCTCCGAGGGTACGGGCGTTCTGGAGGTCACCAACTCGGCCACCGAGGAGGTCATCGCCACGATTCCCGACGGAACCGTGGGCGATGTCGACAAGGCCGTCGCGGCGGCACGCGCGGCTTTCGAGGGTTGGAGCACCCTTCCCAAGGAGAAGCGCGCCGACTACCTGATGAAGATCCACGCGGGTTTGGAAGCGCGTACCCAGGAGATCGCCGAGGCGGTCGCTCGGGAGGTGGGCATGCCGGTTGGGTTGTCCACCATGATCCAAGTCGGTCTGCCCAAGGGCAACTTTGCCATCACCGCCGGACTGTTGTCGACCTACGAGTTCGAGGAGCAGATCGGCAACTCGCTCGTCGTGCGTGAACCTTTTGGTGTCGTCGGATGTATCTCACCGTGGAACTACCCGTTGCACCAGATCGCGTTGAAGGTGGCGCCGGCACTGGCCGCCGGCAACACCGTCGTGGTGAAGCCGTCCGAGGTTGCTCCGATCAACGCGTTCATCCTCGCCGAGATCGTGCACGGCGCCGGCCTGCCCCCCGGCGTTTTCAACTTGGTCACCGGTGTGGGCCCCGTCGTCGGAGAGGCCATCGCCGCGCACCCCGACGTGGACATGGTCAGTTTCACCGGTTCCACCCGCGCCGGTAAGCGGGTGGCCGAGGTCGCCGCCCAGAACGTGAAGAAGGTGTCACTCGAATTGGGTGGCAAGAGTCCGAACCTCATACTCGACGACCTCGACGACGAGGGGTTCACCAAGGCCGTGGCGGCCGGCGTGGGCAAATGCTTTCTCAACTCCGGTCAGACATGCACCGCGTTGACCCGCATGTTGGTGCCCCGAGCCCGCTTGGCGCAGGCCGAGCAGGTGGCCGCGGCGACCGCGGCCAAGTTCACCGTGGGCGACCCGTTCGACCCCGCCACGCGTCTCGGACCGTTGGTGTCGGCGGCCCAGCGCGAGCGCGTTCGCGGGTTCATCCAGTCGGGTATCGATGAGGGCGCCACGTTGGTGACCGGTGGAACCGACAGCCCCGAGGGCTTGTCGGCGGGCTTCTTCGTACGACCCACCGTTTTCTCCAACGTCACCCCCGACATGACCATTGCACGCGAGGAGATTTTCGGACCGGTGTTGTCGATCATCCCGTACGACAACGAGGACGAGGCCATACGTATCGCGAACGACTCGGTGTACGGGCTCGCCGCCGGCGTCTCGAGCGCCACGCCCGAGCACGCCAAGCAAGTGGCCCGCCGCCTGAAAGCCGGTCAGGTGGAGGTGAACGGCGGCTCGTTCAACCCGATGGCCCCCTTCGGCGGCTACAAGCAGAGCGGTCTGGGGCGCGAAGCGGGAAAGTTCGGTCTCGAAGAGTTCTGTGAAGTGAAGGCGATGCAACTCTGATTCACGGCAAACTTAGGGTCTGATGTCGTCGACTTCTGAGACCTCGCGTTCGTCCCAGATCAGTCGGGTTCCCTATCTTCCCGGACTCGACGGCTTGCGAGCACTCGCCGTGATCGCCGTGGTGATCTACCACGCCAACTCCGACTGGTTGCCCGGTGGTTACCTGGGTGTCGAAGTGTTCTTCGTCGTCAGTGGTTATCTCATCACCCTGTTGTTGGTGGCTGAGTCCGAGCGATCCGGTGCCATCGAATTGCGTCAGTTTTGGGCGCGACGCGCGCGAAGGTTGTTGCCGGCTCTGTTCACGATGATGGTGTTGTTGATCTTTTGGACCGCCTTTTTCGAGCGTGATGCGTTGGGCAAGTTGCGTGGCGACGTCGTCGCGGGTGTGTTGTACGGGTCCAACTGGTTCCAGATCTGGACCGGTGCGAGTTACACCGCGGTCAACGATTTCGCGCCGTTGCGCCACTTGTGGTCGCTCGCAGTCGAGGAGCAGTTCTACCTGGTGTGGCCACTGGTGATGTTGTTCGTGCTTCGGCGAGGCCATGATCGACTTCCCAGGGTCGCCATGTGGATGGTCGGCATTGCCGCCGGTATCGCGTTGGTGATGGCCCTGCTGATGCCGACGGCACGCATCGGATTGGACTGTGCCAGCACACCGGATGCGTACTGGAAAATCGGTGGCCGTTGCATCAACGGGGTCGATGCGCTCTATCTCTCCACTCCCACCCGAGCCATCGGTTTGTTGCTCGGCGCGGCGTTGGCGTTGGTGTGGCGCCCCTACGCGTTGCTGCGTGGCCCGATGAAACACAAGGGTCCGATACTCGACCCGGTGGCGATCATCGGTGTCGGTATCGTCGGATTGCTGGTGTGGAAGGTTCACATCGTCCGCATGCTCGGCGAGGACGGACTGCACGCCGATGCCTGGTTGTTCCGTGGCGGTTTGTTCCTCGTCGGAATCGGATCGCTGATGCTCATTGCCGCCGTCACTCACAAGAAGGCGTATGCCGGGCGAGTGTTGGGGAATCCGGTTCTCCGAGCCATTGGTGAGCGTTCGTATGGTCTGTATCTCTATCATTGGCCGGTCTTCCAATGTCTGCGACACGAGACCGGGATCACCTTGAAGCCCCACGAATTCGTGGCCGCCATGATCGTCACGGTGATCATCACCGAAGTCTCGTATCGTTACATCGAACTGCCCATTCGTGAGCGGCGTCTTCGGGAGTCCTTGGGTGCGCTGTTGCGCAGTGGCCCCGGGGCGTTGCGTCGCCGTGGTTCTTTCGGGATCATCGTCTCGGCCTCGGTCCTGTTGCCGCTGTTCGCCGGAGTGAGTCTGGTGACAGCCGATCTGAAGCAAAACGCCGTGCAGACCAGCCTGAACGCGGCGGAAGGATCCGTCACCAATGTCGTCGAAAGCCTGACAGCGACGACACCCCCTCCCGACACGCAAGCGACGGGTTCGATCGCCCCGGTGACCACCGTGGCCCCACCCCGGTACGACGTGTTCGCCATCGGTGACTCTGTCATGAAGGGCGCCGCACCGTCGTTGGTCGATCTGGGCATCGTGGTCGACGCCCAGCAGGATCGTCAGGCCCGCATGGGTGCCGAGATCTTCCAACAACTCCAAGACCTCGGCGTCACCATCGACGTGGCCGTGGTTCACCTGGGGACGAACGGCCCCGTCAGCCAGGAGACCTTCGACTTCTTGATGGAGGGCACCAGTGGCATTCCCAAGGTGATCGTGCTGACCCTCACCGCGAACCGGGACTGGACCGCGTCCAACAACGCCAAGATCCGCGCCCTGCCCGACACGCACCCGAACGTGACCGTTCTCGACTGGCAGTTGGTGTCCGAGCTTTGTACCGGTGATTGCTTCGCGGCTGATCGAATCCACCTGGGTCGAGCGGGAATGCGTTTCTACGCCGCCGAAATCTGGAAGGCGATGGGTCGCGAACTGCCGTCAGATTGGTGAAGTGTCCTAGCCTTCGGGTTATGAATACTCCCGTACGCGTCGTCGTGACCGGTGCCGCCGGTCAAATCGGTTACAGCCTCCTCTTCCGAATCGCCTCGGGAGCCATGCTCGGTGCCGATACCCCGGTGATCCTGCAATTGCTCGAGATCACCCCGGCCCTCAAGGCCCTCGAGGGCGTGAAGATGGAACTCGACGACTGCGCGTTCCCACTTCTCGCCGGTGTGGTGTGCACCGATGATGCCAACGTCGCTTTCGGTGACGCCGACGTGGCTTTGCTGGTGGGCGCGATGCCCCGCAAGGCTGGTATGGAGCGCGCCGACCTACTCAGTGCGAACGGCGGCATCTTCAAGCCGCAGGGCGAGGCTCTCGCTCGCGGTGCGAGGAAGGACGTGAAGGTGCTCGTAGTGGGTAATCCGGCCAACACGAACGCGCTCATTGCGCAGCAGAACGCCAAGGGTCTCGACGCCGGTCGCTTCACGGCGATGACGCGCCTCGACCACAATCGCGCCGTCACTCAGATCGCGCAGAAGTTGGACCAGTCGGTGTCGGTCGTCAAGAAGATGACCATCTGGGGCAACCACAGTGCCTCACAGTATCCCGACCTGTTCCACTGCGAGATCGCTGGCAAGAACGCCTACGAGGCGGTCAACGACCACGCGTGGGTCGATTCCACGTTCATCCCCACCGTCGCCAAGCGCGGTGCGGCCATCATCGAGGCCCGCGGTCTGTCATCGGCGGCATCGGCGGCCAATGCCGCCGTCGACCACATCCGCTCGTGGCACGAGGGCACGGCTCCCGGCGACTGGGTGAGCATGGCCATCCCCAGCGACGGCAGTTACGGCGTGCCCGAGGGACTGATCTCGTCGTTCCCCTGCGTGTGCAAGGACGGTAGGTACGAGATCGTGCCGGGTCTCGAGATCGATGCGTACAGCCGGGGCAAGATCGACGCGTCGACGGCGGAGTTGGCCGACGAGCGTCAGGCCGTTCGCGACCTCGGTCTCATCTGATCATCAGCCGAGCGGCGATCAGGAAATGGCGACGTCGCAGGCGATGCTCATCATCTGATCGACGCCGCGCTTCAACGCTTCGTCGGAGATTCTCTCCACGTTGCCAGCGTCGGGATCGATGACGTCGCTCACGGTCATCATCGCCAACGCCTCGATTCTTTTGACGGCCGCGATCGTGTACATCATCGCCGCCTCCATCTCCACGCCGAGGTGGCCGAGTTTGCGCCACATTCCGAAAGTGTTCGGATCCGGATCGTAGAAGAGACCACTCGTCACGATGGAACCGATGAACACACGGTCACTCACGGCCTTGCTCATCGTTGCCGCTAATTCCACCAACGAATACGTGGCCGATGGAGCGAACCCGTCCATGCCGGCGTAACGCGTGGGGGTGCGATCATCGGGTGACGCCGCCACGGCGATCACCGTGTCGGCCATGCGTAGATGCGGTTGCAGACCTCCACATGTACCGACACGAATGAGACGCTCGACTCCGAGCATCGCCAGTTCCTCGAAGACGATTCCGGCGCTGGGGGCACCCATGCCGGTGGTCTGGACGCTGATCGGGCGCCCCTTGTAGGTGCCGGTGTAACCCAACAATCCGCGCTCTTCGTTCACGGTGCGAAAACCGCCATCGAAAAATGTGTTGGCGATGTACGTGGCACGACGTGGATCACCGGGGCACAGCACGGCAGGGGCGTAATCACCGGGTTCGGCACGCAGATGGATGGGCATGGGACGAGCGTAGGCGAGAACGTTACGCTGGACGTGTGCTCGTGGACAGCCTCATCGACTCGGCTCGTTACGACCTGTTCGATCAGGCGTCGACGTCTGAGTACCACGCACGGTTCCGTCGTGATGGCGTCTGCGTCCTACCGGGATTCCTCGGCAGGGACGCGGTCGAGATTTTGCGCCGCGAGTGTGACCGGTTGGCGCCGCTGGCCCACCGCTCGTCGACCACCGCTTCGCCGTATCTCGCTCCGATCGAGGAGTCCTTCCCCGAGGGTCATCCCCGACGAGTGGTGTCAGCCAGTTCGGTGGAAGTGGTGGCCTACGATTTGTTCCCCGCTGACAGCCCTCTACGCCGGCTGTACGAGTCGGACTCACTTCTCGACTTCGTGCGCCGCTGTCTGGGTCTTCAGGATCTGCACCGTTACGCCGACCCCTTGGGTGCGTTGAACCTCGCCATCATGCGCGACGGTGACTGCTTGGGTTGGCATTTCGACATGGCCGACTTCGTGGTGTCGATCGCCATCCAATCGTCAGAAGGCGGCGGGGAGTTCGAGAACGCCAAGCAGATCCGCTCCGCTCAGGACGAGTGCTACCCGGACGTCGCCGAGGTGTTGAGTGGTGGACGACTCGACCGGGTGTTCACCGAGCCGATGACCCCGGGAACGTTGATGCTGTTCGACGGTCGCTGGAGCCTGCATCGGGTCACCACTATTCGGGGCCCCGTTCCGCGCTACGTCGCGTTGCTCGCGTACGACAGCGAGCCCGGCACCGACTCGTCTGAGACGTTGAAGCTCTCGCGCTACGGACGACTGCCCGCCGGGGTACCGACGAAGGACATCGATTCATGAACGGGGTGGCTGATCCGGTGTACGAGGTTGGCGAATCGTTCGTGGGTGATGGGGCAAATTGCGCGCACATCAACACCGTTTTCGGCCACCGCGTCGGTCCAGTGGGTACCGCTTTTGCCATCGCACTGGCCACCCCGTCGGCCGGACACGTGCCGTTCTTGGTGGTCTGGAGACCTGATGCACCCGTCGCGCCAGCAACCCTGTTCATCAACAAGGCCGCCATAGCGAACGCTCGACATGGTGAACTGACGTGGGGTGCGGCCCAAGCCGGGGTGGCTCAAGGGGTGACCGAATACATGGATCGACGATTCCCCGTCGAGGAGGATACGTCTCCATTTGTCCTGCTCACAGCAGTGTGGGTCGATCCTGTGGCCGATTCGGACCACGAGGTGTTCGACAACAATCGGAGTGCGACGGTCCGGGCCTTGGAGCGGGGCGAGAGGGGCATTCGACCCGGCCAGGTCCGTCAGGACTGGCGGACCGGTTCGACGCCGTGGAACCCGTACTTACGTCTCGACTGAATTCTCCTGAGGTCGCCAGGCTCCCCGCTTGCGAATGTGTCAGGCCCACTCGCAGGACTTTTACAAAAATCCACCTTGCGCACCTGGGTGTTGCTGGGTGAGAATGACAGGCGTGTAGTTACACGAGTGTCCCGAGCCCTGCGCGATTGCGGACTCGGACACTCCCAACGGCCCGCGGGCCGGGACGACGAGGCGGGTCCATGGACGAATTGACGAACGACGCGAACTGGCAGGACCAGGCGAACTGTTTGGGGGTCGACCCCGACCTGTTCTTCCCGGAGCGGGGGGCCTCCACCCGCGAGGCCAAGGAAGTGTGCCGGGGCTGTGTGGTGCGCATGGATTGTTTGGAATACGCCCTCGTGAACGGCGAGAAATTCGGCATTTGGGGCGGTTTGTCCGAGCGGGAGCGCCGTCGTCTACGCCGCCAACGCGCTCAGGCCACGCGTCGAACCGCTACTGCTTGATCAAACTCGTTCCGCCAATCGGTGCTCGACGGTCCGGTCCTCGGACACCGCGAGCCAGCGCCGCATGTCGCGCGGAATCTCTCGAAGAACGCGTTCGCTGAGTAGTCCGACCAATTCATTGTGTTCGATCGAGCACCCCACCTTGCGGCACGCCTCGTCGACCGCGCGTACGGCCTCAGCCGGACCGAGGACGAACGGTTCGATCAGGTTCATGCTCACCTGAACCCGATCCCCGACCGCCAACCCCAGCGTCCTGATTCTGGGTTGGCGCACGCGACGAGCGATCTCGCGAGCCGTGTCGAGCGAGGTTCCTTTCTCCAGCCAACAGTTGTAGGCCACCAGTTCATCGCGCACACCGACGCACGCCGCGCCCGCAAAGGGATGCGGGTGACGGGGCCCGACATCGGGGAGCAACGACGTCCAAGCTCGACGACGGATGTCGGGCAGCGCTCGCTCGGGTCCGTACAGGAAACTCGGAACCTCGTGGGTACGAGTGAGCCAACGCGCGAATTCGTCGCGGGCCCTGATTGCGTCATCGAACGACGAGTCGGCCAGGGGAACGAAGGGCACCACGTCGATCACCCCGAGACGGGGGTGAGCACCCACGTGTTCATCGAGGTTCAATTTTTCGACAGCGAGCGTCACCAGGGCGCGCACCGAATCTTCACCAACGAGAGTGAAGACACTGCGGTGGTGGTCGCCATCAGTGTGGCGATCGAGTAAGTCGCTCCCGCACGCGGCATCGAGAGCGGACAACAGCGTGTGATCACGTCCCTCGCTGATATTCACCACGCACTCCAGCACGATCTCACTCTGACACAACCAGTGGTAGGTTCGCCCCATGTCTCATGACCGTGATCGACGCGGATGAAACTCGATCATCCCGCGCCATTCGCCAATCATTGGCGGGCGAAATGGATCTGGCACGGCCGTCCGAAATTGAAGATGGAGACTTCGACACGAAGTGCACTCGCCGATCCACGGGACCAGATCGTCCTGTTTCGTCGCGAGTTCACCCTGACGACCCCACCCGCCACCGCTCCGGCGCGGGTCTGGATCGATGGCCGCTACATCCTTTACGTGAACGGTACCGAGGCCGCTCGGGGTCCGGTGCGCAACGAGCCGCGCAGCGCGCGATACGACTTCGTCGACATCGGACCGTTCCTTCAGACGGGCGTCAACACCCTGGCGATTCTGGGACGACGTTTCGGACAGTCGACCTCGTGGTGGGTGCCGGTTCCGCCGACGTATTCGTTGGGCGCGGGTTCATTGGTGTTCGAGGGTGTCGTGGGCGACGAGTGGATCGTGAGTGACGCGTCGTGGCGATCGTCCAATGGCGAGGCCTGGACCCCGGTTCCCATGCCCGGTGACGTGGCCTGTCTTCCGCTCGAATCGTTCGACGCACGCGCTCATTGTTGGGGGTGGATGGATTCCGGCTTCGATGACACCACGTGGCGCTCGGCGTTCGAGATCACGCCGATGCACACCGGGGCCGATGGTCGACGCTCGCCACCCAGTTCGCCCTTCGGGGCCTTGCGGCCACCCGTTCGTCGTTACTTCCCTGGTGGTGCGCGACACGTGGCCGAGCAGATCGGAGTCGAGTGGGTGGTGGGTGCGCCGGACCACGAGGACCCGGTTCGTCAGGTGTTGCTGGACCAGGACTCGATGACCGGGTCGTCGGGATCCGTACGACTGCATCGATTCGATCTCGGGCACATCGCGGCTGGCTCGGTGACGCTCGGAGTGGTGGGAGCCGAGCCCGGCACGCGAGTCGACGTGGCCGCCTCCGAGCACGTGGATGACCGGGGTCATCTGGTAACTCTCGGGCAACACGCTGGATTTCGATACCTCTGTCGTGGTTTCGACGACACCTTCACGACCTTGGACTCCATCGGTGTTCGCCATCTCAATGTTGTCGTGCGCGGCCCGAGGGGGTCGGCATCGGAAGCGGAGATTCGACTGTCGGTGACCGACCGTCATCGTCCACGGCCGAGTGGGGCCTCGTTCGAGTGCTCGGACGACTCACTGAATGTGATCCATGCCATCGGTCTGCGCACCGTCGACCTGTGCGCGCTCGATGCGTACGTGGACTGTCCGACCCGAGAGCAACGTGCCTGGACCGGTGACTCGGTCGTCCATCAACTGGTCGACTTCGTGTCGAATCCCGATTGGTCGATGGCGGTGTGGCATCCGCAGCTGGCCACCCACGCCCGGCCCGACGGCATGCTGGCGATGGCGGCGGCCTCGGACTTCGCCGCTGACGACCAGATGTATCTCCCGGATTGGTCGTTGCACTGGATTCGATCGGTGTTCAATGTCTTGTCGTACACGGGGGACCGTGAGTTGGTCGCCGAACTGTTGCCCGTCGCCGAGCGGGTGTTGCGCTGGTTCGAGAGCTTTCTCGGCCCCGATGATCTACTGCACGACGTCACGGGATGGGCTCTCAGTGATTGGGCCAGTGTCTACATGAATGGTTGCTCCTCGCTCACCAACGCGCTTTGGGCGCGCGGCTTGCGGGATTTCGCCGAGATGAGTTCGTGGCTCGGCAACGAGGCCAGTGCCGAATGGTCTCGCACGCGTCACGATGCCGTTCGTTCGGCGTTCGAGGTCTTCTGGGACGAGCAACGGGGCGTCTACATCGACCACATCGTCGATGGAACGAAGCGACGCGAGGCCGCGCAACACCCCGGAGCGATGGCGATCGTGGCCGGGCTCGTTCCCGAGGGTCGGATGGCTCGGGTGATCGAGGGCATCACCGACCGTCGTCGTTTGATCCGACATTCGTTCGTGATGGATCGGCTCACGGTCGACGGCGACGGACAGGGGTTCGTGTTCCTGATGAACGGCTTTCCGGACGAGCCTCCGTGGGACGTGGAGAACCAGATGGTGGAGGCCGAGCCCTTCTTCCAACATGTGGTGCACGAGGCGATGGTGATCGCGGGTCGACCGAATTTGGTGATCGAGTCGTGCCGGCGGTGGCAGGTGTTCGTGGATGCCGGTGAGACCACCTGGCCCGAATGTTGGGTCGGGGGCACGCGCTGTCACGGGTGGTCGTCGACGCCCACCGCTGATCTGGTGCGCCACGTCCTCGGAATCACGCCGGCCGAACCGGGGTACGCCAGTGTGCGCGTCAGCCCGGCGCTGGGCGACCTCGACTGGGCCCGGGCCACCGTGCCCACCCCGCACGGCTGGATCACGGTGGAGGCCCACGCCGACGGACGCTTGCTCATCGACAGCCCGGTACCCGTGGTGGGCGCCTGAACGGCCGTGGACATCAGGTGATACCCTGACGCCATGATCGCTGCCCTCGGTTCGACCGAAATCATCGCTATCTGCGCCGTCGTCGTTGTTCTGTTCGGCGGAACGAAGATCCCCAAATTGGCGCGCAATCTGGGTCAGGCCCAGAAGGAGTTCAAGAAGGGTCTCACTGACGGAGCCAAGGACGAGGACTCCGCGAAGGAGTAGCCCCTAACTCTGGGCGATCGTCAACATGAGGCGTCGGCGTTTGTTGATTCGGCGACGCTCGCGTTCGCTGCAACCGCCCCAGACACCATGGTCGATGTGGTGCGCTAGGGCGTATTCGAGGCACTGCGCCGTGACTGAGCAGGTAGCGCATATCTTGCGGGCGCGGTCGACGCCCACACCGTCGCTGGGGAAAAACGTGTTCGGGGGGAAGGCCCGACACGCGCCTTGGATCATCCAGGCTTCGATGGTCTCGCCATTCACGATGTTGTCTCCTTGTGCGAAGTTGGTTTCCGCCCGCTTCGCCCTCTGAGAAGCCGCTCGTCGAATCGTGATGTTCGGTCAGAGGTCTGACGTTCCCATCGGTTTCTCGGAGCCAACCACCCCCAGTCAAGCACGGGAGTCCGGTGGCCTCCAGTCGCCTGACCCTGATTTCGGTCCGATCTCGCGAGTCCGTCACGACGTCACGCTCGATTCGGTGGGGTTGACCAGCGGTTTTCCCGATTTCGGGATTCTCTGATGGAACGTGAGAATTCGGAAATAACCTCTGACCTGCACCTTCCCTATTTCGAACAAACGATGGAGTCGCCATGTCGGACACGTACACCAGCGCCGAACCCGCGCGAGCTCATGTCCGGATCGTGTACATCGGCCCGGTGGCTCCGCATTGGGAGGTGGTGGGCGACTTCGGTGACCGCACCGTGGTCGGGGAATTCCGCACCCGGGCTTTGGCTCGTTTGGTTCTGTTGCCCTACACCGACCCTCAGTTCAAGCGGAACCGCGAGCGCATCATGCGCGATGGCGAACGTGAGAACATCACGGTCGAATGGGACCTGGGCTTCGATGAGTCCCTCATCGAAGGTTCCCCCGGCGGCCGGTGAACTCTCGGGAGGTCGAGCGAGTTGTCGACGAGGGTGAATTCTCGGGGGAGCTCCCCGCAAAGCCCATTGTCGCCTGGTCCACTGTTCGAACCGTGAGTGATTTGCCGCCCAGTGGGCTTCCCCGCAACATCATCAATCGTGAGTTGAGTTGGCTCGATTTCAACGAGCGGGTGTTTCGTATGGCCACCGAGCCCGGCGTTCCTTTGCTCGAGAGGGTGAAGTTCTGTTCGATCTTCTCGTCCAACTTGGACGAGTTCTTCCAGGTGCGTGTGGCGGCCATGACCGATCAGGAGGCGGCGGGTATCACCGCGTTGTTGCCCGACGGCATCTCGCCGGCGCGACAGCTGAAGATGGTCCTCGAACGGGTCAATCACCTCTGCGCGCGCCAACAGCGCCTGGCCCTCGACGTTTTGCTGCCACAGTTGGCTCGCGAGGGAATCCAGATATGCCGTTGGAATGATCTGACCGGCGAGGAACGCTTCGCCTGTGAGCGCTTCTTCGATGAGCGAGTGTTCCCGGTACTGACGCCACTGGCGGTCGATCCGGCGCACCCGTTCCCGTATGTCTCCAACTTGTCCTTCAGCATCGCGGCCATGATTCGCGACGATGCCACCGGCGAGGAACGCTTTGCCCGTGTGAAAGTCCCCTCGCTTTTCCCTCGCCTGTACGAAATCCCGGGGACCACTCGTTTCATCCCGGTGGAGGACGTGATCATCGCTCAGTTTGGAGCCCTGTTTCCAGGCATGACCATCAGTTGCACCACCACTTTTCGTGTCACTCGGAACGCCGATCTCACGTTGGAGGATGAGGAGGCCGACGACTTGCTGCAGGCGGTCGAGTTGGAGTTGCGCCGCCGACGATTCGGTCGCGCGGTGCGATTGGAGATCGATCGTTCGGCCAACGCCGAGATGCGTCGTTTGTTGATCGAGGAGCACGATCTCTCCGACCGTGATGTCATCGAGGTGGACGGCCTCATCGACCTCACGTGCCTGATGCAGATTTACTCCATCGACCGGCCGGAATTGAAGGATGACCCGTGGCGGCCGGTCACGGCGGGCCGTTTGGCCGCCGCCGAGGAACTCGATCGCTCGATCTTCGCGGTGGTTCGCGAACGAGCATTGTTGTTGCACCATCCATACGAGAGCTTCGCCACTTCGATCGAGGAGTTCCTCTCGCAGTCGGCCGACGATCCTCGGGTGCAGAGCATCAAGATGACCCTGTATCGCACGAGCGGCGACAGCCCCATCGCGCGTCACCTCATTCGGGCCGCCGAACGCGGGGTGCAGGTGGCGGTGTTGGTGGAACTGAAAGCCCGTTTCGACGAGGCCACCAACGTCACCTGGGCCAAGGCCTTCGAACGAGCCGGTGTGCACGTGGTGTACGGCGTGGTGGGCCTGAAGACCCACGCGAAGTGCGCATTGGTGGTCCGCGAGGACACCGACGGATTGCGCCGCTACGTGCACCTGGGGACCGGAAACTACAACTCGCGCACCGCCCGCCTCTACGAGGACCTGGGTTACATCACGTGCGAGCCCGACATCACGGCCGATGCCGCCCAGTTGTTCAATCACCTGACGGGCTACAGCCGCAACGTGCAATACCAGCGACTGGTGGTGGCTCCCGACCATCTTCGGGGCCGATTGATCGATCTGATCGACCGCGAGGCGTCATACGGACCTTCGGGGCACATCACCATCAAGGTGAACTCTTTGGCCGACCCCGAGATGATCGAGCACCTCTACTCGGCCTCGGCCCGCGGCACGCGCGTCGATCTGGTGGTACGGGGCATCTGTTGCCTACGCGCCGGAGTGCCGGGTTTGAGCGAGAACGTCAGGGTGCGTTCGGTGCTCGGGCGCTACCTCGAGCACTCGCGCATCTTCCGTTTCGCCAACGGGCAGGGGGAAGGGCAACCGCTGCACCTCATCGGTTCGGCCGACCTGATGGGTCGCAATCTCGACAAGCGCGTCGAGGTGCTCACCCCTCTCACCCATCCCCGTCACCAGGACTGGCTGGATCACACGCTCGACGTGTTGCTCGACGCCGACGCGCCGGCCTTCGAGATGGCCCCCGACGGGGCATGGGTGCGCATCGGTCCGGCTTCGTTCGAGCCGCACCCGCAACGTCGCCTCTACGAGTGGGCCTCGGCCCAACAGACGCGTCGCAGCGGTGGCCGACCCTGACGGGTCGACCGAGTCGGCGAGGCCAACCCGAGAATCCAACTGCCGTTCATCTCTCGTTCATCTGAACAGAAGGTGAACTTTACGATGACTGCATACGTTGAGAGTGCGCGGACGTGTACCCGCGCCCTCACCCCAAGGAGATTCATCGATGAACATCAAGCGTTGGTCCTTGCTGGCGGCAATCGCCGTGGCGCTCCCGCTGGCGGCCTGTGGTGGCGACGACTCGTCGTCCACCAGTGACGCCCCAAGCTCATCCGAGGCCCCGTCGGAAGGCGGACTGTCGGGTTCGATCTTCGTCTCGGGCTCGTCCACCGTCGAGCCCATCACCACCGCCGTCGCCAAGTTGTTCAGCGATGCCAACCCCGACCTGGCCATCCAGGTGGAAGGCCCCGGCACCGGTGACGGTTTCGCCAAGTTCTGCGCCGGTGAGGCCGACATCTCCAACGCCTCGCGCGCGATCAAGGACGAAGAGGCCGCGACGTGTGCTGAGAACGGCGTGGAGTACATCGAGTTGAAGGTGGCCATCGACGGACTGTCCGTCATCACCTCGGCCAAGAACACCGCCGTCGAGTGCGTCAGCTTCGCCGACCTGTGGGTGTTGCTCGGACCCGACGCCACCGGCCGCAACAACTGGAGCGACGCCGACGAGGCCGCCGCCGAACTGAGCGCGGCGGTGGGCACCGACTTCGGAACCCTCCACGCCCCGTACCCGGACGCTCCGCTGACCGTCACCGCCCCCGGTGAGGAGTCCGGCACCTTCGACTCCTTCGTCGAGATCGTGCTCGGCAAGGTGGCCAAGGCCCTCGAGGCCGAGGACGACGCCCCGCGTCCCGACTACACCGCCAGCCCCAACGACAACGTCATCATCGAGGGCATCGCCGCCAATGACACGTCCCTTGGCTGGGTCGGATTCGCCTTCGTGGAGGAGAACCTCGACGTGGTGAAGCCACTGCAGGTCGACAAGGGAGACGGTTGCGTCGGGCCCACCAACGAGAGCATCGCCTCGGGTGACTACCCGATCGCCCGTTCGCTCTACATCTACGTGAGCAAGAACAAGTTGGCCGAGAGCCCCGCTCTGGAGGCCTTCGTGGACCTCTACCTGAGCGATGAGGGGATGGCGGTCATCGGAACCGGAGAGGGCCAGGTGCCGTACGTACCGATGGCGGCGGCCGACCTGGAGGCCACCCGTGCCGCTTGGGCCGCCCGCTGACCAACTTTGTCGGCATTGAACCGCGGGAACGAGTGCCGCCCCCTCGGGGGCGGCACTTTGTCGTGGTGGCACCATGACACTCGGGGTGGGAACCACGGGCGGACCGTGGTCCGTACGCCGTTTGTGCATGGTGAAGAATGTCAGCAAGACTCCGAGTGTTCACCGGACGGGAGACCATGAGTTCATCGACGACCCAGAGTTGGACCGTGGCCGACCTGCGCCTGGCCGGAGGTCGCCGTCGAACCGACGTGCGGATGCGACGGCTGTTCGTCGCCGCCGGGTTGACCACCCTGTTGGTGACCGGCCTCATCGTCTACACCCTCGTCAAGGATGCGGTCTCCTTCTTCATCGACGTGCCGAAGCAGGACCTGTGGACCATCGGGTGGTTCCCTCGGCGTGGCCTCTTCGACATCAAAACCCTGGTGGTCGGCTCGCTGATGGTCACCGGGGTGGCCATGCTCATCGCCGTGCCCCTCGGCCTCGGTGTGGCGGTCTACCTGTCGGAGTTCGCCCGCCCGCGGGTGCGCAGGGTTTTGAAGCCGGTCGTCGAGGTGTTGGCGGGGATCCCCAGCGTGGTGCTCGGCTACTTCGCCATCGCGTTCATCAATCCGAAGATCATCACTTTCCTCGCGCCGGGCGCCAACAAGGCCTTCAACATCGCCGCCGCCGGAGTGGCGGTGGGCATTCTCACCATTCCGATCATCGCCTCGGTGGCCGAGGACGCGTTGCGTGCGGTGCCACTGGCGCTGCGCGAGGCGTCGTACGGATTGGGTGCGCGTCGCGTGTCGACCACCTTCCGTGTGGTGTTGCCGGCGTCCATCTCCGGAGTGGTGGCCGCGTTGATCCTGGGTATCTCGCGAGCGGTGGGTGAGACGATGGTGGTGGCCATCGCCGCCGGAGCGGTGGGGGGTGGCCTGTTCTCCACCGATCCGTTCCAGCCGGGCCAGACCATGACCGCGGCCATGGCCGCACTCGGTTTCGGTAGCGACCAAGTGGCCGGCGACGGCTTGGCCTTCGAGAGCCTGTTCTTCATCGGATTCCTGCTGTTCGTCCTGACGTTCTTGCTCAATTTGCTGGGCGATCGCCTTGTTCGTCGTGTGCGAGAGGAGTACTGAGGTGGCCCTCTCCACGCCGTCGAAGTTCGCAGTGTCCAGTGCGGTCGGACTCACTGAGCGGATCACCAGCGGCAAACGCGACGTGAGGGGTCGCGTGGTCGAGTGGTTGCTTCTCTCGACGCTCGGTCTCACCCTGCTTGTTCTGGTGGCCCTGATCGTCAATCTTCTCGATCGAGCGTGGCCGGTGTTGGATGGACGCTTCGGCGACTTCTTGTCCTCGGGCCTCGATGCATCGAACGCGCAGGAGGCCGGAGTCTGGCAAGCCATCCGCGGGACCGTGACCTTGGCGATCATCGTGATCGTGGTGTCGTTTCCGCTCGGAATCGCCTGTGCGGTGTATCTCGAGGAGTACGCCAGTCGGTCGCGCTTGGCCCGCTCGATTCGCATCAACGTGCGCAATCTGGCCGGCGTGCCGTCGATCGTTTACGGAATCCTCGGTCTCACCATCTTCGTGAAGTTCGCCGGCGGAATCACCGGGGGACGAACGGTCATCGCCGGTGGACTCACGCTCTCCGTGCTGGTCCTACCGGTGGTCGTCATCACCGCGTCGGAGGCCTTGCGCGCGGTGCCCCGTTCCATACGAGAGGGCGCCATGGGTGTCGGGGCCACGCAATGGGAGACCGTTCGTTCGCACGTGCTGCCGTCGGCCGCTCCGGGAATTCTCACCGGCACCATGCTGGCGTTGTCACGCGCGGCCGGGGAGGCGGCACCGTTGTTGCTCGTCGGTGGCATCACCGGATTGCTACGCACCGGCAACCTCGGGCTCTGGGAGCAGATCACCAAAGGCGGCTTCACGTCGGTGCCGGTGGCGATCTTTTCCTACGCCCGTCAGACCGGGGCCGACTTCCAGGCGGTCACCGCTGCGGCCTCGTTGATCCTTCTGGTGTTGGTGGTCGTCATCAACGGTTTGGCCATCTGGCTGCGCAACCGATTCGAACGGAACTGGTGAAGTCATGAGTGATTCGCGGAATCTCATCGAACAGGAGACTGTGTTGGAACAGAACCATGAGGAAGCAACCACTGGATCCGACGCGTCGAACAATGACGTCCCGGTCTTCCGCACCAAGGACTTGTCGGTCTTCTACGGTGACTTTCGAGCCATCCGCGACGTCAGCGTCTACATCAAGGCTCGCGAGATCACGGCGTTCATCGGACCGTCGGGTTGCGGAAAGTCCACGGTGTTGCGTTGCTTCGACCGCATGAACGATCTCATTCCCACGGCTCGGGTGGAGGGCACGGTCGAGTATCACGGTGTGAACCTGTACAACCGCGAAGTGGACGCAGTGGAAGTTCGTCGCCGCGTGGGCATGGTTTTTCAGAAGCCGAACCCCTTCCCCAAGAGCATCTACGACAACCTGGCCTTCGGTCCGCGTCTCAATGGCATCAAGAAGAAGGCCGATCTCGACGTGATCGTGGAGTCGTCGCTGAAGCGGGCGGCCCTCTGGGACGAGGTGAAGGACCGTCTCAAGGCGTCGGCCATGGGCCTGTCGGGCGGCCAGCAACAACGTCTCTGCATTGCCCGCTGCATCGCGGTCGAGCCGGACGTGATCCTCATGGACGAACCCTGCTCGGCGCTCGATCCCATCGCCACCGCCCGCATCGAGGATCTGATGCAGGAGATCAAGCGTGATTTCACGATCATCATCGTGACCCACAACATGCAACAGGCCGCCCGCGTGAGCGATCAAACCGCTTTCTTCACGACCGAGGTGAACCCCGAGAGTGACCGGCGCACCGGGGTGCTGGTGGAGTTCGACAAGACGCAGAAGATGTTCTCCAACCCGTCGGACTCGCGCACCGAGGCCTACGTCACCGGACGCTTCGGCTGAGAGGAAGATCATGGAAGAAGCCCGCAAGTCTTTCCACCGGGAACTGAACGACATCCAGCAGGAGCTCGTGCGCATCTCGGCGGGTGTGGTCGAGAGCATTCCCCGTTGCACGACCGTTCTCCTCGAACAGGATCTCTCCGCCGCCGAGGCGATGATCATGGCCGACGACGAAGTGGACGCCCGAACGATCGAGCTCGAGGACCGTTGCATCCAGATCCTGGCGCTGCAGGCCCCGGTGGCCGGCGAGCTTCGTCAGGTCATCGCGGCGCTCAAGATCTGCGCCGAGATCGAACGCTCCGCCGACCTGGTGGTCAACATCTGCAAGGCCGCCCGTCGCATCTACGGTCACGAGTTCGACCCCAAGTTGCGAGGGCTGGTTCTCAAGATGTCGGACCAGGCCCGGCATCTCTTCAGCGAGGCCACCAGCGCGTATCACGCTGCCGACGCCTCGCGGGCCGCGGCCATCGACGACATGGACGCGTTCCTCGACGATCTACAGCGTCAGTTCATCCAGGCCATCTTCGAGTCGCACGCCGCCGGACGCATCGATCTTCAGGTGGCCATCCAACTCGCGGTGGTCGCCCGCTTCTACGAGCGCATCGGCGATCACGCCGTGAACATGGGAGAGAAGGTTCGCTTCCAGGTCACCGGTTGGCTACCCGAGCAGACCGGTGCGGCCCGTCATCGTGAGCGCAGTCTGCAGGACCCGACCCCCTCGGGAACCATCCGTCCGCCCACGGGGGAGTCGTCATCGGACACCTGAATTCGTCACCTGTTCACCGCGCGTTCACGGCCTCTACCGAAGGTGGACAGACGGTGGCCCTAGTTTCGTTCACCGTGGCGACGTCCCTCATTCAGACATCGGTTTCCGCCGGGAGAGGTGGATCGCGATGAACCGTCTGGCGCACGAGGAACTGACCGATCTGCGCTCCGAGGTGTTGCGAATCGCCGCGAACCTCATCGAGAGCATCCCGCGCGCCACGCAGGTTCTGCTCGATCAGGATCTCGAGGGCGCCGAGTACCAGATCCTCGCCGACGACGAGTTTGACCTGCGGACGATGGATCTGGAGGAGCGCTGCATCGCGTTGATGGCCCTGCACGCGCCGGTGGCGAGCGAACTGCGGCACGCTGTGACCATCATGAAGATGGCCGCCGATCTGGAGCGATCGGCCGACCTGGTGGTGAACCTGTGCAAGGTGGCGCGACGGATCCACGGTTACGACCTGGACCCGAAGTTGCGGGGGCTCATCACCCGCATGGGGCAACAAGCCCAGAGTCTTTTCAAGCACGCGTTCGAGGCGTACGCCGATCTCGACCTGCCGGTGGCCAAGGCGGTCGACGACATGGATCTCTTCCTCGACTACTTGCACAAGCAGTTCATCCAGGCCATCTTCGAGTCCCACAGCGCGGGCCACATCGACCTTCCGATCGCGGTGCAGATGGCGATCACCGCCCGCTTCTTCGAGCGCATCGGTGATCATGCGGTGAACTGTGCCCACTTCGTACAATTCCTCATCACCGGCGAGCTTCCCCCGGCCGGCGATCACCGGCGTGGCGGGCGTGGTTCCCTCGATCAGACGCCGGCTGGTGGAAACGCGATCCTCGGAGGCACAGCACCGTGACCACTCTCGTGCTCGTGCTCGCAGCGCTGGTGGTCGGGTTCGCTATCGGCCTGAGGCGCGCTCGGTCCGAGAAGTCGGCGTTGATCGAGTCCCCCGCGCGCCTCGCCGTGACCGAGGCGAAGGAAGACGACAATGTGGCGCTTCGAGTGCGCGCGGCCCTCGATACCTTGACGGTGGGAGTCGTGGTGGCCTCGGAAAACGGAACGATCGTCTTTCGCAACGTGATGGCCCGTGGCCTCACGGGTGCGGTCCATTCCGACGTTTTGGTCGATGAAGCAGTCGACGTCCACCTTCGAGGAGCACTCGACGGCGATTCGCGACGACAGGTACTGGATCTGTTCGGTCCACCGCGCAAGGTGGTGGCGGTGTCGGCCATGCCCTTGTCCACCGGTGGTGCCGTCGCCATGGTCGAGGACATCACTGAGCGTTCACTCATCGATGCGGTACGCACTGATTTCGTGGCCAATATCAGCCACGAGTTGAAGACCCCGGTGGGAGCTTTGGCGGTGCTGGCCGAGGCGTTGTCGGCCGAGGACGACCTCGACGTCATCCATCGGTTGTCGGGGAAGATGGTGGACGAGGCGCTTCGGGTGGGTCGCACCATCGACGACCTCTTGGAGTTGTCTCGTATCGAGTTGGGTGGAGAAGCGGTGAAGGAGGCAGTCGGCGTATCCCGGGTGATCTTCGACGCGGTCGATCATGCGCGACCGCTCTCGGAGAGTCGTTCGATCGAGATAGCCCTCGGCGAGACGAGCGATCGCATGAGAGTTCTCGGCGACTGTCGTCAACTGGTGTCAGCGTTGGGCAACCTGGTCGAGAACGCGGTGAAATACTCCGAGCGGGGTTCGCGAGTGGAGGTGTCGGCTCGATCAGACGGCCAGTGGGTCGAATTCGAGGTGCGCGATTACGGTCTCGGGATCCCGGCCCGTGATCTCGACCGAATCTTCGAGCGTTTCTATCGCGTCGATCGTGCGCGTTCGCGCGAGACGGGTGGCACGGGCCTCGGACTGGCGATCGTCCGACACGTGGCCACCAACCATGGTGGAGAGGTGTCGGTGTCCAGCGTCGAGGGCGAGGGTTCCACCTTCATTCTCCGGGTGCCGGTCGCCTCCGGTTCGGTGATGACGACGATGTCGGAAGCGGGATGAGGAGCTGAATATGGGCATGCAGACAGTGCTGTTGGTCGAGGACGAGGAGAGTTTCGTCGACGCCCTCACCGTCGGGTTGAAGAAGGAGGGATTCCGCGTCGAGGTGGCGCGCGACGGTATGGAAGCCCTCAACAAGTTCGACGCGGTGCAACCCGACGTGGTGCTCCTCGACGTGATGCTTCCCCGCATCTCGGGTATCGACGTGTGTCGTCAACTGCGCAAGAAGACCCAGGTCCCGATCATCATGGTCACCGCCAAGGGGGCCGAGATCGACACCGTGGTGGGCCTCGAGGTGGGTGCAGACGACTACATCACCAAGCCGTATCGTACGCGCGAGTTGGTGGCCCGTATGCGGGCCGTGATGCGTCGGGTGCCGAACGATTCTGCCGCGAGTGTGGCCGATCTCGACGGAAACACCCTGGTGGTCGGGGAGGTCTTGCTCGATCCCGATCAGCACAAGGTGTTGGTGAAGGGCGCCGAGGTGGCCATGCCCCTCAAGGAATTCGAGCTGCTGCACATCCTGTTGGCCAACGCCGGTCGGGTGTTGCCGCGCGAGACGTTGATCGATCGAGTGTGGGGAACCGACTACGTCGGAGACACCAAGACTCTCGACGTGCACATAAAGCGTCTGCGGGCCAAGATCGAGGACGATCCGGCCAATCCCACCCGCATCGTGACCATTCGCGGTCTCGGCTACAAGTTCGAACGGGTGCGCGTCTGAGGGGTCGGGCGTGATCGCTCCATGAAGCTGAATGGAGCGAGAGCCGTTGTAGCCAGCACCTAATCTGTGGACGTGAACGACGCGGCCGCCTCGAGTCTGCCGGGTCGTGGTCGGGGTGGTGGTTACGTGCCGCCGCGTCACCAGCATCGATTCGTTCCGTCTCCTTTCACCCGATTGGTTCGCGTGCACGCTCTGATGGCCGCCGGTGAGGCGTCCATGACGGTTGCCCTGGCCGACTCATTGTTTCTCTCGATCTCTCCCGGTGAGGCTCGTGGCCGGGTGTTGCTGTTCCTCGCGGTCAGCTTCGCGCCCTTCTTGATCCTCGGTCGCTTCATCGGCCCAGTGATCGATCGGATGCCCGGTGGTCGACGTCTGTTGATCGTTCTGATCGCCGCCCTGCGCTCGGTCGTGATGTTGGTGATGGTGTCGCAACTCGATTCGTTGTTGTTGTTCCCTCTCGCCTTCCTCGCCATGGTGTTGAGTAAGACCTACGGCGTTTCGAAGTCGGCGGTGTTGCCGTCGTTGTTGCGCAACGACAAGGACCTCGTTCAATCCAACTCCCGTCTCGGAATCACCGCCGGGGTGATCGGCTTCTCGGCGGCCCTTCCGGCCGGCATTCTCAGCGCCCTTTCGCCGAAACTGTCGCTGATTTTCGGCGCGCTGATGTTCCTGCTGGCGATGTCCAACGCCATGAAATTGCCGCGACAATCAGTCACCACCGGTGAGATACAGCAGTTGGAGATCGAGGAGCTGCGTCAGCCCAACGTCTTGATAGCGGTGTCGGCGATGAGCCTGGTGAAGGCCTCGGTGGCCTTCACCTTCTTCCATCTGGCCTTCTATTTTGCCGACCGGCCCCGCGTGGAGCGTTTGGATCTCGCCCCCAACGGTATGTGGTACGTGGTTCGCTATCACTTCGGTCCTCAATTCGGCACCATGTGGTTCGGCATCGCGGTCAGCCTGGCGGCCATTGGCTCGCTACTCGGCAACCTCAGCGCCAAACCGTTGAGGCGACTCAATCACATCGAGAATCTTCTGATTGTCGCGCTCATCCTCATAGGTGGAGCAGGATTGTTCACCGCGCTGACAGCGACGACATTCACCGCTCTGTTGTTGATGGCCATTGTCAACTACGCCGCCGCCGTCGGCAACATGGCGTTCGAGTCGATCGTTCAACGGGATGCGCCGGATGCGAACCGTGGTCGCGCTTTGGCCAACTATTACACCAAGTTTCAACTGATGTGGGTGTTGGCCGGCCTCATCCCGGTGCTGTTGAAATTGCCCGGGGTGGTGGGCTTCGCGGTGGTGTCGGCGATCGGCTTCAGTGGCGGCCTCATCTATTGGTTGAGCAATCGACAAGTGAGCAAGGGTCTCGAACCGTCGTCGGTCGTGGCGCGGTTGCGGCAGCGTTTCAGTCGCCGCTGACCTCGAGACGGGCCAACCACAATCCGGGGGCCGCGAGTTCGGCGGGTGTCGGGAGATTCGCGGCTGCGTCGTAGAGAGGGAAGAGTCCTTCGGGGCCGGCGCGCTGGACCACGCCATCGACGAACGACCGACCGGTCTCCACTTGGTGGCGGGTGGTGTGGACGCCGAGTAACCGCTCGACGAAGGCGGTTTCCTCACCACCGTCGACGCGACGACGACGAGCCGCTTCGGCGATCCGGGCCGGATTACCGAGGATGCGACCACCCACTAGATCCGTCATGTAATCACTCCAACCGATGACCACCGACAAGATGGTGTCCATTTGGGGACGAAGACGGTCCTGCTCCGGCGTTCGCACGGCTCCGAGCAACAATTCGGGATCGCCGAGAATGGCTCGCAACGATGCCATCATGTCGGCCGGGTCCGAGGACTCGATCGACGACAACTTCTCGCTGATTGCCTGGGGGTCGGGCCGAAAGGCCGCCACGTGAGCCGAGACGAGCGAGTTGACCGTTTCGCGTACGTGGGCGAGTCCGTAGATCTGATGAGTGACGAATTCTCGAACGAGCGTCCACATACGAACGTCGTCGCGAGGTAGATCCCAATCCGATGCGAAACCATCGATGTTGTGCGCCAACAGGGCGACCCGATTGCCGTGAGGGCGAGGTAGTGGCAGGTCGTATTGTCCGAGCGAACGCTTCGCGATGAGCCCGACCATCGAGCCGACCGTCATTCCCATGGTCATGGGAGCCAGCATTCCGGTGAGATTCGCGAACATGTCGGACATTGGGTCGGCGGATTCGTCGTTGTCGGGATCGGGTCGAGGGCCACCGAGGGCTGTCGCCAGATCGGTGAAGAGTGGGCGGTAATCGTCGAGCGTGCGTTGGGCGCATTGACCGGACGTCACCATTTCGGGCTCCATTCCAACGACGTCATAGCGATCGCTGATGCCCGTTCCCATTTGTACTTGCATCGTGGCGATGCGCGCCAACTCCTCGAACTCGATTCGAACCTTCGGGTCGATGTTCGACTCGGGTGTGCCGGTGGTCGCGGTCGATTGGGCGATCTGGCGCGCGACGTCCCATTGGATGGGACCCTGCCCCTGGAACATCTTCATCATGTCGCCGAACATTCCTCCGAACATTCCCCCGAACATCTTCGAGAACGGGTCGTCACCGTCACCGGAACCGAAATCGAACGGGCGGGGGACGTCATCGGCCATGAACTCGAGCCTACGACCTGTGCCCGGACGTCGCTTGTCGGGTCTCGTGCGACGATCGCCGCGCCGGAGGGGAAGTAGCGTTCGGAGTGTGACCGCGATGGACGCTCCGCTCGACTCGGTGGACCCGCGGACCGAGCGATCATCGGTGGTCGTCACCGGAGCGCTCTGGCCGTTGGGTCGACGGGTGGTGGAGCGTCTGTCGGTCTCCGGGCGGTTCGCGATCACCGAGATTCAGCGCACCGAAAACACCATCGATGGCCCGGTCGATGTACTCGTGCATTTGGCCCCGGGTGATCATGACGCGCTGGCAGCCCGAGGTCGAAGCGCGGTGGTCGGAACGCCCGAGTTGTTGGCGGAGGCATCCGAGCACGGCGTTCGTCACGTGGTCCTGCTGTCGTCGGCGATGGTGTACGGCGCCTGGCCGAACAATCCGGTCCCCATCACCGAGGACGCTGCGTTGCGTCCGGACTTCGGGTTCGCCTTCGCCCGTCAACTGGCGACGGTCGAGCAGATGGTCGACGATTGGCGTGAAGCCCTGCCCGGTCGGACCACATGTGTCCTTCGACCCGTGCCGGCGATGGCCGCCGACGGCACCAGCAGTCTCGTACGGGCGTTGGCCGCCGGCATGGGGGGACGGCTGGGTGAGGACGACGTGCCGGCGCAGTTCCTGCACTTGGACGATTTGGCGTCGGCCGTCGCGTTGGTCGTCGAACGCGGTCTGGACGGCGTGTACAACGTGGCTCCTGACGGTCATGTGCCCGGATCGCGCGTGCGCTCACTGTGGGGGATGGCACCCCGCTTGCGTCTTCCGGATCGCGTGGCCGAAGTAGTCGCCGACCTGCGATGGCGTTTCCAGCGTGGTCCGATCCCACCGGGTTTGCGCCCCTACGTGCGTTCTCCGTGGTTGGTGTCCAACGGTCGTTTGCGGGCCCAAGGTTGGGCCCCGACGGTCACCAACGAGCAGGCCTTCGTCGAGGGAACCGACGCCAAGTGGTGGACGATGCTCACTCCGAAACGTCGTCAGGAGTTGGCTGTCGGGGCGATGATCGTCACCACCGTGGTGGGTGCCATCTCGCTCGGTGCGTGGTTGCGACGTCGTTTGCGGGCGCGTTAGTCGCCGACGACTTGTTTGAGCAGTCCTTCGATGTCCCCGATGGGGACGACACATGGTGTCGACGTCTCCTCGGTGTACAGCCCCGTCAACTTGCCTGACCCATCGAAGACCGGGGCGCCTTCGGTGACGTCGAACTCGGTGGTCGTCGTGGGAGACAAGATGATCAACCCGTCCGCGGTGCGTTCGCCGACCCGGAAAAGCCCGCCGGTACCGTCAGCTACGAAGACATCTTGTCCCGTCGCCATGTCGGCCAACAGTGGCAATTCGCCGCGATCGATCTCGAGCCGCTCGTCGACTCGGAGCACTGCTAGGTGCAGTCGCTCGTCGGACATGACGACGTTCGCGGTCCGACGACTCCCGTCGCGGGAATCGATCGTGATGATCTCGTCGGACCCGGCGGCCGCCCAGGTGGTGATGATGAAGGTGCCGTCACCGACGATCATTCCCAGGGGGTGCTGCGTTCCGCCGCGCTCCAACTCGACCACGATCACCGACCGACTGGTGAGTTCGAGAACACCCGTGGCATTGTTCTCGGAGGTTCGGGGTTGCACGACGAGGATGAGGCCCACGAGCATCAAGCTTCCGGCGACGATCGAAAAGAGCAGAAGACCTCGGCCGTTTCGTCCGATGTCGGGTCGTTGCTCGACGCGCACGGTATGAGCAGCGAAGCCGAGTTCGGACGGATGGCGCCAGACGCGCTCATGTGGTGGCTGAGGCGCCGGTGGTAGGGCGTCGTCCTCGTGCTGGCTCACGAAGAGGTGAGGTTAGTGAGCCGAGTCGCGTGAGTGTTGTCGGGCGAGTCCGACGGTACGGGTCAACCGCTACGATTCGGCTGTGATCTTCGAGCGGACGTCCGACGAGTGGTTCGCTATTGGTGACGAGCCCTTGGCGGTCGGTGCCCTGTACGAATGGGCGGTCCGACCGGACTGCGGTGCCGTGGTTGTCTTCTCGGGAACGGTGCGAGATCATGCGATCGAGGGCGAGGAGGTGCGCCACGGGGTCTCCCACCTCGAGTACGAGGCCTACGTGTCCGAGGTGGTTCCCAGTTTTCGGGAGATCGCGGTCGAGGCCCGCCGACGTTGGGCCGATCTTGGTCGCATCGCTCTTCATCATCGAACCGGACGCATCGAGTTGGGTGAGAGTTCGGTCATCGTGGTGGTGTCAGCCCCTCACCGCCCCGAGGCTTTCGCTGCCGCCCGATTCGCGATCGATGCCCTCAAGGCCGGTTCTCCCATCTGGAAGCACGAGACCTGGAGTGGTGGAAGTGACTGGGGGACCGGCGCGACTTCGGTGACCGCCCCCGGTGACGTGTCGACCGCCATCGATGGAGTGGGAATCTGAATGGTCGCCGTGCTCGTCGTCGTTCTGGTGTTGTGTTTGATCGTGGTGCTGTGGGTGGCGGCGAGTCGTCGCACTCCGGCCAGTGACGACAATGTCGACGACTTTCGACGACACCTGAATGCACTCTCGCCCGAAGTTCGTCGGACCGTGGTCGATCGGCCCGTGCCGTTGACCGGTATAGACGATGTCGTGAACGGTGACGATCCGGAGAGAACCCATGGCTCGTGACCTGGCGATCGACCTCGGTACGGCGAACACTCTGGTGTACATGAAGGGTCGCGGTATCGTGCTGAATGAACCGTCGGTGATCGCCCTCAACCGGCAGACGGGTGAGGTGTTGGCCACCGGGCACGATGCCTGGCACATGATCGGACGGACCCCCGGCTACATCGTGGCGGTGCGCCCACTACGCGGAGGAGCCATCACGGACTTCGACGTGACTGAACGAATGATTCGCCTGCTACTGCAGCGGGTTGGCGTGAGCCGCTTTACCCGCCCCAAGGTGGTCATTTGCGTCCCCTCAGCCATCACCGAGGTCGAGCGTCGCGCCGTCACTGATGCGGCCCGTCGCGCCGGGGCCGCCGATGCGCAGTTGATCGAACAACCGATGGCCGCCGCCATCGGTGCACAACTCCCCATCGACGAGCCGGTGGGCAACATGGTGATCGACATCGGCGGTGGCACCAGCGAAACCGCGGTCATCAGCCTCGGTGGAATCGTCGCGTTGGAAGCGGTGCGTGTCGGAAGCTTCGACATCGATGCGGCGATCCAGAACTACGTCCGTCGCGAACACGGCATCGCCATCGGTGAGCGCACCGCTGAGGAAATCAAGAAGGCGATCGGCTCGGCCGCCCCCACCCCCGACGAGGTCGACGCTGAGGTGAGTGGCCGGGACCTCATGATGGGTCTACCCAAGACGGTCGTGCTGACCCCCGAGGAGATCCGGTACGCGATCGATGACGTCGTCACGCAGATCGTGCAGTCGGTGGTGCGCTGTCTCTCCAAGGCGCCGGCGGAGTTGGCGCAGGACTTCTTGATCCGTGGCATGTATCTCGTGGGCGGAGGAGGATTGTTGCGCGGCTTGACCGATCGCATCCAGCGCGAGACCCAGGTGCCGGTGCTGATGTCGAACATGCCTCTGGAGGCCGTGGTGCTCGGAGCTGGACACTGCATCGAGAACTACGACGCGCTGAAGCGCATGTTCATGGGCCAGCGTCGCTGAAGCGAGCGCGTCACGATTTCGTCAGGTAGGAACGATGGGGACCAGCAGACCATCCTGCGACAACACCCACAGTTCTCCCGAGGCATCGGCGAGCACGCCGACCGCATTCGAGACCATGCCGAGTGTTTTGGTGCCACACTCGGCGCGCTGGTCATCGAAGCAAGTGGCGAACACCTCTCCGGTGCACCAGTCGGCATACACGTACCAGGTTCCCGATACGCCGATGCTCTCTCCTCGGTACACTGCCCCGCCTGAGATGGAGCAACGGCCGTCGGTGTGTTGGTATTCGAAAACCGGTAACACGGGAGAGAGGGCGTCGGCGGTGGCTTGATCGGCGTTGAAGACGGCGGTGCCCTCGAGATGGCTCCAGCCGAAACTCGCTCCATCGATCTCGGAGCGGGCGACGACGTTGATCTCCTCGATTTTGTTTTGGCCGACGTCAGTGATCCAGAACTCGTCGGTCTCCTGATCGAGGAACACCCGCCAGGGATTGCGGAGTCCGACGGCCACCACCTCGCCGTCGGTCCAGCGACCGTCGACCTCGGACATGCGGATCACCTTGCCGAGAGGATGGGAGGGATCCAACGCCAGCCGTTCGGGGTCGCCCGCCGAACCACCGTCACCGGTGAACACCCAGAGACTGCCATCGGCCCACACGATCTCGCCGCCGTTGTGGTTGGGGTAGGGCTGCTCGAGGAAGTAGATGCGGGTGCGCGAGGTCTCGTCGAAGGAGCCGTTCGAACGCACAAGATATTGGTCGATGTTCGTGTGGCCATCGAGGTCGGTGTAATTGACGAATGCTCGCGCACCATCGAACGAGAAAGCCAAACCCAACAATCCGCGCTCGCCCTCGGCGCGCGTGAGATCACTCATGTCGAGAGCGAGCAGTCCTCTCGTGCCGTCGGGATTCATCATCGAGACCACCCCGGTGCGCTCGACGAGATAATCGGTCGGTGCCGTGTCCGGGGTGAAGCGCGACGTGATGTCGACCGGCTCGGTCCATCCGGTCACCGGTTTGCCGAGTCCCGCGGAGAAGGCGGGTTCGATCTCCGAATCGGAGTCGCTCGGTGGGGTCGGCGCCGAGGTGGTGGAAGCGATCGGCGTCGGCCCGGACTCGATGTCGGGGTCGGCTCTTCGGGCCGATCCGCAACCGACCAGCACAATCGCCCCGAAAACGGCGAGAACGCGGGACCCGATCACGACCGTTCGCGGCGGATGAGACCCTCTTGGACGACGGTGATCGCCAGGTGCCCGTCGTGGGTGAAGATCGAACCCGAGGCCAGGCCTCGAGCATTGGACGTGCTGGGAGTCATCTGGTCGTAGAGCAGCCACTCGTCGGCTCGGAAGGGGCGATGGAACCACATTGCATGGTCGAGGCTGGCCATCTGCACTCCACTGTCGGTCCAGTTGAGCCTGTGGGGCAGGACCGTGGTGTCGAGCAAGGTCATGTCACTGGCGTAGGTGACGATGCAGGCGTGCAGCGTGGGATCGTCGGGCAATTGCCCATCGGCACGTAACCACACCGACTGTTGCATCGTCGGCTCACGAGAGCGCGACATGGGATCACCGTGCACGTAACGGATGTCTATGGGTCGAGGTCGCTCGTACCAATCTCCGAGTAAATGCTTGTGTGGAGCCATGCGTGTCTTGAAATCGGGCAATGTTTCCGCGGCTGGCACCCCGGGCATGTCGATCTGGTGTGACAGGCCCTCCTCGGGGGCGTGGAAGCTGGCCTGCAGATTGAAGATGGGCTGACCGTGTTGGACGGCCACGACGCGACGGGTGGTGAAACTCTTGCCGTCACGGATGCGGTCGACGTCGTAGAGGATCGGAGCCATCGGGTCGCCGGGGCGCAGGAAGTAGGCGTGCAGCGAATGAACTCGCCGGTCGCGGTCATCGACGGTGCGCGAAGCCGCCACCAGCGCCTGTCCGGCAACTTGCCCACCGAAGACGCGTTGACGGTTCTCCTGGGGCGATCGACCCCGAAAAATGTTGACCTCGATGGGTTCCAGATCCAAGAGGGAGATGAGGTCGTCGAGAGCGTCGAAATCCGAGTCACCGGGGCTGGGGGAAACCATCTACTCATCTTGGCACGAACTCGGCTGAGAGTCGCCCTCATCGAGGGAGGTAGGATGCCTCCGTGGCTCTTCTTTCTTTGAATCCTGACGAACTCCTGTCCACCACCCGAGCGGTCCGCAAGCGGCTCGATTTCGACAAGCCGGTCTCCGACGACTTGATCCGCGAGTGCGTGTCCTTGGCGATGCAGTCGCCGTCGGGATCCAACAACATGACCATGCAGTTCGTGGTGGTCAAGGATGCCGCCAAGCGCAAGGCCATCGGAGAGGTGTACCGCGAGTGCTTCTCGATCTACCAGCAGATGGACGGCATTTACATCCGCACCATCGACAAGGGCGACGAACTGATGAACAGGCAACAGCAGCGCTCGGCGGACTCGGCCGATTACCTCGCCGACCATATGGGTGAGGCTCCGGTGCTGGTGATCCCCTGCAACCTCGGCGCGCGTTCCGAGGCCACGGGTGGTATGGGCATGATGGTGTCGTCGGTGATGGGCAACATCCTGCCGGCCATGTGGAGCTTCATGCTCGGTGCCCGTGCGCGCGGACTCGGGACCGCGTGGACCACGGTTCACCTGATGCAGGAGCAGCGGGTCGCCGACATTCTCGGCATTCCCTTCGACTCGGTTCAGCAGGTGTGCCTGTCCCCGTTGGCGTACACGAAGGGCACCGACTTCAAGGCGGCGGTTCGGCCCGCGGCTGAGACCATCATCCACTGGGACACCTGGTGATCACGGGGCGGCTGCGCGAAGCCGCCCTGGCTGCTGTGGGTTTCATGCCTCCCGACGAGGGAGATGCCTTGCACGAAGCGGCATTGGTGGCGGGTCGTGAGGGGCACGGCTCGGTGTTTCTCGAGGTCGGCTCGTACTGCGGTCGCTCGACGATCTGGCTGGGTGAGGCAGCGCGACTGTCGGGAACCGTGCTGTTCGCCGTCGATCACCACCGAGGTTCGCTGGAGAATCAACCAGGTTGGGAATGGCACGATCCGACCCTGGTCGATCCGTCGGTGGGCAAGATGGACACGTTGCCTTTTTTTCGCCGCACGATTCACGACGCCGGGCTCGAGGATCACGTCATCGCGGTCGTGGGCCAATCATCCAGCGTGGCCCGTCGATGGACGACACCGCTGTCGTTCCTTTTCATCGACGGTGGGCATGGCGTCGAGCCGGCAAGATCGGACTACGAACTGTGGACCCCCCACGTCGTACCCGGGGGGACGCTGGCGATTCACGACGTGTTCCCGGATCCGGCCGACGGTGGTCGCCCCCCGTACGAGCAGATCTATCTTCCCGCGGTGCAGTCAGGCCTTTTCATCGAAACCTCGGTGACGGGAAGTCTGCGCATCCTGCACCGGGTGGCCTGATCCGGCGCGGACGGAAACCGGGAATGGCGGTTCAGCGTGGGCGTTGGGCAGCTCGCAATCCGGCCCAGGCCAGATCGCTCACCTGTTTCGCGATCAATTCGGGATCGAAGTCGCCACCCAGTCGTATGAGCCGACGCGACACACCTTCTGACAGCCCGACGATGGCGTGAGCCAACGTGCGTCGATGCTCGGCGTCGATGTCGGCGGTGATCAACGGTTCGATCACGTCGGCGATCATCGACGTGAAGCGACCGGCGGCCTCGCTGAACTCGGCGTCGCGGCGCGAGCCACCACCGAAGAGCAATTGAAAGGCGTCGTTGTCTTCGTGGACCCACCGGAAGTAGGCGATGAACCCGAGTTCGGTACGTCGTCGGCCCTCGGTGGTGGCGATGCGGGGATCGGTGACCGCAGCGAGCAAGCGAGTACCAGCCTCCTCGATGAGGGCCAGGTACAACTCGCGTTTGGAGGCAAAGTGTTGGTAGAGAACCGGCTTGGTGATGCCAGCGGCGTCAGCGACGTCGTTCATCGACGTCTGGTGGTATTCGCGTTGCGCGAATACGTCCATCGCAACGGCCAACAATTGTTCGCGTCGTTCGGCGGCCGGGAGTCTCATCGACATCACCCGACACGGTACTCGCCAACCGACGACACGATCGCCGGTGGGGGTCAGAGACCGCGGGATCGATCCTCTTTCTCGGCGGCCTTGACGGCGTAACCGAGCACGATGGCAGGAGCGAGCAGGATCGACCCCAGCACCAGAGACACCGTGATGGCCGTGACGATCGCGCCTTTGAAACCGAAGGCGAAGGCCATCACGAACAGGGCGATGGCTACCGAGTAGAGCAGATACCCGATGCGATTGGCCAACAAAGTCCACTTCGCGATGCGGGCTCGCCGCTCGCGAACCGGGTCGGACGGAGAAGTGTTCACCCCCGAACAATGGTGCATGGCTGACGGTTGGTGCCAGTCCTGACGATTACGGTGAATTCGTGGCTGTTCACCTGACGTGGAACGGAGACGTCTGTTCCATTCGCATCGATCGTCCCGACAAGCGCAACGCCGTCGACCTGGCAACCTTGCGCGAGCTCGCCGTCGCGCAATCGGAGGCCGCCGCGAAACGCGCACGAGTGGTGGTGTTGTCGGGGGCACCACCGGCGTTTTGTAGCGGTGCGGATCTCGGTGGTGTCGAGTTGGGGCTCTTCACCGACACGCTTCTCGCGGTGTTGCGTGGATTCGGGGAGCTGCAATGCATCACGTTGGCCGCGGTCGAGGGTGCGGCCCTGGGGGCGGGTTCACAATTGGCCGCCGCCTGCGACCTACGCATGGCATCGTCGGACGCGCGGTTCGGAGTGCCAGCGGCCAAGTTGGGCTTGGCCGTGGACACGTGGACCGTGGCCCGCCTCGGTCGCGAGGCCGGTTGGAGCGTGGCCCGTCGCATGTTGCTCACGGGCGAGGCCATGGCGGCCGGGGATCTGGTGGGCGGCTTCGTCCATCGACTCGGCACTTGGAGCGAGGCGATGGAATGGGCCGAGGAACTGAGCGCCTTGGCGCCACTGACGGTGAAGGCGCACAAGTTGGCCCTCGAGAGTCTGTTTCCATCGGTGGCCGATGGTCGAGAAGATCCATCGATCGCCGAAGTGGAGCGAGCGCGACTGACCGCGTGGGCGAGCTCGGATGCCATCGAGGGCCGCACCGCTTTCAAGGAGAAACGGGCACCACGCTTTGGCGGCGAATGACGAACGCTATGCGCGTCGACGGTCGCGTGATCGCACGGAGAGGTAGACCCGCACGAAAATGACCACCATGCCACCGAGCATGATGCCGAACAGCGCCAGCTGTTGCCATCCGCCACGGTCACCGGGGCTGGTGGGCTCGCGACCACAACCCGGCATCGGATTCGAGCTGACACAGGAGGTGAGATCCCGTTCGAGGTCCATGAAATCGTTGACCGTGTCCGATGTGACGGAGCCCGGTGTCGTCGTGTCCGGAATCGTCGTGTCCGGAGGCGTTGCCGCCGCCGAGGAAAATCCCCCGACGATCGCCAGCGAGGCGAAAACGACCACAAGGGTTCGACGAACTGACGACACATCGTCATCGTTCCACGTGGGTGAGCCGATCCACTAGTTGGTGGTGCGGACTACGCTGTGACAGTGAACGCGCGTCGCACCGTCCTCGTCGTGGATTTCGGCGCGCAGTACGCCCAACTCATCGCCCGACGGGTACGCGAGCACCAGGTCTATTCCGAGATCGTTCCCCACTCGATGTCGGCCGCCGACATGGCCGTGAAGTCACCAGTCGCCATCATCTTGTCGGGAGGGCCCAAGAGTGTTCACGTCGTCGGCGCGCCCGCTCTCGATCCCGAGGTGTACGACCTCGGCGTGCCCATCCTGGGCATCTGCTACGGCGCACAGTTGATCGCCCACCAACTCGGTGGCGAGGTGGGCCGGGGATCACGTGGTGAGTACGGGCGCACGCGCATGTCGCGCATCGCCGGGTCGGACTCCACGTTGCTGGTCGGTGACATCCCCGCCGAACAAGACGTGTGGATGAGTCACTTCGACGCCATCTCGCGGGTTCCCGACGGGTTCGTGGCCACGGCCGCCACCCCCGACGCGCCAGTGGCCGTACTCGAGAATTCCGCTCGTCGTATCTGGGGTGTGCAATTCCACCCCGAGGTGGTGCACTCGCCGTTTGGTGCCAACGTGTTGCGGCGTTTCCTCCACGATCTGGCCGGTGCTGACATGTCGTGGACCATGGGCTCGGTCATCGACGAACAGGTGGCACGCGTGCGTGCACAAGTAGGGGACAAACGCGTCATCTGTGGTTTGTCCGGAGGGGTGGATTCGGCGGTGGCTGCGGCGCTGGTCCACAAGGCCATCGGTGCGCAACTCACTTGTGTCTATGTCGACACCGGATTGATGCGCAAGAACGAGAGTGACCAAGTGGTCGAGACTTTCAAGCGCAACCTCGGCATCGAGTTGGTACACGTGGACGCCGGAGCTCGTTTTTTCGAGGGATTGAAAGGCATCACCGAGCCCGAGGCGAAGCGCAAGGTGATCGGCGAGTTGTTCGTTCGTATTTTCGAGCAACATACCGGCGGTGTCACCGACGCCGAGTTCCTCGTGCAGGGAACGTTGTATCCCGACGTCATCGAGAGTGGCGGCAGCGATGGCAGGGCGGCGGTCATCAAGAGTCACCACAACGTGGGTGGTTTGCCCGAGGACATGACACTACGTCTGCTCGAACCGCTGCGCTCGTTGTTCAAAGATGAGGTGCGTCGCTTGGGGCTCGAATTGGGGCTGCCCGACGAGATCGTGTGGCGTCAGCCGTTCCCGGGCCCCGGACTGGGCGTGCGCATCATCGGCGAGGTCACCCCCGACAAGGTGGCGTTGCTACAAGACGCCGACTTCATCGTTCGCGAGGAGATTCGTCTGGCCGGCTTGGAGCGCGACATTTGGCAGGCCTTCGCCGTGCTACCCGACATCCGCTCGGTGGGCGTGATGGGCGATGAGCGAACCTATGCGTACCCCATCATCATTCGGGCGGTCACCAGCGACGACGCCATGACCGCCGATTGGGCCCGCCTGCCCTACGACTTGTTGGAACGCATGTCCCGTCGCATCATCAACGAGGTTCCGGGGGTGAATCGGGTGGCCTACGACGTCACGTCCAAGCCCCCGGGAACCATCGAGTGGGAGTGAGTCCGCCGAACTCGGTCGAGACCGAAATACCCCTGCGAGCAGGTCCGATGACTGCCATCGCACCCTGCTGACTAGCCTCTCGAGGGTCATGTCGCTGCTCTCGTTGCGAACTTCCGGCCGGCGTCTCGCCGCAGCTGTCACCGGTGGAGTGACCATCTTGGCCGGTGCCGTGATCTGGGTGGGTCCGGCCCGAGCGGACTCGGTCGATGACGCCCGACGCAAGGTGAGCGAAATGGCTGACCGCTTGGAAGCCGCCGAGGCCGAGGTGGATCGCCTCAGCGAGGAACTTCGGGTGGCCGAGGACGACAAGGCGCGCCTGGACATCGAGATCTCCGAGGCCGAAGTGGCGATCGCCGTGATGGAGACCGAGGTCGGCGGGCTTCAGGCTCAGCTGTCGGACCTCGCCGTGCAGGCCTTCGTCGGTGGTGGTGGCGCGGGAAGCCTGACCGGACTTCTCGCGGTGGGGGCCGGTCCGAACGAGGCGGTGCAGCGGCAATACCTCACCGAGATGGCGCTGAACTTCGGATCGGCCAACTCGGACCAACTGGACGCGCTCATCGACGACCTGGGCGACAAGAAGACCGAACTCGAGCGGAATCGAACCAACGCCGAGGAGCTGTCGACACGTATTCGAGAGAGTCAGCGCGAGGCCGCCGACGAGATCGCCAAGTACACCGCATTGAGGGCCCAGGCTGAGCGAGAACTCGGTCAGGCCCTGGCCAAGGAGCGTGAACGCCGCGCCGCGGCCGCCGCGGCTGCCGCTCGCGCCCAGGCGAACGCGATCACGGGCAATCGGACGACGGGTGGCGCGACCACGTCACGTCCGCGCTTCGATCCCTCCAGTATTCCGGCCAGTAGTTCGCGGGGGGCCATGGCCGTTGCCGCGGCCCGCAGCCAGATCGGTGTCAAGTACGTGAAAAACGCCGCTGTCGAGAACGAGGCATTCGACTGTTCGGGTCTCACCATGTGGGCGTGGCAAAAAGCGGGGGTCAGCTTGCCACACCAATCTCGTCGACAGTTCTCCTCGTCGCCGCGCATTCCGGTGGAGAACATCGAGCCGGGAGATCTGATCTTCTTTTACAACCCCATCACCCACGTTGGGATATACGTCGGTGACGGCATGATGGTCGACGCTCCCGGTGTCGGACGCTCTGTCCGACTGACCGCGGTCAGTTGGAACAAGGTGGTCGGGGTGACCCGTCCAGGCTGAACGCTCATGGCGACCGCGCACTACCGTTCGTCGGTGGGGGACATGGAATGACCGTGCAAGGGATCGACGTCGACAAGGTGAGCGCGTGGCTCCTGGCGAGCATCGACGGCGCCCGAGAACCTTTCTCGTTCGATCTCATCGCTGGTGGGCGGTCGAATCTCACCTATAGGGTCACCGACGCCAACGGCACGCGTTTCGTTCTGCGTCGACCACCGTTGGGTCACGTGTTGGCGACGGCTCACGACATGGCGCGCGAGTTCCGCATCATCGCCGCCGTTGGCTCCACCACGGTGCCCGTGCCTCGTGCGATGGGCCTTTGCACCGATGAGAGTGTCAACACCGCCAATTTCTACGTGATGGGCTTCGTGGACGGCGTGGTGCTCGACAGCGCCGACAAGGCCGCGGCACTTCCCGTGGGTCTCCGCCCGGCTGCGGCGCACCATCTCGTCGACGTCCTGGCCGACCTGCACGCTGTCGATGTCGACGCGGTCGGGCTCGGTGATTTGGCGCGTCGTGACGGCTACATCGAGCGCCAGTTGAAGCGGTGGACCACCCAATGGGAGAACTCCAAGACACGCGATCTTCCCGAGATCGACGAAGTGGTGCGACGTTTGAGTTCTCATCTGCCGCGACAGCAAGGTGTCGTCATCGCGCACGGTGATTTTCGCTTCGGCAACTGCCTCACCAACGTGTCCTCGGGCCGAATAGCCGCGGTGCTCGATTGGGAGTTGTGCACCTTGGGAGACCCGCTGGCCGATCTCGGCTACTTGGGCGTCTACTGGAGCGACGGTCCATCGAACGCGCTGCGCGCCAATGACCCCACACCGGCGGGAGGTTTCCCGCCCTATCACGATCTCGTCGAGCGGTATGCCAGCAACACCGGTCGTGACGTATCGGCAGTCGACTTCTACGTCGCCTTTTCGTGTTGGCGTCTGGCCGTGATCAGCGAGGGCGTCTACGCCCGCTATCTTCATGGAGCGATGGGTCAACAAGAGGGCATCGATCTGTCGACGATGAAATTGGGAACGGAGACGTTGGTCCAACGGGCCCTGGAAGCGGCGAGGAGCCTGACTTGAGCGTGGATGTTTTCAGAGGATGGACCAAGACCTCCTTCACCGCGACGGGTATCACCCACGACATCTTTCGCAAGGGGTCGGGTCCTTTGGTGGTGGTCGTGCACGAGGTCCCCGGCATCACCCCGAAGGTGACGGCCTTCGCCGAGGAGGTGGTGTCGGCCGGCTTCACTGTTGCGATGCCCGATCTGTTGGGCACACCGGGTAAAGCGATGTCGAACGGCTATGCACTGTCGTCGCTGGCCAAGGTTTGCGTATCCAAGGAGTTCACCGCCATGGCCCACAACGAGACCTCGCCGATCATCGGTTGGTTGCGCGCTCTCGGACGGTCGCTGCATGCCGAGGTGGGTGGCAAGGGCATCGGAGCCGTGGGCATGTGTTTCAGTGGCGGGTTCGCGCTGGGCATGATGCTCGACGATCACATGCTGGCCCCGGTCTTGAGCCAACCCTCGCTCCCATTCCCGGTGGGCAGACGTCGGGCCGCCGACCTGAATCTGTCACCTGACGATGCTTTGGTGGTGAAACATCGGGCCGCCCAGGGTTGCCAGGTTTTGGGTCTGAGATTCGCCGGCGACCGCTGGGTCGGCACACGCTTCGACTCGTTGCGCCAACTCCTTGGCGATGCTTTCATCGCCATCGAACTGCCCTCCACGAAGAAAACCGACCACTCGGTGCTGACCGAGCAGCGTGACGAGGCGAGTGTTCAGCGGGTGGTCAGCTTTTTTCGCGAGAAGCTTCACTGATCCCGAGGCGAAAGCGCGGGTGTTTCCACGCCCGTAAAGCGTCGGCGGGGGCCTGCTCGGATTCCAGCAGATGACGCGCCAGCATTCCTTTGGCCGCTTTTGCGTCGTGACCGGCAACCTTCCCGGATTTCTCGATGAAAGTCACCGAGTTGAAACTCGTGAACGAACCCGGGGTCGGGGTCCATGCGGCACGGTGCTCGTTCGGCAGCAGATCGATCACGTGATGTCCGGCGAGCCGCACGTTCAACGCTTTCGACAACGGTTCGCGCCACCAGGTGGCGAGTTTGCCGACGGAGGGCAATGACGAACCGATCTTCAACTTGTAGTCGGGGATCGGATCGTCGAATCCGACCAGGCCGAGCAGTCCGGAGATCACGAGGATCGATTCGCTGGCGCGACGACGAAGAACGGCCGTCATGGTGGAGGGGGCGAGGTGATCCCACACCACACCGGTGTAGCGCTGGTGGGCCGGCAAGGTTGGTGAGCCGAGTAACGACAAGTTGGCGCTTTGCGCCACCGCCAGATTGCGGCCGCTGACGCCCAGCAACTTCGCGTCACCGCCTCCGACCGATGTCAACGCCGTGAGCAGTTCGGTCCGCTGTCGGGCGAGGGTGCCTCCGAACTCCCCACTACCCGGTCGCCAACCGGGTTTGGAGCCCCCCACTGCCTTGCCCTCCGACGGCGGAAGCAGAATGACGAGGGGGGCGTTCGGTGCGAGGGCTTTGCGGGGAGGCACGCCCCAAATTCAACTCCACGTGGCACAGGACTAGGGTGATTTCATGCGAATTCACGTCGATGCCGACAAGTGCCAAGGCCACAATCGTTGTTACGCCCTTGCTCCCGAGTTGTTCGACGTCGACGACTACGGCAACGCAGTGGTCATCGGCGACGGAACCGTGAGCCCCGAACTCGTCGAACGGGCGAAATTGGCGGTCGCAAACTGTCCCGAGTTCGCCATCTCCCTCTCCGAGTGACGACCATCGACTGATGTCCTCGATCAAACCCACCGTCTCGATCTACGGTCCGGTCACCGACTGGGCGACCGATTTCGATCATGCCGACCCGGCCTACAACCGCAATGCCGATCGCATCTGGGGTGAACTACGACAAACGTGCCCGGTGGCGCACAGCGACCGATACGGCGGGACGTGGTTGCCCGTCACGCACGAAGCCGTTCGCGAGATTGCCTACGACACCGAGAATTACACCAGTCGTGCGGTGGTGGTGAGCACGGTCGTTCCCGATGACCCCGCTCCCGTCGGAGGGGCACCTCCCATCACCAGCGATCCGCCGTTCCATCACGATGCTCGTCGCTTGTTGCTCCCGCCGTTCTCACCCAAGAAGATCGCCGAGTGGGAAGGCGAGATCCGTGTTCTTTGCCGGTCCTTGCTCGACGGCATGCAGGCCAAGGTCGCCGCCGGTGAGCGCGTCGACGCCGCCATCGACTACGCGCAGCACATTCCGGTCAACGTCATCTCGCGAATGTTGGGTTTCCCGCTCGAGGACGACGACATCTTCCGCGGATTCGTGCACGACATTCTCGAAAGCATCAACGGCGACCCCGACGAGCGAGTGAGATCGTTCGAACGAATCGACGCCTATCTGATGGCGCAGATCGAGGACCATCGGACCAATCCGCGCGACGACCTGACGACGTATCTCATGGACGTCGAGATGTACGGCGCGAAGTTGCCCGACGACATGGTGGGCGGTGTCATCTTGTTGCTGTTGGTGGCCGGTATCGACACCACGTGGAGTGCCATCGGTTCCAGCCTGTGGCATCTGGCCACCCACGACGAGGATCGGCGACGTTTGGTGGCCGATTCCGGTTTGATGACCACCGCCATCGAGGAGTTCCTGCGGGCGTACGCCCCGGTGACCATGGCGCGACTCGTCGCCAAGGATCACGATTTCCACGGTTGTCCGATGAAGAAGGACGAATGGGTGTTGCTCCCGTTCCCGGCAGCCAATCGCGATCCCGCCGAGTTCGTCGACGTCGACAAGGTGCTGATCGACCGACAGGAGAATCGTCACGCCGCCTTCGGGCTCGGCATCCACCGTTGCCTCGGGTCGAACCTGGCGCGTCTCGAACTTCGCGTGGCCGTCGAGGAGTTCATCGGGCGTTTTCCGGACTTCTCCATCGACGGCACCGAGGACGACGTGGTCTGGAGCGTCGGTCAGATTCGTGGTCCCCGTGAGTTGCCCGTGCGGGTGACGCGCGACTGAACGTGTCGGAGACCGTCGCTTTCACGCCCGCTGGAGTGCGGTGGGCCGAGATGCTGGCGAGTTGGGTCATACCCGACGAGATCGTGGCCCGGGGTGAGGTTCCACCGTGGTCGCACGATCCGGCCACCTTCGCCATGGACGACACGGCCGACCCGGCCAATCCCATCTTCGAATTGGCCCGTGAGCTGTTACCCATCGATGGGGGATCGGTGCTCGATGTCGGATGTGGGGGAGGACGTTCCTCGCTGCCCTTGTTCCCGCGGGCTCGCCACATCACCGGTGTCGACTCCAGTCGAGCCATGCTCGACCAGTTCTCCGATGCGGCAACTGACGTCGGCGTCGACCATCGCGAGATCCAAGGACGTTGGCCCGATGTGGCACTCGAGGCGGAATCGTCGGATTCCCCACTGGAACGTGTGGATGTCGTGGTGTGTCACCACGTCTTTTTCAACGTCCCCGACCTGGAGCCGTTCGTCGTGGCTCTCACCACGATGGCGCGCTTGGGAGTTGTCGTGGTGTTACCGCGTCGGCATCCGATGTCGGCATGGAACGCCGCGTGGAAACACTTCTGGAACATCGACCGTCCCCACGGACCGACGTCGGACGACGCGGTGACGGTGTTGAGGGCGTTGGGGATCGAGCCGGAGGTGTTCGAAGTGCCCCGACCGGCCATGTCCCGTCATGCCGATGACCCGGCTTCGCTCGTACGGTCGGCGCGTCGACGCTTGTGTCTCACGTCTGATCGCGACGACGAGTTGGAGGATTGGTTGCGCGTCAATCCGCCGGACTTCATGCGAGACGTGGTGGTGCTGCGTTGGCCCGGCGGTCTGGAGCACGAAGTTCCCCGATGACTTCGGTCAACGAGTCGAGTAGATGCCGTCACGCGGCGACACGGCGTAGGCGATCACTCCGACGATGGCCGCCGGAACGGCCGTGTGAGTGCCGAATAATTCGATCACCAGGACAGCGCAAGCGACCGGTGTGTTCGACGCGGCACCGAACACTGCACTCAGGCCCACTGCGGCGGTGGCCGTGGGTGGTAATCCGAGCGGAGCCGACAGGACCGACCCCAGGGTCGCTCCGACGACGAACAACGGGGTGACCTCACCACCGGGGATGCCACAACCAAGGGCCACGGCGGTGAAGATGATCTTCAACAACGGATCCCACCAGTCGGCAAGGTCGCCGGAAAGCGCTTGGTCGACGAGGGGCAAGGAGAGGCCCAGGTAATCCCGTCCGAACAGCAGCATCAGCACCAACGTGGCGAGACCACCCACCACCGGCCGCAGTGGTGCGAGAGCCAGCGTGCGTTCGGTGGCATTCTTCACGGTCCGCACCAGAACGATGAAGAGTCGGGCCGATAGTCCCGCCACGGTCCCGAGTACCAACAGGCGCGTCGCAACCCACCAGTCGATGTCGATCACCAGATTGGCAACGGGGGTGGAACGCCCGAGACCCTCCACCACGAAGTCGGCGGTGACCGAGGCGGCCAGCGCGGGAATGATGCCCTCGTAACGAAGACGCCCAGTGCGCTGAACCTCGATTCCGAAGATCGCGCCGGCCAAAGGCACTCCGAAGGCCCCACCGAAGGCGCCGGCCATGGCGGCGGTCATCAACAAGAGCCGGTCGCCGTCTCTCAAGCGCAACGGTCGAGTGAGGAGCGAGGTGAGTGAACCGCTGATCTGCAGCGCGGCACCCTCACGTCCGACGGAGGCACCAGTGAGTTGGGCGATGTACGTGGCACCGAAGATCATCGGGGCCATACGGGCCGGCACGGGTTCGACCGGGGTCGTGTCATCGCCCCCGTTCGCGTTGGCGATCACGATCGAGGTTCCACGATTGGCCGCACCACCGAACCTCCAATAAACGAATCCGAGCACGCCGGCGGCGATCGGCATCAGCCAGACCAGCCAGTCGTGATCGAGTCGACCGGAGGTTGCATGATCGAGCGACTCGAAAAGAGTCCACGAACCGAGGCCGGCGACGCCCCCGACGACGATTGACATCAGAGCGATCGACAAAAGGTGGGCGAACCCTTTCACCCCGTCCAAAAGCACCCGATCAGGGTACTCGTTGCGATCTTCTCACCCGACTCTTACCCCGCATCGGGCAGACTTCCCGCGTGGTGAATCGAGTCTTGGTGGCCGATGATGACAAGGCGGTGCGCGAGTCGCTCGTTCGTGCCCTCACCCTCGAGGGCTACATCGTGTCGTCGGTCAACGACGGTGGGCAGGTGCTCGAGATGCTTCGCGTCAATGAGAGCGACGCACTCGTGCTGGATCTGATGATGCCCGTCATCGATGGTCTCACCGTGTGCCGGGTTCTGCGCTCGGAGAAGAATCGCATTCCGATCCTGATGCTCACCGCGCGCTCGGAGACCCTCGATCGTGTTCAAGGTCTCGACGCCGGCGCCGATGACTACCTTTCCAAGCCATTCGCCCTCGAGGAGCTGTTGGCTCGGTTGCGGGCCCTGCTTCGTCGAACGAACCCGACGGTCGATGGGGAGAGGCACGACGATCTGGTGTTGGACGATCTGCACATCGACACCGCCGCGCGTCGCGTCCGGCGTGGTTCGCGGGAAGTGGAGTTGTCCAAGACCGAGTTCGATCTTCTCGAATTGTTGGTTCGCAACAGCGGGATCGTGTTGGACCACTCCACGATCTACGACCGCATTTGGGGCTACGACTTCGGACCCGAGTCCAAGAACCTGGCGGTTTACATCGGGTACATCCGTCGCAAGGTCGATTTCGATGGCCACAGGAGACTCATCCACACCGTGCGCGGAGTGGGCTACACGGCCCGGGTCATGTCATCGTGAGCCTGCGTTGGAAACTCACCATGGCGTTGGCGATCATCGCTGCCGCGGGCACCGGCATCGTCGGTGCGTTGTCGTATCAATCGACGCAATCAAGGTTGATGACGGAGATAGATCAGTCGTTGATCAATGCAACCGGTCGATTCCTGGATCGGCGAGGCGGTGTTCTTGGAGACAGGCCGGGTTCCTCCAACAACCTCCGTCTCGCCATCCCGGAACGTCCCTTGGGCATCGAGCAGTTCGTCGTGCAGTTGGTCGATCCCTCCGGAGACGTGCTGGCGGCCACCGACGGCGTGACGATCCCCGTCCCGTCGACGGTCATGGGTTCGACACAGGGCGATGGTACGCCGTGGATCTCGACCGAGCGGGCAAACGATGGCTCCATGTATCGCTTGCGATCGTTCGCGACGCCCATCGGGGTCGTGCGGGTGGGTCGCGATCTTGCCGAAACCGAAAATGTTTTGGCGGACCTTCGCGAACGAACAGTGTTGTTGTCCTCCCTGGTGGCGGCACTGGCCGCCGCGGTCGGTTGGCTCATCGCCCTACGGGTCACCTCGCGACTCCGGCACCTCTCGCTGGCCGCCGAGAACGTCGCCGCCACGGGACGACTGACGCTCGACGTGCCGTTGTCCGGTCACGACGAAGTGGGTCGATTGGGGCGCTCATTCGACGAGATGCTCGTCGCCCTGTCGCGGTCCAAAGAGCAACAGCGACGTCTTGTCGAGGACGCCGGTCACGAACTGCGAACCCCGTTGACCAGTTTGCGCACCAACCTCGACGTGCTGAAACGACATCCGGCGATGGATGATGGGATGCGCCGGCAGATACTGGCCGAAATCGATCGTGACACGTCGGAGTTGACCAGCCTCGTGGAGGAGGTGGTCGCCGTTGCCGCCGATCGACACGCCACCGAACTTCCCGAGCCCGTGCGGTTGTCCGAGGCTGTCGAACGCGTCGCCGACAAGGCCCGGCGCCGCACCTCGAAGGACATCGTGGTGACACACGACGATTCGATCGCAATGGTGCGGCTGGCTCTCATCGAAAGAGCGATCTCCAATCTCATCGACAACGCGCTGAAGTTCGATGTTTCCGACGCCCCGGTCGAAGTGAACGTGCACCGAGGCACGATCGCCGTGGCTGATCGCGGTCCAGGAATTCCCGCTCCGGACCTTGCGCACGTGTTCGATCGATTTCACCGTTCGATCGAGGCGCGCTCGACGCCCGGATCGGGGTTGGGGTTGTCGATCGTGGCCGAGGTGGCCGCGATGCACGACGGAACCGTGTTCGCGCGCAATCGCATCGGTGGTGGTGCCGAAGTGGGATTGAACCTGCCGAACGAGTGATGAGGCCCTTCTCACCGGGATGCTCCCACCCGTGTCGCTGATTCTCACCTTGTTCTCACGTGGCTCGGCGTTGCTTCTCACCTACGAAGCGCACCCTGAAGACACACCAATGAATCACAGCTGAGGCACGAAGGAGTTCTCGACATGAATAGACCGAAGGACAAGACGAAGAAGTTGGCCATCATCGGCGTCACCGCCGGACTGGTTGCCGGTGCCAGCGCCGGATTTCTGATGAACCTGCCCGACGGCGTGGGGGCCGCTTTCCCGGTGGCCGTTGCAGATGCCCCCGTATCGTCGGTCGATGGAGAGGGCGGAGAAGTCGAGGGTAGACGCCCCGGCGGCCGTCGTGGCATGGACCCAGCCGCGATACGGGCTCACATTCGCCGGGTCCTGAGGCCTCTGGTCGAAGCCGGCACCATCGACGCCAGCGAGGTCGAGGCGATCGTGACAACGTTGACGACCCGGCCAGCGACTCCGCCGACCGGCGGTGGGACCCGCCCCGAACCGGGCGAGCGCGCGACCACCCGCCTGCAGTTGCTGGTGGACGATGAGACCCTGACCGTCGCCCAGCGCGATGCCGTGGTCGCTGCCCTCGAGGCGGGTCGTCCGGATCACGGTGGTCGTCCCGGTCACGGTGGTCGTCCCGGTCACGGTGGTCGCCCCGGTCACGGTGGTCGCCCTGATCGAATGCGAGACGAGATGCTCGATGCGGCGGCGACCGCCATCGGTATCACCGTCGAGGAGTTGAAGACCGAGATCCGGGACGGCAAGAC
>Ga0194121_10000618_pt1 | contig 62136 bp, 34 predicted proteins | sample TA2MahCa50mmetaG_FD_148609 | JGI IMG/M metagenome (GOLD analysis project Ga0194121, IMG submission 148609) | Freshwater microbial communities from Lake Tanganyika, Tanzania - TA2015020 Mahale Deep Cast 50m | ecosystem: Environmental > Aquatic > Freshwater > Lake | place: Tanzania: Lake...
CGCCGGCCTGGCATTGGCTCCCGACCAAGTGCAAGCCGCGGCAACTCCCGTCGCCGGTGCCGCGTCGCTCAACCTGCGCACCGACGGCACCATGTTCATCCACGGCGGCCGACTCGGCCTGGAAATTCTCTTTCCGTAGCCCGATAGATGAGATTTCATCGACGATGACCCTGAGTTTGTCCCGCCGGGGACATCAGTGGGTTTTCGAGACGGCGAGAGACCAAGCCCCAGCGGGGCGAACGATTCTTGCCGTGGCGCATCCCGAAACTCTTCCGTCCCTGACAGGCTTCCGAAGGTGAGCCTCGATCACTCCCCCACTGTTGAATCGGTGGGCTATTTTCGAGCGTCTCTGACGGGACGAACGCCAAGTCGATTACTCGAACGCGAACAGGCTCATGAAAACTACGTTGATGACGTTCGCGGCCGTCAGATCAGCCGTGATGGTATCGCCATCATTCACGCTGTCACCACTGCAAGCCACTGTCGCGCCGCAGCGGCGAAAGATTCCGTAAAACTGTCAGAGTCAACGCCGCTGCAGGATGGACGCTCATGCCCGTCTCATTTTCGAATGGAACGCCGCACGGGTAAGAGCGCCCATCTTTGGAATGTGAAGTCGAGTCCAATTCAGCGGGCATGCGGCGGTACGACTGCGATCACGGCCACGATGACCTGGGTGGCCCCTGCGTGGAGCAACGCTCGCGTGCATTCGTTGGCGGTCGTCCCGGTCGTCAGGATGTCATCGACGAGTAGCACCGTCTTGCCGGCGAGCGACCGAGGGCGCGACCAAACAGCAAAGGCGTCCTTCAAGTTGAGCTTACGTTCCGCCGCAGTCAAATCGGATTGATCCAGCGTCCATTTGATTTTGCGAAGCAAGCCTCGGCCGTGCGGTTTGTTCAAACGACGGGCCAAAACTCGGGCCAGCGTCTCCGCCGCGTGATGCCGATGCAGTAGGCGCTTGGTCCAATGCCGCGGCACTGCCACGACGACATCGATCTGTTCCGAGTCGAGTTCGTGACGCGCGTGGAGCCAAAGTAAATTGACGAGTGCCGCCGCCAATGGGGATTCTGTGGACGACTTGGCTCGAATACACGCCGACCTCATCGCGTCGTCGTACAGGCCGCAGCGGATCACCGAGCGAAATCGAAATTTCGACGATCGGCAGTGCGGACAGCCGTCCGTCGGCGCGTGAGATCCGACCGGCAAGCCGCATCGCACACAGCGACGGCTCGGCGGCGGCAACAAGTCGGCCGCGCATTGGTGGCACAGCACGGGAGCAATCAACCGGCCACGGCCATCTCGCTCTTCGAATTCCACTTCACGACGACACCGCGGACACGACGGCGGAAAGACAAAACGAAAGGCCGCTCGACCCAATTGGGTGAGCGGCCGCGCCACCGCTGCAGAAATTTGCCGCAGGTCATTCATTTCTTCGCGAGCTGGACGTGGAAGCCTTTGACCTTCAGCGCGATGCGGTACAGGCTCGTGTCGATTGTCACGTACAAGACGTTCGCTTCGTCGCCGATTCCAAACTCGACGTTGCTGGGCTTGCCGACCGCTTTGTCTTCCGGCTGATTCGGAGCGCCTGTCGGAATGAACGCGACCTCTTTGCCGCTGGGATCAATCACCAACACTCCCGGCCGTTTCAGGCCACGAGCGGTCAGATAGACGTTCCCTTTTTGATCGATCGTCATGCCGTCACAGCCTGCTTGATCTCCGAAGTCGTAGATCGTCTTGCGAGCTCCACCGACCTTGCCGTCGGCATCCAGCGGAAAGGAATAAATCTTCATCGCTCCCGGTTTGGGCTTCTCGTCCGAGCCGATGCGGTCGGTGCCGTTGTCGTGGTCCGCGAGATACATCGTCTTGCCATCGGGACTGATCGCGATCCCGTTCGGCTTGCCGACGTCGTGAGTAATCTCCAGCACCGTGCCGTCGCGGTCGATGCGGTACACCGAGCGGTGTTCGAGTTCGCGCGGCTCGGCCCCGACGTATTTTGGATCGGTGAAGTAAATCCGCCCCAGCCGATCGACGCAGATGTCATTCGGAGCGTTGAACTTTTTTCCCTGGAAACGGTCGATCAACACCGTGCGCTTGCCCGTCTTCAAATCCCAACGAGCCACTCCGCGTCCGCCGTCGTCGGCACCCTCGGCCGCCAGCAATCGTCCTTCGGAATCGCAAATCAGCCCATTGGATTTGTAGCTGTTCTCGGCGAACACGGTCGTCTTCTTCGTCTTCGGGTCGAACCGCAAGATCATCCCGTTGTCTTTGCCCATTGGAATGTCTGAAAAATAGATCGACCCATCCGGAGCAACGGCCGGACCCTCGGTCAGTCCCCCTTCGATCTTCGCCGTTCGAGTGAAAAGGTGTTCGAGCTTTGCGTCGGGCGAAACAATCGCTTCACCGGTCGGCTTGGGAAGATCGGCCGCATGAACGGCTGTCATGGAGATCGCATACAGACACACTACCCACAGCCAACGATTCATCATTGCCTCCTTTGGACTACGGCGGGGCATCGCCGCTTTCGTTTGCTTCTTTAATTCTCACTTCTGTGAACTCTGCAGTCATCGAAAGGGATGCAGCGATGCCCCGCCGCACTCCAAAATCGGACAGCAAGCTATCGCCGACCCAACGCTTCGACAATCAACCGCGAGCGATCTCGAGGAACCGAATTGGTCGATCACAAATGCCCTTCTGTTTGGCCATGTGATGAAGCCAAACCACGAAGCCCGTTTGTGGATGAAAGTAAAGCTCGTGCAAGGCACGCTGTGTCCGATTGCCGCTCTTCATCGCGTAGTGCTCGGCAGGAAGTTGGAAGAACGTGTGCAACTGAAAGCTTGTCGCGCCGCGCAACAGGTATTCGACCGCCATGCGGCCCGTCGTGATGTTGCCAGTCGCCGACCACGGCAAACCAACCCGCAGCGTCAGCGAGGGCGAACACTCCAGTCCACCGTCCTGTGAGCGATTCTTGGAACGCTCGCTGACGCCGCGAGTTCGTTTTTGCTGCCACCGATCGAGCACTCGTAGATTGCGGTCGCTCAGATCCGGGCCACCGTAGGCGACACCGCGATGGCCGTCAAATTCGCGATTCGGATCGAACAGCCGATTCGCATAGATGAAGAAGTCCGGGCGGTCCGTCTCACCGTGGATCGCGTTGAGCATTTCCAACTGAAAATCATCGTCGAACAGGGCGTTGAACAGCTTCATGCCGATTCGTACTTCGCCGAGTCCGCTGCGCGCCGCCGAGTCGCGCACCAGCTTCGGGACGAAACGCAACCATTCAAGAATCTTGGCTTGCGCCGCCGCGCGGTCGCTGCCTGCCAGCGTCGGGCTGAAATCTTTTTCAAGCGGCATCGGGGACTCACTGGCTTGCCACGCCTCCAGTAACTTCGCGGTCGTGAAGTCGTACTCGGCGATGCGCCATTCCGGTTCATCCGGCGACGGCAAGTGATACTTGCATGACGGGATAATCAGCGTACCGGTCCCACTGGCGATGCGCCGCGCGTCCCGAATCAACTGCAAATAGTCCTCGAATGGTTGCCACCAGCCGCGGCCTTTCCAGGTGATCGTCCAGCCGGCTTCGCCCGATTGACCGACGATCGGCTCTGCCACCATGCGAGCTTCCGGGATCGCCCAGGCCGACATTGATTGGCCCCCCTGCTCGTCCTGCGCGATCACGGTCTTGAGCACGACAAAGCCGAGTCCGGCAGCAACATCTTCCTCGACTTGCCGAGCCGTCATGGACAACTGACCGGAGGCTTTGCCCCACGGATTCTTGAGCCGGAACCCAGCGTGCTCGGCCGTCATGTCGAGACCGTATTCGTCGAGCAGGTACTGTTCGAGCGCAGATGGCAATCCGGCTGTTGCAAACCGTTCGTAATCCCGCTGGACTCGTTGTCGCAGCGAGTCAGACACGGCGAGTGGCTCCGTAGTGTCGAGATGCGACATGATCGGTCGCTACGTTCCGAAAAGGGAATTACGGATGTTGGCCATTGGCTCGCGGCCGAAAAACTCAGACCAAATCCAACTTGCGATGTCGGCGTTGGGGCGGAGCATTGCACTTCGCACAGGTGCCGTACACCTCCAGACGATGACCGCTTTTGATGAAGCCGTTTTGGTTGCAGATTTTCTCCACGATCACGGAGATTGCCTCGTTGGTGAACTCGATCAACTCGCCGCACTTCGCGCAAATCAGATGGTCGTGTTGAGGGTAGCCGTAGTCGTGTTCGTAGACCTCACTGCCGTTCGGTCGCGCGACTTTGCGGAGCAGGCCCGCTTCTTCCAGCAGCTTGAGCGCGCGATACACGGTCGCGCGACTGACGCGACGGCCAGACTTGTCGCGAGCGACCTTCGCGATCAGGTCATCCGCGTCAAAGTGTTCGTGTTGAGCAAACACCTCTTCAATGATGATCGACCGCTCACGAGTCAGCCGCTCCCCTTTCGTCAGCAGAAACTCGCGGAATTTTTCGATGGGAGTCAATTCACCCACAAGACACCTCGTCATTGAAGCCGGTCAAGTCGCCCAATGGAGCAGGTCGACTACGTCAGCCAAAAGATAACGGGCTGGGGTGCGGGACAACATCGAACGCCGATGTTATCCCGCACCCCAGCCCGTAAAGTTGGTCTTTGGCCAGCGATCAGGCTTCCAAGTCGATGCCGTGGCTGTCAAACATCTTCAGCATCGCCGCTTCGAGCTTGGCATCCGTGTCGTAGGTGCCAGCATCAATCTCGGCCTTGATGCGAGCCAGTCGCTCCGCGCGTTGAGACGCTGCGGTTCCCTCGGTCAACTTGCCCATCAATTGGCCGGCGGCGGAGAGTTCGACTTCATCTTGCGGTACTTCCAGCGGTGGCTTGCTGGCGGCATTCGTCGGACCAGTCGCTGGACGGGCTCCTTGAATCGGAGTCGCATTGGGGATGAATCCAGGGCCTCGGACTTCCATGTCGCCTCTCCTTGCCGGACTGGCATCTGGGGGGGTATTGCGACGACGACGACGAGAACGGGCATCATCCTTTTCAGGCTGATCCTTCCGCTCGGCGTCATCACCGTGGGGAGAATGCGGGGCATGGTATCGGAGATTGGAAAAACGGTTCAACGGGGTTTTGGGGTTCCCCGGCTCGATTGGCTCCGATTCGGATGACATGTTGATTCCTCAAAGTTGGCGGAGGTCAGCGAGCGGGATCGGTCTCGGTGGCAACGTTCCTTGCGAATCGTTCCGTATCCGACGGGCGTGGCCCGGTCGCGGCCTCACTGAGGATTTATCGTCACCGGCAAATTCCGCCGATGAGCCGGCTGCAACCGATCCTGGCAAACTTTGAGGGCGCGCGGTTCGTCACGCAGTTTCTGCCGATTACGCCGCAACCGGCATTTCTTTTCGGCACTTCCTACGCCGCTCTTCCCTCACACGCGCCCCTGGCAAACCAGCCAAAGTTTGCGGATTGCGTCGCCGATACCACTTGTAAGGGTCGTAGCGCCGGTCTGCGCCGACGTTGTCCCAGCCGCGAGATCGTTCTCGAACAAGGTAGCCAGCATGTCATTTACCAAATCGCAGCCGACACGTCTTCGCCGGCTCGGCAGTGCAGGACGCCGACTCTTGCGACGTCTGACTTTTGGCTCAGTGCTGGGAACCTCCCTGTTGGGTTGCGCCACTAATCCAGAATTGAAATATCTCGGCGACGACAAAGAGTTGGATTACTACAAGGCAACCGCCACTTCCATCGACTACCCGGCGATCGATACGCAAACCTCCCCGGAAGCCGCCTACGCCAAACGACCGCGCACAGTGCTTGATCGCGAGAAGGAAGAGGTTTGGGAAATCTCGCTCAGCCAAGCGATTCAATTGGCGATCCAGAACAACAGCATCATCCGTTCGCGAACCGCCGTCGGCGCACCATCGACCATTCTGACAGCCGGCGAACGGGCTCCATCCACCTACGATCCTGCCATTCAAGAGACCGGCGTCTTGTTCGGCGGGCGAGGAATCTCCGGAGCACTGCAGGCTTTCGACGCGACCTTTGAAACGACGATGACCTTTGGAAAGTCCAAGCTTCCTCAAAACTTAGACCCTAGTCCCGTCCAACAAGACACCGACACCGGACTTCTTGAATCCCGATTGTCCAAGACATTCGCCTACGGTGGTTTAGTGGCCTTGAACCACACAATGAATTACTCGAACGCCAACCCGGCGACTGGCTTGGCGTTTCCATCCGCTTATTCAGGCTTTGTCCGAGCGGAATACCGTCAACCGTTGTGGGCTGGTGCTGGAACCGAGTTCACGCGCATCGCGGGGCCGATCTCACAAAGTTTTGGCGGATTGAGCGGCGTCAACCAAGGTGTCGTGATTGCGCGGATCAACCAAGACATCACACTTGCGGACTTCGAAGCTCGCGTCTTGCAGATGCTCAAGGACGTCGAGGACTTGTACTGGGAGCTTTATCTTCGATATCGCGAATACGACACGGCGGTGACGAATCGGAACAGCGCCTTGCAGTCTTGGCGTGAGGCTCATCGCATCCTCGAGGCGGGAGGCAAGCCGGGCTTCAAGCCGTCTGACGAGGCTCAGGCCCGCGACTTTTATTTCCAGAGCCGCTCCCTGGCTGAGACGGCGCTGTCAGACATTTACTCTGCCGAAATTGCTTTAAGACGGATTGTCGGTCTGTCGGTCAATGACGGACGGATGATGCGTCCCAGCGATGAACCGACAACGGCCGCATTTCACCCAAGCTGGGAGACGTCGCTGACAGAAGCTCTGACGCAACGCGTTGAATTGCGAATGCAGAAGTGGAGTATCAAAAGTCTCGAATTGCAGTTGTGTGCGGCGGAGAGCCTGACAAATCCACGACTCGATTTCGTTTCAGACGTTCAGGCCAATGGACTCGGCGATGGCCTGCTCGGGAGTTACAACTCACCGAATCAGTTCAGCACCGTCTACGGTTCGATGGCAACTGGCAATTTCCCCGGCTGGAATTTGGGCTTTGTCTTCCAAATGCCGCTCGGCTTCCGAGCCGCACACGCCCAGGTTCGCAATATCGAGTTACGACTGGCGAAGGCACGCGATCAACTTCAAGCCCAGGAGATCGACATCAGCCACGAAGTCGCTCAGGACTTCCAGAACATCGCAGTGCAGTACACGACGGCACAAACGAACTTCAATCGGTTCCGCGCCGCTCAACAGCGCGTGCAACTCTTCCGAGCGGAAGTGGAGGCCGGAACCAAGACCTTCGACGTGCTCCTGCGAGCACTCGGCAGTCAGGCCGAAGCCGAAGTCGCGTACTTCCGCAGCTTGACCGAGTACAACAAAGCCATCGTCGCGCTGCACTATCACAAAGGGACGTTGCTGCCCTACGACGATGTCTGGCTCGCCGAGAGCGACTGGACTCCGGAGGCATACCGCGATTCGTTGCGTCATGCATGGGCACGTACTCACGCCCACGACGCTCCACAACTCGACACCGAACCGGCGGAATTTGTCGCTCAACCGGACTGGCACGCCCAGGAATCTGCGGCTCCAAATGGCACGCCGCCGGAGCCTGCCGTGCCGTACGAAACCGAAGTCGAGTTACCACCGCGACCAGCCCCTGCCGCCAAGTAGCTCAGGCCCTTGTGGCCCGGGTGGTTCGCGGCGATGCAAGCATCAACCGACCCACAAGGTGTCGGGCGACAGTGCGAGAGGCGTCGGCCACGTCGCATCACGCCAGAATTTCGCGGACCACTCGACACTCGCGTTTGGCAGTTAGTGTTTGCTCTTGCCCGTTGTGGATGTAGGCCAGCTTGGAATGATCCAGACCGAACTGATGCAGCAGCGTGGCTTGGAAGTCATTCGCGGTGACGATGTCCTTGACCGCGCGATGTCCGAACTCATCGGTTTCGCCGAAGGTCATTCCAGGCTTGATCCCTCCGCCAGCAAGCCACGTCGAAAACCCTTGGCCGTTGTGATCTCGGCCGCAGGTCGCGGGATCCCCTTCGGTCACCGGTAGTCGACCAATCTCGCCCCCCCAGTGCACGATCGTGCTGTCGAGTAATCCGCGGCGTTTCAGATCGGTGACCAGTGCGGCGGCCGGTTGATCGGTCTGTTTGCAGACCGCTGGCAGAGCCGTGCGGATGTTGGTGTGGTTGTCCCACGGTTGCCCTGCGAGGAATAACTGAACAAAGCGAACACCGCGTTCCACCAACCGTCGAGCGATCAGGCAGCGCGTGCCGTACTCGCGCGTTTCGTTCTTGTCCAAGCCGTAGAGTTTCTGCGTCTCTTCGGTCTCCTGCGACAGGTCGAGTGCTTCCTTCGCCGCTGTCTGCATGCGCGCAGCCAACTCGTACGACTGAATGCGTGCTTCGAGATCAGCCTCGCCGGGATGCAGTTCGAGGTGTCGGCGATTTAAGACTCGCAGCAGGTCGAGATTCTGAGCCTGCAATGACCCCTTCAAATGCGGCGGCGGGTCGAGGTTGAGAATCCGAGGCTCCTGAGCACGCAGTACCGTTCCTTGAAAGAGCGGCGGCATAAATCCATTCGACCAGTTCAGCACACCGTCGACCGGATGCCCACCGGGATCGCTGAGCACCATGTACGCCGGCAGACTTTGGCTCTCGCTGCCCAGCGCGTACGTCAGCCATGCTCCCAGCGTCGGCCGACCGGTCACGGCCGGGATGCCCGCCTGCCAGTAGCGAATCGAAACTTCATGCCCATTGTGCCCGGAGTGCATCGAGCGAATCACGCACAAATCGTCGACGACCTGAGCGGTGTGCGGCAACAACTCAGAAACCTCGGTCCCGCAGTCACCGTGCTTCACGAACTGAAACGGCGAGCCGAGCAGCTTCTTGCTGGCTCGATTGACGAAGCTATAGACGACCTCGCCGGGATAATCGGTCCCGTTGAATTTCGTCAGCTCCGGCTTCGGATCGAGCAAATCCATGTGCGCCGGTCCGCCGTGCATGAACAGCGAGATCATCGCCCGGGCCTTCGCTTCACCCGACGCCTGCTTCGGCTTTAAGTCGAAGGACTGCGGCTTGAGCTTCACTGTCGGCGGGACGGCCAGCAAATTCTCCTGGTTCAGCAACCAAGCCAGCGCAACGCCGCCGATGCCAAGCGTCCCGTTCGCGAGCAGTTCGCGTCGTGTCGGTCGGAGTCTGCCAAAGTTGTCGGGCATCGTTGATTCCTCAATCGACGTACAAGAATTCATTCGAAGTGAGCAGAGCCTGACACAGGTCGGTCAGAGCCTGCAATTCGGGATCGGTTCCCGAAGATATTTCGGTCAAGGTCGCGAATTGCTGCCGGAAGAATCCGCACACGGCGGCGAATTCGGACGGAGTGATCGGGCGGTGATACGCGATCTGCCATACGGCGGCGATTTGATTCGTCAGTGGCGGAGCGGGCTGACCAGGGAATCCCTTGTCAGCAGCCCACGCGACCTCTTTGCCGTCAGTCCCTTTCAGCTTGATCGTGATCGACCACGCGAACGAATCGGAAGTGACTGACTCGCGGCAGTCAGTGATGAAGTCGAGCGTGTCACCCGCCTGCACTTCGATCGCGGCGACGTTGGCATCGACCGTTTTATGCTCGGCGATCCATTCGGCGGCGAGTCCACTGCGGCTGGAGACGACTCGGCTGCGGACACCATCGCCGTTTTCACTCGGATGATGCAGGCTGCCGGAAATCGAAACGGTGCCGCCGATCGGAGCGGTCCAGCGACGAATCGGCGAGTGCTGTTGATCGTTGCCCGTGTGGCCACCAGCCGCATTCAGGAATGAGTAACCAATCGCGGGATCAGGCACGACCGGACCACCTTGCCATTGCGAGCCGGTCCAGTGCGGAAATTTGGCGAACGACTTCGTCCGTTTCGTTGAGTCATCAAATTCACCGTAGCCGATCTGCCAGAGATCGCTCGGACGCGGTGGCAGCAGGCTGCGGTCGAGTTCACCAGCACGACGCGCCAGCGGATGATCTGATGTCGGCGGCGTTTCCAACCCCTCGTTGGCGTGTCGGGCGAGTTCGGCGTCCCGCCATGTCGCCGCTTCCTGTCGAACTCGCGCGGCTAGCGAGCCGGCTTGCTTCAACGCGAACTCGCTGTTCATCAGCATCAGCGATTGAGTCGCGACGGTCGATGCCGGACGCTTGTCGCAGTTGCATTCCATGACTGGTGCGTCAAACGCTCGCATCAGCGTTTCCGGTTTGCTGCGCTTCTGTTGCACGTAAATGCTGCGGCGCGACATGTCGTTCACGATGACCTGCCCGACGAAATCCTCGGCAACGGAAATCGATTTTCCGAACATCGCATTGGACAACGAGCCACTCGCCGCAAGGACTCGATCGCGCATCACCTCGGCCTCCAGTCGCCGCACGCTCATCCGGCCGAGCAACAAGTTACTTGGATCAACCGCATCGAGTTCCGGTCGCCGAGCCGCCGATTGCCGGTAGACCGTCGAGGTCATCAGCAGACGATGCAGACGCTTGAAGGAGAGCTGCGAGGGAGCCGCGGAATTGCCTTCACTCTCAACTCTCGTCTCTCGTCTCTCGATCATTTCCGACGCCAGCCAATCCAGCAACTCCGGATGCGTTGGCCGTTCGCCGAGTTGCCCGAAATCGCCGGGGGTGCCGACGAGACCACGACCGAAGTGATGCATCCAAAGTCGATTAGCCAGCGCTCGTGGCAACAACGGATCGCGGCCGCTGACGAGATGCTTCGCAAACGCCAAGCGGCGGCCGGTCGAGTTGATTGCCGGGTCGTTGACCGGAAATTCGATGAGCTGACCGGGCGGGGTGGCGATCTCCAACATCGCGGCCTTCACGATATCCTTCGGCTGACGATGATCCCCACGATGAAACAGGTGCGTCGGCGGCGGTTCGCCATCTTCCTCGGCGAGGCAGTGCAAAAACTCTTCGACCGGCTTTTTGGCTCGCATCTCGGCCATGCGCGTGTCGAAGCCTTTCAACTCATCGGCCTCTTTCGGCAAGTACTGGTACAGCACGCCGGGGGAGATGTTGACACTGGGCCGCTCCTTCAGAAGCTGCTGTTGCTCCGGCGTCCGCTTGTCGGCGGCCGTGTTGTAGGCGTCGCGCAATTTACCGCGCAGTTCTTCGGGATGCTTGGCGAGTTCTAATTCGAGAGCCTTCGCCATGTATTCGGTTTGTTTGGTGTCCTTCTGGGCAGCGACCTTCGCGACGTCGGCTTCGATCGCGGCCGACGCCGTCCGATCGGCATCCGTGTACAGCGTCTTCAGCCGACCCTGCCAGCGTTTCCAATTCAGAGACGGCTCGAAGATCGCCCGCAACCGGTAGTAGTCAACTTGAGAGATCGGGTCGTAGCGATGGTCGTGACACTGAGCACATCCCACCGTCAGGCCCAGTAGCGACGAACTGACCATCTTCAATGTTTCTGCCACCACCGCGTTCTTCGCCAAATCTTGATCGACGGAACCATCGCTGGTGCCATCGGAGACCATGCGGAGGAAACCGGTCGCCGTCAGCCGGTCAATTTCGGAGGGCGACAGATTCGCGAACTTGCCGTTGAGAAATTCGTCGCCGGCCAATTGCTCGACGATGAATTCGTCGATCGGTTTGTCGTCGTTGAGCGCGCGAATAACCCAATCCCGATACTTATAGGCCCATGGCCGATCAACGTCCGCGTTCGAGTAGCCATCCGAGTCGGCGTAGCCCGCTGCGTCCAACCAGTGCCGTCCCCACCGTTCGCCATAGTGCGGCGATGCAAGTAACCGGTCGATCACGCGCTCGTAGGCGTCGGGTTCGTTGTCGTTGACGAAGTCCTCCACTTCGTTGTGTGAAGGCGGCAAACCGAGCAGATCGAAATACGCTCGCTTAAGCAACGTCCCCTTCTCTGCTTCCCGTCCGAACGAGAGATCACGTTCCTGCAGCTTCGCGAGAACAAAGACATCAACCGAGCTTCTCGCTTCGAGCTTCGGATTTTTCCATTGCGGCACTGCTGGTCGGATTACCGGTCGGAATGCCCAGAAAGAACGTTCCTCTTCAGTGATTCCCAGTCCTTTACCGATCTCGGTTGGCTCGGCGCGAGTCGTCTTCGCACCGGCCGCAATCCACTTTTCAAGCAACTCGACTTCGCGCGCTGAGACCTTTGTCTGCCCCGGAGGCATTTCACCCGACTTGATTCGCCGCAGAAACAAACTCGCGTCCGGCTTGCCCGGTTCAATCGCAGTGCCCGACTCGCCCCCTTTGATCATCAACCGTACCAGTCGCAAATCGAGCTTACCTTTCAGTTCTTCTTCCGCGCCGTGGCAGTCAAAACAGTGCGCCTTCAAGATCGGCCGCACATGAGTTTCGAATGTCAATTCCTGGCTGCGGCTCGGCTGGCCTGCGAGCAACATCGCGGCAATCACGAGACTCAAGTGACGCACGGAGCGCAAAACACACATGAGGGCAACCTTGAACGGCGGTTAGGTGGGAGCCGAAGAATCGGCCAGTGGGCGGGGGACATCCTGAAACGTCGCGAACATTCTGCACGAGTCAGGCTTCTAGCTCAACCGTGAATTGTCGAGCCATCAACTCGGAATGGGCCACGCCATTCCCGCCGAGAACCCCCCATCGACCCGCACAACTTGGCCGGTCATAAACGCGGACGCCTCAGAAGCCAAGAAGACGGCAGCACCGACCATGTCTTCAACCTCGCCCAGCCGGCCAAGCGGTGCGTTGGCTTTGCCCCACTCAAGCATCGTCGGATCGGACCACAGCTTGCGAGTCAGATCAGTCAAGATGAAGCCCGGCGCGAGCGCGTTGACTCGCACGCCGCGCGGCCCCCATTCGGTCGCAAGTCCGCGCGACATCGCCGAGATGCCGAACTTCGTCATCGCGTACGGCGTCACGTTTTTCAGCGGCGAAAAAGTGTTCAGCGAGTCGATGTGAATTTGCGAACCAGATTTTTGCTCGAGCATCACCTTGCCAACTTCAACCGCCATCCAGAAGGCACCGCGCAAGTTGATGTCGATGATGAAGTCGAACTCTTCTTCAGTGTAAGTCTCGGCGGGCTTGCGCTTGTTGACTCCAGCGACATTCAGTAGCACGTCGATGCGGCCGAACTGATCGGTGACTTGCTTCACACAACACGCGATGTCGGTTTTCTTGGCGGCATCGCAGACAAGCGGTACCACCGGATTCGACGGCGAACCAATCTCGGCGGCAGTGGCTGCCAAGGTGCTGGCTTCACGACCGGTGATGATGACCTGGGCACCGCGCGCAGCGAAACCCGCTGCAAGTGCCTTGCCGATACCGCGACTCCCTCCGGAAACAAGCGTGATTTTGTCAGAGACAGAAAACAGCGGGTCGGTGGTCACCGGGTGTCCTTTCGAGAGGGGCACGGCGCCAGCCACCGACGCCGCTCAGATCGCCGGTCGCAAATCATTTTGGTGGCGTTGGAATACTTCGGATCGTGTTGTAGGCGAAGTTAATATTTTCCGACTTCTGGATCGTTCGCAGGATCTGCGTGTTGAGTCGGTCCTGGATCGTCGGCCTGCGGCGCGGGTGAACCAGAAAACGAAGTGTCAGATCGATCCCGTTGGCAGCCGCCCAAGTGCGGACGACCGGATCGGTCGAATCGGCTTGAATCGACAACTCCGACGACATCTTTTGAATTTGGGTAAACGCGATCGCAGCGGTCTGTTTGATTTCTGGCTCCTCGAGCGCGATGTTTTGCAGCAGATCGCGAGCCTTTTCCCAATCGCTTTCGTAGGTCACGGTGTAGACCATTGAGCACCAAACATACGGAAACCCGCGCGTGTAATTGACCAGCGGCTGCTTGAAAACTTGATTGTTCATCAGCACGACAAGTCCGCCGGTCAAACTACCGCTGATCGTGGCGGTGTCAGCCAGCGGAGCACACTGCAGGAGCGTCGTGTGCGTAAAGGTGATGTCCACGACCTCTCCTTGATAATTGCCGATCGCGACCCAGTCGCCGTTGCGATAGCCGCGCGATCCCTTGATGAAGAACCACGCAGCGAAGCTGGCGACCAATTCTTGCAGAGCGATCGCCAGTCCGGCGACCGACAGGCCGAGCAGTGTCAGCAGGTTCTGGTATTGGTCCGCGAAGACGAAGACCAGGCCGACGACGATCGCCAGCGCGGTCAGCAACGACAGCACTTTGTTGAGGTAGTACCGTCGCTGCGGATCGCTGACTCGACGATTGACGACCACTCGCAGCACCAGCATCGTCAACAGGACGGCCGCAAAAATGATCATGAGCCGCAATATTTGCTGCCACCAGCGCCCCAGTTCCCGCTCCTCGTTCAGAGCTTGCGATTCCTTGGTCTTGGCGGTCGCCTCTGCCATCAGCATCTCTTCGCGAGTCGCGAGAATCTGGTCAGACAGTTTGCGGCTTTCATCCGTGATTTGTTGACGTTCGGACCAAAGGTTCTTTTTCAATTCCTCCGACAAACCGCCCTGCATCGACAGCTTCTTCTGAACCTCATCGCTGTCCTTGCGGACCCGATTGAGTTGAGCTTGCAGCAGCCCGACTTCCTTCCGAAGCGATGCGGCCATTTGTTTGGCGAGATCCGCCTCCTCACGGGCGTTTTTCGCCTGCGAGAGTCTCTTGAAGAAGGACTCCAACCAAACGGCCGAGTCTTTTTCTGAAGAGGTTTCGGCACTGCGTTGCCGCAGATCTTCCTCTTTCTGCACCAAATCGAACGCTTCCTGGGCCCGTTCCGCGAGTTGTTTGGCCGAGGCCGATTCCGCTTTGGCGTCGGCCAGTTCCTCAGTCGCTGATTTGACGGCAGCTTCCGCTTTCTCCTTGGCTTTTTCGTCATCCGCAGCAACCGCTTCGGCAAGTTGACCCTTAGCCTCCTCCAACGACTTGGCCGCGGTCAATTCACTTTGCTCGGCCTCGTCACGTTCGACCAGCCTGCGTGCCAACTCGCGTTCCGCTTTGGTGAGCGGTGTCTCGGCCTTTGCCGGAGCAGATTCCGACTTCGCAGTGGCAGGCTCAGCGGAATCGCGCTCCTGCGCGGCAAATGCCGACACGGCGGTCAACCACAAACAGAGTCCAACCAATGCTCGTCGCCACATCGAGATCTCCGTACTCTGACGTAGGCCGCCTGAATTCCTGCTACCCCACGACTAACCGCGTTTGTCCAACGGTGCGAAGGATCGCATCGTCGGGCCGGTGTAGACTTGCCGGGGACGATTGATTCGGCTCGTCGTGTCCGCGTTTTGCTCGCGCCAGTGAGCAATCCAGCCGGGCAGTCGGCCGATCGCGAACATGACTGTAAACATGTTCGTGGGAATCCCCATCGCGCGATAAATGATGCCACTATAAAAATCGACGTTGGGGTACAGCTTGCGCTCGATGAAGAATTCGTCATGCAGCGCGACTTCTTCGAGCTTCTTGGCAATGTCGAGCAATGGATCATCGATGCCAAGCTGTCCAAGGATTTCGTCACAGGTCTTCTTGAGGATCGTGGCCCGCGGATCGAAGTTCTTATAGACGCGATGACCGAAGCCCATCAACTTGAAGCCGCTGTTCTTGTTCTTGGCCATATCCACGTATTTTTTGTAGTCGGATCCGTCGTTACGAATCTGCTCCAACATTTCGAGCACGCTTTGATTGGCTCCACCGTGCAGCGGTCCCCAGAGCGCGCAGATTCCGGCCGAGATCGAGGCGTACAAATTCGCCTGGCTGCTGCCAACGATGCGGACGGTCGAGGTGCTGCAATTCTGCTCGTGGTCGGCGTGCAGAATCAGCAGCTTGTTGAGTGCTCGCACCCAGACGTCGTTGACTTTGTACTCCTCGCACGGGATCGCAAACATCATGCGCAGAAAGTTCGCGCAGTACGACAGTTCGTTTTGCGGATAAATCGTCGGCTGACCGATCGACTTCTTGTAGGCGTAGGCCGCGATCGTCTTGGTCTTGGCGAGCAGGCGGATGATGTCTTGGTCGGGATCGTCGCGATCGACGTTCGGATAAAATGTCGAGAGCGAGGCAACCATTGAGGACAGCACCGCCATTGGGTGCGCGGTCGGCGGAAAGCCTTCGTAGAACTTCTTCATGTCCTCGTGGATCATGCTGTGCCGCGTCAGCTTCTCGCGAAAGACGCCGAGCTGTTGCGGATTCGGCAGCTCGCCGAAGATCAGCAGATGCGCGACTTCGACGAACGAGGCGTTCTCGGCCAAATCTGCGATGTCGTAGCCCCGATACCGCAGGATTCCCTTCTCGCCGTCGATGAAACAGATCGAGCTTTTGCAGGCCCCGGTATTGCCGTAGCCTGAATCCAGCGTGATTGCGCCGCTCTTGGCTCGCAGGGTCGTGATGTCGATACCAACCTCACCCTCGCTGCCGACGACAACGGGCAGGTCGAATTCTTTCCCATTCAAAATCAACTTCGCGTTGTCCATGAGTCTTCCGAATTCTTTCTCTTTAGGCCAATCCTGCGAGCGGGGCGGGGGGGATGGGCGGAATGGTTTCGATCAGGCGCATTGTGGTGGCCCGGACGTGATTTTTCCAACCCGCACCACGGATGAATTCGCTGACGGACTGCAGGGGTGCCGAGCCCGAATCCACATCGGGGCAAAGCTCCGTTACAGTCCCGCACTTTCCAATCTTTCCTGGCGAGGGTTCGCGGCCGATGGCAGTGTTGATGCAGATTCTGAAGGCGTGCAAGAGCTACGGCGAGCAAGTGCTGCTGGACAATGCCGAAGCCACGCTCTCCGACGATGTGAAGGTTGGCTTCGTCGGTCGCAACGGAGCGGGAAAGAGCACGCTGCTCCGCGTCCTGCTGGGGGAAGAGGAACTCGACAGCGGCGAAGTGACTCGGCATCCCAACCTGAAAATCGGCTACCTGCGACAGCACGATCCGTTTCTGCCGGGTGAATCGGCTCACGACTTCTTGATCCGTGACAGCGGCCAGCCTGAATGGAAGTGCGGCGAAGTCGCCGGTGAATTCGAACTGAAAGGGGACTACCTCGAAGGCCCGGTCTCACGCCTGTCTGGTGGGTGGCAGACGCGCGTCAAACTGGCGGCACTGCTGCTGCACGAGCCGAACCTGCTGCTGCTCGACGAGCCGACCAACTTCCTCGACTTGCGCACGCAGATCCTGCTCGAACACTTTCTGCGGCACTTCAAAGAGGCCTGTCTGATCGTCTCGCACGACCGGGCGTTTCTGAATGCGACCTGCGATCACACGCTCGACCTGTCGCGCGGGAAGCTGACGATGTATCCCGGCAAGATCGATGCCTTCTTGACTTACCAGAAGGAACAGAACGAACACTTGCTCCGCTCGAATGCGGCGATCCAGGCCAAGCGTCGCGATCTGGAAACGTTCATCGCCAAAAACAAAGCGCGCGCCAGCACCGCCACGCAGGCTCGGTCTAAATCCAAGCAGCTTGAACGACTGGAGCTCTCCGATATCGCCTCGGAGGAGCCGACGGCCTACATCCTTGCCCCGGTTGTCGAACCACGACAAGGCCCCGCCGTGCGGTGCAAAGATTTGACGATCGGATATCCCGAACGCCAGGTCGCCAGCGGCATCGACGTCGAGATCGATCACGGATCGCGAGCGGTCATCGTCGGTGACAATGGCCAAGGAAAGACGACGTTCCTGCGAACGGTCGTCGATTCGCTCAAGCCGCTGGCCGGCGAAGTGAAGTGGGGATTCGGATGCTCTATCGGAGTCTATGCCCAGCACGTCTACACCAGCCTGCCAGAAAAGGACACCGTGCTGGAGTACCTTCAGTACCACGCCATGTTCGGAACAACGACTCAAAAGATTCTGAACGTCGCCGGAGCAATGCTCTTCCGCGGTGATGCCGTTCAAAAACGAATCGCGATTCTGTCGGGAGGTGAGCGCGCGCGAGTCTGTCTCGCGGGGTTGTTGCTGTCGCAGTACAACGTGCTGGTTCTTGACGAGCCGGGCAATCATCTCGACGTCGACACGGTCGAGGCGCTCGCACAAGCGCTGATCGATTACAAAGGGACAGTGATCTTCACGACGCACGATCGGCATTTCATGAAGCGGGTCGCCACCTGCGTCATCGAAGTCCGCGACGGCCGAGTCACCAACTATGGCGGTGGCTACGATGCCTACCTCTATGCCGTCAACAAAGAGATCGACGATGGCGAGCGCGAACTGGCAACACGGCTCAGCAAAGCCCCACTGGCAGCTCGTAATGCCCCAGCCACTCGCGCGCCTCGCCGCGATGATCGGGCGATTCGCAAAGAAATTGCCACTCTTGAAAAAGTCATCGCACGCTTCGACGACCTGAAGAAGAAAGCCAACAGCCAACTTTTGCAAACGTGCGACGCCGCCGAGTCTCTCCGCCTGCACAACGAAGTAACCAACCTGACTTCGCAGCTCGAAGAGGCTGAAGAGCGATGGTGCCAGCTACAGGCCGAAATGGAAGAGTCCGGGTGACCAACCAGTTCCGCTTCTGCGGCTCATTGAGCACATCGGCCAACTCCACACATGCGCCACGAGCATTCATGACGACACCAAATTGAACTCTTTGCTGCGGCGTGGTTGTTGGACAGCATGCCACTCGTCTCAAAGGCCAGACTCCTTCTTGGCAAGAGATTCTGTCCCACGGATCTGTCCCCTCAACAACCCTGTGCGACCAAATCCAGCTGCCCAGCGCCACCATTTTCAACCGTCGTCAACATCTTCAATCATGTTCCCGAAAGACTGACATCCCGTTACCGGGAATCTGCGACTCTCAAGGCCGCCGCGCTCAACGGCGAGACAAATCAGGCCGTGGCATCTCTTGAGAAACCTCTGAACTTTGACAAGCAACTGTTGCTTTCGCCGTGTCGCTCGTGCTCTATTAAGCCTCGAAAAAGAGTGCGTATCATATTGCGGCAAATAACCCTGAACTCAGGAACACATCTGATCGTTCTATGTGGTGGGATGTTACTGACATCGATCAGTGCCACAGGGGGCTTCGTCGCCGTGTCACCGAGACCGTGACATTAAGGCGACCTCCCATCACAACCTGAAACCGCGAGTGCTCCAATGCCAGTTCGCTTTCCACATCGGCAGCTTGTTACGCCCTGGACCGCGCTGTCATTCGCGATCATCGGACTGTTGGTCTCGACCGATCGGGTTGGAGCCGCCGACGCGCCGGAATTTCTGCGAGGTCTGAATCTCAACGGCCCGCCAGTCGCGATTGACGGACATCCGTGGGAGGGAAGTGACTCGAACAATTACGTCTGCAAAGACAAGGCATTCGAGAATCAGAAGGTGCCACTGGTGCCTGCCACCGACCCAGTGCGGGCGAAGATGATCCGCTCCAGCCGTTGGGGCGGGAATCGAATCGAGCTGACCAATCTGCCCAACGGAACCTGCACTCTGTTCTTGTACGTATGGGAGGACAATGAACCTGAGACGTACAACATCGCGGTCAACGGCCGCGATGTGCTGCGGCGGTACACCAGCGGAACGGCCGGGCACTGGGAAAAGCTGGGGCCGTGGACGGTCGAGGTGACGAAGGGGTCGATCGTGTTGACCAGCCAAGGAGGCGCGGCAAATTTTTCGGGCGTCGAGATTTGGAGCGGGCGGTATGACGGTTCCGATCTCGGTTCGTTTAAACCCGACGATCTGGCCTTCTTTGAGAATCGCATTCGGCCGTTGCTGGTGAAGCACTGCTACGAGTGTCACAGCGCGGAAGCTAAGGAGCTGCAAGGCGAATTGCTGCTCGATTCGCGCCCCACGACACGGCGCGGCGGAGCCAAAGGCCCGGCCGTTGTGCCCGGCAATCTCGATCGCAGCCTGTTGATCGAGGCGGTGCGTTACAAGAACGAAGCGATGCAGATGCCACCCGACGGCAAGCTGACGGCGGCGGAGATTGCGGACCTCGAGCAGTGGGTGAAAATCGGCGCCCCCGACCCGCGCGCCACAGCGACGAAGTCGGCCGGCAAGCTGATTGATGTTGCGGCGGCGCGGCAGTTCTGGTCGCTGCGGCCGATCGCGAATCCGCCGATCCCGGCGGTAAAGAACCACAGCTGGCCAGCCGGTGACATCGACCGGTTCATTCTCGCCAAACTGGAGGAGCAAGGCTTGTCGCTCGCTGCGGATGCCGACAAGCGGACGCTGCTCCGCCGCGCGACGTTCGATCTCACCGGGCTGCCGCCGACGCCCGAAGAGATCGGCTCGTTTCTTCGCGATGAATCGCCGCGAGCGTTTGAGCTGGTCGTGAATCGATTGCTCGATTCGCCGCGCTACGGAGAGCGGTGGGGGCGACATTGGCTGGACGTTGCACGCTACGCGGACACGGCGGGAGACAACTCGGATTATCCCATTCCGCAGATGTTCCGTTATCGCGACTGGGTGATCGCGGCGTTCAACCGCGATCTGCCGTACGACGAATTCGTGCGCGATCAACTTGCCGGCGACCTGCGCGGCGGAGCGACGGACGAAGAGAGATTTCAGCGGATCATCGCCACCGGGTACATCGCCAACGCGCGGCGGTTCGGCTCGCGCGTCGACGACTATCCGCAGCATTTGACGATCGAAGACACGCTCGACAATCTCGGACGCAGCTTTCTGGGCATGACGCTCAGTTGCGCCCGCTGCCACGATCACAAGTTTGATCCGATCACCACGCGGGATTACTACGGCCTGTACGGCATCTTTCACAGCACGCGATATCCGTGGCCCGGCATCGAACTCGACAAGCGGCAGCGAGATTTCGTCCCGCTTGTTCCCCCCAGTCAACTCGCGCAGTCGGAACAGCGACTTGCCGAGTGGAAGCAGGAACACAAGCGGCTCGATGAGATCGTCACGAAGCTCAAGAAGTCGCAAAAGAATGCTTCCGACGCCGAGAAGAATGCGTTGGATGAAAAGGTCAAGCGAGCCGAGAAAGCAGTCGCCGACTTTCAGGCTAGTCCCCTACCCTTCGAGACAGCCTACGCGGTCGCTGATGCGCAGACGGTTGAAGATGTCGCCGTTCAACTGAAGGGAGACCCGACGCGCGAAGGCGAGATTGTTCGACGCCACTTTCTGACTGTCTTGGGCGGAAGCGAAGTGCCGGAGGGCAGTCCGTCGAGCGGACGTGAACAACTTGCTGAGTGGATTCTCGCGGACGACAACCCGCTGACAGCGCGTGTCATGGCCAATCGCATCTGGCAGCATCATTTCGGTCGAGGTCTCGTGCCGACACCCAACGATTTCGGCGCCAAGGGCCAGGCTGCTTCGCACCCGGAACTGCTCGATCATCTCGCGACGGTGTTTCGCGATGGCGGTTGGTCGATCAAGGCGATGCATCGGCGGATCATGCTCTCGCGTACGTACCGCCTGGCCGCGATTCGCGACGCTCGTGTCGTGGCAGAGGATCCAGCGAACGTCTGGCTCGCCGGATATCCGCGCCGGCGGCTCGATGCCGAATCGATTCGCGATGGGCTGCTCATGCTGGGAGGGAATCTCGACCTCACGCCGGCGGGGCCACATCCGTTTCCCGCGCAGCACACCTGGAACTTCACGCAACACAACGCGTTCAAAGCGGTGTATGAAAGCAATCGTCGCAGCGTTTACTTGATGACGCAGCGGATCCAGCGGCACCCGTTCCTCGCGATCTTCGACGGAGCCGACCCATCGACCAGCACCCCGGCGCGTTCCACAAGCACCACGCCGTTGCAAGCACTGTATTTGCTCAACGATCCGTTCGTGCATCAGCAGTCGAAGCTGATCGCAGCGCGGATCATGTCCCAAGCTGTCGATGACGGCGTTCGCGGGCAAGCGGCCTACGAATGGTTATTCGCGCGACCGGCGGTCCACGAGGAACTCGCCGCCGCCAAAAAGTTTTTGACCGATGCCAAGGTCCTGCTGCGGGACGAAGGCCGCTCGTCCGATCAAGTGGAGAACGAAACATGGCAGGCGTACATCCGTTCGTTGTTGAGGCTGAATGAGTTCGTGTACCTCGATTAAAGTCTCTCGGAGCCTCGGTAGTGAAATTCGGATTGGAAATGCCGAGGCACGGAGCTGACAGGGACCGTGAACCAGGAAAGTGGATTATGACGGCATCGACTCTGACGACACGACGCGAGCTGTTGCGATCGTTTGCAGGTGGATCGTTGCTGATGCCGGGGCTGCTTTCCGAGTTGCTGGCTGATGGGTCGCTTGTCGGATCCGATCCGCTGGCTCCCCGTCCCTCGCATTTTCCGGCGAAGGCGAAGCAGGTGATCTTCGTCTTTTCCAATGGCGGCGTTTCGCACATGGACACGTTCGATCATAAGCCGGAACTCGAAAAGGCCGACGGCAAGAAGACGGGCGCGGGTGGTGGGCTTTCTAATCAGCAGCGAGTCCTGCTCAGGCCGTTGTGGAAATTTCGCCCCGGGGGACAGTGCGGCACGCTCGTCAGCGATCTGTTCCCGCACCTCCGCGAATGCATGGACGACATCGCCGTTATCCGCTCGATGAATGGCAACGACAACGAGCATTACAACGCGACTCTGGGCATGCACACCGGATCGTTTTTCTTTTCGCGGCCCAGCATCGGCTCGTGGGTCAGTTACGGGCTGGGGACCATGAACAACAACCTGCCGTCCTTCATCGCGCTCGCGCCGCAGATGCCGTATGCCGGCACGCAGATTTTCAACAACGATTTTCTTCCCGCGTATCATCAAGGGGTGCGCGTTGTCGGCGGCCCGGAGCCGATCGCAAATCTCGATCGCCGTTCCAAGCAGCGCGGGTTGCAGGAACTGGAACTCGGCCTTGCGGACGTACTCAACAACCGGCATCTCAATTCGCGCGTCGCCGACACGGACCTCTCCGCCCGCATTCGGAGTTTCGAGACCGCCTTTCGCATGCAAGCCGACGCTCCCGAAGCGTTCGACATCGACCAGGAGAACGACGACACGCTCGCGATGTACGGTCTGCAACGAGGACAAAGCGAGGGCTTCGGTTGGCAGTGTCTGGTCGCTCGGCGACTGGCCGAACGGGGCGTGCGATTCATCGAACTCGTGGACGGCAGCAGCAGCGACAACTGGGACCAGCACGGCGACATGGCTGAACATGCCATCCATGCCAGGCAAATCGATCAACCGCTGGCCGGCCTGCTCCGCGACCTGAAGTCGCGCGGGATGCTCGACCAAACGCTCGTGGTCTGGACGACCGAATTCGGCCGCACCCCCGGTGTGGACGGCGCGAAAGGCCGCGGACATCACAGCGCCTGTTTCTCGTCTTGGCTGGCCGGGGCCGGCGTCAAAGGGGGCATCGCCCACGGCACCACCGACGAGATCGGAGCCACCGTCGCGACAGACAGAGTCCACGTCCACGATTTCCACGCCACCATCCTGCATTTAATGGGCCTGGATCACACGCGCTTAACCTACCGCCACGCCGGCCGCGACTTCCGCCTGACCGACGTGCATGGCCATGTCGTTCGCGAAGTGCTGGCTTGAACGAAGGAGACCAATTCGTGCGAACGTTGATGGTGATGTTTTTCTCGCTGTTCGTCGCCCAGAGTGCCGGCTGGTTGGTGGCCGCCGAACCAACTCGAATGAATTGGACGATTGAGGGTGTGAAACGGGAGGCCGACGTTTTCGCGCCGAGCAAACTGTCGAGCGAACCTCCGCCGCTGGTGTTTGGCTTTCATGGGCATGGCGGGAACATGCGGAATGCGGCTCGCAGTTTTCGGCTGCATGAACTGTGGCCGGAAGCGGTTGTTGTCTACATGCAGGGGCTAAATACCCCAGGGCGTCTGACGGATCCCGAAGGGAAGAAGCCGGGTTGGCAAAGCACCGTCGGGGACCAGAGCGATCGCGATCTGAAATTCTTCGACGCCGTGCTGGTCTCCATGAAAGAAAAACACAAGATTGACGAGCGCCGCGTGTACTCGACCGGACACTCGAACGGCGGCGGCTTCACCTATTTGTTGTGGGCCGCTCGCGGAGAGGTCTTCGCGGCAGTCGCACCTTCGGCGGCGGTCGGAGGGCGATTGCTAGGAGACCTCAAGCCCAAACCGGTCCTGCACGTCGCGGCGGAAAACGACGAACTCGTGAAGTTCTCCTGGCAGCAAGCGATGATCACGCGCCTGCGAACGCTCAATGGCTGCGGAGAGGGAACCGCCTGGGACAAAAACTGCACCTTGTATCCCTCGAAGGATGGCAATCCCGTTGTGACGATGATCCATCCCGGAACGCACAAGTACCCACAGGAAGCTCCGCCGCTGATCGTGAAGTTCTTCAAAGAACATCGTCGACCCACCGATACCCCCAGGAAGTCGCCTTCGTAGCCGCGAGTTCCTTCGTTGCTGATCGGTCGGCGCGTGAGTACGACCAACACTTATTTGGCAACGCTCATGGTGTCTGCTACGGTCGGGGTGAGAAAGGACTTCCAATGCCGCTCATTGATCACCCGTCGGGAAACTATCGTTTTCTGCCAGGCATCGCGCCGTACTCGTGCGGTGTCGTTTCCAGTCCCGGCTTCGAGATTGTGCATGTCACACTGCAGCGGCCCGTCGCTTATCACGAAGGGTTCGAGACACTCGCCGCATTTCTCGCCGCGGAAGGCCGTCCAAAGACCGCGCTCTGCGCGATTGAACTGCGGTCACCACGGCCGTTCAGCTTTTCAGGCTTCGCCGAATTCAATGCCGGGTACGCCGCGATCCTGCAACGCTGGGGCGTCTTCGTCGATGGAGTCAATCCGGTCGCCCGGACGAATGTCGCTCCGGTCATCAACCCGCCCGCCGAGCCAGTGCTTTCCGGCTTCTCATTCGCGCGGCCGTGTTGCGGCAATTCGCTGCCGACGTTCGTGGTCGCGGGCGCCGGAGAACTTCCGGAGGGAATCCTGTCGCGGGAGGGAATCGTGGCTCTCGGCGACACTTCGCCCGCAGGTCTGGCGATCAAAGCTCGATTCGTGATGGACTTGATGGAGACTCGCCTGCAAGGACTCGGCGCGAACTGGGCACAGGTCAGCACCGTTAATGTTTACACGGCGCATTCACTGACGCCATTGTTGCCGGAAATCCTTCTTGGCCGTATTGGTCCCGCGAGCATGCACGGCAGCACCTGGCACTTCAGCCGACCGCCGATCGCTGAGATCGAGTACGAAATGGACGTGCGCGGAACACGCACTGAACTCCGCCATGATTGAGCAGCTGCAAGCTTCGGCCAAGAGTGTGAGTGTGGGTGCTTGAGGGAGCGGAAACTCGACGCCGATGGCTGGATCACTCGGCCGTGTAATCCGTGACCTTCAAGTCAGGCAACTGCTGTTTGAGCCGATCGACGACCGCCGGTTTGAATTTGAGATCCGTGATGTACAGCGTTTTCAAGTTCTTCAGCCCCATTAAATACTCCAGTCCGGCGCTGGTGATCTGGGTGCCGTAGATGTTGAGCACTCGCAGTTCAGGCAGGCTCTTGATGTGTGCCAAGCCGACGTCGCCGATCGCGCATTTCGCGATGAACAATCGTTCGAGGCTTGTCAGACTTTTGAGCTGCGCCATCCCCACATCGGTCACCTTCGTTGCGGTAAGATGCAGTTCTTTGAGTGTCGCGACACCTTGAAGCTGTGCCATCTCGGCGTCGCCGAACGATGTTCCGGCAACATTGATCGCCATCACGTTCCCCAGGTCGTCGACGACCGCTGCATCCAGCGCGGCGAGTGCGGCGGTGAGTGGTCGTTGCTGTTCGCTGGTAAAAAGACGGACGACTCCACTGAGCGTGATTTGCGATCCGGCAATTGACAGCTTGCGCAGGCGAGTCAGGCGTTTCAGGTGCGACAACCCCGCGTCGCTCACGGCGGTCCCGGTCAGATTCAGTTCTTCGAGATCGATCAGTTCAGCGAAGTGTGCGAGGCCGGCATCCGAGATCGACGCCCCGTTGAGGTCCAGCCGAACGAGTTTCTTGAAGGCCGCTAAATGGGCGAGTCCCGCGTTGTCAAACCGCGAATCACTCGCAATCAACGTCTGCAACTGGGCCAGCGGTTGCAAATGAACCAGCGCTCTCGTGGTCGCTCCGGCTGGCATCGTCAATGATCGGAGTCGCGTCAGCCGGCCGAGCTCAACGAGATGTTCGTCCAAGATCGGTGTCAGTTCGAGGTCCAGCGATTCCAAGTCCGGCAGCGTGGCGAGGTGCTTTAAGCCTGGACCACGAACGCTCGTTTCCGAGAGCCGCAGAGTCCGCAATTGTTTGAGCGCCGCCAGATGTTCCAAGCGGGCATCGGTGACCGAGCAGCGGTTCAGCATGAGGCTGCGAAGACTGCGCAGCGATGAGAGTCGCTCAATTCCTCGATCCGTGAGTCGGCGACAATTGGTCAGGTCGAGGACTTCCAGATCGGACAATTCGGCAATGGCAAGCAGGCCATCGTCGGTGATCTGGCGGCAATGCGACAGCTCGAGTTGCCGAAGACTTTTCATCGTAGCCAGATGCCGCAATCCAACATCGCTGGTCTGCGGGGGAAGAGCCAGGGCCCTGAGTTGCGGTAACCGAGCCACATGCGCCAGACCGGCATCGGTAATCGAGCGATAGGCCCGCAGGTCCAGCCCAGTCACATTGGTCACCGCTCCAATCGACTCCAGTCCGACATCGTCAACGACCGGCGGCAGCGCCAACTTCGAGACATGCGGCAAGTACCGAACTTGCTCCAGTCCCGCATTCGCCGCAACACACGCGGACAAATTTACGGATACGATCCGATTCTCAGAGTCCCGTTCCAATCTGGCTCCGAGACGATGCAATTGCGCGACGGACTCGGCCAATCGATCGGAAGCCACGCAGCGATCACTGCTGGCTGCCAGCGATGCCAACAACACGATCGTTGTCCAGACGCATGTCGAATGTTGTGGCATCGTAATATCAGCTCTGCGCGAGCTCCCGAATGACTTCGCCTTTCGGCAAGATCGGGACTGGTCGTCCGACGCTATTTACAAACGTGTGTGCGAAGTTGATTCCCAGGCTGTGATAGATGGTGGCCAACAGCGACTGATAATCCAGCGGTCGATCGCGCGGCTGTTCTCCCTTATCGTTTGTCGAACCAACGACCTGGCCCATGTTGAGTCCACCGCCGAAGAGCAGCGCACATCCAGCCGGTCCCCAGTGTTCGCGGCCCGGGCAGCCCTTGTGGACGTGGACTCGCGGAGTGCGACCGAACTCGCCCGCGACGACGACCAGCACTTCGTCTTCGAGTCCGCGGTCTGAAAGGTCTTCGATCAACGCGCTCACTGATTGATCGAACTGTGGCCCGCGCTGGCGCATGATCTCGAAGATGTTGCCGTGCACAGCGTGATCATCCCAGCCGATCATCGTCTTTTCGTAATCGCCGCGCCCGTCCGGACAGAAGCGGACGGCGACGACACTGACCCCCGCTTCCACGAGCCGGCGAGCCAACAGGCACTGCTGACCGGATGTGTGCAAACCGTAACGCTGCCGAACTCGTTCCGGCTCGCGCGACAAATCGAAAGCTCGGGCAGCTCCCGATCCGGTCAGCAAGTCGATCGCTTGCCCGCGAAACGCATCGGTCGCTTGCATCTGCTCGGCAAAATCTTGGCTTGCCGAATCAAGCTTCCGACGACCGAATTGATCCAAGTCCTGAAGCATTCGAAGTCGAGTTTCCAATTGCGTCGGTGAGCCTTTCATCCGCAAGTTTTGCACGACGAAATCTGGTTTCGACGGATCGCCCGCAACGGCAAAGGGTGCATGAACCGGTCCCAGAAACGCCGGCCCGCCGCGATGCAAACCGCTGCTAATATCGACGTAACGCGGTAATTCCTGTCGAACAACGCCAGCCTCTCGTTTAGCTCCGGTCTTCTTCAAACCCATCGCCAGACGCGGATCGGTCGACTCGCCGATCTGCGCGCCACCTTCCGATTCCTCCGCCCGCTTGCGACTGATGATCGAGGCCAAATCGGGATAACGCGACTTGGAACCTTCGGTCTCGCCGTCCCAGCCGGTGAGCACATTATGCGAGCCGACCACATGATCCGACGACGGTTGATGCAGCGAGCGAATCACGCTGAACCGATGCGCGAGATGAGCTAGTCGCGGCAGCACCTCACAGAACTCAATGCCTGGCAACGTGGTCTGAATGGCCGCCAACTCTCCACGAAACTCAACCGGCGCCGCCGGCTTGGGATCGAAGGTCTCGAAGTGGCTCGGCCCACCGTCTTGCCAGAGCAGAATGAGAGAACGCTTCCGCGCTCCGGGTGATATTGCGGCCTCAACCTGCAGTCGCAGGACATGCGGCACGCTGAGAATCCCAACCCCTGTCAGCGCTTGCCGGATGAAAGCGCGACGGCCCAAATCAGAATCCATCATCGTTCGCTCTGCGAGGATCGGCATGGTTGAATTCCACATCAGAAGGATTCAGAAACCTCGGGCGGCAAGATCAATCCGTGATGTTATCTTCAAAACTATAGCGAGTATACAATCGTTCCTCCTTAAACCCCATAAGTCGATCCGGTGATCGTCCGCGAAAAGAACGAAACTCGGATCATGCGTGGCTGGGTACATCCGCTGTCGACTGCCGATTCTGTACGTGCGAAATCGTACCACACAAACAGGTCCAGCAACTGACGAATCAGAACATTTCGCGAGGCATGACAATCGTCGCACTTACAAATTCTGTCATGAACTTTCGCCCGTTCCCGTGGGTCAGTTCTGTTTGGGTGCGGAATCTCCCGCTGGGTCAAATCGATATTCGGCTTGCACCAGCCCGATTGGCCGCTCCTGATCGCTCATGGTCATCGCATGCAGTCGGGCACGCGTCATGTGGAACTTAAGTCGAATCTCCTGGCCCATGAGTTTCCCCAGATCGGCGTTGTCCGACCAGTGAACGGGATGGTCGAGAGCGTCTCCCTGAATCTCGCGAGACTCGGCTACTGTGAAGCCCGGGATCGGCTGCCAGTCGCGGGTCAGCACCTCCACGCGGATGGAACCTTTCTCCCACGTCGCGGCGTTCAGGTACAGGCGGGGATGTGAGACGATCAGCGGTTTGGTCAGCACGCGACAGGGTTCGGCATAGGGCGTGCCGGTTTCCAGTGAGGAGAACCGGTCGCGCTTCAGAGTCGCCAGCGCCACGCCCCCGGAATAATCCGCCGACTCGCTTTGATCGACGTTGTGGGGAAAGTTCAAGGCCGCGTAATAGATGTAGATCGTATCGTTGACCACGATCGGCCGGGGCTGCGAACAAGCCATCGCCATGAAGTCATAATTTCCCAGCGGCCCGTGCGGAATGAACGGAGTCCCACGACAGACCCGCGTGAAGTGGATGCCATCGCGGCTGGTCGCCAGATGAATGTCGATCGGCTGGGGGCGACGCAGATAGAAGATGCTCACGTAGCCGACATACGTCGCACCGAACTTGTGGCAGCCGAACTGGTAGAGTTCCGTGTCGGCCGGGTCATCGGCGTCCATCGCGAGTATGAACCGATGGTTCTTCCATTCGCGCAGGTCGTCGCTCTCAGCATAGGCGTACGAGCGGTTATAGCGGTCGATGGGCGACCGATTCCGATCGCTGTCGTTGGCGATCATGCGTTCGCTGAACTCCGGGATGATCCGCCGGTAGATCACCCACTTCTGCTTCGCCTCGTCGAACATCAAATGCATCAGGCAGTCATCCCCCGTGCCCGCGACATCGTGTGGCGTCTGCCAGAACGGCGATGCCGCGCAGGACCAGTGAATGCCATCTGGCGAGGTGACGATGTGTGCTCCGCGGCGGTGATCCTGCACGATCGCCAGAGCGACGTAATTCTCCGACGGGTCACGCGGCTGCGGATGCTTGTTCACGCCCCAGAAAAATGCCTTCTTGCCCTGCGGCACCATCGGCTTCGTCGGCATGACGAATTTCTCCGGACCGTACGCGAGCCGGGTCGGCGCCTTCGGAATCAGGTCGCTGGCGAAGACCACGTTGTGGTCGCGGCGACCGTCCACGTCGCAGACTTCCAGCTCGGGCTTCTCCCAATGAACGCCGTCTTGTGACGTGTAATAGAGCATCCACGCGGCATTGCCGCCGACGAAACTGGCTTTCGCATCGCTTCCGGCACGAGCCCACATTTTGAACAGCTTTGCCTCGGGGTCGTACAGCGTCGTGTAGGGTTCGATGTACCTTCCTTCACACCAGCGTTCCGGTCGGATCACGGGATTCAGCAAGTGCTTCCTGGCCGGGTGCAGTTTCCGCGACACGCCCGGGGTCGCTTCCAGTAACTGATTGTCGAGGAACAACTCCGTCGTGAACGGAGGCCGGTCAGCGGATCGGCTTCGATCGGCCGCCTTCGCCCCGGGGTCGTCCGCCGCCGTCAGTGAAGTCCACAGCGCCGCTCCGGCGGTTCCTGCGGTTTGAATGAACTGGCGGCGATTCGATTTCATCGAGTGGCTCCTTTTTTATCTCATGACTCATTCGGTGAATTGAAACGAGAACAAGTCACCGTCGCGAAGAACAAAATGCAGTCGCACTAATTGGCCCGCAAGACGACTGACGTCGGTGGAGTTTTTCCACACGGCATTTTGGTCGATCGTATCGCCGAACAACTCATCCGCGTCGGCGAGGGAGAAACCCGGGATCGGTTTGCCGGCGGAGTCTTGCAGTTCGACTCGGAGGTTGCCGGCTGCGGACGTCGCGTAGTTCAATGAGAGGCGTCGGCCCGTGAACTTCAGCGGCTTCGTCGTCAGTTCGCCACCGGACAGCGGCGCATGTAGCGAAACGAAGCCGTCGAGCCGAATCGTGTAGCGTCGCAGTCGGTGCATTTCGTCTCGCCACGAGCCTTCGTTGAAATGCAGCGAGATTTCGTTGGGCAAACCAGGCCCGTCGGCCTTAGTTTCAAACAGGCCGTAGCTCTGATAATTGTCGCCGTAGATCCACCGACCTTCCGCCTGCGGTCCCGGACGCAGGAACGCTTCGTCCCAACGACGAAATGTCTGACCGTCTCGGCTGGCGATCAGCAAACTATCCGTCACTTCGGCGCCCGTGTAGGCATCGAATTCTTTCACCGAGGCCACGAATTGAGCCCGCGTTTGAACCGGTTCCAGCCGCTTCGCATGCTCGCTCAGCGGACGAGCTACGAAGCGAGTCGGAAAGCCGAGTAACAGTTGCGGCGCGCGGTAATACGGTGCGATTTGATTTGTGTACATTTGCTGAGGCGGCGAGTTCGGGTACGTCAGCCCGACCGGTTCAGACCAAGTTTTGAAGTCCGTCGAATGTGACACTCCGATGGAACGCAGTCCCTTGAAGTCTGCTTCACTGAAATACCGAACATACATCGCATAGCGTTGGCGATTGGGATCCCAGAAAACTGTATTGTGCGAATCAAATGCCCCCTTCGTGACGACTGGCCCGTCGCTGAGTTTAGACCAACGAATGCCGTCGGCCGACTTGAATGTGAGCAACCCCTTGCTGGAAGTCGTTCCGCCGACCGCCTTGTAACGCTGGTCGGGTGGGCATGCCGGATTCGTGTCTTTGAATGGCGCGAAGTTGTGCGTCTCGTAACCGCCACGCCACAGGATGTTGTTCTCTTTCGTACCGGTATTGTTCATCGTCGGCGGCCAATCGAACAAACCGAGGTTTGGCTTCACCCAGTGAATGCCGTCGCGACTTTCGGCATAGCAGACCACTTCTGATTGAGCCTGCCGAAGCGGGGGCGGATCGATGATGTAGCGATGGCCTCGGTAGTACATTCGATAAAGATCGCCATCCTGAAACACGGTCGCATATCCGCTCGAATTTCCCTCCCAGGGCTTCTCGAAGGTGATCGCAACTTCCCGCGGAACGGGGTGATGCAACTTGAACTCGGCTCGTCCCTCCAAACGCTCGAGCAACGTCTGATCGACGAACAACTCTCTCCGCGATCCGAGTTCGATCGATTCGGCAGCCAGACCGAATGTAGCCCAAAGTGAAATCGACTGAACGCAAATTCGAATCAGCAGCCTGCGCATGTTGTGTTTCTCTGATGCAAGGATTTCAAATGGATCACGACGTCGACAACGGCGGGATTGGAGTTGTTTGAGAGTATGACGTATTCTCGCCGACGCCAAAACATCTGACACGATTTGCAGCGGCGAGGTCGTCTTGGAAGAGAGCCTTTTCTGGCGATGCTACTGCGTGAGACAACGGGTTGCGAAAGAAGGCCTTGAAATGACGACCATTCACTCAAAGATCGAACACCCATCTGAAGCCGTCTTGATGAATTGGGTCCTTCGATCCTCGTGGGTGCGGTGCACGTGCGTCGTCTTGGTGTTGATCGTCGTGTCTACCGCTCGAGCCAATGAACCCGCACTGCTGCACTATCAAGTGAACGCTGAGCCGGTCTTCAAGGAACTGACTCCCGCGTTCTGTTGGTTTCATCCGCGAGTCGCTCCGTTGCCCGGTTACGGAAAGGATGGCCGGCCGGCGGTCGTGATGACCATTCAGAAACACCTTGCGGCTTCGGATCATTACTCAGGACTTTACTTCCTGCGAACGGATGACCTGGGGAAGACGTGGACTCGACCGATCGAGATTCCAGAGTTGGCTTGGCAACCCGGTGAGAACAATGAAACGATCGCCGTCTGTGATGTGACGCCAGGGTGGCACTCGCCGAGCGGCAAACTGCTGGCGATTGGAATCAAGCTTCGCTACAGCCCGAAGGGGGATCAACTTCTCGACAAGCCACGTTCTCACGAATGCGCCTATGCCACGTACGACCCAAAGTCTCAGACGTGGACCGCTTGGAAAATGTTGGCGATGCCACAGACCGACGGGAAATTCTTCCTGGTTTCTCCCGGGTGCGTGCAGTGGTTGGTGAACGCGGACGGCACGCTGTTGATTCCGACCTACTTCCGAGGACCAACCGGCGATGACTACGTCACAACAGTGCTGCACTGCTCATTCGATGGACAGGAACTCAAGTACCTGAAGCACGGTGATGAACTGGCAACCGCCGGAGGCCGTGGGTTCGTTGAACCCTCGTTGGCGCTTGTCCAAGGAACGTATTTCCTCACGCTGCGCAACGATGCGGCGGCGTACATCACCACCAGTTCGGACGGTCTGCATTTTCAACCGGTCAAGAAATGGACATTCGACGATGGCCAGGAACTCGGCAGCTACAACACTCAGGCTCACTGGCTGGCTCACAGCGACGGATTGTTTCTGACCTACACGCGGCGTGGTGCGAACAATGACCACATCGCGCGGAACCGAGCGCCGATTTTCGTGGCACAGGTCGATCCCAAGAGACTCCAAGTGATTCGCAAAACCGAGCGTTCTCTGTTGCCAGAGCGAGGCGTGATGCTGGGAAACTTTGGTGCGACCGCCATCACGCCCGACGAGTCGTGGGTCACGGACGCCGAGTACATCCTGACCGGCAAGCCACATCCCAAAGGCGCCGACGGTACGACCTGGCTGGGGCGAGTCCGGTGGTCGAAGCCGAATCAACTCGCGAAGTGAGCAAATCGAGTCGATGGTTGATGGCGGCTTCAGTTCATCGCGATCACCGAACGAACCAGCGAATCGCCTGCTGCGCAACGTGATCCGAAAACTTCAGTGAATACGGATCGCAACGACGATAGACGACTCGCCCATCGCTGCGCAGCATCAGCCAGCCAAAGTCCCAATTGCGGCTGCAGTATCGCATCGGCACACTCGGTCGAACTCGCACTAGCGGATGCGAGCCGATGATGAAGAGCTTCTGCTCGGAGTAGTAATACGCCGAACCTCCTTGCACAAAGACCTCGTGGTCGGGAGCAGTGCCCAGATCGGGACAAAGATCCGCGCAAAGTCCGCTGATGCCCAGTTTGATCGCACAGCCTGACGAGAACGCCTCGATGAGTTGGTCTAGCGATCCCGAAATCACTTCACCGTTTGCCGAGTGATGCAGCACCTCGCGCCACGAGTCGTTGACGCAGTAGCGAAACCGATCGAAATCATAAACAAAATTCTGACTGGGGGCGTTCGTCCCCGCATCCCAACTTTCGATCACATGATACTTCGGCATCTTCACTGGCTGCCGGGACGGCGCTAAACCCAATGTCGCCTCGAACGGACCACCGTCGAGATACGGTCTCGCGATCGCCTGCGTGCCATCCTGGTTGTACAGGAAGAACGACATCGACGATCGGGGGCCAAACCCAGCCGGCAATTCGATCGGTTGCCGCAGGCTCATGATCGCCGCAGTCCATGTCCGATCGACGAAGTAGGTGACACCAAACTCAGCGACCTCGCGGATGCGCTCCTTGCTGGGTGAGTCCACGTCGATGTGCTCGTTATGCAGAAACTCCGTGTAGATTCGCAGGTCGGCTGCGCGTCGGATCGCGTCCGCCAAGTTGGCGGCGCTCCCGGCAACGACATTCCGTCTCGCGTCCAATTCCAGAGCACATCGCCAAGTCATTATTGGTCACCGGGATGTCGTTGATCGAAACTTCGTCATGATAGGCCGCGTCTCGCGGTCCGTCGAACAAACGAATCTGAGAGATTGGCAAATCGATTAGCAATGTTGAGCATCACTGGAGTCCTCCGGTAAGCTGGCCGACAAGTTCGTGGGATGTGGATTCGGTTTCTCCGCGGCAGAAACAGATTGCGATTGCTTTGCCCGCGAGGATGCTTGCCGCAAGTCGCTGAGACTTCATCGGCTGAGCCACAATAGATTGCGACGGCGGAGGGGCTTTGTGTCGAACGCGGTGACCAGCATGGCCTTTGCGCAGCTTGGCGTGTTCCTGCTGCTTGCCGGTTGCGCAAGCGAACCGCCAACGACTTCGGCCGTCGACTTCCACACGCAGGTCGCGCCGATCTTCAAAGCTCGCTGTTGGCATTGTCACGGCCCGCAACAACAGCAAGGGGGATTGCGGCTCGACAAAAATACGATCGCGTTCCAAGGTGGCTTGTCCGGCAAAAAATTAGTCGAGCCGCCGACCGACGAAAGTGAATTGCTGCGTCGCGTGACCAGTGATGATCCGGCGATCGCCATGCCGAAAGAGGGGGGACGGCTGACGATGCAAGAAGTCGAGGTGCTCCGACGTTGGGTTGTGGCGCGAGCTCCTTGGCCGGACAAACTTCCCCCTTCGGGTCGAGACGAATTCCTGACTCGATATGGCCATGACTTGTGGAAGCGGCTCGGCGAATATCGAGGCGAGGCAAAGATTTGGTTCTTGCTCATCTTCGCCGTGCTCGTTGGAACGGCAGAACGTATTCGGCGAGTGCCCGCTGACTCTCCACGTTGGTCGAATGGCTTGCTGAAACAAATGCGTTCGCGCTGCCCGCAGGTTTCGGCGGCTGGATTTGTCGTCGTGGTGCTCGGAACGATCCTGTGGGATGTCGTTGGCTTTTCGATGCGTCTGTCGGCCGATGCTGAAATCTTGAACCAAAAACTGGTCGAGGCCGAAGTGGCCGGAATAATGCAGCCTGTCACTGTGAGCGGCGCGCCACCGACACCGCTGCGTCCGCGCGGCGCGACGGGGCTCGGCGGGACGTACTACCGCGGCAACGACGAACGGAGCGAGAAACTTTTCAACGGCGGGTACTATCGGACTGCGACCATGCGGCTCGCATTGATCGATGAGACCGATCAACCGTTGATGCTGGGCCAACAAATCACAGGTTCGCAACTGTTCGTGCGGCTGGAGATCGAACGCGCACTGCAAGCGACTCCTTCGCTGTTTACCGATCAGGCGATGCAGTCCGTGTTGCTCACTCGTCGTACGAGCGATCGCAAGACGCCGTTCCCGACCGACGTACCAGTCCCGTTGGACGTGTTGCAAACAGGCGATCGCTGGTCAGCGAAGTATCGACTCGCGGACTTTACCGGGCAGCCGGAAATCGCCCTCAATGACCTCATCTACGTCGTCACGGGTGCGACGCGATCGGCAGAAGCGGTGCAGGGGCAAGTGCAATACGGCATCGTCTTCGCGCTACGAATCCGCGAACGAACTCTGCAAGAGAATTCGGAACTGTGGCTTGGCCCGATTCTTGTCCCCGGCAATTTCCAATATCCCAGCGATGGCAAAATCACGCTGGCCGAGTGGCTCGACACCAATCCCATTCCGGAGATCACCAGCGATAACACCTCTGACCCAAAGCTTCTCGGCATCCCCGAACACTTGCCAGAGGGAGCTAAAAAAACGGATAGATGAACGGTGCCGCTGCGGTGCCGCTCAGGATGATCAGTGCACCAATCAACAACAGCACGACGAGAATCGGGGTTAGCCACCACTTCTTGCTGGTTTTCAGGAAGTCGATGAATTCGGCGATCAGCCCAGGCGAAGCTTCTTCGGCCTGTCGTTCAAAATCGCTCGACGGGGTGCTGAGCGGACGCTGGGCGTTGTCGGCCATAATCTACCTCAAAACTGTCGGAAATATCGCTGTGAATCAGTCGGCTCGGTTGGCCGAGCGATCCAGTAGGTTGCGGCTGATCGATCGGATGACTTTCGCATCGGGTCACGGCCAAGCGCTCGCAGAATCAACCCGATGGGCATGATGACTCCAAAAAAGATCGCCGCCAAGAGGAGATGCGAGACGACCCAACCAATCGGAAAGGCTGCAACCATCCAACCAACGTAGACCCAGCGGATCGCTTGCGGTGCGACCAGACCCACCAGTCCGACGGTCGACGTCACACTCACCAAAATCGCCGGTGCTTGCCCGTGTCCCGATTTGAGCTTCCAGATTCCAGCAGCAATCGCGAAGAACACGATCAACATGCCCGAGAACCACCGCAAATCGCGGTCGGACGGTTTCCAATTGATCGAGATCACCGCCATGAATTCAAACGTCCTTCCGTTTGTCGAAGCCGTCTTGCTGGTGTTGGGGAGTCTATTCGCGTGGCTCTTGACCGTGCTGCAATTGCCCGGCAACTGGCTGATGGTGTTGTTGACCGCAATGGCCGCGTGGCTGATTCCCGAAGAGACACGCTTCAGCGTCGGTTGGCCGACGGTCGGCATTGTGTTCGCGCTGGCGGTCGTCGGGGAAGTGTTGGAACTGGCCACGGGAGCAGTCGCCGCGAAAAAACAAGGTGCCAGTCGTCGAGCCGTTTGCCTCGCGCTGGTGGGTGGAATCGCGGGTGCGCTGTTCGGAGCCGGTGGTGGTTCGGTCGTACCGGTGCTCGGCACTTTAATCGGCATCTTGGCGGGCGGGGCCGCCGGAGCATTCCTCGGCGCGTACCTTGGCGAAACCTGGAAAGGCCGCAGCGAAGCACAAGCGGTCGCCGTCGGCAGAGCCGTCGCGATCGGTCGCACGCTGGGAGTGCTCGGCAAGATGAGTGTCGGCGTCGTGATGGTGCTGATCGTGGCGTGGGATGCGTTTTTCTGATCGCGACCCTTCGCACGCATCGCTCACCCGCTACGATCTCGCCCCTCAAAATCTATGCCGCCGACAGGTGGGACTTCAAACTCCGAGGACACTATGAAACTGCCAATGTTGCCTGTGATTTTTGCGTCGCTCACGGCGCTGTTTTGGGGCATGTATGGACCAGCCATCGGACTGGCTCGGACCGCCGAAGGGAACAATCCCTTCAAGCCGTATGTGATGATCGGCGTCGCGTATTTGATCTGGGCGATTCTCGGCGGAGCTGGCGGCATGGTTTACACCAAAGTCCCGTTCTCGTTCAGCGGCGCCGGAGTCACTTGGGGATTCATCGGCGGAAGTCTCGGTGCCTTCGGTGCTCTGACTTTGACACTGGCCATGTTCAGCTTCGAAGGCAAACCGAAGCCCGAGTTGGTCATGCCCATCGTCTTCGGTGGAGCCGTGACCGTAAACGCAATCACGAATCTCGTCCTGGGCTGGAAGCAAGGAAGCTCACACGAGACCAGTCCATGGTTGTGGGTCGGCATGATCGGTGTGGCGGCGAGCATCGTGGTCGTCGCGGTTTTCACTCCCCACGTCGGCCCCAAATCGAAGCCTGCGGCTCCAACATCCACTGTGGCACTGGACGAAACGCCCAAGAGCCAAAACTGATTCGCCATCACCCACTCACGGTGTGCGTTCGCCGGATGCCGGTTCGACTCGTGATTCCCTTTTGATCTGTTCACCGCTTGCAGGTACGGCTCCCTCTTGAGCGGCTTTGCGAAACACGGCCATCATTTCTTCGAGCGACAACTCGCGGTCGCCGGCTTGACGTTGCAGTTCCCGTTTGCGAGCGGCGGTGTTTATCTGCAACGCCACCTTCAGCAATTGGCTACGGCGGACTTCCAGCACACCATCCATCTTGTCGGCAAGTTGCTTGATCCAGTCCGGCTGCTGGACCATCCCGGCGTTCATCATCGCGACCCACAAACTGACTTCGCGAAAATTACGGTCGGCCATCACATGGCTGACCGGCGAGATCAGCTTCGCCGTGATGTCCACAGGTTGCGATGGAAACGAGACGAACATGTCGAGCGAATGTGTCACCGTCGTCTGACCATCGGCGTTTTTCTGAAACGTTGGTTGCAGGTGCAGCAGTGTTCGCGCCTTGATCGGCTTGGGCAGCAGCGGACTCTTGAACGCGCCTTCGCACAACACAAGCTGTCGCTCGGTGGACGAGTGCAGCACTTCGATCGTGCCGTTCGAACCGTCATGAGAATCGGCTTCGTAACTGGCCGGACCGGTCTGCCACATCTCGAACGTCGAGATGTCCATCACTCGCCACAAGCTGACTGCGACCTCGGGGTGCGCGAGAAAGAAGTTGTAGACCTCCGGCTCCGAAACGAATTTCAGTGTCGGCATGTGGCGAAACAGACTGACGTTTTTGGTGATCTCGTCCACTTTAGGACGCCAGTCCGCCGCAATTTTGTCGAGCGGCAAATCGGCCAGCGCCTTTTTGCGAATCGCGGCCACGGAACTGCCGGACGAAACGACCTCGACGTCGATCGCCGGCTTAGCGTCGTCGGCCGCACAAGGATTCGCGCCGAGCAGCCAGCAGACGGCCAGCACGACGATCCCTCCGACCAGATTTCGTCGTGGCATGTGCTCGAACCTTCCTTGGCCAACTTGCCTGGCTTACCTGGCCGCACATGACAGCAGCAGAGGCTCAGCCGACATCGATACCTCTTTCTTGATCGGCAAGCTCTTCCCGGCATCCGCACGGAAACTTGGCGGCGAAATCTGCGCGAGCTGTCAGTCAGCCATTCCAAGCGGACTCGATGCGCAATCTGAACACAACCGATGATCGGAATCCGCCTGGAAAGGCTGACCTACTTCTTGTTCTTGCCGAAGTTCGGGCGGTTCAGAATCAAGTTGAGCACAAAGGCCTCTTTGAGGCTCACCGGATCACGCATCAATTTGGCGACGCCCAGCGCAGTCGCCGTCTGGCGAGAGGTCGTCACCGTGGCTGCCCCAACGGGGGGAATGAGACCGGTAAACGTTCCAAGATCCTGCTGAACTTTTTCGGCCACACCGTGAGCGAAATGGTTTTGAGCTTCTTGCAGGACGCGACCTTCCTGCATGTGCTCGGCGAGATGTTGTCGGACGCCGGAACCGAGTCCTGACGAACCTGGTTCTTTCCGTTGAGCGATCCGGCCTCCCGGACGAACGTCACCGGGGCCTTCGGATCCTCCCGACTTTGGTTGAGTGGCCGCGCTCTTCCGCTTCGTCCCCTCCACCTTCGATCGCTGCTTTTTCTGAACGCGCGGCTTTTTGCTCTCCTCGTCGACAACTAGCACTTCCAAGCCTTCTTCCTCGGCCTGATTTTGGCCCATCACGTTTTTGAGGAAGCGGTTGATCTCGGCTTGCAGATCCGTCTCGATCTTCTTGCCGCCCGGGAGAGGCTGCACTCTCCGGCCCGCACCCGGCACGTTTTGATTTCCGTTGAATACGTTCCACAGCCAACTGACAAAAGCGATCACCAGAAACAAGATGGAGATCGCCGTTCCTCCCGCCGCCAGGATGGGGTTTAGATTGAACATGACGATCCGCCTTTCGACGTTCTTTGGTGCCACGGCTCAGTGAGCCGTGCAAACGACCACGGCTGACGTAGCCGTGTCACTGGCTATTTCGTAGTCGGCTCTCCGCCGGAGATCGAGTCGCGCATCTTGGTATCGGCTTGGACGTTTCTGAGTTCGTAGTAATCCAGCAGGCCGAGCTTGCCGCTGGCGAGTGCTTGGGAAATCGCCAGCGGAATCTCCGCTTCGGCCATGACGACCTTCGCCCGGTTCTCTTGGATCAGCGCCACCATTTCCTGTTCGGCGGCCGTGTAGGCGGCACGCTGCTCTTCCGCTTTGGCCTGAGCCACTCGAACCTGAGCTTCCGCTTGATCGGCCTGCAAGCGGGCACCGATGTTTTCGCCCACGTCCACGTCAGCGATGTCGATGGAAACGATCTCGAACGCGGTCTGCGCCTCGAGTCCTTCGCTGAGCACCGTCCTCGAGATGTTATCCGGGTTCGCGAGAACCTCTTTGTACGAGGGAGTCGAGCCAATCGCCTGCACGATCCCTTGGCCGACACGAGCAATCACCGTTTCTTCCGTCGCACCGCCGACCAGCTGCTTGATGTTGGTCCGCACGGTGACTCGCGCACGCACTTTCAATTGGATGCCGTCCTTGGAAACTGCATCCAGAGTGGTGCCACGTTTCGGGTCCGGGCAATCGATGACCTTCGGATAAACGCTGGTGCGGATCGCATCGAGCAAATCGCGGCCAGCCAAATCAATCGCTGCGGCCGTCTGCCAATCCAAGTCCGTCAGCCCGGCTCGTTGCGCCGCGATCAGGGCGCGAATGACGTCGGGGACGTTGCCACCAGCCAGATAGTGAGCTTCCAGAGCCTTCGTGGTGATTGGATACGAGCGTGTCAGCCCGGCCTGCACCGCCATAATCTTGCTGCGGACGATAATCGTCGGACTGACTTTCCGCAGCGACATCATCAGCAAGCTGGGCAGCGAGATGTTCGCACGTGTCGTGACGCACTGAATCCACAACCCAAAGTAGCGAAAGAAGACCAGCAGAAAAATCAGCGCGAAGAACGCGACCAGCACGACCACGCCCAACACCCAGGCATTCGAGTTTTCGGCGGCCAGCAAAGACAGATGATTCATCATAATGGCTTCCAAAGTGGGAGGGGCACTCTTGCCCGTCTTGTTTTCGGTGTCCGCGTTCGAGGACGGGCTAGAGTGCCAGTCCTACTACTACTTGTCGGTCGGTTTAGCTCTGTCCAAAATCATCGTCAAGCGGCGTCCGTTCGCGCTCGGCGAGTGGCTCCTCGCCGGGTATCTGCTGCGGCACCGCACTCTCGCGCACTTGCCGGACGAGTAGACGATTGCCTTTGAGTGCCAACACGCGCACCGGCGTGTCAGTCAAAATGAGCATCCCTTCGCTCTCGGCATGCATCCGCTCCCCTTCAATCAATACCATGCCACCGGGGCCGAGACGAGTCAGCGTGGTCCCGATTTTTCCGATTAATCGCGAGAGGCGTTCCGTTTCGGCGACAAACGGTTCCATCTCATCCAAGCTGGGCGGATTCATCATCCGCCGGCCGTATTCCGTGCGTGGAAAAACGTAAAACGCTCCCCCCAACACTGACGGAAATAACACAACCAGCGCCGCGATGTAGATCAAAAACAGCGTCAGCTCGCCCGACTTTCCCCACGCTTGCCATGCGCTCCACACTGAAATGATGAAGACGATTCCGGCCGCCGTCATGATGACGCCGCCAGACGGAATAAAGACCTCCGCAGCCAACAGTGCCAGCCCTAAGGCCAACGTCAGCACCGCTATCAACGCGTAACTGTCCATGACCAACTGCACCCTTCGCGAGAACTCACTTCAGAAACGGAGCGCAGTTTATCGGGCTACCGAGGTCAGACAAGGAGGTCGCACATCTTCAGGTGGCAGCGCTGTTTCTCTCCCTCTCCCTTTCTGAGAGGGTCGGGGCGAGGGAATCAATGGTCGTTGACGGTCTATTGTGGATTGCATCCCTCATCCGGCCAGCGGCTCCCGAAGGGCGACGGGCGGGATCAAGTCGCGGGATCAGCCAACGGTTTTCGTTCGTGGGAAGAACACGCGTTTCGATGTGATCGACTCCGTCGCCTCGAAGCGTTTGCCCAGGCTGGCGTACTGGCCGAGTCGATCGGCGATCGCGGACGCACCCTCAGTGTCGCACCAGTGCAAAATGCCGCCGCGAAAAGGTGGAAAGCCGATCCCCAGAATCAAACCCATGTCGACATGATGCGGTGCAGCGACGATCCCTTCTTCGAGGACTCGTGTCGCCTCCAGCAGCATCGGCAAGAACAAGCGGTCGGTCAGTTCGTCGAGCGAGAACTGGCGGTTGTCCGTTCGATGCTTTTCGAGGAACGGCGCGAAATCGGGATCAGCCTCCGGCTTCCCCTTCTTGTTGAGCTTGCGGAAACCGGAACCGCTCTTGTTGCCAAGCCGTCCCGCTTTCACGAGTTCACCGAGAATCGGCGTCGGCTTCGCGCGGTCGGCGTATGCGGTCGAAACGACTTGGCCGGCATAGTATGCGGTATCCAAGCCGACGAGATCACTGAGCGTGATCGGTCCCATCGGCATGCCGAACTTTGTCGCTGCCTTGTCGATGTCATCCATCGATGCCCCTTCTTGCAGCAAGAGCACCGCCTCGTTCATGTACGGCAGCAGTACCCGATTCACCAGGAAGCCGGGGCAGTCTTGCATCACGATCGGCGTCTTGCCGATCCGCTTGGCGAGAGCCACGATCGTTGCCACGGTGTCATCGTCGGTCTTCGCGCCGCGAATGACTTCAACCAGTTCCATCCGATCGACCGGATAAAAGAAGTGCATGCCCACAAATCGCTCGGGATGCGGCGCGGCTTCGGCCATGCGCGTGATCGAGATCGTCGACGTGTTGCTGCACAGGATCGCGTCGTCGCGGAGCAGCGGCTTCAGCTCACCGTACGCCTGCTTCTTGAGCGCCTCGTTTTCGGTGATTGCCTCGACGACGACGTCGGCATTGCAGAAGACCGCCCGCGATGTCGACGTGCTTAACCGCGTGAGCATCTCCTGCATGTCTTGCGGAGTCGCGCGGCCGATCTTGATGCGGCCTTCGACCACCTGGCACGCCCGCTTCAGGCCATCGGCCAGTCGATCCTGTCCGACATCGACCATGACAGCCGGCACGCCGCGGCGCGCGTGCGCGGTCGCGATACCCGCTCCCATCAGCCCGCTGCCGAGCACTCCGATGCTCGTCACGTCACGAGCCTTTGCGGTCGGTGGCAGAAATCCCGGATCGCGCCCCAGCGCGTTGTTCATAAAAAAGACCGAGATCAAATTCGACGAGATCGGAGTGCCGGTCACTTCGAGCGCGACCTCCTGCTCGACCTTCAAGCCCTCATCGAGCGGCCGGTTGATCCCCAGCTTGATTGCTTTCAGCGCAGCCAGCGGAGCCGGATACTGCCCCTTCGTTTTCCCTTTAATCGCTCCCTCAGCACACGCGAACGCGAAGGTCAACTCGTTTTCGCTGAGTCCCAGAGGCTGCGAGCGGCGTTGACGTTCGGTCTGCCACTCGCCGGTCGATTGCACCCGCTCGATCAGCGCGGTACCCACGTCGATCAACTTGTCGGCCGGGACCGCATCGAAGCAAAGTCCGATCTGCACGGCCTTCGTCGCCGACACCGGCTCGCCGCCACAGATGATTTCGATCGCGTGCTGCACACCGACCAGGCGAGTCATCCGCTGCGTCCCGCCCCAACCGGGGATCAGTCCAATCTTCGTTTCCGGCAGCGCGATTTTCGTCGACGGGTTTGTGGAGGCGACACGGTAGTCCATCGACAGGATCAACTCGGTCCCGCCACCCATCGAGTTGCCATCGACCAGAGCGACAACCGGCAGGGGCAACTGACTGATTCTCGAAAACAAGGCGTGACCGCTCGCGATCGCTTGTTGGCACCGCTCGCGCGGAGCGTCGATCAACGCGGCCAGCTCATTCAAGTCTGCTCCGGCAATGAACTGCCCCGGCTTGCCGCTGCGAAACAGCAAACCCCTGAGGTCCGACCGCTTCTCGAGTTGTTCGACATGCGCGGCCAACTCGGTCAGCACCGCCTGCGACAACGTGTTGACCTTTTTGTCCAGCACGTCGAAAGTCAGCAACCCGATCTGGCCGGCGAGTTCTTCGAAGCGGAAAAATGCCATGAGGAGTCCTTTCAAGAATCCAGACCTTCAAACAACCTGCTGCCGATACGAACTAAAGTCGCGCCCTCTTCGATGGCGACTCCGAAGTCGCCGCTCATGCCCATTGAAAGCTCGGTCAATCGAGTTTGCGGCGCCGCTCGCCGCGCGAGTTCGTCTCGCAATTCTCGCAGTGCGCGGAACACCGGCCGGGCGGCTTCGGGATCGTCGGTGAGAGGGGCCATCGTCATCAAGCCCGCGATCTGCACGTGGGGCACCGCTTGCAGCACGTCCCACTGCGCCTTCAACTCGGCGGCGGGCAGTCCGTCCTTCGCAGTTTCGCCCGAGACGTTGACCTCCAAGAGCACTTGCGGAAGAAGCGTTCGTTCGGCGGCGACCTCGGAGATTCGCTCCAGCAGTCGCAGGCTGTCGACAGAGTGAATTAACGTGGTTCGAGGCACCACGGATTTCACCTTGTTCCGCTGCAAATGGCCGATGAGGTGCCAGCGGATTTCGGCAGGAAGCTGCGCTGCCCGTTCAGCGAATTGTTGCGGTCGATTTTCGGCGAGGTCATGGACTCCCAGTTCGACCAATTGCCGGACCCAAGCCAGCTGTGCGTATTTAGTGACAGCAACCAGCGTGACTTCGTTCGGCGAACGCCCGGCGCGCACGCAAGCAGCCGCGATTTCCGCGGTGACCTGCTGCAGATTGTCGGCCAAACGGTCATTCATGCCGGGCATTCTGGGGTGGTCGGCCAGCCCCGACAACGTATTGACCCTTCGGCGACGTCACGAATAGAGTCCGAAGCGTCTGCCGGCGGCCCCGTCGGAACGGAATCTCACTTCGCAGGATGGCGACACATGCCACGAATCATTGCTTGCATCTGTCTGTTGTCAGCAGCTTGGGCCAGTTCAGCCGAATCTCTCGGCCAAGCTCCAGAGAAGGATTATGGCTTCAAAGTCGTGGCAACATCTCAGACCACCGGCATCGAACGAGCCAGCCAGTCCAGCCTGTGGGTCTTGGAAATCCAGTTCAAGTCGCTGCGACAAGTGCAACTCGATCTGCCTGATCCGAAGACCGGCCAGAAACGCAAAGAGATCGTCCAGTATTTGATCTATCGAGTCGTGAACCGTGGGCTGGGCGAAGTCAAAGAGGAAACCGAGGCTCCCTCCACGAATACCTTCGATCCCGAAGCCGTTCCGCCATTGTTTATCCCCGAGATCTCGCTCATCACGCAGGACAACGGCCCGCAGAATATTTACGACGACCGGCTGATCCCAGCCGCCGAGAAAGAAATTCGCAAACGGGAACAAGAAGGAAAAACGCCCCACTTGCCTCTGGGAGTGGTGCTGAAGAACAGCGTGAAGATCGCCGGAGCAATTCCGCGAGAAGCGGCTCCCGGTATGCCTCCCGAAATGCACTACGGTCTCGCGATGTGGCGTGGGGTCGATCCCACCGCCGACCGATTCACGATCATGCTTTCGGGATTCTCGAACGGATACAAACTGGTACGGGGACCGGTTACCTACCAGGAGCTTCTGGACCGCGTGAAGGCCAACAAACTGACGTTCTCGGATCAAATCTGGGACGGCAAGTCGACCTGGAAAGCTGCCTCCGAGACCTACAACCTCTTCGATGAAAAGAAACCCCTACCCGCCGATCCCGAGGCCAACATTTGGTTTTACACGACCACCTACGACCGAGTCACCGACGACGAAGAAAAGCCGATCGTCTGGCGCAAAACTCTGATCCAGCGTTTCTGGCGACCCGGTGACGAACTGAATCGGCAAGAAAAAGAATACCGCTTTGACGGCGAACCCGAATGGATCTATCAGCCGGACGACATCCGCTTTCCAGTCGTGAAGCGAGTTCCCAAAATCGCAGCGGCGGCCAAGCCGGTCAACAACGCGACTGAGAAGCCTGCGGCCGAAGAGAACAAGTAGTGCGGCTGAGCCCTGAAGTCCAAGTCCCAAGCTTTGATGTCCAAGGAATCCTTAACTCTCAATGTCCAAGTGAGCCGCGACAAACTTTGGGATTGGGGCCTTGGGGTTTCCTTGCTCATTGGGTTTTGGAAATTCGGATTTCTCGCCAATGCACCAGAAATTCAATCCACTGAATCGTGATCTGATCGTCAACATCAACGGACGACTGATCCACCGCGACCACGCGGGAGTCAGCCCTTTCGATTCAGTTGTGCAAGGAGGGGACGCCGTCTGGGAAGGCTTACGGTTGTACTCCGGCCGCATCTTCAAATTGTCAGAGCACCTCGCCCGGTTGCGCGGTTCGGCGAAGGCGCTTGCATTCGCCCAGATTCCCAGCGACGACGAGCTGATTGAACAGATTCGCCGGACGCTCGAAGCCAATCAGATGTTCGACGGTGTCCACATCCGGCTGACGCTGACGCGCGGAGTCAAGTACACGTCAGGCATGGACCCACGACTCAACACGGTCGGCCCTACGCTGATCGTGCTCGCCGAACACAAGCCTCCGGTCTACGACAAAGCAGGATTGAAACTCATCACCAGCAGCGTCCGTCGATTTCCGCCTGACTGCCTCGACCCGAAGATTCACCACAATAATTTGATTCAGTCGATCCTCGCGAAACTGGAAGCCAATCACGCCGGGGCCGATGATGCCTTGATGCTCGATACGCGAGGCTTCGTCGCCGAAACCAACGCGACGCACGTCTTTCTCGTCGATCACGGAGAGGTCCTCACCAGCCGGCTGGTCGCCTGTCCGGAGGGGATCACGCGCACGACCGTGCTGAGGCTTTGCCGCAAGCACGGTATCCCACACGCCGAACAGGATCTCTCGCTCACCGAGGTCTATCGTGCCGACGAAATGTTCTGCACAGGCACGATGGGCGAACTGGCCGCCGTCATAGACGTCGATGGCCGCACAATCGGAACCGGCCAACCCGGCCCAATGACCCGCCGCCTCAGCGAACTCTTTGCCGAGCTGACCCGCACTGAAGGAGTCCGATTGCTATCTCCGCCAACAGCGATCGTCTGATTTCAAGTGCGTTTGTGTCGGGAATGTTCGGATCGCTGGCGGAGCGATCGTCACGGAATGAAGTACCGGTGCGACCGATTCACTACCGTTAATCGGCAGGGGGGTTCCAGCCGATTCCGCCGAAGACATCTAATGCCCACCCTAGTCCTTCGCTGATTCGGACAAACGGCTATGTTACACGGTGGTCGAATTTGACTACGGCTCTCCGTGTCTTCGGACTCGGGAGTTCGTTTTTTGCGAGCCAATGAGAACAATTAAGGGTTGTAGGATCGCGATTTTCCGCACGGGCATTGCCAGCGCTTTGACCGGCTAAGTATCGTGTCCAGACTCACGCCATTTTCTCGGCGGTATCGCAGCGGGCCCAACTCTTCTCCAAGAGGCTGTGATCCAATGTTTTTTACTCCTTGGTTGCGCTCTTTTTCCCGTCGTATCCGCTTTTCAAAACGTCGCCAGAAACGACTCAGTCCGCAGCAGCACCAAAAGATGCTGCGCGGGCCGATCGTCGTAAGCCAAAACGTCGAAGGCCTGGAAGAACGGCTCGTTCTGACTCCGCCCAGCTTCGTGTCGGTGACGCCGAACGGCGGGTTGTTTTTGTCGGACGGCGCGACATTGACCGAGTCGCCGCGCGAATTGTTATTTCAATTCAGCCCTGGCCAGACGCTGGCGGCGGCGCAATCGACGCTGTCCGTCGCGGTGAATTCTGGAGCGACGTTTCTGACGTTGCCCACTGCCGCCGAGATCAACAAATTCAGCAGCCTGACCACACCGTTCAACGTGCAGATCGGGCGAGATGGCTCAGAGATTGCCACGGTTTCCTCCGTCGACGTTCCCCTCAGACGCCTGAATTTGACATCGCCGACTACCGCCGCTCACGCGATCGGGGAATCGGTGACGTTGGCTTCGCTGACCGCCATTCAGATTTATGCCGCCGGAAATGACGGCGGCTTCCGTGCCGCATCGGCCGTGACCGATTTCAATTCTGCCGGTTCTGTCGTGTTGCGTCTGGGGACCGCACGCTTGGGGGCCGCCGAAAACGGAACGATCCTGACAATCAACAAGTCGGATCTTGGTCTCAATGCGCTGCCGACGATCACCGGCGCTGCTGGCGCGATCACGCTGAGGTTGAACAGCAATACGACCACGCCCACCACGGCCAACGGGTTGATTCAATTCCTGCAAACGGATGCCACCGCGAAGACGTTGTTGACGGCGGAGTTGGTGTCTGGATCAGGCACGACCTCGCTGGCGGCGATTGCCAATGGCACGAATCTTACCCTCAATGGCGCTGGGGCCGCTTCCGCCTTGTCCAGTCTCGGAGCAACACCCGATTTCTCGATGCAGTTCCGGGCGAAAGCGTCCGGGCCGGCGGGGAATTTGATTTCCTTGCAGTTCGTTGGCCGAAACCTGGGATCGGCCACCCCATTGATCAACGTGGTGGGGAATCGCATCGAAGTCACACTCAACAACGGTGCCAGTCCGACCTTGGCGTCGAACTTAATCAACGCCATTCAAGGCAATGCTCAAGCGAATGCGTTGATTAGCGTCTCCACGGTTTTTGGAAACAGTGCGACCAGTCTGGCCGAGACGCCGGATGGCACGCTGCTGCAACTTTCCGGGGCCGATCAGTTGCTGTCGCCAGGTTATCGCGATTTGCAATCCGGCAGCACGAATGAAGTGATCTATCGCTTCGCGGAAGCGTTGGGAGACGACAAGTATCGCATTCAAGTGGTGGGCGCCGGAGCCAACCCGCTGGTCAATACGGGATTGGAAGTTCTCAACGACACCAATCTGGACGGTGTGGGCGCGGACTCACTGTTGACGCTGACTCTGAATCTGGGCACGCAAATCAGCGCGGTGGTGCCGCAACCGGTGATTCGCAATCAAGTGTTGACGGTGCTCAACGCCGCTAACGTCACGGATGGCGATGTGCTGTTGATTGATCCAGGAACCCTCTCCGCATTGGGGACACCGAACCTGTTCGCGTTTGAATTCGATCGCACGGGTGGTGTGCGGGCAGGCAACACTCCGATCGACATCACGGCCGCAGTGACGGCGACCGACGTTGCGAATGCAATCGTCGCGGCAATCACTTTGCAGACCGCGAACATGCGCGGTGTCAGCGCGAGCAATGTCGCCGGGGTGGTGACGGTGGTTGGCAATGCGTTCGACCCACGGCTCACTTTGTCGCAAGCCAACAGCACCGCGATGTCGGTCAAGGCGGGTGGTCTCACTCCGCGGCAGAATTTGGTGAATGTTTATTTCAACCCGGACCAACTGGTGAGCTCGCTGGCGACTGATCCGCGCTTCTATCAGTTGATCGACACGCAGGGGACCGTGGCGACCACCGATGACCAGATGCGAATTCCCACCTCGGTCATCTACGACAACGTCCACAACACGGCGGTGCTGGACTTCGGTCTGAACCTGCCGACGGCGACCTATAAACTGCGCACCGGATCTTCGGACGAAACGAACAACACGATCGGGACTGCCGTGGATGTCGGTCGCATCCATGGATCGTCACCATTCAGACAATTGGGCTTCATCGGCGACGCGGGGGGGAATGCGGACTTCGATCTCTACAAATTTGAAGTGCAAGCCAACAGCACAATCACCGCGACCGTTCAGCCAGGAACAAGTCTGGATTCGACCTTACGGTTGTTCTCGGACGCAGGAGTGCCGCTGGGAGCAACGACGGTTCTGAACGGCGGGCTGGGCGGGACCGATCAGATCTCGTTCGTGTCGCTTCTAGGTGGCACGTTTTATCTCGGTGTGTCGAATAGCGTGAATAACGTTTACAGCGCGGTGGACGGCAGCGGAACGGTGGCCGGCGGCACCACCGGCACGTACCAGTTGACGATTGCCAGCAACACGCTGGTTTCTGCGAGCGACAACAACTCGAGTTTCGCCACGGCGACGCAACTCGGTCAGTTGGGGCGTGGCGGGCAGGTCTTCCAGAGCCGAATCGAAGCGCAGCAAGGGATTCCTGTTCCACCGCCCGCTGGCGGTCCGGACGAACCGGGGCATCGCGAGATTCCAGCCGAGTCACACGGCGTCGGCCCCGGCACGGCCCCGAGTGCTCCGGGAGCGTTGGGCATTGTGCGGTTCAACTTCCCGCTGACCTATGGTGTGGACTCACAGGGCAACACGCTGTTTAACCAGATCACCGAAGATCAGAAGCAGCGTGCTCGCGAGATTTATGAGATCTACGGAAGGCTGTACGGCTTCGAAGTGGCGGAAGGGGGCGGCACGGGGATCGTCACCGGCGACATCCGCGTGGTGGACCCCAGCATGCCGCCTGACGCGGCGGCGGGAATCGCCGGCGGCGGGCTGGCGGTGATGAACGCGCGGCTGAACTTCACCGCGACCGACAATCAGTTCGGCGGCAGTTGGATGGACATCGCGCTGCATGAAATTGGCCATACCCTCGGCCTGGGACACTCCTACGAACTTCGTTCGGTGCAAGGCAATGGCACGGCAGGGGAAGATCAGTATCCCGGCCACAACGACATCGTGCATGGCCGCCGCATCAGACCCAATAATGGCTCGGACATCGACCTGTATCAGTTCAATGTGGCGACGACCGGCAACTTCACCGCCGAAATCGTGGCGGAACGAGATGCCAGTCTGCTCAGCAATGGCCTGCTCGATTCCGTGCTGCGGCTCTACAAGCTGAATACGGACGGCACACGGACGCAGATCGCGCAGAACGACGACTACTTCAGCGCGGATTCGTATCTGAATCTCACTTTGGATGCGGGCACGTACTTCGTCGGCGTCAGCAGCACGGGCAATAATGACTATGACCCGACCATTTCCGACACCGGCTTTGGCGGAACTTCGGATGGGAACTATCGGCTGAAGCTGAATTTCACGACGGAGACTTCCGCATCGCTCGGTCAGTTGAGCGGTGTGGTTTCCGCAGCTTCCAATGCGACTCCGATCGTCATTACCTCCAACGCTCACGGGCTGATCAGCGGCAATCAAGTCACGGTCAGCGGAGTTGGCGGCAACACGGCAGCCAACGGGACGTTTACAGTCACCGTGCTGGATGGGAACAGCTTCCGGCTCGACAATTCGATCGGCAATGGAGTCTACGCGGCCGGAACAGGCACTTGGTTCCGCACGACGGACGCTCGCTTCGACGGTGACCTGGACAACAAGGCGGGCGGACCGGCCAACGAGTTCGCCTTCCGCAGCGGCACGACGCTGTACGTCGACAAGTCGGTTATCACGAACTTGACCAGCGCCATCAACTCCGTGACGACTGCAATTCCGGTCCGCGACGCCAGCGTGTTCACGTCGCCGACGCCGTTCAACATCAGAATCGATAACGAGGAAATGTCGGTCACCGGCATCAACGGCAACACACTGACGGTGACGCGTGCTCAAAACGGGACGACGGCCGCGTCGCACACGTCCGGCAAAGCGGTGCGGCCGGTGTCGGCCAACGGGACGTCCACGAATCCCTTTGGCTTGATCTCGGATGCCATCGCGGCGGCGGCCGAAGGGAATCTGATCCGCATCGTGGGGAACGGTGGCACGGATAACGACATCCTGACGGTAGCCGACAACCGACCGTATTTGATCGGTTTGAATGATGCGTTCGCGGTACTGGAGGATGGTTCGACCTTTGTCGCGCCGAAGAACGTCGTCGTGCAGATGGATGCCGGAGCGCTCTTCAAGCTCAATCGTGGCGTTATCGACGCCGGTACATCGGCGGTGGGATTGGATCGCAGCGGCGGCGCGCTGCAGGTGTTGGGCAATACGCGGCAAAGCGTGTTCTTCACCTCGCACGAAAACGACCTGATTGGCGGCGACAGCGACGGCGTGACCGACGGCGCGAATGCCGGCGACTGGGGCGGACTGGTGATGCGAGCCGACTCGGACTTCCAGGCGGCGGATGCCGCTGCCAACCCGGATGCTCCCGGCATCTTCTTAAACTACATCAATCACGCCGACATCAGCTTCGGCGGCGGGTTGGTTACGGTGAACTCGGTCACCAGCACCTTCAACTCGATTCATATCGTGACGGCTCGGCCGACGGTCACGCACAACATCATCAGAAACGGTGGTGACGCGGCCATGTCGGCCGACCCGGACAGCTTCGACGATTCGCGTTGGCGCATCGGTCCGGAACTGTTTGCCAACCAGTTGATCAACAACACGCTCAATGGCATCTTCGTCCGTATTGTCACCACGGCCGGCGTGCCACAGGACCGGCTGACCAAGACCGCTCGGTTCGACGATACGGACATCGTCCACTTGATTACTCAAAACTTGGAAATCGTGGGCAACGCGGGTGGACCGCTCAATGGCACTCCGCGTCCCAGCGGACGGTTGGCGGTTGATCCGGGTGTTGTGGTCAAGTTCGGCTCGTCACGCATCGAAGGTTTGCGAGGCAGCTCGCACCTGATCACGGAAGGGACGCCCGGCAATCCGGTCATCCTGACCTCAGTGAATGACGATCGCTACGGCGCAGGTGGAACGTATGACAGCACCAACAACGGCACCTCGGTGGTGGCCGCGGCCGGCGACTGGGGCGGCTTGATGTTCAACGCGGTGTCGCGGTTGAGCATGGATAACGCCTACGTGGCCTTCGCCGGCGGCAACATTCCGATCGAAGGTGGTTTCGACAACTTCAACACGATCGAAGCGCATCACAACACGAGTGTCCGTGTCGCCAACACGTTGTTCGAGAACAACGCTGCTGGCGGCGGTGGCAACCGCAACGGCCGCGGCAGCAGCACGGCGGCCACGATCTTCGTCCGTCAGGCGCAGCCGATCATCGTTAACAACACGTTCCGTAATAACGGTGGTGCGGTCATCGACATCAACGCCAACGCGATGCTCAGCACGTTCCAGCGCGACACCGGCAGCAGCACCGGCGACCTGGGAGCCTTTACGCAGTTCGCCGGCAATCATGGTCCGCTGGTGCGGCTGAATCGCATGGAAGGCAACGGCATCAACGGCATGAACGTCCGCGGCGATATCCTGACCACCGAATCGGTCTGGGACGATACGGACATCGTGCATGTGCTCCGCAGTGAAATCCGCGTTGATCAGCATCACACCTATAGCGGTCTGCGTTTGCAGAGCAATCCGGGCGAGAGTCTGGTCGTTAAACTGCTGGGCGCAAACGCCGGATTTACGGCGGACGGAATCCTGCTGGACATCGATGACCGCATCGGCGGCACGGTGCAGATTCTTGGACAGCCGGGCTTCCCGGTGGTGCTCACTTCGCTGAACGATGATTCGGTCGGTGCCAGCCTGGATCCGCGCGGTTTTCCGCAGTTCGATACCGACAATGACGGAGCCGCGTCGCCGGCCGCGCCCGGTCAATGGCGCAGCATCCTGTTCAACAAGAACAGCAACGACCGCAACGTCCGCACGGAGTTGGAAGAAGAGAAAGCCAACAACGGTGGCATCGACATCAATGACAACGCGGGGAACGCTCAGTACCTCGGTGAACTGGCTCCGCAACATAAGACGGGGCCGCAGGCAGACTCGCTGGGTGTGACCACGCGCATCAACAGCGACGACAATCGGCCGGCTGGTTTTGAAGTTCAAGGGTTTATCAGCGCGGATGATGCTGGTGACGTTGATATTTACAGCTTCGATGCCACCGCTGGCAGCGAGATCTGGGTCGACCTCGATCGCACGCGCGGCGCGGCACTCGATCCGGTTGTTGAACTGGTTCGAGCCGACGGCTTTGTGCTGGTGCGTGCCCGCTTCAACCCGCTCACGAATCGCGTCGAGGATTTGAACGGCAATGCACAGCCAGCCAATCAGCAACTGACCAAGTTCGACTATGATGGCGGCGACTTTTACACGTTCAACTTCCGTGATACCGGCTTCCGCACGACTCTGCCGGGCAATGCTGGAACCGTTGGCACGTACTTCGTCCGCGTCCGCAGCAATCAAGCAACCAATGCCAATCTCAACAACGTGATTGATGGCGGCCTGACCAGCGGCGAGTATCAGTTGCAAATCCGCCTGCGGCAAACGGACGAGAAGCCCGGCTCGGTGGTTCGCTTTGCCGATATCCGGTTCGCGACGATCGGCATCGAAGTCAACGGCCTGCCACGGCACTCGCCGCTGCTGGGCGAATCGATGGAGACCACCGCGCAAAATAACGGTCCGAACCAGACGCATCAGCCGTTGGGTAACTTGCTCGAATCCGACCGCAACACGATCAGCTTCGGCGGGACATTAAGTTCCGGCAATGATCAGGACTTCTTCCGATTCAATAGCGACTACGCCAGGACGATTCTCGGCGATTCGATTCAGGTGATTGGCGGTTCCAGCGGTGGCGGCAAGACTTGGACGGCGGTGTTCGATCTGGACTATGCCGATGGTCTGTCGCGCGGCGATACGACGCTAACCGTCTACGATGCCGGCGGACGGCCGATCTTGATTGGTCGTGAATCGAGCATCGAAGACGATCGTCCGGCCACCGGAACTGGCGTCAACGGGCTCCCGCAAGGGAGCGATCTCGACGATCTTACGCGCGGTTCGGTCGGTCCGCTGGATCCCTTCATCGGTCCGGTGCAGTTGCCGACGGGGAATCCGGGCGATACCACGAACTACAGCGTGGCGGTCAGTTCGAATCGTTTCACCAACTCGCAACTCGATCAGACCTACGATGCCACCCCCACGAACCCGCTGGTTCGGTTGGAGCCGGTTAACTCGGTCACGCGCATCGTGGAAGATCACATCGGCGTCCAAGGCTACGATTCCAACGGCGCGCAAGTGGACCCCACTTTGGTCGACGGACTGTTTGATATCACCAGCGCTGCATCGCTGAGCACCAATGTCCGGCCGTTTGATTTCGGTGACGTGGTGCTGTTCGTCAACCAGGGGGACGCGCTGCGGACGGTGAATCCGCTTTTCGGGCAGTTGGTGACCACGATCGACACCGATTTGACAGCCGGCAACGACTTCATGCAGGACATCGTGATGCGCTCGGACGGAACGCTTTACGGTTATCAACGAGTCGACGCCACCCCCAACACGGCGGGACGATTGGTGAGGATCAACACCGGCGACGGCACGCTGACAACGGTCGGAACGGACAATATCCCAGGCGAGTCTGCGCCCTTCGTGGACGGCAACAATTCAGACTTCGACGATCTGACGATCACCGACGAAGTTGGGGCCGTCACGTTCCGCCGCACCGATGGCCCGTCCTACGAAGGCTACTACAGCGTTTTTGAAAACGAAGGGGGAGGAACGGGGGCCTCCGACACGACCCGTAATTCCAAGTTGTACCGGTTCGACCCGGCTACCGGCGTAATTGCCAATTCGGCAAACGATCAAGGCTTTGCCAACATTCAGTACGCGGGCGTGACCTACGCCACCGCAACGATCACGGTGCTCAACACCGCGCCTGACTCGACCACCATCAGGTTGCAGGCGCGGGCTCCGGGAACCGGCGGCAACGGCATCACGATCAACGTGATCTACGCCGGGGATGGGGGCCAATCGGTCAGTGCGGGCGGTCGCACCATCACCGTCAGTGCTGGAACGGCCGCGACCGCGCAGGGCATCGTGGACGCGATCAACCAGCACCCGGTTGCCGGACTGCTGGTCCAAGCGGCTCGGATCACGAACAACGACGTCACGGGGGACGCCAACGTCATCACTAGCGGTACAACGACAGGTGGTACGCAAGGGGTGGCCGGGGTCATCAAAGGGAACGTGACCGGGTTGGCGTTTAACCAGTTCAACGGCGGCAATCTGTTCGGCGTGACCAGTCGTGGCGAGTTCATCAGCATCAATCGGGACACTGGGCGGGCGACCCTGATTAAGGACTTCAGCCTGCCCGCGAACGGCAGCATTGGCACTAACGCGGGCACGAACGGTTTCCAGGGCTTGGCGTTGGGGCCGCAAAACGTCGATGCCAACGGAAACGGCACCGGAGGTGATTTCGCCAACACGTTCTTTGCGATTACGCAAGACGGACGGCTGGTCGCCTTTGACAACACAGGGAATACCGTCAGCGCGTTTGACAGCAATCGGCAAACGCAAACGGTCAGTATTCTCGGCGAGCAGGAAACGCTGGTCGGCGGGCATACCATCGAGGACGTCACGCTCCAAGTGACCGACGCCAGCGTGTTCACGTCGCCGACGCCGTTCGACATTCAGATCGGTACCGAGCGGATGACGGTCACGAATGTGAATACGGCCACTGACATTCTGACGGTCGTTCGTGGAGTGAACGCCACCTTCGTTTCCACCGTCAGTGCGGTGACTCCGGTGTTGTCGACGGACAATTCCGTGTTTGTGGCGAATGCCAGCCTGTTCGCGACGGCGACGCCGTTCATGATCCGCATCGATAACGAATTGATGCGCGTGAATACTGTGGCCGTTGGAGCGAACCGACTGGATGTGACGCGCGGGGCGACAGTCGGCTCGGTGCGAGCAAACCACAACTCCGGTACGGCCGTTTATGAAACCTCCGCCGTGGCGCACGTCACAGGCGAGCGCATCTTCGACCTGACCAGCGAATACACCCTGACGTTCGATACCGGCACGCAGTTGCTGACCACCGCGCCGCTCAGCGTGAATGCGCCGGGGGCCAGTAGCTCGGCACAGGATGAGAGCCAGGAATTGGACGTCGTCGCCTACAGCGGCACCTGGGGCATCGACATCGTCAACGACTTCGCACGCACGACCGCCCTGCGGGCGAACGTGCCGGCATCCACCAGTGGTGCCACGGGCACGATCCAGGTGCAAAGCACCGCTGGCTTCCCGGCCGCGCCATTTATCCTCCGTGTCGAAGACGAATTGATGCGGGTCACGGGGGTCGGTGCCACCAGCTTCACCGTGATCCGTGGCGTGCGCAACACGTCGGCCGTGGCACATCAAGGGGCCACGACGTCCGGTCAAACGCTGGCGCCAGAGACGGTCTATCAGGTACTCACCACGACGCTCAACGAGCCGGGCGATCTGGCCGCGGCGCCGACAACGACGATTGCTGCAACATCTGGTTTGGACAATTCCGCCGCCACAATCACGTTCGATGTGACGAACGCCGCCTTCGCAGCCGCGCTCGTCAACGACGTGTCTGTTCTGCGGATCGACGCTGAAGAGATGCTGGTGCGAAACGTCGCCGGCACGACGATCACCGTCGATCGTGGCAGCAACGGCACAGCGGTTGAAGGGCACGGGCGCGGAACCACTGTGACTCAAGTCGATGCGACAATCGATGTGCTGGATACCGTCTCGATGACGTTGGGCAACACGCCGTTCATCCGCATCGACAACGAAGTGATGCGCGTGTTGAGCATCGGGGTCTCATCGATCAACGTTCTGCGCGCCGCCAACGGCAGCTCCAATGCCAGCCACGTGGACGGTGCATCGATCGAACGTGTGCTCTCGGCGACGTTGAGCGCCTCCAGCCGCACCGCAGCTCAAGTGGAGACGGCGATTCTGACGGCGTTGACAAGTGCGGGCATCACCGCCACAGGCGCCGATATCGTCACGAATTTAGGGACGACGGGGGTCGTGCCTGGTAGTGCTCCGGCGACGCCCGTATCGGTCCAGTTTACCGGAGCTTTGGGCAGCCACGACTGGCAGCCGTTGAGAATCAACACGTCGAACCTCGTCGGAGACGACATCGACCAGGTGTCCCTCGGAGTGTCGTTTATCGGCGGCACGTTCCAGCTTCAGTTCGTGACCACCACGCTCGGCATTCTGACCACGCCGGCCGGTGTATTGAACTACAATGCGACGCAAGCCGCGTTGGAAACGGAATTGGACAGCACGCTGGGGGTCGGCAATTACCGGATTCTGAGTTTCAGCAATGTCGGCGGCGCGGGAACGGCGATCAACTCCTTCAGCATTCAGTTCACCGGCCGGTTGCAGGACCAGGCGGTGACGACCTCGGTGCTTGATTCGACGTCGTTGCAGAATCAGGAAATCAACACCCTGCGTCGGACGGCAGGTGCGGCCCCGACGAGCGGCACGTTCGATTTGACGATCACGGCCGCTGGCGTCACCACGGTGAATGTCACGGGCGTTGATGCCATCTCGTTCAACGACTCCGGGACGACAATTCAGGGCAAGATCAATAATGCCATTATCACGGCCGGCGTCACTGGTTCCGTCACTGTGTCACCGGTCGGAGGCCAGTTCGATACGGGTACGACCTATACGATTACGTTCACGGGCGCTTATGACGATCGCAACGTGACCTTCAGCTTCTCGAACAACACGCTGAACAACGGTGCGACGCCGTTGATTACGACGGTCATCGACGGTGGAATCGGCAATGGGACGGTTTCGCCGACGCGGGTCGGCACCGGGGTGTTCGGTAATGTGTTCACGACGAACGACGGTGTGCTCAGCGTGTTTTCGGCACTGACGGCATTGCCGACCACTTTGTTGAACGGAGGAACGGCAGACCTGCAATTGACGGGCGGCGATCTGCCGTTGACCGACGTGAACATCACGTTCCTCGATCCGTCGTTCACCGCCGCGAATCAGCCGAGGCTGCTGCTGGTCAACAACTCGCAGATGGTCAACACCGACGGTCTGGACGGTGGTGCTCCGGTCGCGGGCGAAGCGGAGTCGTTCGTGGACATCACTGGCTCGCCGGGCGATGGTTTGCCCGACAGCTTCCTGATCCAGGTGCCGGGGTTGAATAATCCGACCGGCCTGGCGTTCTCGCCATTGGACTTCAACCTGTGGCATCCGACCATGCGCCGCAACAGCGATCCGGGTCACGGCATCAACACGGCGTATGACAACAGTCGCACATCCACAGCGGGTAACAACAGCTTCTACTTCGGCCTCGAACGATCCGGGGCGGGGCACCTGAACTACCCGAACGCGCAGTTGGGCATCCTCAACAGCATTTTCCAGTCCGACCTGACGTCGAACGCCGCCATCATCGACAACAACACCAACGATATCAGCGGCTACAACCTGCCCGGCGGTGCGTACGGCAGCCTGATCACCAACCCGTTCGATCTGACCTCGAACGGCAGCTCCACGGTTCCCGTCACGAATCTCGACCGGCCGGTCATGTACTTCAACTACTTCCTGGAAACCGAGGATCAGAACATCAACACGCCGGATGGCAGCATGCGTGACAGCGCGCGGGTCTTTATCTCGACAGACGATGGCGTCACTTGGGAATTGCTGGCGACGAATAATGCATCGATTTCGGGAACTGGAATCGCCAGCGGCAGCGCCACTTCGGAATTGCCGCACTTCATTTCACACTCGCGATTGGCCAACAACGGCGATCCCCGGCAGCGGATTCAACCGCTGTTCGACAACACCAACGGTTGGCGGCAAGCCCGCATCGACCTGTCGGACTACGTCAACCTGACCGGACTGTTGTTGCGATTTGACTTCAGTACGGCCGGAACCATTGTGGATTCGCAAGCAACCGTCACCAGCAACGACCGCACGGTGCCGCCAGCGTCGATCTCACTCACCACTGACAGCGACGCTTTCGGAGATTTGAATAGCCCGACGCGTGGCACTAACAACAACCGCGAAGGTTTCTACATTGACGACATCATCATCGGCTGGGCGGAACGGGGCGAGATGATCACGGCCGCGAATGTCGATCAGAGCTACTTCTCGGTCCCGGAGCCGCCCCCCAGCTTGGGGCTGCCACAGGAACTCCTCAGCGGCAACTATCAGGTCGAAATCCGTCGCGGGTTCGAGTACGCCGGCAACATCGACAAGACGACGAACCTGATCTCGGTGGCCAACACGTTCGACACGAACGTGCGGTTCATCCCCGGTGGACCGCTGGGCTTGCCTCCGGTCAACGATGACTTTGAATTGGGCGACACCGATCTGACCACGTTCGGATTCGCTCCGGCCGTGGGCTGGGTTCCAAACGCGCCCACGATCAGTGACGCGCCGTGGATTGTGGCACCGACGCCCTTGCCCTCCATCTCGACGACCTTGAACGGTGCGCTCAACGCGACGACATTGAATACAACGATTAGCGTCGCCAACGGTTCGATTTTTCCCGCTGCCGGCACGCCCTTCATTCTGTTCGTGGAAAGCGAACCGATGGGCGCACAAGTGTTGGGCGGGAACCTGATCGCGGTGGTTCGATCGGCGGCCCTCGCCGTGTCTCATGCGAACAACGCCCCCGTGTCGTTCTCGACCGCTGCCGCGCGGTCCACACCGATTGTCGACCTCCAGGTTTCTGCGATGCAGGCGACGCAGACTACGTCCGGAGTATCGTTCAAATACAAGGTCACTGCGGATGACGGAGATCGCTTCGTCGTGTTCCTTGATTCGTTTGCCGGTCTCAATCAGGCGTTGTTGGATGTCGATCGTACGACGTTTGCCGGACTACCCAAAGATGCAAACGGCTTTGCCACTGCCACGCTCTCGTTCACTCCGGGTACGCACACTCTGTTCTTCGCGTATCAGAAGGACGGAGGGGACTTCGGAAACGACGGAACGGCTCTGGTTGACAACTTATTGGAAGGCGCGTTAATCGACAATGTCGTTTTCTTGGGACTGGGGGCGGCGGCGATTCGGGGCGACCGCAATCTGGTCCGCGATCAAGGACACTTCCAGATCGAAGGGAACTTCATCCGCGATTCGGCGTTGAATGGGATTGATATCGAGACGGGGGCGGGGTCTTCAGGTTCGTCCGGAAACCCGGCGGCGACCCCCGGTTCGCCAATCAACTTCGATACGCCGCAATCGGAGCGGTTGGCTCCGGGTGTGACCATCGTCAATAACGTGATCGCGGGCTTCGCCGGTAACGGTATTCGCTTCGCCGGCGATCCGTTTTCGTCGGACATCGCCACCAATCCAGCCCCGGCGGTGCCGTTCGGAAAGATCATCAACAACACGATCTTCGGTGCCGAGACCCCGGCCGGGACCGGCGTCCTGGTGCAAACCTTCGCCAGCCCCACGTTGCTGAATAACTTGATCGCCAATACGAACACGGCGATCCAGATCATCCCCGATCCCGCGACCAACACGACGATCATCGGCCGCACGTTCTTCCACGGAAACACTACGAACACGACCGGCACCCCATCCAATTCGGATCCGATCTTCGATCCGGCGACGAATCCCCTGTTTGTGAATTCGGCGACGGGGAACTTCTATCTCGCCAGCGGAGCTCAGGCGGTAGATCGTTCGCTCAGCAGTCTGCCGGACCGGCCGAACTTCGTGAGCATCAAAGGCCAAGTGGCGTTGGCTCAATCCGACGTGTTCGTGCCGGATCGAGACCTGTTCGGTCAAGTTCGCGTGGACGACGCGTCTCAGCTTCCGTCCGGTTTGGGCGGCGAAGTCTTCTTCGACATCGGAGCCATCGAGCGGGCCGACTTCCAAGGGGGCGTCAGCACCCTGATCGTACCGGAAGACGGCGGCATCGAGGACTTGGACCCGAACGTCACGTTCGTCAGCATCGACGATCCGTTGTTCTTTAACGAGATTCGCGTGCAATTCACCGACGACGGCATCGGCATCGAAGACGTCACCGTGTTGCTGGACGCCAGCCAGTTCGTGCTGACGCAACTCACATCGGACGGCATCAACATCACCAGCAAGGTGCTGGTCAACGGCGTCGATTACGTCTTCGCCTACAACGGCAACACCAACCAGGCGATCTTCACGTCAGTGACGACGTACCCGACCGAGGCCCGCCTCAACCTGCGGATTGACAACTCCGCAACCACCGGCATCAAGGACTTCGCCGGGAACCCGCTGGTCCCGAACCGCGGCGACGGCAGCGTGCAGTTCGATATCCTGGTGACGGACGGCGAAAACGACGCGCCGGTCGTGCTGGCTCCGTCCACCCAAACTACTCAGGAAGACACACCCATTGTCCTGTCGAACGCCAATGGCAACGCGCTGCGGATCAGTGATCTCGACTCCTTCCTCACGAATGGCGATCTGCTGATCACGCTGACGGCCTCCAGCGACGCGACGTTCTCGCTGAACCCGGCGGCGCTCGGACCGCTCAACTTCACGGTCGGCAACGGCATCGACGACACGACGATGACCTTCACCGCGACACTGGCCGAGATCAATGCCGCGCTGAACGGATCGTCGTTCCGGCCGGGACCGGACGACATCAATCCCACCGCCACCGCCCCCGCGGTCGCTCCCAACGACGACATTCGGCTGGACATCACGGTCAACGATCAAGGGGAGTATTGGATCAATCCGGCCACGGGAACGCTCGATCCGAAATCCAGCAGCAGTACGCTCCGCTTCGCGGTCACGCCGGTGAATGACCAGCCGGTCTTC